>Ga0075366_10001971_pt1 | contig 10385 bp, 7 predicted proteins | sample EndMethybrTD3031_FD_72351 | JGI IMG/M metagenome (GOLD analysis project Ga0075366, IMG submission 72351) | Populus endosphere microbial communities from Tennessee, USA - Endosphere MetaG P. TD hybrid TD303-1 | ecosystem: Host-associated > Plants > Roots > Endosphere | place: USA: Tennessee... | reverse complement strand
GCCACCTCGGGGCAAACCGCCTCGGCAGGGGGCTGCAGGTCGTTGCGCCCAAAACTCTGGAATGTCCCGGGCTCGCGAGTGTCTGCAAGAAAGCCTTCAAGTATAACAGCTTCGGTGTTGCGCACGAGCAGCGGACTGCCGAAGATGGCGCGTGTTTCGATGCTCTGTGGCGGCTTCACGACCGCGAGCCACTGGGTCGGCACCGGCACAGCTGTCAAGCGCTCGCCGATGCCTTCGACAAACGCGTTGTGGCCGCCGATAAAAAACGGCACGTCCGCCCCCAGCGTCAGCGCGAGCTCGGCCAGCCGCGCGAGCGGCCAGTTCAGGCCCCACAGGCGGTTCAACGCCAGCAGGGTCGACGCAGCGTCCGAGCTTCCGCCGCCCATTCCGGCGCCGGCCGGCAGTTGCTTGTCGATCGAGATGTCGGCACCGAATGACGTGCCGCTGAGCCGCTGCAACGCCTGGGCGGCCCGCAGGCACAGATCGTCGGCGGGGAGTTCGGCGCCGAGGTCGTGGCGTGCCAGCGCGGCGTCGTCGCGGCGCTCGAAGTGCAACGTGTCGCACCAGTCGATCAGCACGAACAGCGACTGCAGCAGGTGGTAGCCGTCGTCCCGCCGCCCGATCACGTGCAGGAACAAGTTCAGCTTCCCCGGTGCGGCGACGTCGTAAAGGGCGCGCAGGGCCATCGGCGTGCAAGGTCCGGCTTATTGCGCCGCGTCGAGTTTGGCCCGGACCGTAACGGCCGGGGCGCGGGCCCGCGACGCGGCCACTGCCGCCTGGTCGAACCGCGCGAGGTCGACGACCCAGCCGAGCTGCTCGAAGCCCGCCCCGGCCGGTGCGGCCAGCGGCCGGCTCGCCGCGCCGGGCCAGGGGCGGCCGCGCAGCCAGTCGAACAGCGCCGCGAGCGGCAGGCTTTCGCCGAGCACTTCGCGGGTCAGCCCGTCGAGATCGTCGAACTGTCGCTCGCCCTGCGGCGTCGCCAGCACGACCTGGCCCGGCGCCCAGCGCGCTTGTGCCAGCATGCTGCCGAGCGGCGTCGACAGGTTCAGCCGGCCGACGCGCGCGTCGCCTTGCAGCTCGAACACGGCGCTCAGCGAGCGGCCGGAACTCTCCGGTGTGGCGGCGACGTTCACGGCAAGCCGGCCCGACAGGGTGTCGCCGGACGGTGCCGCGCCGGGCGGCGCGACGCTCGCGCACGCCGCCAGCAACAGCGCCGCGAACAACGCTGCCGACCGGGACGCGAGCGTCACAAGTCGACCCGCAGCCGGGCGAGCGTTTCGCGCAGCACGTCGTTGGCCGCGTCGCGGCTGCGTGCTTCGCGCCAGATGCGCCTGGCTTCGTCGAGCTGGCCGCTGACCCACAGCACTTCGCCGAGGTGTGCGGCAATTTCGGCGTCGGGCTGCGAGCGGTACGCGTCGCGCAGCAGGCGCACCGCCTCGGCGTGGTTGCCCAGACGGTATTCGACCCAGCCGAGGCTGTCGGTGATCGACGGTTCGCCCGGGCTCAGCTCGAGCGCCTTCTTGATCAAGGTGCGCGCTTCGGGCAGGCGCAGGTTGCGCTCGGCGAGCGAATAACCGAGCGCGTTGTAGGCATGCTGGTGGTCGGGCTTGAGCTCGATCACCTTGCGCAGCAGCCGCTCCATGTCGTCGAGCTTGTTGAGCTTCTCGAACATCATCGACTGTTCGTACAGCAGGTCGACATCGTTCGGATACTTCTGGTTGCCCTGCGCGAGCACCTTGGCGGCTTCGTTCCACTGTTTCGCGTCGCGCATGACCTGCGCTTCGGCCATCAGCTTGGCGCGCGCATCGCCGGGCGTGCGCTCCGGGGCTCGGCGGATCAGCTCACGCGCTTGCGCGAGCTTGCCTTCGCGGGCCAGAAGCGAGGCGCGGCGTGCCTGCACTTCGAGCACGCGCTGCGGGCTGTCGATCTTCGCGAGCCAGGTCTCGGCGCCGCGCATGTCGCCCTGCTGTTCGGCCGCTTGCGACAGCAGCAGCCAGCCGCGCGACAGCGCGTCTTCCTGGGTCTGCGGAGCGTCCTCGTCGTCGTCGCTGTCCGTGGCGGCCGGCCGCGCAGCGGGGCCTTGGGCTTGCACCAAGGCGATGTACTTCTGCAGTGCAACCGTTGCCGGCGCCGGTTCGCGCAACTGCAAGTGCAGCGCGCCCAGTGTCAGCCAGGCTTGCGCCATGTCGGGCGCGTTGCGGGTCAGCGTCTCGAGCTGCGGCGCGGCATCGGCAAAACGCTGCGCGTTGAGCAGCGAGCGCACGTAGAGCAGGCGCACTGCGTTGCTGTCGGGTTTGGCCTTCAGGTGATCGAGAACGATCGTCTCGGCCGCCTTGTCGGTGGCCGGGAATTCGAGCGCCAGCGCCGCCGGCGCTTCGCCGCTCGGGTCGAGCTGGAATGCGCGCTGTGCTTGCGCAAGGGCCTTCGTCGCGTCGCCGGCGGCGAGCCAGGCGCGACCGACCGCGACGCGGGCCGGCACCTGAGTCGTGGGCGCGCCGATCGAACCCTGCAGGGCCTGTTCGATCAGCGTCGCCGTCGCCGTGCGGTCGGGCGCGCGCGCGTACGAGCGCGGCAGCGACGTGATCAGCGCAACCCGTTGCGGAGCTGGCGTCAGGCGCAGCAAGGCCTGCAGGGGCTCGAGCGTTTCGCCGATCCGGTTCAATGCAATCAGCAACTGGATCTGGTAGCGCAGCGCCTCGAGCGATTCGGGCAGGGCCTGGCGCCATGCACGCACCGCCAGCAGTGCCTGATCGCCTGCACGGGCCTGGACTGCTATGTCGGTCGCGCGGCGAAACAGCTGGTCATCGGGGGTGCGGCGTGCCGCGTCGAGAATGATCTGGTAGGCCTCGCCCGGTTCGCCATCGCGTTGCTGAATCTCGCCGATCAGCAACTGATAGAAGAGCTGGCGATCGAGGCTGGAGTTTTCGACCGGCGCCTTCTTCTCGGGTTTTGTGCCGTCGGCGTCGGGCGCCGATGCAGGCGCCTGGGTCGGCACCTGCTGGGCCGGCGCTACGTGAGCAAACGCCAGCGAGGCCAGCAGCGCAGCCAAGGCACGCAGGCGGCCGGGTCGGGTCTTGAGGGCTGGCATCGCAAATACTCCGGAGACAGGCTTCAATTCTAGGACTCCAATTGGGAGTTCATAGGCCATTGATAATTCCCCTTCCATGCCAGAGTTGCCGGAAGTCGAGGTCACCCGCCAGAGCTTTGCGACGCGCATTCGCGGGGCGCGGGTCGACGCCGTCCGCCTCGGCAAGCCGCTGCGCTGGCCGCTCGGCTGCGACCCGGACTCGCTCGTTTCGCAGTCGGTCGGCGACGTCACGCGGCGCGGTAAATATTTGTGGCTGGCGCTCGAGCGCGGCGGGTTGCTGATGCATCTGGGCATGTCGGGCTCGCTCGCCTTCAGCACCGCCGCAGGGTCGCCCGGGCCGCACGACCATTTCGACCTCGTCACGAGCCACGGCACCTTGCGCCTGACCGACCCGCGCCGCTTTGGTGCGGTCGTCTGGTCGAGCGCGCCCGATGCGGGCGCCGCCGCGAAGCTGCTCGCCGGGCTCGGCCTCGAGCCGTTCGACCCGGCATTCGACGGTGCCCATCTGCACGCGGCGTTGCGCGGGCGCCGGGTTGCGATCAAGCAGGCACTGCTCGGCGGCGAGATCGTCGTGGGCGCCGGCAACATCTACGCTTGCGAGGCGCTGTTCGAGGCGCGCATCGATCCGCGCACGCGCAGCGATCGGCTGAGCCGGCCGCGTTGTGACCGGCTGGCCGAAGCAGTCAGGCAAACGCTCGCCCGTGCGCTCGAGCTCGGCGGGTCGACCCTTCGCGACTTTCGCGACGCCCACGGCATGGCCGGCGAGTTCCAGTTGCAGGCGCGTGTCTACGGCCGCGAGGGCGAGCCGTGCGTGCGCGGCGACGGCACGGTGCGGCGGATCGTGCAGGGTCAAAGAGCGACGTTTTTTTGTCCTGGCTGCCAGCGTCGCTGAGCTTGCGACAGCTGCGTCAGCAGTACGTCACACTCGGCTCGTGAGCAGATGTTTCCTGCGCTTGTCGCGCCGGGCCATGCGATACCATGCGCCGGATTCGACCCTCCTCGGCCCTGCGCCAGCCCTCACGCCGACACATGACGACCTCGTTCGCCACCAGTCTCGACGCCTTGACCGGCTGGCGGACCGTGCTCGGGCAACGGCTCGGCGAGGCGTCGCGTTTCCTGGATGACCACGATCTGGTCGACAGCGCCGCCGCCGCCCAGGTGAGCGCGCTGCGCGACCGGCTCGCGAACGACAAGCTCGTGCTCGCATTCGTCGCCGAGTTCTCGCGCGGCAAGTCGGAGCTGATCAACGCCATCTTCTTTGCCGACACCGGCCGGCGCGTCCTGCCGGCCACGCCTGGCCGCACGACGATGTGCCCGGTCGAGCTGGCCTGGGACGCAGAGGAACCGGCCTCGCTGATGCTGCTGCCGATCGAGACCCGCAACGAGGGCCTGTCGCTCGGCGAACTGCGCGGCCAGCGGCGTGCCTGGAAGATCGTGCCGCTGCAGCTCGGCGATCCGGACCAGCTCGCGCAATCGCTGCAGGAAGTGACGCGCACCGACTGGGTCTCGCCAGACCAGGCCCGCACGCTCGGTTTCTGGGACGACGCGCGCCCCGACGACAACCCCCCGGTCGACGCGAACGGCCGCGTCGAGGTGCCGGCCTGGCGGCACGCGCTGATCAACTACCCGCACCCGCTGCTGAAGCAGGGCCTGGTCGTGCTCGACACGCCGGGCCTGAACGCGATCGGCGCCGAACCCGAGCTGACGCTGAGCCTGCTGCCGAGCGCGCACGCCACCGTCTTCATCCTCGGCGCCGACACCGGCGTCACGAAGTCCGACCTCGAGATCTGGCGCGACCACCTCGGCCCGCACGCGCCGACCCGCTTCGTCGTGCTGAACAAGATCGACGCGCTGGTCGACCCGCTCGCCACCCGCGAGCAGGTCGATGCGCAGATCGAAAGCCAGCGCCGCGAAACGGCCCGCACGCTGGGCATCGATGCACGGCGCGTGTTCCCGCTCTCGGCCCGACAGGCGCTCGCGGCGCGCGTGGTCGACGACCCGGTCACGCTGGAGGCGAGCCGGCTGCCTGAACTCGAGGCCGCGCTCGGCACGCAGTTGCTGCCGCAGCGCCGCCAGGTGCTCGAAGACGTGGTGCTCGACGGCGCCCAGCAGATCGAGAACCACGTCGCCCGCCGGCTCGGCGACAACCGTCGCCAGCTCGCCGAGCAGATGCTCGAGCTGCGCGGGCTGCGCGGCAAGAGCGGCGCGAAGCTGCGGATGATGCTGCAGCGGGTCGAAGCCGAAGCCGCCGAGTTCGAGCAATGCACGGTGAAGCTGCAGGCGCTGCGCGTCGTGCACAGCCGGATGCTGAAAGACACGCTGGTCGGGCTGTCGTCCGACCGGCTGCGCGAGGAAGTCAGCGCGATGCAGACGGCGATGAACGCGTCGCTGCTCAACCTCGGCGCGAAGAAGGCGTTCATCGCCCTGTGCGCACGGCTGCGTGGCCTGCTCCAGGCGGCGCAGGGCCGCAGCACCGAGATGCGCGACATGCTCGGCGCCTCATTCACGAAGCTGAACGCCGAGTTCGGCTTCAGTCTCGCACTGACGAAGACACCCGACCTCGAGCGCTTCACGAACGAACTGAGCCTGATCGAGCGCAACTACGTGCAGTACCTTGGGCTGACGCAGGCGCTGCGCCTGTCGCAGCCGAAGTTCATGGAGCAGTTCCGCCGCATGCTGGTCTCGAAGCTGCGGGTGGTGTTCGAGAACGCGACCGGCGAGCTCGAGATGTGGAACAAGTCGACCTCGGCGCAGATCGATTCCCAGCTGCGCGAGCGGCGCCGCAACTTCCGGCGCCGGCGCGAGTCGCTCGAGCGGGTGCAGAACGCGGCCAGCGACCTGGAGCTTCGCATCGCCGAGCTCGAAGAGCAGGACGGCCGGCTGCAGAACTTCCTCGGGCGCGCCCGACTGTTGCTCGAAGCCCTTCGCGAGCAGGCGTGTGCCGGCCCGCAGACCGTCACCGACCTGATGACGCTGACGGTGCCGACGGACGACGAATCGGTCGTGCCCCTGCGCCGTGCGCAGGCCTGAGCGTCGAGAGTCTCTCGGCGCCGAGTTCTCGACCCGGTTGATCGAGTGGCAACGCAGCCACGGCAGGCATGCGCTTCCGTGGCAGAACACGCGCGACCCGTACCGCGTGTGGCTGTCCGAGATCATGCTGCAGCAGACCCAGGTGGCCACCGTGCTCGGCTACTACGAGCGCTTTCTGCAGCGTTTCCCCGACGTCGCGGCGCTCGCCGCCGCGCCGCTCGACGACGTGCTCGCAATGTGGAGCGGGCTCGGCTACTACAGCCGGGCGCGCAACCTGCATCGTTGCGCGCGCGAGGTGGTCGAGCATCACGGCGGCGCCTTCCCGCGCGGCAGCGAACAGCTTGCGCAGCTGCCCGGCATCGGCCGCTCGACGGCTGCCGCAATTGCCGCGTTCTGCTTCGGCGAACGGGTTGCGATTCTCGACGGCAACGTCAAGCGTGTGCTGACCCGCGTGCTGGCGTTCGACGGCGATCTCGCGCTGAGCGCCAACGAACGTGCGCTGTGGACGCAGGCCAGTGCGCTGCTGCCTGAACACGGCGGCATCGAGGCGTACACACAAGGCCTGATGGACCTCGGTGCGACCGTCTGCCTGGCACGCGAACCGTCGTGCCTGCTGTGCCCGGTGCAGCCGTTGTGCGTCGCTGCCGGCACGCAGACGCAGGCGCGTTTCCCGGTCAAGAGCCGCAAGCTCAAGCGCGGCGTGCGTGAACACGTCTGGTTGTGGCTGCGCTGGCGCGATCGGATCTGGCTTGTGCAGCGGCCGGACAGCGGAGTCTGGGCGGGCTTGTGGAGCCTGCCCGAGTTCGAGTCGATCGAAGCCTTCGGCGCCGCGAGCGCGTCATGGCCGGGCAGCGCCGAAGCGTTGGTCAGCTTCACGCATGTGCTGACCCATCTCGACTGGACCTTGCATCCGCAACGCTGGACGCTGCCACCGCGCACTGGCGAGAAGAAGATCGCGGCGATCGTTTCGGCCTGGCCGAGCGGGCGCTGGTTCGACATCGACGAGGCACTCGCCGCCGGCCTGCCGGCCCCGCTGCGCAAGCTGCTGGTCTCGAGCGGCGGCCTTACTTGACGACGCCCTTGCTGCGCAGGAAGTCGTCGACGAGCTGCAGCCGCATCATCGGATCGGTCAGCTCCATCAGCTTCTGCTTCGCGGCCTGCGGGATCGGCAGGATCTCGCACCAGCGGTTGCCGACCCAGGCCGCGTCGTCGAAGCGATAGGGCTCGAGGAAGGGTGGGGCGTTCGAGCTCTTCAGCGCAGCGATCGCGCTGGCGAGACCGCGAACCGTGTCGAGCAGCGCCGCGCTCGGGGCCAGCGTTTCGTCGTCGGGCCAGGGCGTCGTCTCGGCCAGCCACAGGCCGTCGTCGCGCTGGGTCGGCGAGCTGAGCGAAAAACGCTGCGTGCCGCGGCAACGCACCTGCAGGATGTTGGGCTGCTCGCTGTCGACATCGATCAGCTCGGCAAGCGTTCCGATCGTCTCGAACTCGACCTTGCGCTTGGTCTTGCCGGCTTCGGAACCGCTGCGCAGTGCGACCACGCCGAACGGCTGGCGCTCGCGCAGGCAGTCGGCCATCAGGTCGAGGTAACGCGCCTCGAAAACCTTCAGCCGCAGCAGCCCGCCGGGAAACAGCACCGCCTGGAGCGGAAACAGCGGCGTCGGTTGCGCCACTGCGGTGGTGTCAGTCGCGGGCATCGAGTTCGCGGTGACGAATCAGCGTCGCCGCGCGACCGCGGAAGTGCTGGGCCAGCGTTTCCGCGAAGTAGACGGAACGATGCTGCCCGCCGGTGCAGCCGATCGCGACGGTCAGATAACTGCGCTGGTCGTCTTCGAACGACGGCAGCCAGCGCACCAGAAACGCGGCGATCTGCCCGAGCATCTCGTTGACCTCCGGTTGCGCGCGCAGGTAGTCGGCCACCGGCGCATCGCGCCCGGTGAGCGGGCGCAGCTCGCGAACATAGTGCGGGTTCGGCAGCACCCGCACGTCGAACACGTAGTCGGCGTCGAGCGGCACGCCGTGCTTGAAGGCAAAACTTTCGAAGACGAGCGTCAGCTGGTTGCGTCCCGCGCTGACCAGGTCGCGCACCCAGATGCGCAGCTGCGCCGGGCGCAACTGGCTTGTGTCGAGCACGGTCGAAACCTCGCGCAGCTCGGCGAGCAGTTCGCGTTCGAGCTCGATCGCGTCGATCAGCGCGCGCCGGCTGTCGGGTTCGCTGTGTTCCTTGCGACCGTCTTGGGCCGGGGCCTTGGCGAGCGGGCGCTCGTCGGTCAGCGGATGCAGGCGGCGCGTCTCGGAAAAGCGCCGGACCAGCGCGTCGGTGCTCGCGTCGAGGAACACCACCTGGATCGCCACGCCTTCGTCGCGCAGTTGCTGCAGCAGCGGCAGCAGGTGCGGCAGCGATTGTGCGCTGCGAACGTCGACCGCGATCGCGACGCGCCGGTCGAGCCGGGCGCGCTCCAGCTTGAGGAACTCGCGCAGGAGCTCCGGCGGCAGGTTGTCGACGCAGTAGAAGCCGGCATCCTCGAGCGCATGCAGCGCGACCGACTTGCCCGACCCCGACGTGCCGCTGACGACGACGACTTCCGCTGTCGGCGCAATGCGCGGTGCGTCGACCTGCGGTTCGGGCGATGCGGGCGGCGTCGCCATCGGTTCGCTCCCGTTCATGAGCGCTTGCGTCCGCGCGCCGGGGCGGGGGGCGCCGTCGGTGTCGAGCCGACCGACAGCATCTCCTGCGCATGCGCGAGGCTGGTGTTCGACAGCCGCTCCCCGCCGAGCATGCGCGCGATCTCGGCAACCCGCACCTCGCCGGTCACGCTGTGCACGCTGCTGAAGGTGCTGCCGTTCTGTGCCTGCTTGGAGACGACGAAGTGGTGATCCGCACACGCCGCCACCTGCGGCAGGTGGGTGACCGCGAGCACCTGGCGGTCGCGGCCGAGCTGCTTCATCAGGCGCCCGACCGTTTCGGCCACCGCGCCGCCGACGCCGGCGTCGATCTCGTCGAAGATCAGCGCGCCGCTGGCGCTGTCGGCGCCGGCCGCGCCGTGCGCGGCGGTGCTGGTCGTCACCGCGATGGCGAGCGCGATCCGCGAGAGCTCGCCGCCGGATGCCACCTTCGCGAGCGGCCGCGGCGTGCTGCCGGCATGGCCCGCCACGAGGAACTCGGCCGATTCGAGGCCGAACGATTGCGGAGACTCCTGCGCCGTCAACGCGATCTCGAAACGCCCGCCGGCCATGCCGAGCTGCTGCATCGCCTGCGTGACGGCGGCGCCCAGTTTCGGCGCACCGGCGCGGCGCGCCGCGCTGACCCGTTTCGCTTCGGCCTGGTAGTCGCGCAGCGCGGTCTCGCTCGCGCGCTGCAAGCCCTCCAGATCGGCGGCGGCATCGAGCGCTTTCAGTTCGGAGCGCCACTGCGCGAGCAACGCCGGCAGTTCCTCCGGCGCACGCCGGTAACGCCGCGCGAGGCTCATCCAGGCCGAAAGCCGTTCGTCCAGCGCCTGCAAACGCTGCGGTTCGAGCTCGGTGTGGTTCAGGTAGCTCGCCAGCGTGTGCGACGCGTCCTGCAACTGCGCCTGCGCGCCTTGCAGCACCTCGATCGTTGCAGCGAGCTGGGCGTCGAACTGCGCAACCTGCTCGAGCGCGTGGATTGCGCGGCCGGTCAGCGCCTCGGCGTTGTCGTCTGCTTCGGACGTCGCGTCGAGCGCGCTGCGCGCCGCGTCGATCAGCGCCTGGCCGTTCGCGAGCTTCTTGTGCTCGGCCTCGAGCTCGTCCCACTCGTCGGCGCCAGGCGCGAGCTTGTCGACCTCGCCGACCTGCCAGGCCAGCCGTTCGCGTTCGCGTTCGAGCGACTCCTGCGAGCCGCGCGCCGCCTCGAGCGCCTCGGCCGCACGCTTCCATTCGGCCCAGCGCAACGCGAGCGGTGCGCTGTCGATGCCGGCAAAGCCGTCGAGCAGCGAACGCACCGCAGCCGGCCGCGTCAGGCTCTGCCAGGCGTGCTGGCCGTGGATGTCGACAAGCGCGTCGGCGGCTTCGCGCAACTGCGCGATCGTCGCCGCGCTGCCGTTGATCCAGGCGCGGCTCTTGCCTTGCGCGTCGATCGTGCGGCGCAGCAGCAGGCCGTCTTGCGTGTCGTCACCGAAACCGGCTTCGTCGAGCCAGGCCGCGAGCTCGGGCGGCGCATCGAACTCGGCGCTGATTTCGGTGCGTGGCGCGCCTTCGCGCACCACGCCGGCGTCGCCGCGGCTGCCGAGCGCGAGCTGCAGCGCGTCGA
>Ga0075366_10001970_pt1 | contig 10392 bp, 7 predicted proteins | sample EndMethybrTD3031_FD_72351 | JGI IMG/M metagenome (GOLD analysis project Ga0075366, IMG submission 72351) | Populus endosphere microbial communities from Tennessee, USA - Endosphere MetaG P. TD hybrid TD303-1 | ecosystem: Host-associated > Plants > Roots > Endosphere | place: USA: Tennessee... | reverse complement strand
AGGCCGCGCAGCTCGATGATCATGTAGTTGAAGGCGTCGGCGATGGCGCCCGTCATGTCGGCGGTGACCTCGGCTTCCGACGACAGGTCGCCGGCGCCGACGTTGGCCACTTCGTCCAGCAGCTTCATGATCGACTTCTGCAGCTGGTTTCTTTCGTCCTGCGACTGCACGAGGGCCAGGGTGCGCTCGAGCATGTTCTTGAACGAGGTGCCGAACCGGTCGCGCCCGCTCTTGGGCTCGACGGTCATGGCCAGGTTGCCGGCGGCGATGCCGTCCGACACGCGGGCCATGTTCTCGAGGTAGTCGACCATGCCGCGGAACGCGACGCCGAACGCGTCGTTCTTCGAGCGCGGGTTCACCGTGACGGCCAGGTCGCCTTCCGACACCTTCTGCGCGGTGTTGGCCATCTCGCGCAGGTAGTCGGTCATGCGGTTCATCGAGGCGACCAGCTGGCCGACCTCGTCGTTGCCGGCCGCGTGACGGGCCGCGACCAGCTCGCCGCGCGCCAGCGTGTCGGCGATGCGGACCGCTTCCTGGAGCGGGCCGGTGAGCGAGTTCACGATCAGCCAGGCGATCAGCGAGGCGAGCAGGATGGCGCTGGCGGCGATGCCGTAGGCGAAGAACTTGCGGCTGGTGGCCGCCGAGACGCGGGTCGACAGCATGTCGTCCAGCGCCTTCGACGCCTCGTCCCACGTCCGCGAGCTGGCGACGAGGGCGCGCTCGGCGGCGTCCTCGACGCCGTCACGCGACGGCGCCGCACCCGAGTCGCCGCGGTCGACGACGTTGCGGGTCACGCGATCGGCGAACGCGCCCGAGGTCGCGGCGTGCGCCTCGAGGCCGGGGCGCAGGGCCGCGAGCTGACCGCCCGGGTTGGCCGCCGAGCCCTTGGCGTAGCCGGAGCGCTGCGCGTCGACGCCCTGGCGGAGCTGGCCGAGCTCGACGAGGAGCTGCATGCGCTCCTGCGGGTTGACGGCGCGGTCGGTCGGGAGCGCCTGCACCATCTTCACCACGCTGAAGATGTTGCGCTGGTTCTCGGCGATGTGCCGGACGACCGCTTCCATCGTGTAGTACGAATCGAGGTCGGGGTCGAGAATCAGGTTCGAGGTGTCACCGACGTAGGCGAAGGTGTCGACCACGGTCTGGATCAGCTGCTCGGTGCGCGCCGAGCGGTTGGCCGGGTCGCTGCTCGACTGCGTCTTCTGCCACTGATCGCGGAGCGTGCTCAGCTTCTGCGCGGTGTTCAGCTGGTCGCCGTACTCGCGCTCGGCCGCCTCGAGCAGACGGAAGCCGCCTTCGACCTTGGCCTGGCTGCCGCTGTCGCCGGACATGCCGTAGAGCGGCAGACCCTCGAGCACCGCCTTCAATCCGGCCAGGTACTTGACGCCGGCTCGTTCCTTGTCGGCGAAGTCGATGGCGATGTTCTTCTCCTGACGCAGCAGGACGACCAGCACCAGGGTGGGGATGACGAACGCCAGGCTCAAGAGACCCAGCTTCTGCCACAGTTTCAGATTACGAAGCATGAGAGACGACTCCTTAGACGACCAATCGCGTGACCACTGGTGTCACGCCCACCAGCGGTCTGTTACCGCGCTCCGGCGCCGTCCTCGAACTGGCGCATGGGTTTCGACTGCAGAAGACGATCGGCGTCGAGCACGACGACGAGCTCGTCCTCCAACTGGTAGAGACCGCGCGCGAACGGCGCCACTTCGGCGTCGTAACCGCGCGTGACGCGCGAGACGCGCGCGTCCTCGAACGCCTGGATGCCGTCGACGCTGTCGACGAGCACCGCCGTCCGTACTTCATCCCCCGACGGACGCAGCGCGAGCATCCGCTGCTCGTGCGACGACTTGCCGGTCTTGCCCGAGAAGAACCCTTCGAGATCGAGAATCGAGACGATGTCGCCGCGCAGGTTGGCGATGCCGAGCACCCACGCCGGCACGTGCGGCAGGCGCGTCACGCGCGGCGGCCGCGCGATCTCCGACACGGCGGCGAGCGGGATGGCCATGATGCGCCCGGCGAGGCGGAACACCACGTGCGACGTGGCGGCGGCGACGTCCGGGGTGCGCAGCGGCTCGACCGGCTCCGCCGTCAGGTCGGCGTGCAGGCCGGAGAGCGCGGCTTCGATCAGGTCCTGCGGCTCCTGCGCCTTGGACGCGTCGGCCTTCGGATCGTGCGACGGCCACGGCAGGACGACCGCGGTCGGTGCGGCCGGCGCGTCCTCGTCGAGGTCGAGGAGCGGCGCGGTGTCGAGCCCGAGCTCGGGGACCGCGGCCGCCCACAGCGCGTCGACGTCGAGGCCCATGTCGACCGCCGCGTCCTCGCCGTCGAACGACGTCAGGTCGGCGGGCTCGAACGGCGTCAGCGAGAACGCCGCCGGAGGGTCGGACACATGGGCCACCGCGGGGGCGGCCTCGGACGTCTCGGCCGGTGCGGCGACCGGCGCGGCGTCGGCGGCGAACAGGCTGTCGATGAAGTCGGAGGAAATCGGCGTCGGCGGCACCTCGACGGCGGCGTCCACGGCCGGCTCCAGATCGAGCGCCAGCGGCTGGGTCAGCTCGAACGCTACCGTGTCGCCGTGCTCGTCGACCGGCGCGACCTCGGGGGCGATGAAGACCTCGGGCATCGCCGCCGTTGCCGACGGGTCGACCGCGGCGTCGGCGCCGAGGTCCATCACGCGCTCCGGCAGGAGCTCGTGGAGGCTCAACTCGTAGGCGGCCGTCTCCGGCGTCAGCAGCGCGTGGACGATCGCGTCGTGGGCGAGCGAGGCGTCGGTGACGGCGTCGGGCGCGACCGCGTCGGGCACGATCGGCTGGGCGGCCGGCGCCTCGGACGCGACCGGGTCCGGCAGGGCCGGCGGCGCGATCGGCTCGAGGTCGACCGACACGCTGGCCAGGATCGCGGCGTGGATGTCGTCGACGTTCGTCGAGTGATCGGCGGAGGAGTCGATGACCAGCGGTTCCCAGGCGCGGGCCGGCTCGGTGTCGGCCGCGACCGGGGGCGGCACGTGCGCCGGCGCCGACTCGAGGCTCAGCGCTTCGGGGCCCGGGACGATGGTCGACACCTCGTCGGGCGTCGCGGTCGCGACCGGGAAGAGATCGGGCCAGAGCGCGTCGGCCGCGCCGGGCTCGGCCGGCCGCACGTCACCCTGCCCGAGCAGCCGCTCGAGGAGCGCGTGGAGATCGCCGTCCTGCGCGACGGGTTCCGTCGCGCCGGTGTCCGGCGAGTGGGGATCGAATGGCCCTTCCATCGGCTGGTCTCCGCGAACGCTGGTGTGCTGGGGAGTCGGAGGACTAGAACAGGCGGGCGACGGCGGCGAGGAGCGCGTCCTCGTCGAACGGCTTGGTCAGGTACTCGTCGGCTCCCTGCTTCATGCCCCAGAACTTGTCGCTGTCCTGATCCTTGCTGGAGAGGAGCAGCACCTTCATGGCGCTCGTCTCGGCTTCGGTCTTCAGCTGCCGGGTCACCTGGAAGCCGTTCTTCTTCGGCATGATGATGTCGAGGATCGCGAGGCGGGGCTGGTGCTTGCGCGCCATCTCGATCGCGTCCTCGCCGTCCGTCGCCGTGACGATCTGGTAGCCCTTCTTGCCCAGGGCGCTGAGAACGAGTTTGAGTTCGGTCGGGCTGTCGTCGGCCACGAGGATCGTGTTGTTCATCTGTCGGCTCCTGCTTCCCGGTGTTGCGTGTTTCCCTGACGGGTCCCCACCCTAGACGGGGACGAATGTCTGAAGGACGCGCGAGAGCGCGTCCGGTCCGAACGGCTTGGTCACGTACGCGTCGGACCCCGCCATGCGGCCCCGCGCCTTGTCGAAGAACCCGTCCTTGCCCGAGATGAACACCACGGGCACGTGCTTGGTCTCGGCCGCACCCTTGACGATCTTGCAGACCTGGTAGCCGTCGAGCCGCGGCATCGTGATGTCGAGCAGGATCAGATCGGGCGTGGTCGTGCGCAGCACCGTCAGGGCGTCCATGCCGTCCTCGGCGATGAGCACCTTGCAGCGGAGCTTCTCGAGCTTGGTGGTGACGACGCGGCGGATCGTCGGACTGTCGTCGACGACGAGCACCGTGGCGCGCGGCGGCTTCTCGCCCGAGGCGGGCCGCAGCGTCGACGCGAGCGAGGCGACCTGGGCCGCCAGGACCTTGTCCTCGGGCCGCTGGCTGACCGAGCGCTCCAGCGCGGCCAGGCCTTCGGTGTACTTGCGCAGGTTGAGCAACGCCATCCCGAGCCAGTAGGGATCGGCGGCCTCGCCCTGCACGGCGAGCGATTCCTCGAGCCGTGCCACCGCCATCTCGAGCGTCGAGACGTCGGTGCGGCGCGTGGCGAAGAGCAGCGACTGGTCGGTGAGCGTGGTCACGCCGCCGCAGGTCTTGCAGACGTCGGTGGCCTTCTCGCGGAGCGTCTCGCAGAACGGGCAGGACCAGTACTCGGCGGCCTGCGCGGTCGCGACGTTGGAGAGCACCGCGCCGGGCGCGGCTGCGGCGTCGTGGGCGTCCGGGGCGACGCTGGCGGCGTCCGCCGGCACCGGAATCGCCGTCGCGTCGGAGGCGGCCTCGACGGCCGCCGTGACCGGCATCGCCGGCGGTGCCTCGGCGGGGAGCGCCGGCGGCTCGACGGCCTCGGGCGTCGCGGCCTCGAAGGCCACCGGGGCGGCGTCCTCGTGCGCGACCGGCGAGGCGGCTTCGAATTCCACCGGCGCGGCGTCGGCGGCCGGCGCCTCGGGCTCGGCGGCGGGCGGCGCGAGCACGCCGGCGCGCAGCGCGTCGAGGCGATCGGCGGCGTTCTGCCGCTCGTCGGCGTCCTCGGCGATCAGCGCCATCAGCGACCACGCGTCCTCCGACGTGGCGTCGAGCTGCAGGCTGCGGCGGAGCGCGGCGCGCGCGTTGGCGTACTGGCCGGCTTCGATCTCGGCGTTGGCCTGCTTCAGGTGCGTCTGCGCCAGCTGCTTTTCGGCGTCGACCAGCGTCGCCCGCGCCTTCTCGTTGGCCGGGTTGATGCGCAGGACCTGCTTGATCAGCGCGACCTGCTCCTCGGGCGACTCGGCGAGCGCGGCGAGGCGCAGCCAGGTGACCTCGTGGGTCGGCTCGAGGCGGACGATCTCGGCGAAGTGCTGCCGGGCCGCGGCCATCGACTTGTCGCGGACGGCGGCGATGCCCTGCTCGGTGAGCTGGTTGATCACCTGGACGCGAGCGCGGCCGGCGAGGGCCTTGGCGCGGGTGTCCGACGGGTTGAGCGCGCACGCGCGCTCGAGATAGGCCAGGCGCTCGATCGGGTCGCCGGCGAGGGCAGCGCACGCGAGCCAGACTTCCGGCGACGACGGCGCCTGCCGGATCGCCTGCTGCAGGAGCTCATGCGCCTCGTCACGGCGATTGGCGAAGGCCGCCGCAGCCGCCTGCGCGAGGATGCGGTTGATCGGGGTCGCCGCGGACACGTCGGATGGCTGCTGCAAATCGGGCATGGTCGTGTGTGGCTCCCGGCGCCAGACATCCGAAATCCGTCGGGTGTCCGGCGTGAGCCACTACCGCCCAAGCAACGGCAGTGCCACTCAACCGTGGTGTCGGTGCTTCACAGAGGTGCACGCGGAGACGCGGCGCGCGAGCGCGGACTGACGTCCAGTCCGGCGAGGATCGGGCAGCCCCGTGCGGATGTGTGCAGGCAGCGCCCGGACGGCTCCGGACGTGGTACTGACGTGCAACCGGTGCTGCTGTCGGAGAACCGACGATACGGGAGGGGGCCAGGACCCGCCGAAGAGGCCGCAGGAAGAAGACCCCGGGGTCCAGCGGACCCCGGAGTCATGGCGCTGTGCCGGCCCCGGCGGCGGGCCGCGGCGGCCGGCCGCGGCGATGCACTACCGATGCGGGACGGCCGGCGGCGCGACGGGCCCACCCGCCGGCCGCTTGTTGATCACCTGCATCGCCATCGCGATCATCCCGGCGACGTCGGCGGTGTTGGCGGGCAGGATCAGGCTCGTCGACTTCTGCGCGAGCTGCCCGAACTGGTGCACGTACTGCTCGGCGACGCGGAGCTGCACGGCCTCGTAGCCGCCATCGAGGCGGATCGTCTCGGCGACGCGGCGGATGCCCTCGGCGGTCGCCGACGCGACCGCGAGGATCGCCGACGCCTGGCCTTCGGCCTCGTTGATCTGCTGCTGCTTGCGGGCTTCCGAGGCCTTGATGACCTGCTGCTTCTCGCCCTCGGCGTTGTTGATGGCCGCGTCGCGCTGGCCTTCCGAGGTGAGGATCACCGCGCGCTTCTCGCGCTCGGCGCGCATCTGCTTCTCCATCGCGGCGAGGACGTCGGCCGGCGGCGTGATGTTCTTGATCTCGTAGCGGAGCACCTTCACGCCCCAGGGCTCGGTCGCCTTGTCGAGCTCGTTGACCACCTGGGTGTTGATGTTGGTGCGCTCCTCGAAGGTGCGATCGAGGTCGATCTTGCCGACCTCGCTGCGCAGCGTCGTCTGCGCCAGCTGCGAGATCGCGAAGTGATAGTCGGAGATGCCGTAGGACGCGCGCTCGGGGTTCATGATCTTGAGGTAGAGCACGCCGTCGACCTGGACCTGCACGTTGTCCCGCGTGATGCAGATCTGGGCCGGGATGTCGATCGCGGTCTCCTTCAGCGAGTGCCGGTAGCGGATCACTTCCATGAACGGCATCAGGATGTGGAACCCGGCCTCGAGCGTCTTCGAGTACTTGCCGAGGCTCTCCACCACGTACGCGCTCTGCTGCGGCACGACGATGGCTGTCTTGGCGACCACGATGAAGATGACGATCATGGTCACGATCGAGACGATGAGAAGACCGTTCACGTGTGCGACTCCTTCTGGTGGCGGCTGATGTCGGCAATCTCGTGGCGCACGGGGACGATACCCCACGACGTCACCTTCGTCTCGACCCCCCGGACGACGGCGGCTTCCACGGCCGGCCGCGACGCGTGCAGCTCCTCGAGCAGGACGCCGCCGATCGCATCGCGGAGCGCGTGGCGCGTCACCGCGGTCAGGCCGTCGCGCAGATCGGCGATCGCGTAGGTCGCCGACTCCGGGTCGGTGACGCGATAGGCGAGCGTGCCGCCGACGAAGACCTCGCGATCGTCGCGCGTCCGGCACGGCTCCGTTCCGAGCGGCAGGGCCTGCTCGGCGAGCGAGTGGCGGGCCCGCACCGTCTCCAGGAACGGCGTCAGGAGGTGGAACCCGGCGTCGAGCGTCCTGGCGTAGCGCCCCAGCTGCTCGACCACGTAGGCGTTGCCCGCCGGCACGACGACCGCCGCCTTCGCCATGACGATCGTCGCGAACACGAGCACCGCGATCGCGAAGACCAGCTGCGGGTGCACGCCGTCAGGCTCCCTCGGCCACGATGTGCAGCGTCAGCCCGTCCACCTTGCGGACGGCGCAGCGCTGGCCGCGGTGGAGCGCCGCGACGCCCACGTTCAGGGCGCTCCAGGCGGTGCCGCGCAGTTCCGCCTTGCCGACCGCGCCCGGCTGGATGTCTTCCTTGGCGATCGCGATGTCCGAGGTGATGGCGTCGATCGCCCCGTGGTGCTGCGTCGCCCGCATGCGGCGGAGCAGCGGATCGCGGAAGACGAGGAGCGCCGCGACCGAGATCCCGGTGAACAGCGCCCACTGGAGCCAGATCGGCCCGGCGATCCCGGCAAGCGACAGCAGCCCGACGACGAAGGCCCCGATGCCGAAGAAGAGCATGAAGAAGCCGCCGGGCGTGGCGAGCTCGAGGAGTCCCAGAATGAGGCCGAGCACCGCCCAATGCCACCATTGCATATCCATCTGAACGTTCCCTCGGCTTGGTCCGAACCTTCAGACCGCGGCCATTATGGACGGGATATAGGGGGGTCACAAGGCGCGATCGGCGAACGTCGTTCGCCGACGGTGAGCGCCGGCCGGCCTACGCAGATGTGAGCAGATGGCGGGTCCGGAGCCAGCCCGCGACGCGATCCGGCCACGTGACCAGCGCCGGGTCGCTCCCCCCGAGGCCGACGCCGTGGGCCCCCGGCTCGTAGATGTGCATCTCGGCCGGGACCTTCGCCCGGCGCAGCGCGAGGTAGTACATGACGCTGTTCTCGGCCGGCACGCCCGTGTCGGCGTCGGTGTGGAACAGGAACGTCGGCGGTGTCTCGGGCGAGACCTGGGTGTCGTTCGAGAGGTCGGCGAGGACGTCGGGATGCTGGCGGTCCGGCGGCAGCAGCATGTCGCGCGAGCCGCGGTGGGTCCAGCGCTCGGTGAAGGTGATCACCGGGTAGGCCAGGATGGCGAAGTCGGGCCGGGCGCTCTCGCGCTCGACCGGATCGGCGGCGCCCGGCTGCCCGCGATCGATGTGGGTCGAGACGGTCGCGGTGAGGTGGCCGCCGGCCGAGAACCCCATCAGGCCGAGCCGGTCGGGGCGGATCCGGTACTCCGCGGCGTGGGCACGGACGTGGCGCAGCGCCCGGCGCGCATCGCCGAGCGGGAGCGGGTGGCGGTACTTCGGGCCGAGGCGGTACTGCAGCACGAACGCGTGCATCCCCAGGCCGTTGAAGAACTGCGCGACGAGGTGGCCCTCCTTGTCCATCGAGAGGCGCGTGTAGCCGCCGCCGGGACAGATGACGACGGCCGTGCCGTCGCCGCTCGGGCGATCGGGGATCCAGGGCGTCAGCTGCGGCGTGTCCTCCGGCGCCGTGCCGAGCGCGCCTGGCGCGCCGTCGGGCCAGAGCCGGACCGGGGGAAGCGAGGGCATGCGCGCAAGGATACGCGACGCCGGCCGCCCAGCCAGCGGCGGCCGCGACAGCCGCGATACACTGCCCCTCGTGTCCGTGCCCACCGATCCCCACAAGCCCCTGCGCGACGACGTCCGGCTGCTCGGCGAGCTGCTCGGACAAGCGATTCGCGCGCGGGAAGGGGAGCGGAGCTTCGCCCTGGTCGAGCGCGTCCGGGCGCTGGCCAAGAGCGGCCGGGCCGGTGCCAGCGGCGATTTCGACACCCTCGCCTCCGAGCTCGGCTCGATGCCGCTCGACGAGGTCCTGCCGGTCGCCCGCGCCTTCTCGCAGTTCCTGAACCTGGCCAACATCGCCGAGCAGCACCACCGCATCCGGCGCCGGCGCGCCTACGCCCAGGCGGCGGACCTGCCGGCCCAGCGCGGCTCCTGCGAGGAGACCTTCGGCCGCCTGATCGCCGCCGGCCTGAGCCGGGAGGCCCTCCGCGATGCGGTCTGCTCGCTCGAGATCGAGCTGGTGCTGACCGCGCACCCGACCGAGATCGTCCGCCGCACGCTGCTGCAGAAGTACGACCGGATCGCGCGGGCCCTGGCCCAGAAGGACCGCCCCGACCTCACGGTCTGGGAGCGCGAGACCGTGGTCGAGGATCTCCGGCGCGAGATCGCGGCCGGGTGGGAGACCGACGAGATCCGCCGCGTGCGGCCGACCCCGCTCGACGAGGTCCGCGGCGGGCTGCTCGTCTTCGAGCAGACGCTGTGGGAGGCGCTGCCGCGCTACCTGCGTGAGCTCGATCGCGCCCTGGCGCGGCACACCGGCTCCGGCCTGCCGCTCGAGGTCTCGCCGATCCGCTTCGGGACCTGGATCGGAGGCGATCGCGACGGCAACCCGAACGTCACGCCGGAGGTCACGCGCCAGGCCGTGCTCCTCGGCCGCTGGATGGCGGCGGACCTCTATTTCAAGGAAATCGACCTGCTCCGCAGCGAGCTGTCGCTGGCGCACGCGAGCGACGAGCTCCGCGCCCGCGTCGGCGACGGCGAGCACGAGCCCTACCGCGCGCTGCTGCGCGAGGTCCGCGAGCGGCTGCTCGCGACGCGCAAGTGGGCCGAGTCGATCCTCGAGGATCGCCGCGCCGGTTCGTCCGGGATGGTCACCGCCAGCGCCGGCTCCGACGTCTACCTCGAGGCCGAGGCGCTGGCCGAGCCGCTGCGGCTCTGCGATCGCTCGCTGCGCGAGACCGGCAACGCCGTCATCGCCGACGGGCGGCTGGCCGACATCCTGCGGCGGCTGGCCTGCTTCGGCTTGACGCTGGCGCGCCTCGACATCCGCCAGGAATCGGGCAAGCACACCGCCGCGCTCGACACCGTGACGCGCGCCCTGGGCCTCGGCTCGTATGCCGAGTGGAGTGAGGAGGATCGGCAGCAGTTCCTGATGAAGGAGCTGGGCGGCCGGCGGCCGCTGGTGCCGCCGCACCTCGATGCCGCGCCCGAGATCCAGGACGTCTTCGACACCTTCCGGATGCTGGCCCGCCTGCCCTCGGGATCGCTCGGCGCCTACATCATCACCATGTCGTCGGTGCCGTCGGACGTCCTGGCGGTGGAGCTCCTGCAGCGCGAGTTCGGCGTGGCGCGGCCGCTCCGCGTCGTGCCGCTGGTCGAGACCGCCGACGACCTGCGCCAGGCCGGCTCGATGCTGCGCCAGCT
>Ga0075366_10001969_pt1 | contig 10394 bp, 5 predicted proteins | sample EndMethybrTD3031_FD_72351 | JGI IMG/M metagenome (GOLD analysis project Ga0075366, IMG submission 72351) | Populus endosphere microbial communities from Tennessee, USA - Endosphere MetaG P. TD hybrid TD303-1 | ecosystem: Host-associated > Plants > Roots > Endosphere | place: USA: Tennessee... | reverse complement strand
TTGTCGTGTCCACCGCGGCCTCCTCAGCCCTCATTGCCCTGGCGATCGTCGCCGCCGGCATGCCGGCGGCGACGATCGCCAGGGCAATGAGGGCTGAGGAGGCCGCGGTGGACACGACAAGCTCGGTGGGTGCGCGCTCGAAAGTTTCGTCGGCGCCCCCTCTCCGGGATGTCGGCCACCGCTGCGACGCGTTGTAGGACGCTGCCTAGGGAATCGCGGGGCTGCGAAACAGCAGCAGCGCGTCGGGGTCCTGCATCCGCGACGCCTCGGGCCGGGCCGGATCATCTCGAAGTAAACGAACTCAGCCCGTGTAGCCCCAAAAGCGAAGGGCCCGCTCGCTGGCGGGCCCTTTATCTGACTGGTGCCGGTGAGAAGAGTCGAACTCCCGACCTTCGCATTACGAATGCGCTGCTCTACCAACTGAGCTACACCGGCTGGGTGTGAGGGCGCAAATTATAGCCAGCGGCCTTCGACCGGCCGGCGCGCGGCGCGCACCCGCGCACACAAACCGGCAACGGTCCGCCTCGCGCGGGCTCAAGCCATGGCGCGCGCGGCCGATACCCGATCACTAACCCTGGTGATCCGCCGTGCAACAAGTCACACCCATCGACGACTCGGTTTTCGCCGAACTGGGCGGCTACACCCCGGCGGGCTCGCAAAGCGCCTTCGGGGGCCTGTCACGCTCGCGCTCTCGCAATGCACAACGCCTGGCCATCGAGCACGCGGTCGCCGACGTGCTGGCGCGCTCGTCGGGTCTGCCTCAAGCCGCTCCGCTGGTCGTGCAGGCGATGTGCGAAGAGCTGGGCTGGACCTGCGGCGCCTGCTGGATCGAGGTGCCGGCGACGGGCACGTTGTCATGCGTGGGCACCTGGGGCGGCAGCGACGCCGCGGTCCGAGCGGTGCTGGAAGCCGTGCCCACGCTGCAGCGCGCCGCCGATGCGCGCCCCGAGGGTCTGCTGCGGCGCGCCTGGTCCACCGGTGAGCCGGTCTGGATTTCCAACGTGATGGTCGAGCCGGGATTCAAACGCGCGCCACTGGCCGTGAAGGCCGGGCTGCGCACCGCGATCGCGTTTCCCATCACGGCGGCCGGGCGTGTACTCGGCGTGGTGGAGATCTTCAGCCGCGAGATCCACGGCACCAGCCCGGACCTGCTCGACTGCACGCGCTACATCGGCAGCCAGCTCGGCCAGTTCTGCCTGCGCGCGCAAGTGCAAGCCGAGCTTCGTGAGAGTGAAAGGCGCCATGCCGACACGTTCGAGCTGGCCGAGATCGGCCTGGCGCATGTCAGCGACGCGGGCCGCTACGTGCACGTGAACCGTTGGTTGTGCAAGTTTCTCGGCTACACGCGTGAGGAGCTGCTGGGCATGACCGTCAAGCAGGTCTCGCACCCCGACGACAAGAACGTCACCGATGTCGTGCGCGCGCAGCTGCGCTCCGGCGAGATCCCGTCGTTCCAGATCGAGAAGCGCTACGTGCGCAAGGACGGCTCGATCGTGTGGGTGCACCTGACCATCTCGGTGCAGCGCGATGCCGATGGCCGCGCACTGAATGACATTTCCGTGGTCCAGGACATCTCGGCGCGCAAGCAGGCCGAAGCCGCACAGCAGGTCAGCGAGCAGCGCTTTCGCAACCTCGTGGAGCTGTCGTCCGACTGGTATTGGGAGCTCGATGCCGAGCTGCGCTTCAGCACCTTCGGCGGCCGGCAGATGGGCGCGAAGTACGCTGATCTGCTGCGCGGCCGTCTGCCCTGGGAGATTCCCGGCCTCGATGGCGACGTGGGCTGGGGCGAGTTCCGCGGCCGCCTCGAGCGGCGCGAATCGTTCCGCGATTTCGAGTACGCGTACGCCAACCGCAACGGCGAGCGGCGCTTCGTCTGCGTGAGCGGCGAGCCGCTGTTCGACGCCGAGGGGCGCTTCGCGGGCTATCGCGGCGTGTCGCGCGACATCACGGCGCGCAAGGAAGCCGAAGCGCGCATCGAATACCTGGCCTCGCACGACAGCCTCACCGGCCTGCCGAACCGCGTGATGTTCGGCGAGCTGCTCAATCACGTGCTGGCGGCGTCCAAGCGCAACCAGCGCAAGTTCGCGGTGCTGTTCATCGACCTCGACCGTTTCAAGTTCGTCAACGACAGCCTCGGTCACGAGGCCGGCGACGCGCTGCTGCGCGAAGTGGCCAAGCGGCTGAAGGACAACCTGCGCGCCAGCGACATCGTGGCGCGCCTGGGCGGCGACGAGTTCGTGATGCTGCTGCAGGACCTGCGCGGCATCGAGCAGGCGGGGCGCATCGCGCGCAAGCTGCTGTCGGCGGTGATCAAGCCGATCGAGATCCAGGGCCAGGAGTGCCGAGTCACCGCGAGCATCGGCATCTCGGTGTTCCCCGACGACGCGCAGGACGAGACCGCACTGATGTCGCATGCCGACATCGCGATGTACCACGCGAAGGAAGAGGGCAAGAACAACTTCCAGTTCTACGACGGGCGCCTGGAGACGGCGTCGCTCGAACGGCTCACGCTGGAAACGCGGCTGCGCCGCGCGATCGAGCGCAACGAGATGTCGCTGCACTACCAGGCCAAGCTCGACCTCGCGACCAACGCGATCGCCGGCGTCGAGGCGCTGCTGCGCTGGAACAGCGCCGAGCTGGGCCTGGTGTCGCCGGCCAAGTTCATCCCGGTGGCCGAAGAGACCGGCCTGATCCTCTCGATCGGCAAGTGGGTCTTGCGCCGCGCCTGCGAGCAGAGCATGGCCTGGCAGCGGGCCGGGCTGCCGCCGGTGCGCGTGTCGGTCAACCTGTCGCCGCGCCAGCTCGGCGACCCCGATCTGCTGCCCGAGGTGCGCGCGGTGCTGGCCGACACCGGACTCATGCCCGACCTGCTGGAGCTCGAAGTCACCGAAAGCTCGGTGATGCACAACGTCGAGCGTGCACTCGAGGTGCTGGGTGCGCTCAAAGGCATGGGCGTGCGGCTGGCGATCGACGACTTCGGCACCGGCTACTCGTCGCTGGCGCAGCTGAAGCGCTTTCCGATCGACACGCTGAAGGTCGACCGCTCGTTCATCCGCGAGCTGCCGGCCGACAGCGAAGACAAGGCCATCGCCGAAGCCATCATCGCGATGGGCAAGACCCTGAGCCTGACCGTCGTCGCCGAAGGCGTCGAGACGCCGGAGCAGAAGGCGTTCCTGCGCGACCGCGCCTGCGACCAGATGCAGGGCTACCACTTCAGCAAGCCGATCGCGGCCGACGAGTTCGCCGAGCTGTTGCGCACGCACCAGCGCTGAAAGACCGCGCGCGCCGCAAAGGTGCTCTGCGCATAGTCACCGTTGCCATGCTGCGCGCCAGCGCGCAGACTGCGGCCTCTTCAAACACGCGAGCGTGGAGGCCGGCGTGGCAAGACTGCATGTCAATGGTCAGGTGCGCGACGTGGCGGTCGAGGCCGACACGCCGCTGCTGTGGGTGCTGCGCGAGCAGATCGGGCTGACGGGCACCAAGTACGGCTGCGGCGTCGCACAGTGCGGCGCCTGCTCGGTGCACGTCAACGGCGAGTTGCGCCGCTCCTGCTCGGTGCCGGTGGGCAGCATCGGCCCCAACGACCGCATCGTCACGATCGAGGGCTTGTCGCGCGACCGCTCGCACCCGGTGCAGCGCGCTTGGTCCGAGGTCGACGTGCCGCAATGCGGCTACTGCCAATCGGGCCAGATCATGGCCGCCGCGGCGCTGCTGGAGAAAACCCCCAAGCCGAGCGACGCCGACATCGACGCCGCGATGACCAACATCTGCCGCTGTGGCACCTACCAGCGCATTCGAGCGGCCGTGCACCGTGCCGCCGCGATCAAAGTGGCCAAGGCCTGACGGGAGCGCGGCGATGAACACACCCATGTTTTCGGGCGCCGAGCTGACGCGGCGCGATTTCGTCGTCTCCAGCGCTGCGGCAGCGGGTGGCCTCGCACTCGGCTGGGCGGCGCCGTTCGATGCACAAGCGCAAGCCGCGGGCAGCGAGCTCAATGTGTGGGTGGTGGTGCAGCCCGACGAGCGTTGCGTGATCCGCATCGCCCGCTCGGAGATGGGCCAGGGCACGCTCACCGGGCTGGCGCAGCTCGTGGCCGAAGAGCTCGAGTGCGACTGGTCCAAGGTGGTCACGCAGCAGATCTCGCCGCAACAGAACTTCGCCGCCAAGCGCGCATGGGGCGAGATGGGCACCGGCGGCAGCCGCGGCATCCGCACATCGCACGACTACGTGCGCCGCGGCGGCGCGGCCGCGCGGCTGATGCTGCTGCAGGCGGCGGCCGACGAATGGAAGGTGCCGGTGGGTGAGTTGAAGGTGGCCAACGGCGTGATCACGCATGCCGCATCGAGCCGCAGCACGACCTACGGCAAGGTTGCTGCAGCCGCCGCCAAGCTGACGCCGCCCGATCCGAAGGCGATCGCGCTGAAGGATCCGAAGACGTGGAAGGTCGCGGGCCAGCCGCTCAAGCGCCTCGACACCGGCGACAAGCTCGACGGCAGCAAGCTCTATGCGATCGACGTGCGCGTGCCCGGCATGCTCAACGCCGCGATCAAGGCCTGCCCGGTGTTCGGTGGCAAGCTGGTGAGCTTCGATGCCGCGGCGATCGCCAAGCGTCCGGGCGTGAAGGGCGCGGTGAGGGTCAATGAGCACACCGTCGCGGTGGTGGCCGACACCTGGTGGCATGCGAAGACAGCGCTCGAGGCGCTGCCGATCCAGTGGGATGAAGGCGCGGGTGCCGCGCAATCGAGCGCGACGATCGCCAAGCACCTCGAAGAGGGCTTGAGCGCCAGCAACGCATTCGCGCAGCGCAACGAAGGCGACGCGCTGAAGGCGATCGCCGGCGCAGCGAAGAAGGTGGAGGCCACCTATTCGACACCCTTCCTCGCGCACGCGACGATGGAGCCGATGAACTGCACCGCGCGCATCGGCGCCGATGCGGCCGAGATCTGGGTGCCGACGCAGAACGCCGAGGCCTCGCACGCGGCGCTGTCGGAAGAATCGGGCCTGCCGCTGGCGCAATGCAGCGTGCACCGCCTCGACCTCGGTGGCGGCTTCGGCCGCCGCGGCGGCAACCAAGACTACGTGCGCCAGGCGGTGGCCATCGCCAAGCAGTTTCCGAACACGCCGATCAAGATGGTGTGGAGCCGCGAGGAAGACCAGGCGCATGACTTCTATCGCCCGATCTCCGTGTGCAAGCTCAGCGCCGGGCTCGACGCGAGCGGTGCGCTGACGGGCCTGCACGTGCGGCTGTCGGGCCAATCGATCAATGCCTACGTGGCGCCGCAAACGGTGATCGACGGCAAGGACCGGCGCCAGACACAAGGCTGGTGGGCCGAGCCGGGCGATGCACAGCTCGGCTACACGGTGCCCAACTTGTTGATCGAGTACGCGATGCGCAACACGCACGTGCCGGTGGGCCCGTGGCGCGGCGTCAACACCAACCAGAACGGCGTCTACATGGAGTGCTTCATCGACGAGGTGGCGCGCGCGGCGGGGGCCGACCCGCTGGCGTTTCGCCGTGCGCTGATGAAGCAGCATCCCAAACACCTCGGTGTGCTGAACGCAGCGGCCGAAAAGGCCGGCTGGGGCGCGCCGCTACCGGCGGGCGTGCACCGCGGCATCGCGCAGTTCATGGGCTACGGCAGCTACTCGGCCGCGGTGGCCGAGGTGTCGGTGAGCGACAAGGGTGAGGTCAAGGTGCACCGCATGGTGCTGGCGCTCGATTGCGGCCACGCGGTGAATCCGGACCAGATCGCGGCGCAGGTGGAAGGCTCGGTGGCCTACGGGCTGTCCGCGGCGTTCCACGGCGAGATCACGATCGACAAGGGCCGCGTCAACGAGCTCAACTTCCACAACTATCCCGTGCTGAAGCTGGCCGAGTTCCCGAAAGTCGAGACGGTGATCGTGCCGACGCATGATTTCTGGGGCGGCGTCGGCGAGCCCACCATCTGCGTGGTGACGCCGTGTGTGCTCAACGCGATCCATGCCGCCACCGGCAAGCCGGTGCGCAGCCTGCCGTTGAAGCACGTGAAGCTCACCTGAGTTGTGCGCCCGGGGTCGGGGGACGCGAGCGCAGCGAGCAAGGGGGCCAGTTCAAGCGTGCGTGACCCAGCTCGCCTCGGCACCCTCGAGGTGCGGCAGCGTGTTGAAGGTGACCAGCGAGTGCCGCTTCGGCGTGAACGCGAACTCGGTGAGCGCGCTGTTGCGCATGCGCAGGTTCAGCTCGACCACGGCCGCTGACGGTGCGCCCAGCACATGGGCCACCGCGGTGGAGATCGGGCCGCCGCTCGAGACGATCAGCACGTCGCCCGAGTGGCGCGTGCGTACGTGGTCGAGCGCCTCGACCACGCCGGCGCGGAACTGCTCGTAGCTCGGCATGCGCTCGGGATTCGTGCGGCCCTCCATCCACGCGAGCAAGCCGTCGCGCAGCAGGCGAAAGTGCTGGCGCACGTCTTCGGCGGTTTGCGGCCGCGGCACCGGCTCGGGGTGGATCGCGCGCACGATCGACTCGGCGTCGTACTCGTTCAAGCCCGGCATCGCCAGCGCGGCGAGCTCGCTGCGCTGCCCGCGCGCCAGCGCTTCGAACGATTGCGTGTGACGGCGCAGCGTTCCGGTGATCACGCCTTCGAATTGCACACCCTTGCCGCGGAACCATTCGCCCAGACGCTCGCACTGGCGCGCGCCGAGCTCGCTGAGGCGGTCGTAGTCGTCGCTGGCGAACGACGCCTGGCCGTGGCGGACGAGGTAGAGCGTGCCCATGCGCGGATTGTCGCTGCCGACGCAGTTGCGCCCTGTCGCACTTGCGACCACGCCGCGTGTGGCAGCGCCGGCCTTGGGCACAATGGTGCCTCAGGCGACGTGCAAGGAGTGTGACGATGTCAGGCGTGAAGATCCTGGTTGCGCAAGGCGGCGGGCCCACCGCTGTCATCAACCAGTCATTGGTCGGCGTGGTGCTCGAGTCGCGGCGCTTTGCCCAAGTGCAGCGGGTCTACGGCGCGCGCCACGGCGTGCGCGGCATCCTCAACGAGGACCTCGTCGATCTCACGCAGGAGACCGTGCACAACCTCGAGCGCGTGGCCGCCACGCCGGCGTCGGCGCTGGGCTCCACGCGCGACAAGCCCGACCTCAAGTACTGCCAGCAGATCTTCGAGGTGCTGCGCGCGCACGGCATCGGGCACTTCTTCTACATCGGCGGCAACGATTCGTCGGACACCGTGCGCATCGTCAGCGAGGAGGCCGCCAAGACCGGCTACGCGCTGCGTTGCGTGCACATCCCGAAGACGATCGACAACGACCTGGTGGGCAACGACCACACGCCGGGCTTTCCGTCGGCGGCGCGTTTCGTGGCGCAGGCGTTTGCCGGTGCCAACCTCGACAACGCGGCGCTGCCCGGCATCTACGTGGCCGTGGTGATGGGCCGGCACGCCGGCTTTCTCACCGCCGCGTCGGCGCTGGCGAGGAAGTTCCCCGACGACGGGCCGCACCTCGTCTACCTGCCCGAGCGCACCTTCGTGCTCGAGCGCTTCCTCGCTGACGTGAAGGCCGCACAGGCGCGCCATGGGCGCTGCGTGATCGCGGTGTCCGAGGGCATCCACGATGCGAGCGGCACGCCGATCCTGGCGCAGCTCGCCAAGACCGTGGAGCGCGATGCACACGGCAACGTGCAGCTCTCGGGCAGCGGCGCATTGGCCGATCTGCTGTGCGAGGAGATCAAGTCCAAGCTCGGCATCAAGCGCGTGCGCGGCGACACCTTCGGCTACCTGCAGCGCTCGTTCCTCGGCTGCGTCAGCGACGTCGACCAGCGCGAGGCGCGCGAAGTCGGCGAGAAGGCGGTGCAGTTCGCGATGTGGGGCGAGCGCAGCGGCTCGGTGGCGATCAAGCGCACCGGCGACTATGCCGTCGGCTACGAGCTGGTGCCGCTGGAATCGGTGGCGGCCAAGACGCGCGTGATGGACGATGCGTTCATCAACGCCGACGGCAACGGCGTGACGGACGCGTTCAGCCAGTACCTGCGCCCGCTGCTCGGCAGCGGCATGCCCGAGGCGGCGCGCCTGCGCGCGGCGCCGGTGGCGAAGGTGCTCGACGCGAAGCGCTGAGCGTCCAGGCTTTACAGCGCCGGCGCCACCGCAGCTTCGGGCGCGCTGGCGGCGGCCGGCTCGGCCTGCAAGGCCTTGGTGACGATCTCGCGCACGTCGGCGCTCAGCTCGGGCCTGGAGGCCACGCGCGCGATCGCTTCGCGTGCCGCGCCGCGATACGGCTCGGCCAGACGCGTCCAGCGGTCGAGCGCACGGGCCAAGCGCGCAGCGAGCTGCGGATTGAGCGCGTCGAGCTCCACCACCTTGTCGGCCCAGAACACGTAGCCCGCGGCGTCCGGTCGATGAAACGCCGCCGGGTTGCGCAGGAACAGGCTGCCGAGCAGGCTGCGCGCGCGGTTGGGGTTCTTCAGCGTGAAGGCCGGGTGTTTCAGCAGATCGCGCACGCGCGCGAACACGCGGCCGCCGCGCTCGTTGGCTTGTGCCTGCAGCGCGAACCACTTGTCCACCACCAAGGGCTCGCGCGAGAAGTGGTCGTAGAAGCGCTGCAGCGCCGGCTCGGTCAACTCGCTGTGCGCATCGATCAGCGCGCTCACCGCGCCGACGCGGTCGGTCATGTTGGTTGCATCCTTGAAGCGCTGCAGCGCCTTGCCGGGCCACACCGTATCGCCGCCGCGCGTGGCGCGCCGCACCAGCATGGCCATGGCGCGATTGGCCAGCGCGCGCCGCCCGGCTTGCTGCGGCTCCGGTTGATAGCCGTCGCGCACCACGTGCGACTCGTAGGCCTGCAGCCAGTCGGCGTGCAGCGCTTCGGCGAGCTGGTCGAGCAGTTGCTCGCGCAGCGCGTGGATGTGCTGCGGGTCGGCCGGCGTCACGCGCTCGGCCACGCTGCTCTCGGCCGGCGGCGTCAGCAGCAACTCTTTCAGCGCCGGGTCGAGTGCGGGGTCGCGCAGCACGGTGCGCAGCGCGTCGACGTTGGCCGCATCGAGCTGCAGTGCGCCGCCGGCGTGCAGCGCCGCCACCATCGACTGCATCAGCAGCCGCTGACTGGCCTCCCAGCGGTTGAACGCATCGCTATCGTGCTGCAGCAGCACGCGCAGGTCGACATCGCTCATCGCATCGTCGAGCTGCACCGGCGCCGAAAAGCCGCGCAACAGCGACGGCACCGGCTCGGCATCGATGTCGACGAAGGTGAAGGTGTGGCTCACGTCGGACAGCACCAGCACGCGCTCGGTGCCGCCGGCCATCGGCTCGCCTTGCAGGCGCAGCGGCAGCGTTTGGCCGTCGCGCGACAGCAGCGACAGCGCCACCGGGATCACGAACGGCTGCTTGTCGCTCTGGCCCGGCGTGGGCAGCGCGCGCTGCCCGAGGCGCAGCGTGTAGCTGCGTGAGGCGGCGTCGTAGTGGCCGTGCGCCAGCAGGATCGGCGTGCCGGCCTGCGAGTACCAGCGCTTGAAGGCCGCGAGGTGCTCGTGCAGCCAGCTGCCCGGGTTGGCGTCGGCGATCGCCTGCGCGAAGTCGTCGCAGGTCACGGCCTGGCCGTCGTGGCGCTGGAAGTACAGGTCCATGCCGCTGCGAAAGCCTTCGCGCCCGACCAGCGTGTGCATCATGCGCACGACCTCGGCGCCTTTTTCGTACACGGTGGTGGTGTAGAAGTTGTCGATCGCCGTGTAGGCCTCGGGGCGCACCGGGTGCGCCATCGGGCCGGCATCCTCGGTGAACTGCGTCTCGCGCAGGAAGCGCACGTCGTGGATGCGCTTGATCGCGCGTGCCGTCGGCGACGGCATCATGTCCATGCTGAATTCCTGGTCGCGGAAGACGGTGAGCCCTTCTTTCAGCGACAGCTGGAACCAGTCGCGGCAGGTGATGCGGTTGCCGGTCCAGTTGTGGAAGTACTCGTGGCCGACCACGCTCTCGATGTCGAAGAAGTCGGTGTCGGTGGCGGTTGCAGGGCTGGCCAGCACGAACTTGGTGTTGAACAGGTTGAGGCCCTTGTTCTCCATCGCGCCCATGTTGAAGTCGTCGACCGCCACCACCATGAAGCGCTCGAGGTCGAGGCTCAGGCCGAAGCGCGCCTCGTCCCACGCGATCGACGCGATCAGCGAGTTCATCGCGTGCTCGGTCTTGTCCATGTCGCCGCGCCGCACGTAGACCTGCAGCAAATGCTCCTTGCCGGCGCGCGAGCGCACGCGCTGCTCGCGGCACGCCAGGTCGGCCGCCACCAGCGCAAACAAGTAGCTCGGCTTCGGATGCGGGTCGTGCCAGGTGGCGAAATGGCGGCCGTTGTCGAGCGCACCTTCGGCCACCAGGTTGCCGTTGGACAGCAGCCGCGGGTAGCGCTTTTTGTCGGCGCGCAGCGTCAC
>Ga0075366_10001968_pt1 | contig 10396 bp, 8 predicted proteins | sample EndMethybrTD3031_FD_72351 | JGI IMG/M metagenome (GOLD analysis project Ga0075366, IMG submission 72351) | Populus endosphere microbial communities from Tennessee, USA - Endosphere MetaG P. TD hybrid TD303-1 | ecosystem: Host-associated > Plants > Roots > Endosphere | place: USA: Tennessee... | reverse complement strand
TGAACTGGATCCTGGGCCTGAACCCCTTTGACGCCAGTATGCTGCAGGGCACAGGACATAACAATCCGGCGTATGGCTTTTTTGGCACGTTTGAATATACCAACGCACCGGGCGGTATTGTAAATGGCATTACTTCAGGGTTTGATAATGAGGATGATATTGATTTTAATATCCCTTATGTAGTGTCAGGTAAAGATTCCGACTGGCGCTGGGCCGAGCAATGGCTTCCACACACGGCCTGGTACCTGCTGGCAGTATCGACGAGTGATTAATTGTAAACCATATCTACTATGAAGGAGTTTAAGATCAGTTTGTGTTTCATCTTCGGGTTACTGTTGGTTTTGCCGATGTTTTCTTTCGCCTTTGATGAACATAAAACACTGGCGATAGGAGCAGCGGCACCCGATTTTAGTCTGCCCGGTATTGATGGCAAAACTTACACTTTGCAGTCGTTCAGAAATGCTAAAGTGTTAGTTGTGGTTTTTATGTGCAACCATTGCCCTACCTCGCAGGCTTATGAAGACAAGGTAATCAAACTAACCAGCGACTATGCACCAAAGGGAGTTGGTGTGGTAGCAATCAATCCTAATAATCCTGCCTCATTGCGCTATGATGAATTGGGCTACAGTGATTTAGGCGATTCATTTGAAGAGATGAAAATACGTGCGAAAGATAAAGGCTTTAACTTCCCATATCTGTATGATGGCGAAACCGAATCAGCTTCCAATAAATATGGCCCGGTTGCTACCCCTCATATTTTTGTTTTTGATAAAGACAGGAAGCTGCGTTACAATGGACGAATAGATGATATGGAAAACCCTGCCAAAATACCTAAATCATTGGATGCTCGTAATGCTATTGATGCGGTACTTGGAGGCAAAGAAATAGCAGTACCGGTTACCAAAACCTTTGGCTGCTCAGTTAAATGGGCGGAGAAAATGAATTGGATAGATAAGGCGCAAATTCAATGGGCAAAGGAGCCGGTAAAACTTGATACCATTAGCGCCAGCGGAATTGCAATAGTGGTAAAAAATCATTCGGATAGGTTAAGGCTTATCAACCTTTGGGCTACCTGGTGCGGCCCCTGCGTTGCGGAGTTTGACGATCTGGTTACCCTAAACAGGCTTTACCGCGACAGGGGACTGGAATTTGTAAGCATCAGCGCTGATGACCCGGCTAATAAAGATAAAGCTCTGAAGTTTTTACAACGCAAGCAGTCATCAGGTATCAACTACATTTATACAGGCGATGACAAATATAAAATGATAGAGGCAGTAGACCCTAAATGGCATGGAGCTTTACCTTATACCATGCTGATTGACCCGGATGGGAAGGTTGTATACAGCCATCAGGGCGCTCTCGATCTGGAGGAAGTTAAGAAAGTGATCTGGAATAACCCGATGATGGGCAGGATCTATAAATAAATCATCAATGCAGAAATTATCGATATGAAAAAAATAGCCCTGATCTTCAATTTTTGCCTGTTAACTGTCATCAGCGCGTGGGCACAAAACGCCCCGCGTTTTAAAGTAATAGCTCTGTATGAAAACGGGGGGCATCATATTGAGTATTCAAAAGTGGCAAAAGTATGGCTGGATAAGCTGGCTGCTGATAGTAATTTTTTTGTCGATTATATTCAAAGTACTGATGGAATTGATGATGCTTTTTTGTCTAATTATCAATTATTTATTCAGCTGGACTACCCGCCGTATGCCTGGAAGGAAAAAGCCGTAAAAGCCTTTGAAAAATATATTGATGAGGGTAAAGGAGGCTGGATAGGTTTTCATCACGCAACCCTACTGGGCGAGTTTGATGGTTACCCGATGTGGAACTGGTTCTGGAATTTTATGGGGGGGATCCGCTATAAAAACTATATAGCTACATTTGCCAAAGGTACTGTCAATATCGAAGATCAAAGCCATCCGGTAATGCAAGGCGTTTCACCATCTTTCCTGATTCAGAAGGAAGAGTGGTACACTTATGACAAAGATCCAAGGCCTAATGTACATGTGCTGGCCTCGGTAGATGAATCAACCTATGAACCTAAAGACGGCATTACTATGGGTGACCATCCTGTAGTATGGATTAACCCCGGAAAAAAAGCCCGGAACGTTTACATCTTTATGGGACACTCGCCAGTGCTTTTTGATAGTAAGGATTATACCAGGCTTTTCAGCAATGCTATATTCTGGGCTGCCGGAAAATAAATACGAAAGTAGCCGGGATTGAGCAAAAGCATTTTTAAAACAAGATGCCTATCGGGGCAGCACTTGTTCGATGTTTAATAGTAGCTGGAAAATAGTGAAATCTGGAAGCAGTTTTACCCGGATTGTTTAGTAACCTCCATCAAAAAGTCGTATAGGTTAGTTTCGGTAGCTAACTGCAGTTTTTTGCGTACCCGGTAACGGCTGATCTCCACGCCTTTCAACGAAATATTAAGCAACTGCGCTATCTCCTTTGATGAAAGGTTTAACCGCAGGTAAGCACACAGCTTCAAATCGGTTGAGCTTAAACCGGGGAATTTGGCTTTCATGGTGGTTAAAAAGTTATTATGCACCTGGTCAAAATACATGGAAAAGTTGTCCCAGTCATCATCACTTTTCCCGGTATCGTTTAATAATTTAAACACACCCCTGAACTGGTATGATGCATCAGGGATATTAAGTTTTTTGATCAATATCATCAGCTCGTCCTTAATATTGAGCAATAGTTTTCCCCTGTCAACCATTTGCATGGTTAAGGTAGCCAGCTCCTTATTTTTATGAGATAGTTCGGCTTCAAGTTTTTCGTTTTTAAGAGCTATGATCTCTTTATCATTCCTGTCAAGTTCAAGACTATGGAGGTAGCTGAGCCTTTTCTGTTCATCTGCATGGCGTTGTTGATACAGCTCGAAACGTTTTTGCTGTGCCTTTATGCCGATATAAACAATGCAGGCAATGATCAGGAAATAAGCCAGGTAAGCCCAAATAGTTTGGTACCAGGCCGGCTCAACAATAAAAGTATAATTGACAGCAGCAGATGCAGTGCCCAAATTATTACGGGCCTTTACCGAAAACGTGTATTTGCCATAAGGAAGGTTGGTGTAATCCTTCTCTGTTTTAACCGACCATTGTGACCAGTCTTTATCAAAACCTATCAATTTATAGCTAAACTCTTCATTGCTTTTTTGTGCGAACAGGGTAGATGTATATTCAAAATGAAAGGAATTCCAGTGGTTGGACAGCGAGGCAATAAGTTGCGTGTTTTGTGCTGATGCGATCCGGTTGTTTTTAACAAAATATCCTCCAAAAATAAGGCTGTCTTTTTCAGCTATAGCTTTTACTGTAGTAAGCAATACCTTGAGTTTGTTGTTGGAAGATACATACTGTCGGTAATTTAAATGAAATACGCCATTGTTTGAGCCGATAAAGATGTTCTCCATGTCGTACGGATAAATATACTCTGCCCCCTTTACTGTTTGCCCGGCCAGTTCAGGGAAATAGATCACCTTATAAGATACGTTAGATGATCTTTTGCCAAAATCAATTACGCCAACCCGCTGGTTGCTGATAAACCAGATATTACCCTTATTGTCTTCTGTAAGGAACTCGATTTTTGCTTTGCCAAATATAGGTTTGTAAAAAACAGACCGAGCAAAGTCACCCTCGGTGACATTATACTCATAAGCACCTTTTTCGGTGACAGCGATTACTTTGTTTTTAATAAAATACACATGATTATTCAGCGCCGATGGTAAGCCGCTTTTTTCGGTATATTGTGTATAGCCAACTACCTTTTTCCTGTCGGCGGATAGCTGCACTTTAAAAATGCCCCTGTAGGGGTGCGTTGCCCACACGAAGTTGCCCTTATCCACCGCGAGGTTTCCTAACGATTCATAAATACCATTTATTTTTCCTTCAAAGGTAAATCCGGCACCATTGTATTTTAAGAGTTGAAAGCCGGTGTAAGTCCCCGCTATCACATCTTGAGTAGCAGGGAAAGCTTTCACCATCCACGCCCCCGGGCCGGGAGTAATCAGTTTAGCCTGGTTATCGTCTACCTGTAAAACACCATCCTGATGACCGGCCAATAAATGCCCGTTAATTTGCGTAAGGCTTAAAACCTGTCCTTTAGTGTTTGGCACTTCTGCAAAAGCACCTGTGGCCGTGCTGATATCTTTTTGCTGCGCGCCTATCGGTACAGCATATAAGCCGTTCGATGTTCCGATGAACAGTTTATTGTTGAAGATACTTACCGCATTGCTTTTTACCAGGTTTTCGCGATTGGGATAAATATTTTTAACTGAAGTGTTATAACTGATAAAATCGAGCCCATTTTCCAGTCCGAGCCATAAATTACGATCTCTGTCTAACAATATACCATGCACATTATTGTTTTGTAACCCCTGATTGTTGGAGAACTGGTCTATCGGCTTGCCTTTGCCATCAATAATAATCAGCCCTTTTGCTGATGTACCAATGGCGTACCTGTCGGTGCCAATTTTTTGAATGAAGTTTATAAGATCAGTAAGCAGGATTCCATCAATAGCCGTGTTTTTTTTAACCAGTGACGAGCCAGCGACGATAAAGAGGCCATTTTTGCGGGTACTTACCAGTAAGGTGTCTTTATTAAACTCAGTGATGCCGGTGATGCTCAGCGCCGTTGTGGGTTGTTGAACGGAGGCTTGCCAGCGCGAATCTTTAAAAATAACCAGTCCAATAGCTTTATCATAAGCAAACAATTTACCGCCGGCCTGGTTTAGCAGCATCCAGCCACCGGGTGCATCAAAGGTGTGCATGGTATTGTTCTTCAGCTCAAAGATACACTCTATGGTCCTGAAGAACACCTCATTATTATGGATAACGATATCCCAGATATCGGCAAACTGCCTTGCTTTTTTGGGCAGGAGTTGTTTAAGCGAATGAAATTTGAGGATGCCTGCATTGTCAGGAAAAAAATAGCCTACTTCATCCTGTCCGCCAACATAAATACGTCCCCAGGCATCAATAGCTACAGATTTTATGGCGCTTTTATTAGGAAGCGGATATGTTTTCCAATAACTCCCGTCGAATGTCAGCAGGCCTTCATCATTGGCAAAATAAAGAATCCCATTCTTATCTTGTTTAATATTCCAAATCTCGCTCCCTGCATTATATTCATTATGCGTGTAGCTTTTGATAGCGGGTGTCCCAATGGTTGTTTGAGCAGAAGATGCGCAGATCGACATGCGCAGAACAATAACAAATAGTATGCTTTTTTTCATTAACGGTTTTCCTGGCGAGGGTTAAAACCCATTGATAATTAGTATTGCCCGGCAAATGCGAGCCTAATTAACAGCCGTAAATTAATCAACATTTTACATATAATATGTAGTTCGCTAATATTGCTAAGCGAAAAAAACGCATATGTGGTAAACCTGCAATAGATTGCGTAGTGGTATTGTAGAGGCATAGACTATCTATAAAACCAAAATAGCAATGCTCCATTGTTTGGCTGTCAAACATCTGCAGCGGCATAGAATAGCATGACCTAAGCTAAATGCATAACTGCATACAATGCTGCCCCTGATATCGCAATCCAAAGCGCTACTCCCTGCAGAAGCGGCTTCAACCCAACCGATGCCAATACCCTGCGTGAAAGGCCTGCACCTATTAAAAATAAGGTAAGCGTTAAACCAGCTTTTGCTATGTTGACTATAAACGGGCTTACCGACTTTATAACGGGCACATAAGTATTAGCTATCATAGCCAATATGAACAAGCCAATAAAATAAGGAATGCTTACTTTTTTCGATCGGTTCCTGAACAGAAAGGTAGATAGAAATGCTACCGGGATGATCCACAGAGCCCGGGCCAGTTTAACAGTAGTGGCTACTTCAAGCGCGTGAGCTCCGTATTTACTTGCTGCACCCACTACTGAGCTGGTATCATGTATGGCAATAGCGCACCATAAACCAAACTGCGTTTGTGATAAATTAAGATAATGACCTATCAGCGGGAAAACAAACAAGGCTATTGAGTTGAGGATGAATACGCAACCTAATGCTACAGAAATCTGCTTTTCTTCGGCTTTAATAACGGGCGAAATGGCTGCGATGGCACTCCCGCCACAAATAGCGGTTCCTGATGAGATTAAAAATGATGTCTTTTTTTCGATGTTTAGCCATTTGCCCATTAGTGTACCAAAGAGTAAAGTTCCGGTTATGGAAGCGATGGTAAACAGAATCCCTTCTTTGCCGGCTTGCAATGCGCTGTGTACATTCATGCCGAAACCTAAGCCTACTACTGACACCTGTAATAAAATATGGGTTGCCCTGTGATTAAGGTGCAGATAGGGATGACCGGAACATTGCGCTACTACCAAACCCAAAAACAATGCTACTGCCGGGCTCATAAAAGGCATCAGGCATAATACAATACAAACTGCGAATATAATTTTGCGGGCATTTTCATTGATATTCAATAAAAGGCCGCCGGTATTGTTTAGTTGATGTTGGGTATTCATTTTTCCTTTGTTTTAATGATACAAAGGTGTGAGGAATTACCGCTGGTTTTTTATCATAAAACGCAATCTGTGATAACTAAAAGTTATTATGAACTCTTAATAATTTAATGTGCCAAATACGCCGTTTTGATAATCGGATAATGCCTGCTCAATTTCTTCGGGTGTGTTCATCACAAAATTATCCTTAGCTGATACGGGTTCGTCAATAGGTTCTGCTGAGAGGAATAATACCTGCGAATCTTCGGTAGCCATCACTGAAATCTCTTCGTTATTTTTTTCAAATACGATTAGATTATATTGGTTGATGGTTTGTTCATTTACATTAACACAGCCATTTATAATATAAAGTAATGCCCAGTAGCCGGGTATGGCTTCAAAGTTTGCCTTTTTACCTTCGGCTATTTTTCCAACTATAGAAATAACCGGGGTGAAGTTTTTGATAGGTCCGGTTTTGCCCTCATAATCTCCGCTGGCCAAACTGAAGTCGAGGCCTTCACCAATAAGTACTTTCGGTAGTTCGCTTGCTTTGGCCGACTGGTAAAAAGGCTCATCCCACTTTTTACTTTTAGGCGCATTGATCCAAAGTTGAATAAGTTCCTGAACGCCACCCTGCTGCAGTAATTCGGCAGTGGGGCCCTCGCTGTGCATAATACCTTTGCCTGCAAACATCCATTGTACATCGCCGGCTTTGATGATCTCATCGTTACCCGCATTGTCTTTATGGTAACCTTCGCCCTGCAGCATAATAGTGTAAGGGCTAAAGCCTCGATGCGGGTGTGGATGGATGCGCAAGGTTTGACCGGGCGTTATTATCTCCGGCCCCATGTGATGCAATACAATGAACGGGTTTGCAAACCTAAAATCTTTATGGGGCAGCGGTTGGCGAACGGTTTCTTCGGCAGGAATTTTCTTCTCACGACCGGCGAGAATATGAGTGATGACTTTTTTCATTAGGATGATGTTATCGGAATAAAAATAGTTTATTCAGCACATAATACAGCTTGCCAACAAGAAAATTACTGTTGTTTTACTTGCTCATTGTTAACCGCACCAGATACTGCTTAAATTCATCCTCCAATAACACCTCCATATCAAATTCTGCTTCTGCAACGATGGGCTCAAGTGTTTTTTCATCAACATATAGCCAACGGAACCAGTCAGTTTTTTGGCGATTGTATTCATATTGATAAAGTAGCTCACCGTAATAACCTTTTTCCGGCAGGCCATCTTCATATAAATAAGTGATATCTGATGAATCAAATAAGATTTGCCCGCCTGGCTTGAGCAGCAGTTTAATGTGTTGTAAAAACACCTTTAGGTTTGCAAGCGTTCCGGTAAGGCCAATCCCGTTCATGAGCAAAAGCAGGGTATCGTATTTACATTCGTCATAAACAAAAATGTTACCTTTGATTACTTTGTTTACTTTGCGCAGTTTCATTACATCACAGGCTAACGGGGAAATATCAAGCGCGGTGCAATCAAAGCCACGTTGCTGCAATACTAAAGCATGACTGCCTGCTCCTGCGCCAATATCCAGCACGCTTCCGCGGCATTCGTTCATGGCCAGCCATTCTATATCCGGCATGTCATCCTCATCCCTGAAGTAAACATCAATGGGCATCTCCTCTTTAGGTCCATATTGATTATTGATCCAAAGTTTATGGTTAGCTGATTTATGATAATGATCATGTATGGCCTGGCCCAGTATATCTTTCATGTGCCCAAAAGTATGAATTGAAAGTTTAATTTAGCGCCACATTAATCCCTTTGATCGACTATGTGGTTAAGTTATGGTTTGCTGGCACTTATTTTAGTAGCTGGTGTAGCATACAGTATATCGGCCCGTAAGCTAACTGTTATAGCAGCATTAACCGGTGCCGCTGTTGCCATCCTGGTATTTGCCGGTGCCTGCTTTACAGGTTTAGCCATGATGACCACCTTTTTTATCTTAGGCTCGGCGGCTACCTCAGTGCAAAGCAAAGTTAAGCAGGATTTAAATGCGGCGGAAAAAGGTGGAAGAACAGCCGGACAGGTTTTGGCCAATGCAGGTACCGCTGCCTTATGCGGAATTTTGATCTTCGTTTTTCCGGCCCAAACTCAAGTTTTACAATTGATGATTGCCGCCAGCTTCGCTTCGGCAACAGCCGACACATTGTCATCGGAGTTAGGGACGGTTTACGGAAAACGTTTCTTCAATATTATAACCCTAAAGCCGGATTTACGCGGACTTGATGGGGTGATCAGCTTAGAGGGTACTTTAATTGGCGTAATTGGCTCAGTTATCATTGCTGTTGTTTATGCCATAGGAATGGGTTGGACAGCGGACCTCATCTTGATAGTTGTTGCCGGCATATTGGGGAATGTAGCCGACTCTGTGTTAGGTGCTGTATTAGAAAGAAAAAATCTGATCAACAACAATACCGTTAATTTTTTAAATACCCTGATAGCCGCTTTGTTTATGTTGTTGTTGTACTTTGTTTTATAATTTAATCTGTAAATAAAAATGGTTCCTATCCTGATATTGATCGTTGTTGCGTTGGTGGTGTTCGTTTTCCTCAATAAAAAGAAAATGGTAAATGAAACGCCTGCTGCCACATTGAATTATAAAGCGCTTTTAGAATTGCACATTCCATATTATCAGCACCTTGATGCTGATCGAAAACTGTTGTTTGAGAGAAAGGTTGCCGGACTTTTAGCGGATATTACTATCGAGGGTGTTGGTACAACGGTAAGCGATGCTGATAAAGTAATGATAGCTGCCAGTGCCGTGATCCCGATATTTGGCTTTAACGATTGGAAATACCGTAACCTCACCAACGTGATCCTTTACCCAGATACTTTCGACAGCGAGTTTCGGTTTGAAGGAGAAAACAGGAACATTTTAGGAATGGTAGGCTCAGGATATATGAACGGGCAAATGATCCTGTCGAGAGCGGCGTTGACAAAAGGTTTTAGTAAATCGGCAGGGAAAGGGAACACGGCTATTCATGAGTTTGTACACCTGCTTGATAAATCGGACGGGGCTACTGACGGTGTGCCCGAAAGTCTGCTTGCTCATGAATATGTAATGCCGTGGCTGAAGATGATTCACCAGGAAATTCACAAAATAGAAGCGGGTCGTTCTGATATTAATCCATATGCAATAACCAATGAAGCCGAGTTTTTAGCCGTTGTTTCCGAGTACTTTTTTCAAAAGCCAAACGAGTTGAAACATAAACACCCCGAACTGTATGATATGCTAAGCACCATCTTCTTGCAGGATCTGGCTGATAATGATGTTGCCTGATCAAAAGCTCAGGCCAAGCTGCCCTAACGACTCATGCTGAACAACCGTATTGCTGATATAATAAACCGGCGTTTCCTCGTGCCTCGAAGCTACGATGATATTGATACCATCGGCACAATTGGTAAACAAATCTTTCACCAGTTTAGGGTCGTTGTTATTTTTAGATAGGTGTGAAAGCAGCAAGTGGGTCATGTGCGGTGGGCGGTGTGTTGTAAATAACCCCAGGGCCTGCTTGTTTGATAAATGTCCTTTTCCCCCGCGGATGCGTTGTTTTAAATAATAAGGGTAACCGCCTTTATCAAGCATGTTATCATCGTAATTGGCTTCCAAAAAAGCGGCGTGGCACTGGCTAAAGTAGCGGATCAGTTGGTCGCACACTATTCCCAGGTCGGTAAACACGCCTACCTTAACATTGCGACAGCTTACAATAAAGCTATGCGGCTCAGACGCATCATGCATTTTGGGGAAGGATGTTACTTCGAGGTCACCAATAACAATTGTTTGAAATGCGGTAAGGTGATGGACCTTAAAATGATCAACACCGCTAAGGTGCATCAACGTGCCGGGGGTGATGTAAACCGGCAGCTGATATTTTTTGGCTAATACCGGTATACCACGAATATGATC
>Ga0075366_10001967_pt1 | contig 10396 bp, 11 predicted proteins | sample EndMethybrTD3031_FD_72351 | JGI IMG/M metagenome (GOLD analysis project Ga0075366, IMG submission 72351) | Populus endosphere microbial communities from Tennessee, USA - Endosphere MetaG P. TD hybrid TD303-1 | ecosystem: Host-associated > Plants > Roots > Endosphere | place: USA: Tennessee... | reverse complement strand
CGCCTCACACCTGCGGCGTGCCGCCGGTGAGCACGGTCGCCATCCAGGGCCGGTCGATGTTCTGCCCCGAGACGATCACGGCCACGCGCTTGCCCTGCATGGTGGCGCGCTCCTTCATCAGCGCCGCGAGCGCGCCGGCCCCTGCGCCTTCGGCCAGCGTGTGGGTGTCGCTGTAGAGCACGCGGATCGCCTCGGCGATCTCGTCCTCCGAGACCTCGACGATGCGCGCCGCGCCAGCGCGGATGATGTCGACGGCCTGCGGGTCCGGAACGCGCACCGCCATGCCGTCCGCGAACGTCGCGGCCGCATTGGTCGGCACCGGATGACCTGCCTCGTAGGAGAGCCGGTAGGCGTTCGCGAGTTCGGCGACGACTCCGATCACCCTGGTCTTCAGCCCCAGCGCATCGCGTGCGCCGATCACGCCGCAGATGCCCGAGCCGAGCCCGATCGGCACATAGACCGCATCGAGTTTGGGCTCGGCGGTGAACAGTTCGTACGCATAGGTCGCGACACCGAGCACCAGCTCCTTGGCGAACGACTTGCCGAACTCGTAGCCGCGCTCCGTCGCAAGCTTTGCCGCGTGCTCGCGCGCCTCGTCGAAGTCGCGCCCATGCTCGATCAGTTCGGCGCCGAACGCCTGCATGGCGGCATTCTTCTCGGCCGAATTGCCGACCGGTACGACGACTGTGCAAGGCACGCCCGCGCGCGAACACGCGAAGGCCAGAGATTGTCCATGGTTACCGCGCGTCGCCGTGATCACGCCCTTCACGTCCGGCCGCTCGCGCTTCAACCGGTCCGCATAGACGAGCCCGCCGCGCACCTTGAAGGCGCCGGTCGGCGTGTGGTTCTCGTGTTTCACCACGACATCGACGCCGGTGCGGTTCTTCAGCAGCGGCCAGGCAAACTGCGGCGTAGGCGGAACGCCCGCGCGCACCACCGGAATGACGGCTTCAAGCTCGGCGAGGGTGAACATCGGCGACAAACTCCGTGTGTCCCGGGCGCAGTGCAGTACGAAGTAGTGCACTGCAGACCTGGGACCCCGGTTTCTTATTCAAACGAGGGAAGAGAGCAATCGGCGTCTCGCATCTGCGGACGCAGCGTTTCACGCTGCACCGCGTGCGGGACAAGGAGCTACCGCATCACGACCGGGCGCGGCGGCGGGTTCCAGGCGATCTCGGCGATCATCTTCTTCACGATCGCCTGCCCGAACGAGTCGTGGTTCTCCGCGACCATCACAAACGCGCCTGGGCCGCCCGTCACGTTGCGGCGGTAGTACTCGTCGAGTCCGCCGGGCGGGTTGGTGTGCTCCGGGTTCCACGGCAGCGGCGTATCGCTCAGGATCACCAGCCCGTTGATCGTCACGCCCTTCGCCAGTGCTTCGTCGCGCACCTGCGCGACATCGCGCCCGGAATTGTTGGTGCCGTCGCCGGCGACATCGATGGTGCGGCGCGTGGCCTGGAACGGTGAGCGTTCAAGCTGCGCCATCGAGAACTCGATGCCCGCGCTGATCGAGGTGCGGTCCGCGAACGAACGCGGCAATTCGATCATCTGGTCGCTGATCGCGCGTGCGGACGCGGCATCGCTCACGAGGGTCCAGTCGATCACGAGCTTGAGGGAGTTCGCGCCCGACCATTCGACGAAACAGATCGCGATGCGCCCGTGCGGGCCGGAGCGGATCGCCTCGACCACCCGCGGGTTGGTGAGTGCGGCCGCGTAGCCCTCGCGCTGGAGCTTGAATTTGCGCTGGTCGACGCTGCGCGACACGTCCGAGGCCAGCACCAGCAGCAGGTCGACCTGCTCGGCCGCGCGGGCCGGAATGCCGGCGGCCAACAGGAGAGCAAGGACGCAAAGGACGGTTCGACCGAAACGCATTGCACACCTCCATGCCGGTCAAAGCCTATACGATTCCGCGCGTTGCGCCATTCGCGCGGCGCGCGGCTGCCTCTCGGGGAGCGCTGCCCTATTCTTGACTTATATTGGCGATCTAGTGTACTTTGTATTGTAAAGCTTTCAAGCCTTGCTCCGCAGGGCTTGCTCAAAGTGGGCGGCACCATGAAGGATCTCGACCGCGCGCTCGCGGACATCACGGCGATCCGCAACCAGCTTGCGCGCGGCACCGAGTTCCGCGGCTATGGCCCGGTGACGGTCGCGGCGACCGGCGTGCTCGCGCTCGCGGGCGGTGTGATTCAGGCGCAGCTTCTGCCTGACCCCGAGGTGTACCCGGGGAGCTTCATCATCCTGTGGGCGAGCTTCGGCTTCCTCGCGATCGTCATCACAGGCGGCGAGATGATCGCGCGTACGCGCCGCATCCACGGCGGCTTCGCCGACGACATGCTCTATGCGGCGGTCGAACAGTACATCCCGGCCGGTGTCGCGGGCGCACTGCTGGCGTTCGTGATCGGCCGCTTTGCGCCGGAGGCGAGCTGGATGTTGCCCGGCCTGTGGCAGATCATCTTTGCGCTCGGCGTCTTCGCGTCGATGCGCTCACTGCCGCGCGGCTTGTTCGGGGTCGGCGTCTGGTATCTCGCCGCCGGCCTCGTGACGCTTGCGATAGGGCGCGACGCGCCGTTCTCGCCGCTCGCGATGGCGATCCCGTTCGGCGTCGGACAGTTGCTGATGGGCTTCATGATCTATCGCGCCACCGGAGGGCACGATGGCGAAAATTAAGAGCGAACAGGGGCGCTTTGCCTACGAGGGGCTCGACCGCGTCATCCACGAGAAGGCGCGGCTCTCGGTGCTGACCTCACTGGTCGCGCACCCCAAGGGTCTCGTGTTCGGCGACCTCAAGCAGATGTGCGGGCTCACCGACGGAAACCTTTCGCGGCACTTGCAGGTGCTGCAAGAGGCAAGCCTGGTCGCGATCGAGAAGGGCTACGACCACAACCGGCCACAGACGATCGTGCGCCTCACGGCCGAAGGACGGCAACGCTACCTCGACTATCTCGACGTGCTCGAGCAGGTCGTGCGCGACGCGGCCGGCGCCGCGAAGGGCGCGGGCGCCGCGGCGAGCTTTCGCAAACTTAAGCCAGCCTGACCCACCCATCACAAAAATTTTTGCGGGGAAACTTTACAATGCAAAGTACTCTCGAACTGCAAGACGAAAAAGGCGGCCTGCACGTCGCGATCATCATGGACGGCAACGGCCGCTGGGCCGAGCGTCGCGATCTGCCACGCTCGGCCGGCCACCGCGAAGGCATTGAGGCGGTGCGGCGCGCGGTCGAGGCGGCGCCGGACAGCGGCATCGCGGCGCTGACGCTGTTCGCGTTCTCGGCCGACAACTGGAAGCGTCCGCCGCTCGAAATCGATCTGCTGATGCTGCTGCTGCGCCGCTTCCTGCGCACCGAATTAAAGCGCCTCGTCGACAACGGCGTGCGCCTCACCGTGATCGGCCGGCGCGACCGGCTCGTTCCGGCGCTTGCCGACGAGATCGCGAATGCCGAGGCCGCGACCCGCGATGGGCAGAAGCTCGATCTGCGCGTCGCCATCGACTACTCGGCGCGCGACGCCATTGCGAACGCGGCGACGCGCTGGTTCGGTGACGACTCGCCGCGCCGCAGCTTCGGCCGCCTGCTCGCCGCGCATGGCCAGGGGCCCGGCCGCGACGTCGATCTGTTGATCCGCACCGGCGGCGAGAAGCGCCTCTCGGACTTCCTGCTCTGGGAGTGTGCCTACGCGGAGCTGCGTTTCGTCGACACGCTGTGGCCGGACTTCGGCACGGAGCACCTGCGCGCCGCCCTTGCCGACTTTCATGGCCGAGAACGCCGCTTCGGCGGCCTGCCGCTGATCGCGGCCGAATGACTTCACCAGAGGAGACCGCATGACTGACGCGAACACGGATCCGTTCGGCCCGCCGCCGCAGGAGAACGCAACGCCGGCGACGCCCCCTCCGCCACCTCCCAAAGCGTCTGTCGACTACACGTCGCTTTCGCTTCACAAGACTGCGCTGATCGCGGGCCTCGCCATCGCGACCATTCTGCCGAACCTGCTGATCGGCCAGATGATCGAGGAGCGCGAGCAGCGCGCCGATGGCGTGCGCGCCGAGTTTTCCAAGAACTGGGGCCCGGAGCAGAACCTAATGGGCCCGTTCCTGGTGGTCCCGTATCAGGTCGCCGAACGGCCGCGTGTCTACGTGAAGATCGCGGCATCGCGGCTCGATCTCAACGCCACGCTCAACCCGCAGGAACGCAAACGCGGCCTGTTCCACGCAACCGTCTACGACACCAAAGTCGCACTCGATGGCGCATTCGCGGTCCCGGCCGAAACGCGCCTGCGCGAGTTCGTCAGCGACAAGGACGGCCGGTTCATCTGGAACGAGGCGATGATCGCGTTCGGCACGCGCTCGCGGCTCACAGGCCTCAGCGTGTCCGACAACATCGCGATCGACGGCACACCAAGCACATGGGTCCCCTGCCTCGAAGCCTTGCGGCAGGAGACGGTCTGCCGCCACACCGACTGGGTGCTGGCCAAGGCGCCACTCACGTTCGGCTCCAATGACGTGACTCGGCTCACCTTCAAGGCGGTTGTGTCGCTGCGCGGCACCAGTTCGTTCACGCTCTACACGGCCGCGAAAGAACTGAATGCCACGATCCGCTCGTCGTGGCCGTCACCGAGCTTCTCCGGCTCCGTGCTGCCGGACACCTCGACCGTGGCGGCGGACGGCTTCGACGCGAAATGGAGGGTGACCGAGTTCGGCTCGCCGCGCGTCACCACCGGCCCGGTCCTTGGCGACAGCGCCACGTGGGCCAGCGCGTCTATCGGCGTGGATCTGATCGACGCGACGCCGATCTACCGCATGATCACGCGCGTCTCGAAGTACGGCCTGCTGTTCGTCATCCTGTCGTTCGCGACCTACTTCTTCTTCGAGGTGCTGGCGCGCATGCGCATCCACGTCGTGCAGTATGGCCTGCTCGGCGTGTCGCTCTCGCTGTTCGGCCTGCTGCTGCTCTCGCTTGCCGAACCCGTCGGCTACACCAATGGCTATCTCATCAGCGCGGGCCTCGTGCTGGCGCAATCCACGCTCTACACGGCGGCGGTCGCGCGGCGCGTGCTGCCGGCGTTGTTGTTCGCCGGAATGCTCGCGAGCCTGTTCGGCTTTCTCTACGTGCTCCTCGGCCTTGAGACCTATTCGCTGCTGATCGGTGCACTGGCGCTGTTCGTGGTGGTCTCGGCGCTGATGGTGCTGACGCAGATGGTGAGGTGGCCGGGCCGGCCGCTGCCGAATAGCGCGCAGGCTTAAGCCCCCTTCGATGCCTGCTGCGCGGCCCTCTCTCCGTCCCCGGGGAGAGGGCCTTACTTCTTCTTGCCTCTCGCCGCCTTCACGAGCCAGTCGCGGAACGCCACGAATGCGGGCTCGGCGGCGCGCTCGGCGCGGTAGACCAGATGCCAGGCGCCCTTCGGCACCGATTGCGCGAACGGTGCGACCAGGCGCCCGGCGTCGAGATCGTCGTCCACATACGGCCTGATCCCCATCGCGACACCGACGCCGACCGCCGCGGCCTCCAGCGCCTGGCCGTAAAGATCGAACTTCGGACCCTTCGGCTGCACGCCGGGCAACTCTGCGGCCTTGAACCAGCGCGGCCAGTCGTCGGCCGAGTGCGTGACGCGCAGCAGCGTGGTCGCGTCGAGATCCTCCACCCGTTTCAGCCGCTTGGCGAGCGCGGGCGCACACACCGGCGTCAGGTTCGCCTCGAACAGCCGCGCCGCCTCGTATCCGGGCCACTCGCCATTGCCGAGCCTGATGCCGCAGGTCCAGTCGTCGCTGAACGGCGCGACCTCGCCGCCGGTCGCAAAGCGCACGTCGATGTCCGGCTCGCGCTTCTGGAACTCCGCGAGCCGCGGGATCAGCCAGCGGATCGCGAAGGTCGGCCCGACGCCGACGGTGAGCACGCGCGCACTTCCCATCGCGGTCACTTGCGCGGTGAGCGTGGCGAGTTGATCGAACAGTTGCGTGAGCCCGGCCTGATAGGTGCGCCCGGCCGCCGTCGGCACCAGCCGGTTGGCCTTGCGCTCGAACAGCGTCACGGCGAGCCGGTCTTCGAGGAGATGCACCATCCGGCTGATCGCGGCCGGGGTGACGTGCAGCTCCTCGGCAGCCTTAGCAAAGCTGCCGGTGCGGGCCGCCGCCTCGTAGGCCCGAATGCCGTTCATGAAGGGCAGCTGGCGCATCACAACCATCAGAAAAAGTAATGGTGAGCACAGGATAACTCAGTTTGTGCGAATTCCAAAGCAGGCTCATTACAGTGGCGGGAGCACATCATGAGCCTGATCGTCACCGCCGCCGTGTTGCTGACCATGGTCGCCACGGCCTTTCTGTCCGGCATCTTCGGCATGGCCGGCGGGCTGGTTTTGATCGGCATCCTGCTGGTGCTGCTGCCCGTTCCCGAAGCCATGATGCTGCACGGCGTCACGCAGCTCGCCTCGAACGGCTGGCGCGGCGTGCTCTGGATCAAGCATGTGCGTTGGGGCGCCATCGTCCCTTACCTTGGCGGCTGCGCGGTCGCGCTGGTCCTGTGGGCGTTCTGGCGCTACGTGCCGAGCAAGGCGGTCGCGCTCTTGATGCTCGGCGGTGCGCCGTTTCTGGTGCGGCTCATTCCGGCGCAGTTCAAGCCGGACCCCGAAAACCCGGTCCACGGCTCGATCTACGGCGTCCTTTGCATGACGCTGATGCTGCTGACCGGCGTCACCGGGCCTTTGCTCGACAGCTTCTTCCTCGGCGGCAAGCTCGACCGCCGGCAAGTCATCGCCACCAAGGCGATCTGCCAGATCTTCGGCCACGGCGCGAAGCTTCTCTACTTCGGCGCGATGATCGACCAGACCGCGACGGTCGACCCGATCGTCGCGACCCTCGCGGTGCTTGCCTCGATGCTCGGCACTTCATTGGCGGCGCGCGTGCTGGAGCGCATGAGCGATGCGCAGTTCCGCGTCTGGTCGAACCGGATCATCACGGCGGTGTCGGGATATTTCGTGGCTTACGGGTGTTACGTGCTGGCGGTGACGGGGTTAAGCTAACTTCATCGGAGAGCGCCCATGAATACTTCGACCACAAACATCATCGATCCCTTGGTGTTCGACTTCGTTGAGTGGGTTTCAAAACAGCCGCGACCGCATGCCGAGGTGATCGACGCCTGGCGAACGTCGTGTCCGCGCCTGACCGTGTGGGAAGAGGCGATGGACCGCGGCTACGTCGCACGCCGTTCGGTCGAGGGCCAAGGCATGATCAAAGCCATGATCGAGGTCACCGCCTCGGGCACGCAGTTCCTGCGCGAGCATGCGCGCTGATCAATCGAACGTCATATTCAACAACCGCTCGGCATTGCCCTGCATGATCTTGTGCCGGGCGCCGTCCTCGAGATCGAGACGGTCGACCTGTTCGATGGTCTTGGCAATCGGCCCGAGCGGCGCGTCGGTGGCGAACACCACGCGGTCGGCGCCGAAGAAGTCGAGCCCGCAGATCAGCCCGTTGCCGGCGCCGAACAGCGCCGTATCAGCGTAGAACTCGCGGAAGTAGGTGAGATGCGGCCGCTTCAGTGAGGGCAGCACCTTGGAGTAGTCCTCATCCGAGGTGCGTGAGCCGAGCACGTCCATGCCGGCGCCGATGCGGCCGTCGAAGAACGGGATCATGCCGCCGCCGAGGTGATGCGTGACGATCTTCAGGCCGGGATGGCGGTCGAACACCCCGGAGAACACCAGCCGCGCCATCGCGACGGTGGTTTCATAGGGCCAGCCGAAGCACCACCACATCTCGAAGCGCGACTTCTGTTCGGCCGCGTAATCCGGCATCGCGGCGGTGCGCGCCGGATGCAGCCAGAGCGGCAGGTCATGCCGCGCCATCAGATCAAACACCGGCCTGAAGCGCTCCTCGTCGAGCGGATGTCCGGCGATGTTGGTGAAGATCTGGAGGCCGCGCGCATTCAGCGTCGTGATCGCGCGCTCGGCCTCCTTCAGCGCCGTGTCGACGTCGTCGAGTGAGACCGCTGCGACGAACGCCGGAAAGCGCGTCGGGTGCTTCGCGCACAGTTCCGCCATCGCGTCGTTGGCGACGCGCGCGAGTTGCGCGGCCACCGGTCCTTGCGCGATCTCCTCCAGCGGTGGGTTCGGAAGCGAGATGATCTGCCGGTAGTCGCCGATCTGGTCCATCTCGGCGAAACGCAGGTCAAGATCGAACAGCTTCTTCACGCCGCGCAATCGCGCGCCGATGTTCTCGAGCCTGGGCGAGACCCGCGACATCTCCCGGAAGAACGCATCCGGGAGAATGTGGGTGTAGATATCGATGATCATTCGCGCGGGTTCTGCCGGACGGTCAATTCTGCAGCATCCGCTTCACGCCCGCGGCAGCGGCCGACGTGGCGACGACCTTGCTCTGCACCTCGATCTCCTTGGCGAACTCGTCCGCGCCGCCGGGACGGACGATCTGTCCGGTTGCCGCGATCTTCGGCGCGACACCGGCATCGTTCGTGGCCTCGATCACGTCGGCTGCGATGCGGTTGCGCAGGTCGTCCGCCATGCCCTTCGGTCCGAACAGCCCGACCAGGCCGTCGATGCCGAGGTTCGGATGGCCGGCTTCCTTCGCCGTCGGCACCTCGGGGAGCATCGGGGCGCGCTCGCTGTTGGTGATCGCGATCACCTTGACCTTGCCGGCCTGCACCTGCGGCCGCATGATCGCGAAGGCAGCAATGTAAAACTGGATGCGGCCTTCCGCGAGGTCGTTGATCGCCTGCACCGTATCGCGATAGGGCACGCGCGTCAGCTCGGCGTTCTCCTGCTTGAGGAAGCCGGCAGCGACGAAGTCGTTCGCGCCCGTTGCCGATGCGGACATCAGCTTGCCCGGCTCGGCCTTCGCGCGCTTGAGCAGGTCGTCGATCGACGTGATGCCGCTCGACGTCGGCACACCCACCGCCACCACGGTGTTGGAGACGCGTGCGATCGGAACCAGATCCTTCGCGTCATAGGGCAGCTTCTCGTGCAGGAACGGATGCGCCGTGAAGGTCGAGGTCGGCGCCATCAGCAGTGTATGGTCTTCGTTGGCGCTCACGAAGGCGCCGATCGCCACCAGCGCGTCGGCGCCCGGCTTGTTCTCGATCACCACCGGCTTGCCCCACTTGGCCGCGAGCTTTTCGGCGATCAGCCGCGCGCTGATGTCGACGCCGGAGCCCGGTCCGAGCGGCACGATGAAGCGCACCGAGCGTTGCGGCCAGCCTTGCGCCGTCGCGGGTGTGGCGTGCGCGCCAAGCGTGAGCGTGCCGAGTGCTGCAAGTGCCAGAAGTTTGCGCCGGTTCATGAGATCCCTCCGGATTCGTTTCTTGGTTTCGCCCTTGTTGGCGAACTTACCCATTCGGACGCGCGCGGTCCATGCGACATTGCGAGTGGGCTGTACTCAGTGGGCCGCGAGGTAGCCATGCAGTGCGGCCACCACCTGTGCGCCTTCGCCGATTGCCGCGCCCACGCGCTTCACCGAATTGAGCCGCACGTCTCCGATGGCGTAGATGCCCGGCACGCTCGTCTCAAGCGGCTTGGCATCCTTGCCCACGTCCGCGCCCGTCGGCACGAATCCCTTGGCGCAGGTGCGCACGCCCGAGCCGGACAGCCATTTGGTGTTCGGCTGCGCGCCGATCAGCAGGAACAGGTGAGCGATCGGCCGGCTCACCTCGTTGCCCGCCGTGTTGCACCATCGGATCGCTTCAAGCACGCCCTCGCGGCCCTCGAGCGCGGTGATGTTCGTCTGCGTGACGATCTCGATGTTCGGCCGGCTCTTGATGCGATCGATGAGATATTGCGACATGCTGTCGGCGAGGTCGCGGCCGCGCACGATCATCCAGACCTTCTTGACGTTGCTCGCGAGATAGACCGCCGCCTGTCCGGCCGAGTTTCCGGCGCCGACCAGCGCGACCTCCTGTCCGCTGCAGAGCTTCGCCTCCAGCGGCGAGGCCCAGTAGTGCACGCACGCATTGAAGTCGTCGAGGTTTCCGACATCGAGCCGGCGATACTCGGCGCCGCAGGCGAGCACGACAGCGCGTGCCTTCAGCCGCTCGTCGCCCGATAGCGCAAGCGAAAAGCTGCCGCCGTTCGCCGAGAGGCTCTGTACCTCGGCCGGGATCGTCATCTCGGCGCCGAACTTCTGCGCCTGATTGTAGGCGCGGCCCATCAACGCCATGCCGGTGATGCCGGTCGGAAAGCCGAGGTAGTTCTCGATCCGCGCCGATGCGCCCGCTTGCCCGCCGATGGCGCGACAGTCGAGCACGATGACCGAGAGACCTTCCGACGCGGCATAGACCGCGGTCGCAAGCCCGGCCGGCCCCGCGCCGATAATCGCGACATCGTACAGCCGGTCGGGATCGACCGGCGCGACCAGTCCGATGCACCGCGCCAGCGCGATCTCGGTCGGGTTGCGCAGGAATGT
>Ga0075366_10001964_pt1 | contig 10407 bp, 7 predicted proteins | sample EndMethybrTD3031_FD_72351 | JGI IMG/M metagenome (GOLD analysis project Ga0075366, IMG submission 72351) | Populus endosphere microbial communities from Tennessee, USA - Endosphere MetaG P. TD hybrid TD303-1 | ecosystem: Host-associated > Plants > Roots > Endosphere | place: USA: Tennessee... | reverse complement strand
ATTGAATTATTTGAACCTGCAAGCCAATAGCTGATAATCTTTTTGCTGCTATACGGAGACTTGAAAATTCATTCATCTTCAAAAAGTAAATTATGAAAACATCGGATGCCCATAAAAATGACCCTGGCGGCATTGATCACAACCGCAGGCAATTTATTGAAAAGGGATTGGTTATAGCTATTGTTTCAGGTATTACCGGTGCATGCCTCTTTTCGGGTTGCAAAGAAAAAGAAGAAGGAGAAGAAAAGGAAGTCTCTCCACCAGAGGATTTGATGCAGGAGCATGGGTTGTTAAATAGAATATTGCTGATCTATGATTCATGCCGGATACATCTTATCAATAAACAGTCTTTCAATACCGAAGCAATAACGAATGCCGCCGGTGTTATAAGAACATTTGTTGAAGACTATCATGAAAAACAGGAGGAAAATTACTTATTTCCCCGATTTAAAAAAGCTAACCAGCTAACAGATCTTGTAGATACATTATTACAACAACACCAGGCAGGTCGCTCTCTCACTGATCAGATCATGCAATTAGCAAAATCAAAATCGCCCTCTGAAAATGAAACTCAAAAATTGATTGAATTACTAACATCATTCAACACAATGTATCGTCCGCATGAAGCAAGGGAAGACACTGTGTTGTTTCCCGCTTTTAGAAAAATCGTATCTCAGCATGAATACGATTCGTTAGGTGAAGAATTTGAAGAGAATGAACACAAACTTTTTGGAGAAGATGGTTTTGAGACAATGGTAAATAAAGTAGCCGGTATTGAAAAGGAATTAGGAATTTATGAATTAGGACAGTTCACTCCTAAAACCTAAATTCAATTGGGCGCTTATCCAAAAGCAATGTATTACTGAAACCGGCGATCGTTTTCGTTGTACTAAAAATGTCAGTACACAATCCTAAACGTCAAATTAATCCTCGGCCTGATCTCCTTCGCTGTTTTCGGTACCTGGTGTTCCCAATAATGCTGCATCGTTCCTCCCATCAGCAAAAAACTGCCATGGTTCAATGGAATGCGAATCTTCGCTATTTCTTTTTTAAACTTATGACGGATATCAAAAGGTCTTGTCTCTCCAAAACTAACAGAACCAACAATAGGTCGTGGACCATGCTCACGTTCATTATCACGATGCCAGCCTACACCATCTTTTCCATCACGATATAGATTAACCAGTACACTGGTGAATTGGATACCACAGGTGGTCTCCACTTTCTCCCTGATCGTTTCAAGTGTTGGTGTAAGAGGAAGAATGGGTTTATCTGCACTTCGTCTTTTTCCATACCATACCGTCATGCGTGGAGTAAGATAAGTTTTATCATATACCGTGATCTCTTCCTGTTTCCACGGAGTTTCTTTCAATAAATTCTGATAAAACATATCCGATTCACTACGGGAGAATAAATGCTCCCATAGCGTTAATTCTGCATCTGGTATTACAAAGGATTGAATACGGAGTTCACCCGAACTGAAGAGTTCGGTATCATCAAATAAGGTTGTCATAAAATGCTACTATTTTCTTGATAAAAGACAATGCAATATTACTAAATAATTTAGTAATATTGTGCTAAATAATTTTATGGATATGGGTGTGAGTGAAAATGGAGGGATGAAGGAACTATCAAAACCTATTGAATTTATAGTACCTATTGCCGGAGAGCTAGAGAAAGCTACGCTGCATGCTATAGGAAGTGATGATACTGATATTATTTACAGGATCAGTTTCACTAATGGGTATACTGATCATTTCCATTTCAACGAACAGGGTTTTCATGGTGAATTACCTGGTTCAAGACATTATCTGGAAGCAATACTGCCTGATCTGCAGGCGATACAGTTTTACGAGCCCGGTAAGCTATTATATAATTTTCGTTATCGTGCAAAGGGTGAAGTAAATGTATGGATACAGGAATCTCATATTGATGATCAACCTGTCTATGCCGTTTATTACCAGGGCGCTTGTCAATTCTGGATAGATTATGAATTGGATAGATGGAAGGTGATATTACCCGCAAATGTTGAATCAGTTGACAAGGAATTAGTAAGGAAAGTGGAGCTATTGTTAAACAAGCTGACATAATATTTTATCATGGCAGCAACAAAGGCCCATATTATTGCTCAATTACAAAGGGAAATTCTTCCCTTGCAGGGATTCAAGCCAATTGCCAATGGCGTTTCGGTAGATGCCATACCCCCTGAAATAAAAAAGGCCTTTCCCAATCAATCATTTCCTACGGGCGCTATACATGAATTCTTATGTGATAATACAGCAGACAGTGCAGCTACCGGTGGTTTTATCGCCGGTATAACAGCATCGCTCATGCATGGCGGTGCTGCCATACTTTGGATTAGTGCAACAAGGACCATCTTTCCTCTTGCATTAAAGGCCTTTGGCATTGAACCCGACAAAATAGTTTTTATAGACCTGCAAAGAGAGAAAGATGTGTTATGGGCGATGGAAGAAGCACTGAAATGTGAAGGACTTGCTGCTGTGATAGGGGAGACAAGCGAACTGGATTTTACTGCATCAAGAAGATTGCAATTGGCAGTGGAACAAAGCCGCGTCACAGGTTTTATTCTTCGCCGCCATTCACGTAATCTTCGCACTACAGCCTGCATTGCCCGTTGGAAGATCAGTTCTTTACCAAGCGAATTAGCTGATGATATGCCCGGTGTAGGTTTTCCACGCTGGCAGGTTGAATTAATAAAAATACGCAATGGCAAACCGGGGTCATGGCAAATTGAATGGGCTAATGGAAAGTTCAGGTATATCCCTGCATTAGTAAATGTTATTGCACCTGCACTACAAAAGAAAACAGGTTGATATGGCGAGAAGATTTGTGGCGATATGGTTTCGCACTCTTAAGACAGATTGGTTTATACTCCGGCAACCCGCACTCAGGCAACAGCCCTTTGTACTGGCGACCCCTGATCATGGCAGGATGGTGATCACCGCTACGAATATACTGGCACAATCACAGGGCATACATATTGGAATGGTAGTAGCTGATGCAAGAGCCATTTGTCATTCGTTGCAGGTGCTCGATGATGAACCCGATCTTTCTGATAAACTGCTCAGGCGTTTGGCCGAATGGTGTATCCGCTTTACACCTGCAGTAGCCGTTGATATTCCCGATGGTCTCATTCTTGATGTGAGTGGTTGTGCTCATTTGTGGGGAGGCGAAAGAACTTACCTGAAAAACATTATTACAAGAATAAAAGGCCTTGGCTTTACTATAAGAGCAGCTATGGCTGATACTATTGGCACAGCATGGGCTATCGCAAGATTCGGGCAGGAATCACCTATTATCGAGAGCGAACAACAAAGAGCAGCATTGCTTTCATTACCACCTGCTGCACTTCGTCTTGAAACTGATACGATAATAAGATTAGAAAAACTGGGACTACGACAGGTAGGCAGTTTTGTTACCATGCCCCGTGCTGCACTCAATCGCCGTTTTGGTCACCAGTTGATCAGGAGATTGGACCAGGCATTAGGTAATGAAGATGAAATCATTCAACCCGTACAACCCATTGTTGCTTACCAGGAACGATTACCCTGTCTTGAACCCATTGTCACAGCCACCGGTATTGAAATTGCCTTGCAAAGATTATTAGACTTATTGTGTCATCGTTTGCAAAAAGAACAGAAAGGATTAAGATCAGCACTATTCAAATGTTATCGTACAGATGGTAAAATGGTTACTCTTACTATTGGAACCAACCGGCCATCATACAACGTAAAACATTTATTTAAACTCTTCGAGATCAAAATAGCCAGTATCGAACCTGCAGAAGGAATAGAATTGTTTATACTCGAAGCGCCCAAAGTAGAAGAAGCGCAACCAGCGCAGGAAAACCTATGGAAGATTACTCATGGTTTAGAAGATAATGGTTTATCTGAATTATTAGATCGCCTGGCAGGTAAGATAGGCTCAGATCGTATTCATCGCTATATACCGGACGAACACTACTGGCCCGAAAGATCCGTTAAACTGGCTACATCACTCAACGAAAAGTCAATCAGCACCTGGAAACTTGACAGGCCACGGCCAGTGCAACTTTTATCAAAGCCAGAAAAGATCGAGGTCACTGCACCTATTCCTGATTACCCGCCAATGAATTTCCGTTACAAAGGAAAACTGCACATCATAAAAAAAGCCGATGGTCCTGAACGCATCGAGCAGGAATGGTGGCTGCAGCAAGGACAACACCGCGACTATTATTATGTAGAAGATGAAGAAGGTTCACGCTATTGGCTATTTCGACTTGGACACTATTCAGATAAAATGTATCAGTGGTTTATTCATGGATTCTTTGCTTAAATAGGTTAGAAGTTGGATGTTGGATGTTGGAAGTTGGAGGTTAGCCCTCCGATTATCTGAAGATTGTTTAAAGGATTTGACTCTACCAAAACCTCCAACTTCCAACTTCCAACCTCCAACGCAACAAATATGATGTACACAGAATTACAGGTAACTTCTAATTTCAGCTTTCTAAGAGGCGCTTCACATGCGGAAGAGTTGGTAGAACAAGCTGTTGCTTTGGGGTATAAAGAAATTGGGATTACAGATCGTAATACACTTGCGGGTATTGTTCGGGCACATGCAGCAGCAAAAAAGAATAATATCCGCATAATAGTCGGTTGTTGTCTTGATTTACTGGATGGCCCTTCTTTATTGGCTTACCCGACTGATCGCGATGCTTATTCACGGCTTAGTAATTTGCTGACAGTTGGTAATCTTCGTGCAGAGAAGGGGGAATGTCATTTATATAAAGCAGATGTGTATAGTCATGCCAAAGGAATGAAGTTTATTGTTTTGCCACCACCTGTATTAAATGAGTTATTTGATTTTGATCCTTCTTTTGAAAATGCATTGCGTGAGTATCGTGAAGCATTGGGTACTCAGCTTTATATCGCAGCCTCGCGACGCTACCAGGGTGATGATAGTAAGTATTTATACCGGATTGCAAAACTATCGGCACAATCGGGAATACCGATGGTAGCGACGAATGATGTACATTACCATGAACCATCACGAAGGCAATTGCAGGATATTGTCACCTGTATCCGTGAAAAATGTACGATCTATACGGCAGGTTTTCGTTTGCATCCTAATGCAGAAAGATATTTGAAGCCTGTCGAAGAGATGCTTCGTCTGTTCAGGCAATATCCTGATGCTATTCGTCGTACACAGGAAATAGCAGAAGCCTGCCGGTTTTCTCTCGATTCATTAAAGTATGAATACCCGGAAGAGATTACGAGTGAAGGGCGTAGCCCGCAGGAAGAATTAACTTTCCTGGCATGGGAAGGAGCGAGGAATCATTTTGGAGAAACTATACCGCTGAAAACAGTAGAAGCTATCAATTATGAGCTGGCTTTCATAGAGCAAATGAATTATGCTCCTTATTTTTTAACTGTATACGATATTGTACGTTTTGCGAGACAACAAAATATTCTTTGCCAGGGACGAGGCTCTGCCGCTAATTCAACTGTCTGTTATTGTTTGGGTATTACTTCTGTCGATCCTACTAAATTCGACCTGTTGTTTGAAAGATTTATTTCTTCTGCCCGCAATGAACCTCCAGATATTGATGTAGACTTTGAACATGAGCGTCGCGAAGAAGTGATTCAATATATCTACCAGAAATATGGTAGGGACAGGGCTGCTATCATTGCTACCGTTACACAACAACACCAGAAAGGAGCCATGCGTGATGTAGCGAAAGCGATGGGGCTTTCCATTGATACAATTAACCGCCTTTCCTCTGCCATTTGGGAATTCACAGACGAATGGTTTGAAGGGAAACAAATGGAAGAGCAGGGGTTTGATCCCCGTGACAAACATCTTATCAAGGTATTGCAACTGACCAAAGAATTCATGGGCTTTCCGCGGCAACTCGGTCAGCATACAGGTGGCTTTGTGATTACCCGGGGTAAATTGTCTGATCTCTGTCCGATCATGAATGCAAGAATGGAAGACCGTACCTGCATCGAATGGAATAAGGATGATATTGATGCACTGGGTTTTTTAAAAATAGATATATTGGCTTTAGGCATGCTCACCTGTATCCGCAAAGCATTTGATAAAGCAAAGGCGCATTACGGAAAGGATTTTACGCTGGCCAACATACCACAGGATGATCCGGCGGTTTACGAAATGATCTGTCATGCAGATACTATCGGTGTTTTTCAAATAGAGAGCCGTGCACAGCAATCTATGTTACCACGACTGAAACCCCGAAAATTTTATGATTTGGTCATTGAAGTGGCCATTGTAAGACCAGGCCCTATACAAGGCGATATGGTACATCCTTATTTACGACGCCGCAACGGAGAAGAGCCTGTAGAGTATCCATCGAAAGATTTAGAAGATATTTTAATACGCACTTTAGGCGTTCCTCTATTCCAGGAACAGGCAATGAAGATAGCTATTGTCGCAGCAGGTTTTACACCAACTGAAGCAGATGAATTGCGTCGTAGCATGGCCACGTTTAAAGCACATGGAATGGTTACCCAATTTGAGGAGAAATTAATTAAAGGGATGATGAAAAATGGGTATAAACTTGAGTATGCCCAACGTGTTTTTAAGCAAATAGAAGGATTCGGCAGTTATGGTTTTCCCGAAAGCCATGCGGTCAGCTTTGCGTTGCTGGTCTATATATCCAGTTGGCTCAAATGGTATTATCCTGATGTATTTGCCTGTGCAATATTGAACAGCATGCCAATGGGATTTTATCAGCCTGCTCAATTGGTTATTGATGCAAGGAAGCATGGAGTAGAGGTAAGGCCAGTTGATATTAATCATTCAAACTGGGATAATACATTGGAAGAAAAAGCTGGCAAGTTTTGTGCGCTTCGTTTAGGATTCAGGCAGGTAAAAGGTTTGCGTGAAGAAGATATGCAGGTGTTAATATCGGCCCGGACTAAGATGTTTACAAGTGTAAATGAGCTCCGTGATACTGGTTTGTCAGAAACTGTATTGGAAAAATTAGCTGATGCAGATACATTCAGGTCTATTGGTCTTGATCGTCGCCAGGCATTATGGGAAGTATCAACGAAAGACAGGCCGATTGCCTTGTATGCCGGTCAATCTTCGGCAGACACAGCGGAACAAAATATTTCATTACCAACAATGAGTGAATCTGAGCATGTGGTGCAGGACTATGCAGCTGTATCACTTTCTTTAAAAGCGCACCCCGTAAGTTTTGTCAGGGAGAAGCTGGATCAGTTACACATTCTTTCGACTGCTGCATTGGCTACTGCCCACAATGGCGATGCTGTGAAAGTTGCCGGGCTCGTGCTGGTAAGACAAAGACCGGGCACCGCCAAAGGAGTCTGCTTTATGACTATTGAAGATGAAACAGGCTGTGCTAACCTTGTCATTTTTCAGAACCTGTTTGATGAATATCGTAAACCTATCTTGCAATCACGACTAATCATGGTTGAAGGAGTATTGCAGGTAGAAGGGGAGGTGATTCATGTGATTGTAAGTGCGTGCTATGATTTTACGAAATTGTTACGGGGTCTGACTGTTACGCAGAATGAGGAATTGCCTTTGCTGACGCTTTCACGTGCCGACGAGACATCTATTCCTCCGGGACTGGATAAGAGATCACAGCCGCGGGAAGCGAGTGAAAAAAAAGTTTTTCATGGGGGGAGGAATTTTAAATAGAACGTTGGCCCATTTTACCAGGTAGTTGTCAGCTTTTTATGTGGGGAGATGCTCAGTCGATCACCCCAAACAGAACTAAGCCGGAACCGCTAAGCATATTCCCGGCTCAACAGGAAGAATCAATTTCAAACTAATCGAAGTTTCATGCCTGATCTTCCTCACTCTGTTTTCAAACTCTTTACCGGATTAGCCATCGCAGCTTTTATAGAAATGTATCCCACGGTTATCCATGCTATAATCACTGACAATAAAATAACGATTAAAAACATGGCTGCGCTTATCCTGATGCGGAATGCGAAATCCTGCAACCAGTTATTCATCATATAATACGATACAGGGACTGCTATTAAAAAACCTGCCATGATAAGTACAGTAAATTCTTTTGAAAAAAGAAAGACAATATCCTTTACCGACGCTCCCAACACCTTTCTGATTCCTGTCTCTTTCGTTCTTTGTACTGCCATGAAAGAAACGAGTCCATACAATCCAAGACAGGAAACGAAGATGGCAATGCCTGCAAAGATTTTATACAATAGAGAAAGTTGTTCTTCCTGCCTGTAAAACCCGGCGATGTTTTCCTCCATATACGAACCTGTAAAAGCATATGCGGGGAAATGATTGTTCCATATAGATTCAATTGCAGCCTGTGTTTTGGCAATGTCCGATGATCTTAACTTGATTCCGAAAACAGCATACCTGTCTTTGCGCTCTGCAATGATCAGCGGCCTTATTTCTTCCCTTAGTGATCTTGCCTTAAAATCTTTCACTACACCAACAATTGTCTTCCATGGTGCACCCCCCATACGGATTTCTTTACCAATGACAGATGACGGACTCTTAATACCCAATCTTTTGACAAATGTTTCATTTACCATCACCTCATTCACCGTGTCACTTTTATCATAGATCCGGCCGGCGGCTAGTTGCAAGCCATATGTAGTAAAATAATCCTCATCGGCAAATTTCCGGTATAGATCAAAACTTTCTTCCGGCCGATGGTCAAACGAAAAGTTCGTACTCGATGAATTATCAGATGATGGCGCTTCTGAACTAAAGCTGACCGACTGCACACCCGGGGTTTGCAACAGTTTTTGTTTAAATACTTCTGATCCCATGCGTACGATGCTGTCTGCATTTACATTAATGAGAAATACGGCATCTTTATTAAAGCCGAGGTCTGCATTGCGCACATACTTCATTTGGCTGATGGCCACTATAGTTCCGGCTATCAATACCTGTGAGATGGTGAACTGCGTTATAACCAATCCCCTTCGGAGAGATATCCCACCAACCGTTGCGGAAGTGATTTTATTCTTAAGCGCTAATACAGGCCGGAGACCTGAAAGAATTAACGCGGGATATATACCTGACAATACTGTTACCAGGACCATAATGGCGCTTAAGAATACCAGTGTCTGCCGGTTGAACAGGCTTAACGCCTCCTGAACTGGTGAGATATATTTTATAAAAGGGAGGCATAGCATGGCAATGACGATTGCCAATGCTGTTCCTATCACCACGATAAATGCCGTTTCACTCATTACCTGGCCGAATAACTGCAGACGATCACTTCCAAGCACTTTTCGTATACCTATTTCCTTGCTCCTCCGTACTGCCAATGCTGTTGAAAGATTAATGAAATTGATACAGGCCATGACAATAATGAATATGCCTATCAACGATAAGGTCCATATTGTTGATTTGCTGGTTATGTGATCACCAAAATTATCGTAGCGATTATCAAAATGCAATTCCCTGAGCGGCTGCAGGTAATTCAGGCTTGAAAGATCTTGGTTGTCAGGGTAACGCTTCTTGCTGAATTCAACCAATTGTGCATTCATCTTAACAGGAGAAATACTTTCAGGAAGCAGCATAAACAATTGAAAATTGCTGGTGATAGAGCCCCATCTGTCCGGGAACGCACGAGTACCTGCATTTGCTTTCAGCGTCTGGTAAGATGTCATGATCTTCAAAGGGAAGTCAGAGTTGCCAGGAACATCTTCTATAATACCCGCGACCTTAACCGTAGCTGTATAGTTTACCCGTACCAGTGCATAATTCAATTTTAATGATTTGCCGATTGCATTTTTCCAATCGCCAAAATACCTGGCAGCCGTTTTTTTTGTGAGAACAGTTACGTATGGCTCATCCAAAACAGCAGCAGAACCTGCCAGCCAGTCGTAGCTAAATACCTGAAAGAATTGAGGGTCACAGAAAAAAAAGCCTGTTTCTTCTATGAATTTATTGCCTGGCGAATCACCTGTTTCATTTGCTTCCGGCACTGTTACCTGGCTACCAAAACTTGCAAATAAACTACCCGTTGTTATTTGTGGGAAATCAGTTCTAAGTGCCTCCCGTGCAGGAAAGGGTATGCCGGATCCATAATCAATTCCATCAGCATCTTTTTCCTGCCGCACGATACGATAAATATTCTTGTGTTCTTTTTGAAATTTGTCATAACCCATTTCATAACGCACTACAGCAAATAACAACAGGCACGCGGCTATACTAATAGCAAGGCCTGCAATATTGATAACTGAATGGGATTTATGCCCAACTGCATTCCTTATAATTACTTTAAGATTGTTTTTTAGCATAGCTGACTTTTATGGTACAAACCCAATTACTATTGAAAAATATGCCATCCTTTTAAATAATTGATTATCTATAAATTGAATTATGTAACGCATGCGAAAGTGTTCTTTTTTGATACAGTATATG
>Ga0075366_10001963_pt1 | contig 10408 bp, 9 predicted proteins | sample EndMethybrTD3031_FD_72351 | JGI IMG/M metagenome (GOLD analysis project Ga0075366, IMG submission 72351) | Populus endosphere microbial communities from Tennessee, USA - Endosphere MetaG P. TD hybrid TD303-1 | ecosystem: Host-associated > Plants > Roots > Endosphere | place: USA: Tennessee... | reverse complement strand
GTCTACGACGCCATCCTGCTCGACGTCTGGCTGCCCGGCATGGACGGGCTCGACACGCTGGCGGCCATGCGGCAGCGGCGCGTCGACTCCGAGGTCATCGTCATCTCCGGCCACGGCAACATCGAGTCGGCGGTGCGTGCGATCAAGATGGGCGCCTTCGACTTCGTCGAGAAGCCGCTGTCGCTCGACAAGACCGTGACCGTGGTGCGCAACGCCCTGCGCCAGCGGCACCTCGAGGCCGAGAACCGCGCCCTGCGGGCCACTGCCGCCCGCAGGATGGTGATGGTCGGCGAGAGCCACACCATGCGCGAGCTGCGCGAGCAGATCGCGATGGCGGCGCCGACCAACGGCCGCGTCCTCATCTACGGCGAGAACGGCACCGGCAAGGAGCTCGTCGCCCGCAGCGTCCACGCCTTCAGCCGGCGGCGCAGCGGTCCGTTCGTCGAGGTCAACTGCGCCGCCATCCCCGAGGAGCTGATCGAGAGCGAGCTCTTCGGCCACGTCAAGGGCGCCTTCACCGGCGCGGTCGGCGATCGGCGCGGCCGCTTCGAGGCGGCCGACGGCGGCACGATCTTCCTCGACGAGATCGCCGACATGAGCCTGAAGACGCAGGCCAAGGTGTTGCGCGCGCTGCAGGAGCAGGTGATCGATCCCGTCGGCGGCACGGCGAGCATCAAGGTGGACGTCCGCGTCATCGCCGCGACCAACAAGGATCTACCGACCGAGATCCGCGCCGGCCGGTTCCGCGAAGACCTCTACTTCCGCCTCAACGTGATCCCGGTGTTCGTGCCGCCGCTGCGTGACCGCGACGAGGACGTGCCGCGGCTCGCCGAGCACTTCATGGGCGAGCTGTCGCGCGAGTACGGCCGCCGCCCCAAAGCCTGGGATCCGGGCGCGCTCGCGGCGCTGCGGAGCTACCCGTGGCCGGGCAACGTCCGCGAGCTGCGCAACGTGATCGAGCGCCTGCTGATCATGGTGCCGGGTGACACCATCTCGGTCGAGCACCTGACGTTCCTCGACGGGGTGATCCGTCCCGGCGACGCGCCGGGGCGCCACGGCCCGCTCCTGCCGCTGCACGAGGCGCGCGAGCGCTTCGAGCGCGACTACATCCTGCGCACGCTGGCCGAGCAGCAGGGCAACATCTCGCGCACTGCCGAGGTCCTCGACGTCGAGCGCAGCAACCTGTACCGGAAGATGCGAGCGTTCGGGATCGCGCCGGCGCGGCGCAGCGGCGAGGGGCCGGCCGACGAGGCCATGTAGGGCGCCCGGCGCGACGGACGCGACGTTCTAGTCCGGGCTCGCTGGCGACAGACCAGGCAAGCCGCACGACGACAGTCGATCTTCGAGGACCGCGTCGCGGTGTCGCGCCGCGAACTCGGGGGCGACCGTCGCGAAATCGTCGAGCGCCTCGCGCGGGACGAGGCCGATCAGCTCGCTGGCGGCAATCGATACGCCACCGCGCGCGGCTTCGATCTCGACCGCGGTGAACACCTCCGCCATCGACGTCGTGCGGTAGTCGGTCAGGTTCATCGAGACCTGGACCTGGCCGGTGTGGGCCAGCGGCAGGCCCAGGGCTTTGAGGCAGGGGAGCCCGCCGTTCGAGGCGCGGATGGTCCGGGCGATCCGGCGGGCGAGCGCGAGGTCCGGGCGATCGAGGACCAGGTTCCAGGCGACGAGCGGGCCGCGGGCGCCGACCGCCATGGCGCCGGCAGTCGGATGCAGCGTGCCCGGCCCGTAGTCGGGCGTCCATGCCGGCTCGTGCAACCGCGCGGCGAGCCCGGCGAGCCCGCCGCGACGGATGGCTTCGAGGCTCCGGCGATGCGGCGGACGCGAAGCGGCCTCGTACATGAGGACGGGGACCCCGAGCGTCTCGCCGATCTCGCGGCCGACGGCGTGCGCGACGGCGACCGCGTCGGCCATGGTGGCGGCGCCCAGCGGCACGAACGGGAGCACGTCGAGGGCGCCGATGCGTGGATGCACGCCCGCGTGAGCCGTCAGATCGATTGCCGCGACCGCCGCGCGCGCCAGCGCGACCGCGGCGGCGCGAATCGCCGGCGCGTCGGCCGCGAACGTGAAGACGGCGCGGTGATGGGAGGGATCGGCCGTGCGATCGAGGAGCGTCGCGCCGCTGGTCGTGATGGCGCCGGCGAGCCGGTCGAGTCTCGCCGCGTCGCGCCCCTCGCTGACGTTGGGAATGGCTTCGATCAGGCCCGCATCCACGACGCCTGGAGCATACGCGAACCGTCCAGACGCCCGGGTGAGGCGGCCTTCCCCTCCTTGCACGGATCCGCCATCTCACCGATAATCGCGACGGGTCGTGACACACCTCATGTCCGACGACGCGAAGCCGCCGTCCGCTCCGTCTCCTGCAGTCCAGTCGTCTGGAGCGTCCGGCGTGTCGGACGAGCACGCCGCGCGCATCGATCAGCTGCTCATGGCCGGGCTCGACGAGTACTTCGCCGGGCGACACGATCGCGCGGTGCAGGTGTGGTCACGCGTCTTCTTCCTCGATCGCACCAACGCCCGCGCCCGCGCCTACATCGAGCGCGCGCGCGGCGCGGTGGCCGAGCGGCAGCGGGTGGCGGAAGCGGCCCAGGCGGCCGCGGCCGATCCCGAATCATCACGGGCACCCCAGGAGCCGCGCGGCGCCGTCGAGGCGCGCTCGGCACCGGATCGTGACGCCTTGCTGGTCGTGAGCGGGGCGCTTGCCGCCCGTCTGGCGCCGGCCGTCGCCGAGCCCGTCGTCGTCGCGCCGTCGCCGGCCACGGCCGCGTCGCGCCGCGCGCGGATCGCCCACCTGCTGCTCGTGGCGGCCGCGGGCGTGCTGCTCTTCGTCGCCGGCTACACCGTCGCGGCGCGCGATCGCCTGGCCGAATGGGTCAACGGCGTCGCCGCGAAGCCGGGCGCGCCGCCCGCGGTCGCGCCCCGCGCTTCGGACGTCGCGCTCGCCGAGGCCCGGCAGGCGCTGGACGCGCACCGCTACGACGACGCGCGCCGGGCGCTGGCGCGCATTCCCGCCGACGATCCGCTGCGGCCGAAGGCGGATGCGCTCCGCGACGCCTTGCAGCGGGCCTGGCCGGCGGCGGTGTCGCCGATGCTCGCGCCGGACGTCCCGGTCTCGCCCGCGGCGGCGCCGCCGTCCGGGCCGGCCGCGAGTGGGGGAGTCCGCTCACGATGAAGTGCCCCAAGTGCCAGTACCTCGGCTTCGACGGCCAGACGCGGTGCCGGCATTGCGGCTACGACCTCTCGCTCGCCGCCACGACCGAGATCGCGGGCGAGGCCACCGATCCGGTGGCCGCCGAGGCGGACGGTCCCGAGACGATGTTCTTCCGGCCCGAGCCGTCGGCGCGCGCCCAGGCGCGCGCCGCGATCCAGAAGCGCGCCGCGTCGCGGACGCCGACGCCCCAGCCTGAGTCCTTCGACCTGCCGCTCTTCGCGCAGCCGGGCGTCGACGATCGCCCGGCCCTGCCGGCCTCGCGCCCGCCGTTGGCGGTACGCCGTCCGGTGACCGACGCGCCGCGCGCCCGCGCCGCCGCGGCGGCGGCCTTCGCGCCGGCGCCGATCGCCGAGCACGACGCCCGCGCCCTCGACGCATCCCGGGATGCCGGGCATTCAGGGATGGTCGGTGAGTCGGCACCGACGGCGGCCGACCTTCCGCTGTCGCTCTCGCTCGACACCCGGGCGACGACGTCGACCGCCGATCCGGTCCTCGATCGGCACTTCGCCGGCGGCACCCTCGAGCTCCCCGGGCGAGGGGCCGCATCGTCGGTCGGCATCGACCGTGCGCCCGACGCCGTGCCGCCGCCCAGCGCGCGCCGGCCGCTCGTCAACGACGACGGGACGCCGCGGCGTCGCGCGTCGATCGTGATCCCCGACGTCGCGCCCGAGCCCGACATCGCCGATGCCCCGACGGTCGAGGCGATGGCCGCGCCGGCCGTCTCGATCGACGCGGCGACGAGCGGCGATGCCGCGACCGCGGGCGACGCGCGCGAGGTCCCGGAGCCCGATACCGGCGCCGCGCCGCTCGGACGCCGCATCGCGGGCGGGCTGATCGATCTCGGGCTGCTGGCGATCGTCGACGCCTCCGTGGTCGTCGCGACGCTCAACGCCACCGGTCTTCCGTTCGCCGAGTTGAACCGGCTGCCGCTGGCGCCGCTCGGCCTGTTCCTCGTCCTGCTCGCCGTGGGCTATCTCGCCATGTGCACCGTGCTCGCCGGCCGGACGATCGGCCAATCGGTTCTGGGCCTCGCCGTGGTCGAAGCCGGCGGCCGCCCCGTCAGGCTCGCTCCGGCGGTGGTGCGTGCCGCCATTCAGGTGCTCACCGTCCCCGCGGCCGGCCTTGGGTTCCTGCCCGCGCTGCTCGGCGCCGATCGACGCGCCCTCTACGATCGCCTCGCGGGCACCGACGTCGTCGTCGACACCCGCGGCGGCGGGCCCCGCTCCGAATGACTTTGTCCGTCGACAATCCCTCCGCGTCCGCCTCGGGCGCGGGTCCCCGTCCGCGTCCGTTCGGCGTGCTCGTCGCGGCCGTCGGCGGCATCGGCTTCGTCCCGTTCGCGCCCGGTACCTTCGGCTCGATTCCCGGCGTCCTGCTCGCGCTCGCGCTGCGCGCCGTCGCGCCGTGGTGGGCCGAGGGCGTGGCGGTGGTCGTGCTGTATCTGGTCGGCGTCTGGGCGGCGAAGCAGGCGGAAACCTGGCTCGGCCGCATCGATCCGGGGCCGGTCGTGATCGACGAGGTCGTCGGCATGCTGATCACGACGTTGTTCCTGCCGCTCTCGACGCTGGGCTGGATCGTCGGCTTCGCCGTCTTCCGCGCCTGCGACGTGATCAAGCCGTTTCCGGCGGGGCGCGCCGAGCGGCTGCCGGGCGGCTGGGGCGTGATGAGCGACGACGTGCTCGCCGGCGTCTGGGGCTACGCGATCATGCGCGGGCTGATCTGGATCTTCCCGTACGGGCTCGGCGCATGAGCGGCGCCGACGCCGTCCTCACCACGGCGGAAATCGTCGCAATCGGCAGCGAGCTGCTGGTCCCGCCGCGGCTCGACACCAACTCGCTGACGATCACGACCGGGCTCGCGTCGCTCGGCATCCAGGTCGGCGCCAAGCACATCGTCGGCGATCGCGTCGACGCCGTGGCGCGCGTGATCCAGGACGCGCTCACGCGCGCGGACCTCGTCGTGCTCAGCGGCGGCCTCGGCCCGACCGACGACGACGTGACCCGCGACGCCGTGGCGCGCGTGGTCGGACGCGCGCTGCACGAGGATCCGGCGGTCATCGCCAAGCTCGAGGCGCGGTTCGCCGCGCGCGGCATCCCGATGCCGGCGATCAACCGGCGCCAGGCGCAGGTCGTCGACGGCGGCATCGTGCTCGACAACCCGAAGGGCACCGCGCCGGGACAGTGGGTCGATCACGGCCGTCAGGCGATCGTGCTGCTGCCCGGGCCGCCGCGCGAGCTCGGGCCGATGCTCGAAGGCCTGATCCAGGGCCGACTCGCGGCGCGCGCGCCGGCGACCCGCGTGCACACCCGCACCGTCCTGATCGCGGGGCTCGGCGAGTCGCATGCGGAGGAGCGCCTGCAGCCGCTCTACCAGGCGTGGGCCGGGCAGGCGATCCCGATCGAGGCGACGATTCTCGCCTCCGGGGGGCAGCTCGAGCTGCAGCTCTACGCCCGTGGCGACGCCGACCCCGCCGGGGCCGTGCTGGCGACCGGCGTTGCGGCGGTCGTGGACGCGCTCGGGCCGCACGTGATCAGCACCGACGGGCGATCGATCGAGCAGGTGGTCGGCGACGCGCTGATCGCGCGCGGCTGGCGGATCGCGCTCGCCGAGTCGTGCACCGGCGGGCTCGTGACCTCGCGGCTCACCGACGTGCCCGGCAGCTCCGCCTACGTCGACCGCGCCGTCGTGGCCTACAGCAACGAGGCGAAGATCGGCCTGCTCGGCGTCCCGGCAGCCGACATCGCGGCGCACGGCGCGGTCAGCGAAGTCGTCGCGATCGCGATGGCCGAGGGCGTGCGTCGACTCGCCGGGGTCGAGGTCGGTGTCGGCGTCACCGGCATCGCCGGACCGACCGGCGGCACCGAGGCCAAGCCGGTCGGGACGGTCTGCCTCGCGGTCGCCTGGCCCGATGCCGCGCCGGTCTCGCGCACGAACCGGTATCCTGGCGAGCGGACCTGGGTGAAGACCTTCGCGAGCCTCGGCGCCATCGATCTCGTCCGGCGCGCGCTTGCGGGGCACGCCGCGCCGACGGGGTCGCCGGCGGGCACGTGGGAGCAGGCCGGCCGCACCAGGCCGTGATCCACAGATGCTGACCGACAGCCTGATGCTCGTCGTCGCCTACGTCCTCGGATCGATCCCCGTGGCGTGGCTCGTGGTGCGCCGCGTGACGCATCTCGACGTACGGCGGATCGGCAGCGGCAACGTCGGCGCCACCAACGCCCTGCGCGCCACGTCGCCGGCGATCGGGCTCCTCGTCGCGCTGGCCGACGCGGGCAAGGGCGCCCTCGCGATCTGGGTCGCCCGCCGCGCCCACGCGTCGGACACCGCCGTCGCGCTCGCGGCCGTCGCCGCCGTCGCCGGCCACGTCGCGCCGGTGTGGCTGAAGTTCCGGGGCGGGAAGGGCGTCGCGACGGCGAGCGGCGCCTTCGCCGTGCTCGCGCCGCTCGCGGCGGCCGTCGCCCTCGGCGTCTTCGTCATGGTCGTCTCGATCACGCGGCTGGTGTCGCTCGGCTCGCTCGCGGCGACGCTCGCGCTCGTCGGCATCACCGCCTGGCACGACCCGGCGCGGATCGCCGAGGCGGCCGGCTTGGTCGCCGCGATCATCGTGTTCCGGCACGCCGCGAACATCACGCGGCTCCGCGCGGGGACCGAGCGCCCGCTCGCGATCTGAGCGCTGATGGAAACCATTGCCGTCCTCGGTGCGGGCAGTTGGGGGACCGCGCTCTCCGTCCACCTCGCGCGGCTCGGCCACGACGTCCGACTGTGGGGTCGCGACGCGGCGCTCGTCGGCCGCCTGACGGAGAGGCGCGAGAACAGCGAGTACCTCCCCGGGGTGGCGCTCGAGACCGTCGCGGTCACGACGTCGGTCGAGGTCGCGGTCGCCGGGGCGACGCTGGTGGTCGTCGCGGTGCCGTCGCAAGGGCTGCGCGCCGTGGTGCATCGCGCGGTCGGCGTCGCGCCGCTTGCCGTCCCGTTCGTCAGCGCGACCAAGGGGCTGGAGCACGGCACGCTCTATCGCATGTCCCAGGTGCTGGCCGACGAGGCCGGGCCGGGCCGGCCGGTCGCCGTGCTCTCCGGCCCGACGTTCGCGGCGGAAGTCGCGGCCGGGTTGCCCACCGCGGTCGCCGTCGCGTCGACCGACGTCGACACCGCGTCCCGCGTCCAGCAGCAGTTCCGCGGACCGTCGGTGCGGCTCTATGCCACCGACGACGTCGTCGGCGTCGAGATCGGTGGCGCGCTCAAGAACGTCGTCGCGATTGCCGCGGGTGTCGTCGAGGCGCTCGGCCTCGGGCACAACGCGATGGCGGCGCTGATCACGCGCGGCCTGGTCGAGATCTCGCGGCTTGCGACCGCGATGGGCGGACGCCCTGACACGCTGGCCGGCCTCAGCGGCCTCGGCGATCTCGTGCTGACGTGCACGGGGCAGCGCAGCCGCAACCGCCAGGTCGGGATCGAGCTCGGCAGGGGACGCACCGTCGACGAGATCGTCCGCGGCCAGCGCATGGTGGCCGAAGGGGTGCGCACCGCGCAGGCGGCGCTCGAGCTCGGCGCCCGCCACGGCGTCGAGCTGCCGATCACCGAGCAGATGCAGGCGGTGATCGACGGCCGTCGCACCCCGCAAGCCGCACTGGCCGAGCTGATGATCAGGCCGCAGAAGAGCGAAGCGGACGCCCGGGGCTGAGCGGCGCGCGGCCGCACGTGCGCCGCAACTGCCAAGGACCAAGGGCCAAGGACCAAGGCACTCCCAACGCCCAACTCCCGAAGACGCAGCGGTCGCGGCGCTCGACGCGAGCCCGGCAGGGTTGGGCATTGTGAATTGGGCATGCCTTGGTCCTTGGCGTTTGGCCCTTGGCTGTTCGATCGCACTGATATGCTGGCGATCGTGGGTTTGCTCTCTCGTCTCACCGAAAGTCTCAAGCGCACCAAGGACCAGCTCTTTCAGCGCTTCGAGGACGTCGTCCAGCAGGCCGACGCGCCCGAGGCGCGCTCCAAGCAGATCTCGATCGACACCCTCGAGGCGCTCGAGGAGGTGCTGATCTCGGCCGACGTCGGCGTCGGGGCGACCGACGCGATCGTCAAGTCCGTCGGCGCGCGCTCGCGCCGCGGCGAGAGCCTCCGCGAGCTCGTGAAGGCGGAGATCACGCGGATCCTCGAGGGCGCGGCCACGCCGGCGGTCGCGGTGACGCCGCCGACCGTGGTGATGATCGTCGGCGTCAACGGCACCGGCAAGACGACGACGGTCGGCAAGCTCGCGCGGGCGATGAAAGCGGCGGGGAAGTCGCCGCTGGTGTGCGCGGCGGACACGTTCCGCGCCGCGGCCGTCGAACAGCTGGAGGTGTGGGCGACGCGGGCCGGCGTCGACATCATCCGCGCCAAGAGCGGATCCGATCCGGCGGCCGTCGTCTTCGACGCGCTGCAGGCCGGCCGCGCGCGCGGCCGCGACCCGATCCTGATCGACACCGCGGGCCGCCTGCACACGCGCACCAACCTGATGGGCGAGCTCGAGAAGATCCGCCGCATCACGGCGCGGGAAGTGCCGGGCGCGCCGCACGAGACGCTGCTCGTCCTCGACGCCACGGTCGGCCAGAACGGCGTCACCCAGGCGCGTGAGTTCACCGCGGCGGCCGGCGTCACCGGCATCGTCCTCACCAAGCTCGATGGCACCGCGAAGGGCGGCGTCGCGGTCGCGATCGCGCACGACCTCAAGCTGCCGATCCGATGGGTCGGCACCGGCGAGAGCATCGAGGACCTGGTGCCGTTCTCGACCAGCGAGTACGTCGACGCGCTCTTCGAAGCGTCCTGGTGACGGCGTGCTGACCGACGCCGACCCCCGCCACATGGCGCGCGCGCTCGCGCTGGCCGAGCGCGGCCGCGGTCGGACCAGCCCCAATCCGATGGTCGGCGCGGTGATCGTGGCGCCCGACGGCGTCGTCGTCGGCAGCGGCTTCCACGAGCGGGCCGGCGAGGCCCACGCCGAGATCCACGCCCTCGCGGCGGCCGGCGCGCGCGCCAGGGACGCCACGCTGTACTGCACGCTCGAGCCGTGCAGCCACACGGGGCGCACCGGGCCGTGCTGCGTCGCCGTCGCCGCCGCCGGGATCCGGCGCGTCGTCGCCGCCATGGAGGACCCGTACCACGAGGTCGCCGGCCGCGGCTTCGCGTATCTGCGCGGCCACGGCGTCGAGGTCGAGGTCGGCGTCCGCGAGACCGAGGCGCGGCGGCTGAACGAGGTGTTCGTCACCAACGTCATCCGGCGCCGGCCGTTCGTGACCCTGAAAGTGGCGGTGAGCCTCGACGACGCGATCGCGGCCGCGCCTGGCGCGCGAACCACGCTCTCGGGACCGGCCTCCACCCGCCACGCGCAGCGCGTCCGCGCCGAAGTGGCGGCGATCGCGATCGGATCCGGGACGCTGCTCGCCGACGATCCCGTGCTGACGGCGCGCGAGGTCTGGCGGGCCCGGCCGCTGATCCGGGTGATCTTCGACCGCCGGCTGCGGACCCCGCCGACGGCGCGGATCTGCGACACCCTGGCCGCTGGCCCGGTGCTGGTCGTGACCACCCCCGAGGCCTGCGCCGCCGATCCCGCGCGGGCCGACGCGCTCCGGGCCCGCGGTCTCACCGTCCTCCCGCGGGCCGGTGACGTCTTCGGCCCGGCGTTTTCCGATCTTCTAGGGTACGGGGTGACCTCGCTGCTGCTGGAGGGCGGGGCGGCGCTCCACGCCGCCGCGTGGACCGCCGGGGTGGTCGACCGGGTCCGGTGCTACCTCACCCCGACGATCCTCGGCCAGGGCGGTGTGCGATGGGCGATGCCCCCCTCGTTCGGGCTGGCCATGCTGGGGCCGACCCGGGCCGAGCCGCTGGGGCCGGACGTTATGATCGAAGCCGATGTTCACGGGACTCATTGAAGCGACCGGCACCGTCCGGTCGGTCTCCACGCAGGCCGGCGGCGCCGTCCTGGAGCTCGACACCGCCCTCGGCCCCGAGCTGGCGATCGGCGACAGCCTGGCCACGAGCGGGGTCTGCCTGACGGTCATCACTCGCGACGGCACTCGCGTGACGATGGACGTCTCGCCGGAGACGCTGCGCGTGACCGCCCTCGGCGCCCTCGCCCCGGGCCGTCCGGTCAACCTCGAGCGTTCGCTGCGGGCGGACGGCCGCCTGGGCGGCCACATCGTCCAGGGACACGTCGAC
>Ga0075366_10001962_pt1 | contig 10409 bp, 8 predicted proteins | sample EndMethybrTD3031_FD_72351 | JGI IMG/M metagenome (GOLD analysis project Ga0075366, IMG submission 72351) | Populus endosphere microbial communities from Tennessee, USA - Endosphere MetaG P. TD hybrid TD303-1 | ecosystem: Host-associated > Plants > Roots > Endosphere | place: USA: Tennessee... | reverse complement strand
TTCTTCTGGCGCTCGCCGCCGATCTTGCGCACGGCGTGCAGCACGGTGGTGTGGTCCCGGCCGCCGAACAGCTCGCCGATCTCGGGCAGGCTCTTCTGCGTCAGTTCCTTGGCCAGGTACATGGCGATCTGGCGCGGGCGGGCGATGCTCGCCGGGCGCTTCTTCGAGTACATGTCGGCCACCTTGATCTTGTAGAAGTCGGCCACGGTCTTCTGGATGTTCTCCACCGAGATCTGCCGGTTCTGGATCGAGAGCAGGTCCTTGAGCGCCTCGCGCGCCAGCGCGATGTTGATCTCCTTCTGGGAGAAGCGCGAATAGGCCAGCACCTTGCGCAGCGCGCCCTCGAGCTCGCGGACGTTGGCGCGCACGTTCTTGGCGATGAAGAAGGCCACTTCCTCGGGCATCTGGGCGGCTTCCGCCTCGGCCTTGCGGATCAGGATGGCCACGCGCATCTCGAGCTCGGGCGGCTCGATGGCCACGGTCAGGCCGGAGTCGAAGCGGCTCGTGAGGCGTTCGTCGATGTCGGCGAGACCCTTGGGGTAGGTATCGCTCGTCATGATGATGTGCGCACGGCGCGACAGCAGCGCCTCGAAGGCGTTGAAGAACTCCTCCTGCGTGCGCTCCTTGCCGGCGAAGAACTGGACGTCGTCGATCAGCAGCAGGTCCAGGTTGTGGTACTTGGCCTTGAGCTCGTCGAAGGTCTTGCGCTGGTAGTTCTTGACGACGTCGGAGATGAACTGCTCGGCGTGCAGGTAGAGAACGCGGGCGTCGGGCTTGTCCTTGAGCAGCTGGTTGCCCACGGCGTGCACCAGGTGGGTCTTGCCCAGGCCCACGCCGCCGTAGACGAACAGCGGGTTGTACATGGCGCCCGGGGCGCCGGCCACGTGCAGTGCCGCGGTGCGGGCCATCTGGTTGGCGCGGCCGGCCACCAGCGTGTCGAAGGTCAGCGCCGGGTTGAGGCGGTGCGAGTTCAGTGCTGGCGCGGCGTGCATGGGCCGCGGCTGGACGGGGGCGGCGGCATGGCCGTTGGCCGCACCGCCCTGCGCGGCGGGCATCAGCGCCTGGTCGAACACGGCGCCGATGCGTTGCGGTGGCTGCGCGGTGATGAAGCCGCCGGCGGCCGACACCGGGGCGTGGCCGGGTGCGGGCGTCTCGCGCGGGGCCAGCGCGAGCTCGAGCCGGACCGGCTTGCCGGCGAGCTCGGTCAGGACGGACTCGATGCGCGAGCCGTACTGCGAGCGGATCCAGTCGAGCTTGAAGCGGTTGGGAACGCGCACGAGCGCGACCGCGCCGTCACCCACGTCGGTGAAATCGGCCGGCGGCAAGGGCCGGATCCAGGTGCTGAATTGTTGTTCGGGCAGCTCGGTCGCGAGGCGCTCGCAACTCCGGTGCCAAAGGTCTACGGACATTGTGGACAAGTTCTTCTCAAGCCGGCAGATTCTACCCGTGACTTCAGGCGCGAAGGCACGGTTATCCACAGAAAGAAGCACGCGGTCAATCCCCCCGCGATGCACGGCCGCGCGTGGCAAGTCGTTGACTCACAACGCCATTTTCTGATCTAATCGCCGGTTCGCCGGAGAATTTCAATCATGAAGCGTACCTACCAGCCCTCCAAAGTCCGCCGCGCCCGCACGCACGGCTTCCTCGTTCGCATGAAGACCCGTGGCGGCCGCAGCGTCATCGCCGCGCGTCGCGCCAAGGGTCGCAAGCGTCTGGCCGTCTGATTCCAGACGCCGGACTGAACGCTTCGACGACCAGGAATTGCGCAGCGGCCCGCGCCGCTGCCGATGCCCGGGTGCCGGCCTTCCTCATGGGAACGCCGCCTCGACCGCGCGTCGAATTCCTGCTTCGCGTCACACCCGGCCGGCGGCCATGACCGCAGGCGACCTCGAGTCCCCGCTGCTCGGCCGCATCGTCCGGCCGGCGGACTACGTGCGCGTGCTCGCGACGCCGATGCGTCTGCGAAGCCCCCATTTCGCCGTCCACCACCTGGCCGGCCGGCCGCTTCCCTTGCGGCGGCCGCCGGCGTGCGCGACTGCGGGAACCGAGGCGTGCAGCGCGACCATCGTAGGCGACGAGCACGGCCATGCACCGGTTACCGCCAGCTTGTCTACAGAGTTATCCACAGCTCCGGCCGAAACCTCGGGCGGACGTGTGGACGACACGCACGGACAGTGCCTGGAAGCGATGGTGGAAACCCCGATGCCGGCCGGCGGCGTGGTCCGCTGGCTGGGCCTGGTCGTGCCCAAGCGGCATGCGCGCCGCGCGGTCACGCGCACGCTGGTCAAGCGCCAGATCCGCAACGTCGTGGCCGCCTGCGCTCCCCAGCTCGAACCCGGGCTGTGGGTGGTGCGCCAGCGCAACCCGTTCGACGTGAAGCAGTACCCGAGCGCCGCCTCCGACGCCCTGAAGCAGGCGGCGCGAGCGGAGCTGCGCGCGCTGCTCGAGCGTGCCGTGCGCGGCGAACGCGATCGCGTGAAGCCGCGTGCGCCCGGCGCGGCGGACGGCAAGCCGGGCAAGGGTTCGAAGCCGAAGGCGGCGCCCGGCGGGCCCGCGCAAGGATCGTCATGCGCGGCCTGAACGCGCTGTGGCGTCTGCCGCGGGCCGTGCTGATCGGCCTGGTGCGCCTGTACCGGCTGCTCCTGAGCCCGTGGGTCGGGCAGAGCTGCCGCTTCACGCCCACCTGTTCGGCCTATGCGATCCAGGCGCTGGGCCGGCATGGCGCGATCGTGGGCACCGGCCTGGCCGGCTGGCGCATCCTGCGTTGCAACCCGTGGTGTCACGGCGGCTGCGACGAAGTCCCTGACAATATGCCTTGGAACCGAACCAGGGCGACCCCAACTGCGGGCCTGTTCAGCGGACTGCTGGACGGTGATTCCGGCTCCGCACCGCCCGCGACGACCGCGGCCGACAAGACAAACCTCTCCAACACCCCCACATGACCGAATTTCGCCGCACCCTGCTGCTGGTCGTCCTGATGATGTCGCTGCTGATGCTCTACGACAAGTGGCGCATCTATCACGGCGACACGTCGTTCCTGGCGCCCCACCCGGCGGCCACCAAGACGGAAGCGGCCACGCCGGGGGCGTCGGCCCCGGCCGTCAACAACGCGGTGCTGGCCACGGCCGCGGCCTCGCCGGCCTCCGGTGCCGCGTCGGCGGCCGCGGCAAACCTGCCGGTCGAGGACGTCACCATCCAGACGGACGTGGTCAAGGCGCGCCTGAACACGCTGGGCGGGGACCTGATCGACCTCGACCTGCTGAAGTACCAGGAAGTCGACAACCACAGCGAGATCTGGCGCCAGATGAAGGCGCTGGTGGGCATCCACGACCCGGTGCCCGCCAAGACCGACGTCAAGGTGTTCGACACCAACAATGCCCAGTTCTACGCCGCCCAGACGGGCCTGGCCGGCCTGCCCGGCGAGGCGCTGGCGCACAGCGTGATGCGCCTGGCGAGCACGGAGCGCACGCTGGCCGACGGCAAGAACGACCTCGTCGTGCGCTTCGAGTCGCCCGAGGTCGGCGGCGTGCAGCTGGTCAAGACGTACACGTTCCACCGCGGCAGCTACGCGGTGGACGTCGCGCACGAGGTCGTCAACCACTCCGGCGCGCCCATCAAGCCCGACCTGTACCTGCAGCTCGTGCGCGACGGTCGCATGCCCGCGGGCGGCTACCTGAACGGCCCGAGCTCGTACACCGGCCCGGCGGTCTATCGCGACGACACGTTCCACAAGATCGACTTCTCCGACATCTCCAAGGCCAAGTCCAAGGGCGTCAGCGCGCTGGAATCGAAGGAAGCCACCACCAACGGCTGGATCGCGATGATCCAGCACTATTTCTCGTCAGCCTGGATCCTGGCGCCCGGCACCTCGCGCAGCTACAGCGTGGGCGAGTTCGACGCCAGCGTGCACGGCCAGGTCACCTACTTCACCGCGATGTTCACGCCCGTGGGCACGGTGGCCCCGGGCAGCACGCAGACGGTCAAGGCCACGCTGTTCGCCGGCCCGCAGGAAGAGAAGCTGCTGGCGCCGCTCGCGCCCAACCTCGAGCAGGTCAAGGACTACGGCCGCCTGAAGATCATCGCCCAGCCGCTGTTCTGGCTGCTCAGCAAGATCCACACGGTGATCGGCAACTGGGGCTGGTCGATCGTGGCGCTGGTGGTGCTGCTCAAGATCGCGTTCTACGGGCTCAACGCCAACGCGTACCGCTCGATGGCCAAGATGAAGGCCGTCAACCCGCGCATCCAGGAGCTGAACGTCCGCTACAAGGACAACCCGCAGCAAAAGCAGCAGGAGATCATGAAGATCTACCGCGAGGAGAAGGTCAATCCCCTCGGCGGCTGCCTGCCGATCCTGATCCAGATGCCGATCTTCATCGCGCTGTACACGGTGCTGACCTCGTCGGCCGAGATGCGCGGCGCGCCCTGGATGGGCTGGATCCACGACCTGTCCATCATGGATCCGTACGCGATCCTGCCGATCCTGATGACGGCCACGTCGCTGATCCAGGTTTCGCTGCAGCCCACGCCGGCCGACCCGGTGCAGGCCAAGATGATGTGGCTGATGCCGCTGGCCTTCAGCGCGGCGCTGTTCTCGTTCCCGGCCGGCCTGACGCTGTACTGGGTGACGAACAACGCGCTGACGATCCTGCAGCAGTGGATGATCAACCGCGGCATCGAGGGCGAGAAGGCCAAGGGCCTGAAGGCCACCGACGCCAAGATCGTCAAGGGCTGAGGCCCTTCGCGCCCCGCGTCACGACGACGCCGCGAACGGCCCATGCCGCTCGCGGCGTTTTTCATTTGACGACAATCGATCCCTGATGAACGCCGCCACCGACCTCGCCCACCTGACCGACCCGATCGTCGCCATCGCCACGGCGCCCGGGCGCGGCGCGGTGGGCATCGTGCGGGCGTCGGGCAAGGACCTGTCGACGCTGATCGCCGCGGTGTGCGCAAGGCCGTTGACGCCGCGCGTGGCGCACTACGGTCCGATCCTCGACGCCCAGGGCCAGGCGCTGGACCAGGGACTGGCGATCCACTTCCCCGCACCGAACTCGTACACCGGCGAAGACGTGCTGGAACTGCAGGCGCACGGCGGCCCCGTGGTGCTGCAGCTGATCCTGGCGCGCTGCCTCGAAGCCGGCCGCGCGATGGGCCTGCGCCTGGCCAACCCGGGCGAATTCACGGCGCGGGCATTCTTCAACGACAAGCTGGACCTCGCCCAGGCCGAGGCCGTGGCCGACCTGATCGACGCCAGCACCGAGGCCGCCGCGCGTTCGGCCGGGCGCTCGCTGGCGGGGGCGTTCTCCCGGGAGATCACCGCGCTGGCCGAGCGCATCGTCCACCTGCGCATGCTGGTCGAGGCCACGCTGGACTTCCCCGAGGAGGAGATCGACTTCCTCGAGAAGGCCGGCGCCCGCACGCAGCTCGCGGACATCCGCGCCCGCCTCGCAGGCGTCATGGCCCGCGCGCGCCAGGGCGCGCTGCTGCGCGAGGGCCTGCGCGTGGTGCTGGCCGGGGCGCCCAACGTGGGCAAGAGCTCGCTGCTGAACGCACTGGCCGGCGCGGAGCTGGCCATCGTCACGCCGATCGCCGGCACCACGCGCGACCGCATCACCGAGACGATCCAGATCCACGGCGTGCCCATCCACATGATCGACACGGCGGGCCTGCGCGAGGCCAGCGACGAGGTGGAGCGCATCGGCATCGAGCGCAGCTGGCAGGCGATCGCCGACGCCGATGCCGTGCTGTTCCTGCACGACCTGAGCCGCGCCGGCGACCCGGCGGCCCAGGCCGACGACGCCGCGATCGCCGACGCCCTCGCGCGGGCGCACGCGGCCGAGCCGCTGCACGTCTACAACAAGCGCGACCTGGCGCCGGCTCACGCGCTGCCGGACGGCGCGCTCGCGCTGTCCGCCCAGACCGGCGCCGGCCTGGACGCGTTGCGCGACGCCCTGCTCGAACGCGCCGGCGCCGCCCACGTGCCCGACGGCGTCTTCATCGCCCGCACGCGCCACGTGCACGCGCTCGCGCGCACCGACGACCACCTCCAGCTCGCCCAGGCCCACGCCGACCAGCGCGACGCCGCGCTCGACCTGTTCGCCGAGGAACTGCGGCTCGCCCACGGCGCGCTGGGCGAGATCACGGGGCAGTTCACGGCCGACGACCTGCTCGGGGAGATCTTCGGGCGGTTCTGCATCGGCAAGTAGCCGCGTCGTATCGCCGACCTGCTCAGGCGCGCATCCGGGCGCTCTCGCGAGCACACCGCCCCGCCCCGCGCCATCCCTGAGGCACGGTATTCCGGTGTCTGGAGGGCTTCCTCGAAGTAAGTGCCCGCCGCCGCCCGCAGCTTGGAGGCAAGCGTCCGTACCAGCGCGAAAGTCCCGCTTATGCGACAGACGGCGCGCTTGCGCCGACGGACGTCGCGCATTGCCTTGCGGTCGCGCGGCCCGGGACGTGACAATTGGTGTCAAATGCCTCTCGACAGGCACGATGGACGGCTTTGCTCCAGGAAGGCGAGGCGGGAGGCCATCGGCAAGGATCAACGAATGAATGTCTTGAACTTGGTGCAATCCATCCAGACGCTGAACGCATACGACGCGTTCCGTCCGCGCTTCTCGCCGGAGAACTGGCGCGTGGTGGGTTCGTACCTGATCCGCCGCGAGATGAAGGGCGGCGACGTCCTGATCTACCAGGGGGATTCCGACCGCACGATGTACCTGCTGGAGTCGGGCACGCTGCAGGTCTACGTGCGCGGCACCGCCACGTCGGCTGCCAAGATCGCGCTGCTGCGCGCCGGCTCCATCGTCGGCGAGCCCGCGCTGTTCGGCGAGACGATGCGCATGGCGCAGGTCGACGCCATCGCGCCCAGCGTGGTGTGGGCACTGAGCCGCCCGCGCCTGGACGAGATGCTGGCCAGCCAGCCCGAACTCGCCTACGAAATCCTGCGCGCCTCCGGCGCCGTGATGGCCGAGCGCATGCGCGGCACCCTGGAGCGCGGCACGCCGGTGGCCTGAAAATGTTCGCCCCACGGTCGCTTGCGCTCCCTGCCCCCGAGGGGCCGGCCGCGGGCGGCCCGGCGGAGCCGAGACATGACCGCCCCACGGTCGCTGGCGCTCCCTGCCCCCAAGGGGCCGGCCGCGAGCGACCCGGCGGAGCCGGATCCGCCGCTCCCTTGAATCTCGGATGAACGGGCGAGCGCGGGCGGCGGTATCAAACTGCGCCTGACGGTGGGTCAGGAGCCCGTCGTCAGCTTCTCCTCGGCCTCCAGCAGCGGCTCGGGCAAGCCTGCCAGCACCAGCGTGTCGCCTGCGGCGAGGCGCTGTTCGGGGTTGGGCGGCAGCACGCGGCCGTTGGACAGGCGCAGCGAGACCACCTTCACGCCGTTCGCGTCGACGCCCGTCTCGGCCACCGTCCGGCCGGCGGCGACGGCGTTGGCGGGAATGGTGACGCTGGCCAGGCGCGCCTGCGACTGCTCGCCGGCCTCGTCGTCGTCGGCGCCGTGGAAGAAGCCGCGCAGCAGGCCGTAGCGCGCCTCGCGCGCCTCGCGCGTGAGGCGGATCACGCGCCGCATCGGCACGCCCATCAGCGCCAGCGCGTGCGAGGCCAGCATCAGCGAGCCCTCGATCGCCTCGGGCACCACCTCGGTGGCGCCGGCGGCCTTGAGCACCTCCAGGTCGGAATCGTCGATCGTGCGCACGATCACCGGCACGCGCGGCGCGTGCGTCTGCACCAGATGCAGCACCTTCAGCGCGGACGGGGTGTCGTGGTAGCTGCACACGACCGCCGCTGCGCGCGCGAGGCCGGCGGCCATCAGGCTGGACAGCCGCGCCGCGTCGCCGAACACCACGTTCTGGCCCGCGGCCGCGGCCTGGCGCACACGGTCGGGGTCCAGGTCCAGGGCCATGAACGGGATGCGCTCCACTTCCAGCATGCGCGCCAGGTTCTGGCCCGAGCGGCCGTAGCCGCAGATGATCACGTGCTTCTCGGCGGTGATGGCGCGCTTGGCGATCGTCGTGAGCGCCACCGACTGCATCAGCCAGTCGCTCGCCGCCAGCTTCATGACGATGCGGTTGGCGTACAGGATGACGAATGGCGACGCGAGCATCGACAGCACCATGCTGGCCAGCACCGGGGCGACCCAGCGATCGGGCAGCACATGGTTGTCGGTGCCCAGCGTCAGCAGCACGAAGCCGAATTCGCCGGCCTGCGCGAGGTACAGGCCGGTGCGCAGCGCCACGCCGGCCGCCGCGCCGAACAGGCGTGCCAGGCCGGCGACCAGGCCGGCCTTGGCCAGGATCGGCACGCTGGTCAGCACGATCACCGCCACCCACTCGTCGGCCAGCACGTGCCAGTCCAGCTTCATGCCGATCGTGATGAAGAACAGGCCCAGCAGCACGTCGTGGAACGGGCGGATGTCGGTCTCCACCTGGTGCTTGTATTCGGTCTCGGCGATGAGCATGCCGGCCACGAATGCGCCCAGGGCCAGCGACAGGCCGGCCATCTCGGTGACCGCCGCCAGGCCCAGCGTGACGCCCAGCAGGCTCAGCATGAACAGCTCGTCGCTCTTGCGGCGCGAGATGGCCGTCAGGAACCACTTCATCACCTTCTGGCCACCCGACAGCAGCAGGGCCAGCACCACCACCGCCTTGAGGATGGCCGGCGCCAGCGTCCTGACCAGGTCACGCGTGTCGCCGCCAAGCGCGGGGATGATCACCAGCAGCGGCACGACGGCCAGATCCTGGAACAGCAGCACGCCCATCACGCGGCGCCCGTGCTCGCTCTCGAGTTCCAGGCGTTCGGCCATCAGCTTCACCACGAGCGCCGTGCTGGACATCGCCATCGCGCTGCCCAGGACCGCGGCGGCCTGCCAGGTCAGGTCCCAGTGCCGGCCGACCAGCGCGTAGACCCAGGTCAACGCGAAGTTGCCGGCCATGGCGCCCAGGGTCGTGAGCACGACCTGCGATGCGCCCAGGCCGAACACCAGGGTGCGCATGGCCCGCAGCTTGGGCAGGTTGAACTCGAGCCCGATGACGAACATCAGGAACACCACGCCGAATTCGGCCAGGCTGTGCACGCCGGCGGTGTCGTGCGCCAGCTGCAGCGCGTTGGGCCCGATGATCACGCCGGCCACCAGGTAGCCGAGCACCGGCGGCAGGCGCAGCATGCGAAACGCCACGACGCCGGCGATGGCGGCCGCCAGGTACAGCAGGACGAGTTCGAGGGTCGAGGCCATGCGGACCAGAGGCGGGCGCGGGGCGATCCGCGGTGTTGGGAGGGGTCGGGCAGTGCCTGGGCCCCGGGGCGGCTGCGGGGGCTCGGGACACTAGAATCCCCCCATCCTAGAACACAGGCAGCCCACTTTGACAAACGACTTGCCGTTCGACGCCGAACGCGCATTGCACCTGGCCCGGCAGACCTTCGCCATCGAGGCCGATGCGCTGCTGGGAATGCAGCGCCGCCTGACCGCCGAGTTCGCGCGCGCGGTCGAGACGATCCTGCGCTGCGAGCATCGCGTCGTCGTGATGGGCATGGGCAAGAGCGGCCACGTGGGGCGCAAGATCGCGGCCACGCTGGCGTCCACCGGCACGCCGTCGTTCTTCGTGCACCCCGCCGAGGCGGCGCACGGCGACCTCGGCATGGTGACCTCGGGCGACGTATGCCTTCTGATCTCCAATTCGGGCGAGTCCAACGAACTTGCCGCCATCGTCCCGGCGCTGCGGCGCCTGGGCGTGACGCTGGTCGCGCTGACGGGCCGTTCGGACTCGTCGCTGGCCAAGGTGTGCGACATCGTGCTGTCCTGCGCCGTCGACAAGGAGGCCTGCACGCTCAACCTGGCCCCCACGGCCAGCACGACGGCGCAGATGGCCATGGGCGACGCCCTGGCCGTCGCGCTGCTGGACGCGCGCGGCTTCCGCGAGGAGGACTTCGCGCTGTCGCACCCCGGCGGCGCGCTGGGTCGCAAGCTGCTGATGCACGTGTCCGACCTGATGCGCTCGGGCGACGCCGTGCCCACGGTCGCGCGCGACGCGAGCTTCTCGACGCTGCTGCAGGTGATGTCCAGCAAGGGGCTGGGAATGGCCGCAGTGGTCGACGGCCGCACCCCGGTGGGCATCTTCACCGACGGCGACCTGCGCCGCCTCATCGAGACCGGCGCCGACCTGCGCCAGCGCGTCGCGCACGAGGTGATGCATCCGCGTCCGCACCTGATCCGCGCCGGCGCGCTGGCCGTCGACGCCGCCGACCAGATGGAACGGCATCGCATCACCAGCCTGCTGGTGGTCGACGGCAAGGGCGAGCTCGTGGGCGCCGTCAACACCTACGACCTGCTGCACGCGAAGGTCATCTGATGGCCGGCACACCGCGATCGCATCTCAGCTTCCCGCCCGAGGTCCTGATCAAGGCCCAGGGTG
>Ga0075366_10001961_pt1 | contig 10413 bp, 5 predicted proteins | sample EndMethybrTD3031_FD_72351 | JGI IMG/M metagenome (GOLD analysis project Ga0075366, IMG submission 72351) | Populus endosphere microbial communities from Tennessee, USA - Endosphere MetaG P. TD hybrid TD303-1 | ecosystem: Host-associated > Plants > Roots > Endosphere | place: USA: Tennessee... | reverse complement strand
GCCAGCTCGCGGCAGAACCCCTCGTCGCTGGCGATGCGGAGGCCGTTGGTCGAGATCGAGACACGCGCGATCTCCGGCCGCCGGGCGAGGTCGAGCAGCGCGAAGAACCGCGGATGGATGGTCGGCTCGCCGCCCGACAGGTTGACGGTGTCGAGCTGGCCTTCCTTCTCGATCAGGCCGTCGATGGTGGCCCGGAACTCGTCGTCCGACATCTGGTAGTTGTTGCGGTTCTGGACGATGCAGATCGGGCACTCGAGGTTGCAGTGGTTGGTGATCTCGATGATCGGCAGGCAGCTGTGCTGCTCGTGATCCGGGCAGAGCCCGCAATCCTTCGGACAGCCCTCGGCGACCGCGGTGGAGTGCTTGAGCGGGACCGAGCCCTCCTTGATGTAGGTCAGCGAGCGGAGGAACCAGTCGGCGTCGCCCGAGATGAGCGCCTCGGACCGGCCGTCGCGCGGACACTGCTTGCGCAGGTAGACCTTGCCGCCGCGGATGATCCGCGCGCCGTCGACCAGCGCCCGGCAGGTCGGACAGATCCCCTTCGAGAACGAGTGGAACACCTCGCGCGTCGCGGCATCGGGCGCGGTCACGAACTGCGGGTCGACGAGCGGGAGCTTCATACGACGCCCTGCGCGGACGCCGGGCGCGTCGCGGCCATGCGGTGCAACATGGCCTTGTCGGCGAAGCGCGTGTCCCGCTCCCGATAGATGACGTTGTAGGAGCACGTCGGCACGTTGCCGCCGTCCTCCTGCGGCACGCCGACGGGGCACTTCATCACCCGCGCGACGTCGAAGTTCTCCTCGTCCATGTGCGAGTGGATGTAGATCGCCTTGACCGCGCGCTCGGAGATCTTCTGGCGCTCCATGATCGAGAGCGTGCGGCCGGGCGGGAAGAGCTCGGTGAGCAGCCGCTTGATCGTCGACAGCACGGCGGCGCTCTCGGGGATGCGGTCGGGATCGGCCCACAGATCGTCGACCAGATCGCGGAAGACCTGCTCGAGGCGCTCGCGCGGCTCGATGTAGAGCGAGTCGCCGAGCAGCTCGAACAGGGTGGCCCGCGACGCCAGGCGCGCGAACGGCACGTAGCCGCCGCCGTCGAGGCAGAGCACGTAGCAGATCGAGTAGCAGTGCGGGTGCGCGAGCGGCGACGGCACGAAGTCACGCCAGGCGATGCGGCCACCGGTGGCGGCGTCGATCCGCTCGTGCAGGTCCGGGATGGTGATGCGCGCGGAGCGCTGGAAGCCGACGCCACCCTGGCCGGTGAAGGTCATGGTGTGGAGCTCGAGCGAACGGATGTGCGGCTTGGCGAGCACGAGCTCGAGCAGGCTGCCGACCTCGTCGTCGTTCAGCCCCATCGCGACCGCCGGCAGGATCGTCGTCGCCACGTCGTGGCGTTCCAGCATCGCCAGCGCGTCCAGCTTGGCCTTCACGGTGTTGGCGCCGAGCAGGACGCGGTCGGTCTCGGGCCGGAAGGTGTCGAGCGAGAGCACGATCCGCGCGTCGAGCGCCGCCAGCTTACGGACGTAGGCCTCGTCGCGCAGCTTCAAGCCGTTGGTCGAGATCGTCACCCGGCGGACGCCGGCCGTGCGGCACTGCTCGACGAACTCGAGCAGCTGCGGGTGCAGCGTCGGCTCGCCGCCGGTGAAGTTGATGATGTCGAGCTCGTCGTGGTCCTGGGCGAGGTGGCCGAGGATGCGCGACAGGTCGTCGGCCGACATCCGGTGCGCCGCCTCGTTCTTGTTGATGGTGTAGCAGATCGGACAATCGAGGTTGCAGGCCGAGGTGATCGGCACGACCGGCAGGTAAACCTGCTGCTGGTGCGAGGGGCAGGCGCCGCAGTCGAGCGGGCAGCCGTTGGCGATCGGACGGCTGATGCGGCGCGGCGGTGTGGTCGGCGCGATGAAGGAGAGCGCGTCGAGATACCACTCGATCGACGACGAGACCCGGCAGCGCTGGTGACCGTGGGTCGGACAGAACTTGTCGAACCAGACGGCCCCATCCGCGAAGACGATCTTGGCGTCCAGCGGCGTCTTGCAGGTGCCGCAGAGGCCCTTCGTCATCGAGTAGTAGACGTGCTCCGTGGCCGTACGCTCGGGTGGAACGGGTCGGACCTCGAGCATGTCTGTCCCTCCAGCGGCCGCCCGGAGCGCGCGGGCGGCGCGCGCTCGCGGAAGACGAAGTGGCGCGATTCTAACTCACGCCAGCCGCAGGCTGCGCCGGAGGTCCGGGTCGCCCCGGATCCGCCAGATCTTCTGATCGAGGTAGTAGTGGTTCATGGCCAGGCCCCACCACAGGCACAAGCCGACCTGGTTCCAGGTGACGCTGCCGAAGGCGGCGCCCGCGAACCACTGGCACGCGGGAAAGACGCCCGTGCCGCAGGCGAAGGTGCCGTAGATCGCGAGCGAAAAGAGCGCGCACGCGGCCAGGAACCGGGCCGGGGCGCGATTGACGACGCTCGCGAGCCCGTGCCCGGCCTCCCCGTCCGCGTAGCGGTTCCGGTTGTGGAACCAGACGAGCCCCAGGTACTGGAGGTTGTGGAAGACGACGATCACGATCGAGAGCAGGAGGAAGTCCTGGTCGGGGCCCTGCGACGCCCCGTAGACCGGCTCGAAGCGCGCGATCGCGAGATAGATCCACCCGTAGAGGAGGACCGTGCCGGCGAGATACGGCGTCTTCGGATTGCGCAGGCGCGGACCGTCGTCGATCAGGTGGCGCGCCACGAACCAGCCGACGACCAGCAGCCAGCCGGCCAGCAGCGCGTAGGCCAGGGCGGTCGCGCCTGCGGCCGGCGGCCCAGCCAGGCCGACCAGCGCGCGCGCCTTCGGGTGCGTGAGCAGGAAGTAGGCGTACGGCGCCCAGCACCCGATGTAGAGCGTCCGCTTGTCCAGCGCCACGCTCGCCGGGCTCGTGTCGCGATTGATCGCGTTGTAGAGCGCCACGAACCCGTAGTGCTGGCGGACGACGTGGTAGTAGCCGTAGAACGTCGCGAAGCCGAGGAAGAGCAGGAACGGCGCCGGAGACGCCGAGAGCGCCGTGGCCGCCAGGAAGACGGGGCCGACGGCGAAGGTGAGGAGGCTCCCGAGCAGGAGGCCGGGCCGGCGGCGCCACTCCTCACGATCGAGGTAGGTCCGCGTGAAGGCGGCCCCGATGTGCGGCCCGTCGAAGGCCAGGAGCCAGACCCACCAGAGCGCCACGATCGGCGCCCCGGCGACGAAGTAGAGCGCGAGGACCAGGACGCTGAGCGCCGCGCCGCCGAAGAACCAGGTCAGATCGAACGATCGGCTGACCAGCCAGCGCGGAGGCATGGCGCTCGCAAACGATTACTGGCCGCGGTAGTTCGGGGCTTCCTTCGTGATCACGACGTCGTGGACGTGGCTCTCGCGAGCGCCGGCGGCGGTGATCCGAATCAGCCTGGCCTGGGTCTGCAGGTGGCGCACGGTGGGGCAGCCGCAGTAGCCCATGCCGGCGCGCAGGCCGCCGACGAGCTGATGGACCATGGTCGCGAGGCTGCCTTTGTGCGGCACGCGCCCCTCGATCCCCTCGGGGACCAGCTTGTCGCTGCCGTCGCCGTGCGCCGGCAGGTCGAACTCGTCCTGGAAGTAGCGATCCCGGCTGCCCTTGCGCATGGCGCCGATCGAGCCCATGCCGCGGTACTCCTTGAACGAGCGTCCCTGGTAGAGGATGACCTCGCCCGGGCTCTCGTCGACGCCGGCGAACAGGCTGCCGATCATCACCGAGCTGGCGCCGACGGCGATCGCCTTGGTGATGTCGCCGGAGTAGCGGATGCCGCCGTCGGCGATCACCGGAACCTCGGAGCGGGCGGCGGCGCGCGAGCACTCGGCGATCGCCGAGATCATCGGCACGCCGATGCCGGCGATGATGCGGGTCGTGCAGATCGAGCCGGCGCCGATGCCGACCTTCACGGCGTCGACGCCGAGCTTGATCAGCGCCTCGGTGGCGTCGCCGGTGGCGACATTGCCGGCGATCAGGTCGACGTCGGGGAAGGTGCGGCGGACGCGCGCGACGACGTCGAGGACGCCCTGCGAGTGGCCGTGGGCGGTGTCGATGACCAGGACGTCGGCGTGGGCCGCGACGAGCGCGGCGGCGCGATCGAGCGTGTCGCGCGCGACGCCGATGGCGGCGGCGACGCGGAGCCGGCCGAGATCATCCTTACAGGCGTTGGGGTACTTCATCGCCTTCTGGATGTCCTTGACCGTGATCAGGCCCTTGAGGCGGAAGTCCTGGTCGACCACCAGCAGCTTCTCGACCTTGTGGCGGTGCAGGATGTCCTGCGCCTCGTCGAGCGTCGTGCCGACCGGCACCGTGATCAGGTTCTCCCTGGTCATGATGTCGCTGATCGGCCGCTCGACGTTGGTCTCGAAGCGGAGGTCGCGGTTGGTCAGGATGCCGACCAGGCGGCCTTCCTTGCGCCCGCCCTCGGTGATCGGCACGCCCGAGATGCGGTACTTCCGCATCAGCTCGAGCGCCTCGTAGATGCGGTGCTCGGGCGAGAGCGTGATCGGGTTGACGATCATCCCGCTCTCGGACCGCTTGACCCGATCGACCTCGTTGGCCTGCTCCTCGATCGTCAGGTTCTTGTGGATGACGCCGATGGCGCCCTGCTGCGCCATCGCGATCGCGAGCGCGGACTCGGTCACCGTGTCCATGGCGGCGCTGACGAGCGGCACGTTCAGCCGCACGTTGCGCGTGAAGCGCGTCGAGACGTCGACGGCGCTCGGCAGCACCGGCGAGTGCTGCGGCACGAGCAGCACGTCGTCGAAGGTCAGGGCCGTCGTCAGGCCCTTTTCGATTTGCTCCGCCGCCGAGCGGCCGACGGTGAGGCTTTCAGCAGGTGTGGTGGACATGAGCGGCTGGGACTCGTCCGCCGAAGCCGGCTGGCGCAGCCGGACGGCGAAGGCGGAAGACAGCAAAGGCCGACACAACGCGTCGGCCTTGGCGGAAACACGGACAGGGGGTGGGCGTCGGCGTCACTGATTGGCCCCGTGGCACTTCTTGTACTTCTTGCCGCTGCCACACGGGCAGGGATCGTTGCGGCCGACCTTCGGCTCGTCGCGCCGGATCTGCTTCACGGGAGCGTCGTCGCCGCCGACCCGCGCCGGCCTCGGCGACTCCGGGCTTGCCGCGCCGGAGCCCCCTGATCCCATGGCTCCAAAGGCGGCAGAAGCGGGCGGAGGCGGATTCTGCTTGGCGTCGCTGAAGGTCAGCTGCGACGGCTTGGGGGCAGGGGGACGCCGCGGGGCCACCGGCGCGACGGGCGCCGGGCTGTCGCCGTCGCCGGACGTGATCACCGGCCGCAGGCGCCACAGGTAGCGCACCATCTCTTCGTCGATGCGGCCCTTCATGCCCTGGAAGAGCGTGAAGCTCTCCTTCTTGTACTCGACGAGCGGATCGCGCTGGCCGTAGCCGCGCAGGCCGATGCCTTCCTTGAGGTGGTCGAGGCTGTAGAGGTGATCCTTCCACTGCGCGTCGACGATCTGCAGCATGATGCTGCGCGAGATCGGCTCGAGGATGGCGCGTCCGGCGAGCTCGAGCCGCTCGTCCTCGGGCGCCGTCGCGATCGCCTCGAGGCGCTCCTCGGGCACGAGCTGCGGACGCACGTCCTCGGGCAGCTTGAACAGCTCCTGGCCGACCGCCGCTTCCTTGTCGTGGTAGGTGTCGGTCACCGCCGTCCAGACGATGTCGGCGACGCCCTCGTTGCGCAGGGTCGGCTGGTCGATCCCCTCGAACGCCTGGGGCTCGATGCCGAACACGTCCTCGACGCGCTCGGTCAGACCGCTGACGTCCCACTCGTGCCTGTCGCCGTCGGGCGGGCAGTACTCGTCGACGGTCGTGGCGACCAGGTCCTCGGCGACCGTCATCAGGTAGCCCTGCGTGTCGACCGGATCGGCCTCGTCTTCGAGCTGGATCCGCGACTCGAGCAGCTGGCGGCGCAGCGTGTAGACGTTCTCACGCTGCTTGTTCATCACGTCGTCGTACTCGAGCAGGTGCTTGCGCATCGAGAAGTTCTGCGCTTCGACCTGCCGCTGCGCGCGCGCGATGGCCTTGGTGACCATGTTGTGCTCGATGGGGACGCCGTCCTCCATCCCGAGGCGCTCCATCAGCCCGGAGATGGCTCCGGTGCCGAAGATGCGCATCAGGTCGTCCTCGAGCGAGAGGTAGAACCGCGACGAGCCGGGATCGCCCTGGCGGCCGGCGCGGCCGCGCAACTGGTTGTCGATGCGGCGCGACTCGTGGCGCTCGGTGCCGACGATGTGGAGCCCGCCCGCGGCGACGACCTGATCGTGCTCGGCGTCGCACTGGGCCTTGAGCGCCGCGAAGATCGGGTCGTAGGTCGTGCGCGCGACGCGGTAGAACGAGTCGATGTGGAAGAAGTAGACGAACTCGTCGTCGTCGACGAAGCGCGCCTCGCCCTTCGGCAGGCGCTCGGCGGGGTTGGTCTCGGCGCCGAGGCACTGTTGGCGCGCCATGAACTCGGCGTTGCCGCCCAGCAGGATGTCCGTGCCGCGGCCGGCCATGTTGGTGGCCACCGTGACGGTCCCGAGGCGGCCGGCCTGGGCGACGATCTCGGCTTCCTGCGCGTGGTACTTCGCGTTCAGCACGACGTGCTTGACGCCGCGACGGCGCAGCATGCCGGAGAGCCGCTCCGACTTCTCGACCGAGACCGTGCCGACGAGCACGGGACGTCCCGTGTTCTGCTTTTCGAGCACGTCGCCGACGATCGCCTCGAACTTCTCGGCTTCGGTCTTGTAGACGAGATCGGGCTCCTCGATGCGGGTCAGCGGCCGGTTGGTCGGCACGACCACGACGTCGAGCTTGTAGATCTTGGCGAATTCCTCGGCCTCGGTGTCGGCCGTGCCGGTCATGCCCGAGAGTTTGGTGTACTTGCGGAAGTAGTTCTGGAGGGTGATGGTCGCGAGCGTCTGGTTCTCGCGCTCGATCTTCACCTTCTCCTTGGCCTCGACGGCCTGGTGCAGGCCGTCGCTCCAGCGGCGGCCCGGCATCAGGCGGCCGGTGAACTCGTCGACGATGACGACCTGGCCGTCCTTGACGACGTAGTCGACGTCCAGCTTGAACAGCGCGTGCGCGCGGAGCCCCTGCTGCACGTGGTGGAGCAGCGGCATGTTGGCCGGATCGTAGAGGCCGCCGGGCTGCAGGCGGTGGGCGAGCAGCGACTCCGACGCCGCCATGCCGCTCTCGGTCAGCTGCACCGTCTTGTGCTTCTCGTCGACGACGTAGTCGCCCGTGGCCTCGAGCGCCTCGCGCTCCTCGGCCTTCACCTGCCCCTGGATCACGGCGCCGGGCTTCAGCTTCGGGATGATGCGATCGATCTCGTAGTAGAGGTCGGTCGATTCCTCGGCCGGACCCGAGATGATCAGCGGCGTGCGCGCCTCGTCGATGAGGATGCTGTCGACCTCGTCGACGATCGCGAAGTGGTGCCCGCGCTGCACGTACTGCGCGAGCTCGAACTTCATGTTGTCGCGCAGGTAGTCGAAGCCGAACTCGTTGTTGGTGCCGTAGGTGATGTCGGCGGCGTAGGCGGCCTTGCGCTCGAAGTCGGGGAGGTCGTGCTGGATGACGCCGACGCTGAGGCCGAGGAACCGGTAGATGCGGCCCATCCACTCGGCGTCGCGGCGCGCCAGGTAGTCGTTGACGGTGACGACGTGGACGCCCTTGCCGGCGAGCGCGTTCAGGTAGGCCGGCAGCGTCGCCACCAGCGTCTTGCCTTCGCCGGTCTTCATCTCGGCGATGCGTCCGGTGTGGAGCACCATGCCGCCGATGAGCTGGACGTCGAAGTGCCGCATGCGGAGCACGCGGCGGCCCGCCTCGCGCACGAGCGCGAAGGCGTCGGGGAGCAGATCGTCGAGCGTTTCGCCGGCCTGGGCGCGGCGTCGCAGGTCGTCGCTCTTCTCACGGAGCGCGGCGTCGCCGAGCGGCGTCAGGCCCGCTTCGCGCTCATTGATGGCGGTGACGAGCGGGCGCAGGCGCTTGAGCTCGCGCTCGTTCTGGGTGCCGATGACTTTGGCGAGGATGGTGTCGAGAATCACGGATAGGGCCCGTCTGCAGCCGCAGAGGCCGCATGACTATCCGACGATTCTACCGCAAGGTGGAGTTCCCTCGCCGTCAACCGAGGAACCTGCGCGTGGGGCGCGCAGGGGCCGCGAACGCGGTTACTCGGGGCGGCCGACGAGGAGCTTGAGCGGATTGACCGGACGGCCGTTCGCCCACACCTCGTAGTGCAGGTGGGAGCTGGTCGAGCGCCCCGTCGAGCCGACGTAACCGATGACGTCGCCGCGCTTGATCTCGTCGCCCGCGTTGACCGCGATCTTGGAGAGGTGCCCGTAGCGCGTCGTCAGGCCGAACGCGTGCTCGATGACGACGAGGTTGCCGAAGTCGCCGGTGCGGCCGGCGCTGGCGACCTTGCCGTCGGCGGTCGCATAGACCGGATCGCCGGTCTTGCCGGAGATGTCGAGGCCCGGGTGCGACGCGGGGCGGCCGGTGAACGGATCCGAGCGCACCCCGAAGCCCGAGGTGAGCCAGCCCATGGCCGGCCAGATCGACGGCGTGGCCTGCGCCACCTCGTTCCGCTGCAGCACGTCGGCCTTGGTCACGCTCAGGTGCCGCTCGAGCGAGCCGAGCACCCCGCGCAGGAGCCCGAAGGCGTCCTCGGGAGAGCGCGTCGCCGCGGCGACGATGGCGCGGGTGTCCTCGTTCTGGGCGCCGCCCTTGGCCTGGTTGCGCACCAGGGCCGGCAGGGTCGAGAGGGCAGTGCGGGTCGCGGGATCGAGCTGGCTCGCCTCGCTCAGCGTGGTGATCGCCTCTTCGAGCTGGGCGATCTGCCCGGTGAGCTCGCCGGTCGCCTCACGGAAGCTGGCGTTCTCCTGACGGAGGACGCCGGTCGCCGAGCGCAGATGGTCGAGCTCGGCCGAGGCACTCCACCGGGCGCCCAAGCCGATCAGGACGGGCAGGGCGAACACCCCAGCCACGGTCAGCAGGGCCGGCCGCAGGCTCAGGTTGAACCGGCGGACGACGCCCGTGTTCCGGTCGGCAACGACGATGGAATAGCGGCGTGACAGCAAACCGGGGGACTTTACCATGCGAGTCGCCCCAGGGCGCGCCAAAAAGTGTATGTCCGGGCGACAGCCCCTCCGAATTCCTGTGTCACACCGTGTAACTTCGGCCCCTTGCACCGCCAGCGTTAGCTAAGCCGTCAGAATCCGCGGAACTGCAGGGCTTCCGCGACGTGGACCTCCGAGACCCCGTCGCGCCCGTCCAGGTCGGCGATGGTCCGGGCCACCCGCAGGACCCGGTCGTGGGCCCGGGCCGACAGGCCGAGGCGATCGGCGGCCTGGGTGACCAGGCGCCGGGCGGCCGCCGTGAGGGCGCACTGCCGGCGGATGTCGCGCCCGGTGAGCGCGCCGTTGACCCGCGACCGGGCATCCCGGCCGGCGTAGCGCGACGCCTGGCGGGCGCGGGCCTCGACGACGCGCGCGCGGACCTGCGCGGTCGTCTCCTGGTGCCCCTGATCGACGGTCAGCGCCGCGACCGGCACCGCCGGCAGATCGGCCGAGAGGTCGATGCGATCGCGCAGCGGCCCGGAGAGCCGGGCGGCGTACTGCTGCGCGGCGGCCGGCGTGCAGCGGCACACCCGCCGCGGATGCCCGGCGAAGCCGCACGGGCACGGGTTCATCGCCGCCACGAGCTGGAAGCGGGCGGGGAAGGTGGCGGTGCGCGCCGCGCGGGCGATCGACACGGTGCCCTCCTCGAGCGGCTGCCGCAGCACTTCGAGCGCGCGCCGCGTGAACTCCGGCAACTCGTCGAGGAAGAGCACGCCGTGATGCGCGAGCGTGATTTCACCGGGCCGCGGCACCGAGCCGCCGCCGACCAGCGCGGCGTCCGAGATCGTGTGGTGCGGCGCGCGGAACGGCCGGGTGCGGAGCAGTCCCGTGCCGGGCGCGAGCAGGCCGGCCACCGAGTGGATCGCGGTGACGTCGATCGCGGCGTCGAGATCGAGCTCGGGCAGCAGCCCCGGGAGGCGCCGCGCCAGCATCGTCTTGCCGCAGCCGGGCGGTCCCGAGAGCAGCAGATGGTGACCGCCAGCGGCGGCGATCTCCAACGCCCGCCGCGCCAGCGGCTGGCCGTCGACGTCCGCGAGATCCGGACCGGCGGTCGCGCCCGATGCGGTGTCGACCACCGGCGGCGTCCACGCCGTGACCGACGCCGGGTCGCGGATCGCGGCGACGACCTGGTCGAGCGTGTCGACGGCCACCACGGCGGCGTCCGGCACGATCGCGGCCTCGGCGGCGTTGGCGGTCGGGACGATCACGCGCCGGATGCCGCCGCGGTGCGCCGCGACGACCGCGGGCAGCACGCCGCGCGCGGCCTGGATCCCGCC
>Ga0075366_10001959_pt1 | contig 10418 bp, 10 predicted proteins | sample EndMethybrTD3031_FD_72351 | JGI IMG/M metagenome (GOLD analysis project Ga0075366, IMG submission 72351) | Populus endosphere microbial communities from Tennessee, USA - Endosphere MetaG P. TD hybrid TD303-1 | ecosystem: Host-associated > Plants > Roots > Endosphere | place: USA: Tennessee... | reverse complement strand
TCGGTGGCCAGGGACGAGCTGGCTAGCCTATACACAAATGCGCCGAGTTTCCAGCCCTCGAACGCCGCGGCATAATTTCGTATACGTTAGACGAAAGCGCACCCATGCTGCCCTGGCTGACCGACGCTCCTGCCGGCCTCTTCGCCGGTGTTCGCGACACCTCGCTCGCCAAGCTCGTGCGCGACGAGATGCTCGGGCTGATCCTGCGCGGCGAGCTGGCGCCGGGCCAGCGCATCAACGAGCCCGACGTCGCGGCGCGGCTGCGCGTCTCGCGTGTGCCGGTGCGCGAGGCGCTGCGCGAGCTCGAGAGCTCGGGCCTGGTGGTGGCACGCAAACATTCCGGCGTGTTCGTGCGCGTGCTCGACGGCCGCGAGGTGGCCGACCTCTACGACCTGCGCAGCGTGCTCGACGGCCATGCCGGCCGGCGCGCGGCGCAGCTTCCGGCCGCGCTGCGCCAGGCGCTCGCGAAGAAGCTTGGCGCCGCGCAGCGTGCGATGAAGGCCCACGCGCGCCGGCACGACGTGCTCGCCTACTACGCGAGCAACCTGCAGTTCCATTGGGCGATCGTCGAAGCGGCCGGCAACGAGCAGCTCGCGCGCACCTACCGCGGCATCGTGCAGCAGCTGCACCTCGCGCGGCTGAAGAACCTCTCGACCGACATCGGCATGCAGGCCTCGCAGATCGAGCACGAGCAGATCGTCGCGGCGCTGGCCGACGGCGACGCGCAGCGCTGCCAGGCACTGCAGGCCGCGCACGTGACGGCCTCGCACGGCCGCCTGCTGAAGCGGCTCGACGCCGAGCCTTCCTGACGGAGACAAGCCCATGATCGATCGACGCGCACTGCTGGGCGCGACCCCGGCGCTGTGGCTGCCCGCGCAGCTCGCGCGCGCGCAGCAGTTCCCGAGCAAGCCGCTGCGCTACATCGTGCCGGTGCCTGCCGGCGGCGGCAGCGACTTCGTCGGCCGCACGGTCTGCGAGCGCTGGGGCAAGGCGCTCGGCCAGACCTTCGTCGTCGACAACCTCGGCGGCGGCGGCGGCGTGATCGCCGCGCAGACCACTGCGAAGGCGCCGGCCGACGGCTACACGCTGATGCAGGGCTACGTCGCCACGCACGGCACCAGCCCCGCGACACGCAAGCTGCCCTACGACGCTTTGCGCGACTTCACGCCGGTCGGCATGATCGGCGGCACGCCGAACGTGCTGGTCGTGCCCGCGTCGCTGCCGGTCGACGACCTGAAAGGCTTCGTCGACTACGTGAAGAAGAGTCCCGGCAAGTACAGCTACGGCTCGGCCGGCGTCGGCTCGCTGACCCAGCTCGTGATGGAGCTGTTCAAGCAGCAGTCGGGCACCTTCATCCTGCATGTACCCTACCGCGGCATCGCGCCGGCGTTCACCGACCTGCTCGGCGGCCAGACGCAGGCGATGTTTCCGGGCCTCGCGGCGGCGCTGCCGCACATCCGCTCCGGCCGCGTGAAGGCGCTGGCCCTCACCGGTGCCGTGCGCCAGGCCACCGTGAAGGACGTGCCGACGCTGATCGAGTCCGGCTTCAAGGGTTTCGATGCGCTGCAGTGGTACGGCGTCGTCGGCCCGGCCGGGCTGTCACCGCCTGTCGTCAAGCAGCTCAACGAGACACTGAACACGGTGCTCAACGGTGCCGACATGAAGGACAAGCTCGCCGCCGAAGCGGTCGACCCGATGCCGATGAGCCCCGACCAGTTCGGCGCCTACATCAAGGCCGAGGTCGCGCGCTGGAGCGCGCTGGCCAAGGAACGCAACATTCAAGTGGAAGAGTAGGATGAAACAGCCCCAAGCTCGCTTCGCTCGCTGCCCCCGAGGGGCGCGTCAGTCCCTTCGGACGGCCGGGCGGCACTGACATGGCACGCAACACGAAAGTCACCGCCGACACCAACGCCCCGCCGATCACCCAGATCCTCGCCAAGTTCGTCGCGACCCACCCGTCGCGCGGCTGGAGCGATGCGGTGGATCACGAAGCCCACCGCACCTTCCTGAACTGGGCCGGCTGCGCGGTCGGCGCGGCCACGCACGACGCGATGCAGGCCGCGCTGGCCGGCGTGCAGATGCTGCAGCCCGCGCCGCAGGCGACGCTGCTCGGGCGCGCCGAGCGTGTCGACATCGCGAGCGCGGCGCTGCTCAACGGCATCAGCTCGCACACCTTCGATTTCGACGACACGCACCTGAAGACCATCATCCATCCGGCCGGGCCGGTGGCCTCGGCGGCGCTCGCGCTCGCCGAGCACCTGGGCGCGAGCGGGCGCGCGCTGATCGACGCGCTCGTGCTCGGCATCGACGTCTCGTGCCGCATCGGCAACCTGATGTACCCCGAGCACTACGACCGCGGCTGGCACATCACCGGCTCGACCGGGATGCTCGGCGCGGCGGCCGCCTGCGCGCGGCTGCTCGGCCTGGACACGCAGCAGACGGCGATGGCGCTCGGCATCGCCGCGTCGCAGCCGGTGGGCCTGCGCGAGCAGTTCGGCACGATGACCAAGCCCTTCCATCCGGGCGGTGCGGCGCGCGCCGGGTTGATGGCGGCGCTGTTCGCGCGCCACGGCTACACCGCGAGCCCGCGCGCACTCGAGGCGCCGCGCGGCTTCGTGCAGGTGGTCTCGACGAAGTGCGCGTGGAACGAGGCGACCGACGAACTCGGCGAACGCTTCGAGATCTCGTTCAACACCTACAAGCCGTTCGCCTGCGGCATCGTGATCCACCCGAGCATCGATGCCTGCGTGCAGCTGCGCGACCAGGGCGTGAAGGCCGACGAGGTCGAGCGCATCGAGCTGAAGGTGCATTCGCTCGTGCTCGAGCTCACCGGCAAGAAGGAGCCGGCCGACGGCCTGCAAGGCAAGTTCAGCGTCTACCACGGCTGCGCGGCGGGCCTGCTGTTCGGCCGTGCCGGCGAAGCCGAGTTCGCCGACACGATCGTCACGCGTGACGACGTCGTCGCGCTGCGCCGCAAGGTCGTCGCGACGGTGGACGACACGATCGCCGAAGCCTCGGTCGACGTGACCGCCGTGCTGCGCGACGGCCGGCGCGTGCACGTGTTCGTCGAGCACGCGATCGGCTCGCTGCAGCGGCCGATGAGCGACGCGGCGCTGGACGCGAAGTTCGCCGCGCAGTCCGAGCCCATCCTCGGCGCGGCGCGCACCGCCGGGCTGATCGCGGCTTGCCGGCGGCTCGGCGAGCTGCCCGACGTGCGGACGCTCGCCGCGCTGGCACGTCCCTAAGCCTTCGAGGTGTCCAGCGTTGCAAGCAGGCGCTGGCGGCCTTCGAGCACGTGGCGCTCGGCGATCGCGCGGGCGCGGGCGCCGGATCCCTTCGTGATCGCGTCGACGAGCTGGCGGTGCTGCTCGTTCGAGCGTCGCATGTTGCCCGGCCCGTCGAAGTAGCGGCGGCGGAACTGGTGCAGCTCCTTGACGTAGTCGTCGTAGGCCTGGCAGGCGCGCTGGTTGCCCGACAGCGCGAGGATGCGCGCATGGAAGTCGAGGTTCAGCTCGTAGTAGCGTGTGCCGTCCTCGACGGCGCTGGCCTCGTCCATTGCGGCGAGCAGCTGCTCGAGCTGGCGCTTGTCGGCCGCGGTGACGCGCTCGGCCGCATGCTCGGCGGCGAAGCCGAACACCAGCGCACGCAGGTCATAGACCTCGAGCATCTCGCGCATCGAGAGCTGGCGCACGAACACGCCGCGGTTGGGCACCGGGGTCACCAGGCCCCAGCCGGCCAGCGCACGCAGCGCCTCGCGGATCGGGCCGCGGCTCGTGCCCATGCGCAGCGCGAGCGCGGCCTCGTTCAGGCGCTCGCCGGGGGCGAATTCACCTTCGTAGATCAGCCGCTTCAGCGTGTCCGCGATGCGGGGCGCGAGGTGCTGGTCGGAACTGCGCTTCGGGGTGGGAGAGCTCACACGCGCAAGCATACGTCCTGCATCGCGGTATCGCCCGCATGGTGTTAACGATAAATAGGTAAGTGTTGACACTTCAGAGGCGAAAGCCCAATACTGCCAGGCCAGCCATCGATTCTTCGGCCGCCGCATGCCGCACCTTCCCGCCTCGCCCGCCCTCGCGCGCTTTCGTGTCGTCGACCTGACCCAGGTGCGCGCCGGCCCGACCTGCTGCCGCCAGCTCGCCGATTGGGGCGCCGACGTGATCCAGGTCCAGATGCCCGAGCACATGCGCGGCGACGACACGCTCGGCGGCCAGGACGGTTCGGACTACCAGTACACGCACCGCAACAAGCGCTCGATCACGCTGGACCTGAAGCAGCCCGACGGCATCGCGCTGCTCAAGCGCCTGATCGCGACCGCCGATGTCGTCGTCGAGAACTTCCGACCCGACGTCAAGTACCGCCTCGGCATCGACCCCGAGACGCTGGCGCGCGAGCACCCGCGGCTCGTCTACGCGAGCATCTCGGGCTTCGGCCAGAGCGGCCCGCTCAGCGCAAGACCGGGCTTCGACCAGATCGCGCAGGGCATGGGCGGGCTGATGTCGGTGACCGGCCTGCCCGGCCAGGGGCCGGTGCGCGTCGGCATCCCGATCGCGGACCTGTGCGCCGGCATCTTCGCCGCGCAGGGCATCCTGGTCGCGCTGCTCGAGCGCGAGCAGTCGGGACGCGGCCAGTGGCTGCACACCTCGCTGCTCGAATCGATGGTCTACATGATGGACTTCCAGACCTCGCGCTGGCTGATCGACGGCGAGGTCGCGGCGCAGGCCGGCAACTACCACCCGACGAGCATCCCGACCGGCGTCTACAAGGCGCGCGACGGCTACATGAACATCGCGGTGTTCGGCTCGAAGATCTGGGAGCGCTTCTGCGAGATCCTCGGTGCGCCCGAGTGGGTCGGCGACGCGCGCTACAAGGACAAGGCCGCACGCTCGGTGAACCGCGACAGCCTGAACGAAGAGATCAATCGCCGGCTCGCCACGCACGACCGCGACCACTGGATCACACGCTTCAACGACGGCGGCGTCGCCTGCGGCCACATCAACGACCTGGACGAGGTGTTCGACGAGCCGCAGGTCCAGCACCTGCGCATGGTCAAGGAGGTGGTCTCGCCGCACCATGGCCGGCAGCGCCTGGTCGGCCAGCCGGTGCAGCTCGAGCGCACGCCCAGCGGCATCGCGCGCGCCGCGCCGCGCCGCGGCGAGCACACCGCCGAGCTGCTGGACGAGCTGGGCATCGGCGCCGACGAGCAGGCGCGGCTGAAGACCCAAGGGGTGTTCTGATGGATGTTCCGATGAGTGACGCCGACTACCGCTCGCCGACCGAGCGTGTGCAGGTCTGGCGCGATGCGACGACGCTGCACATCCGCTTCAACAACCCGGCGCGCCACAACGCGCTCTCGGTCGACATGTGGGAAGCGGTGCCGGCGCTGCTCGCGCAGGCCGAGGCCGACGCGCGCATTCGCCTCGTCGTGTTCTCCGGCGCGGGCGAGAAAGCCTTCGTCTCGGGCGCCGACATCTCGCAGTTCGAGGACCAGCGCGCCGCGCGCGAGGCGGTCGCGCGCTACGAAGCGATGGCCGAGGCCGCACTGACCGGCATCGAGCGCTGTGCGACGCCGACGCTCGCCTGCATCCGCGGCTGGTGCATCGGCGGCGGCGTCAACGTCGCGCTCGCCTGCGACATCCGCATCGCCGCGAGCGATGCGGTGTTCTCGATTCCGGCGGCGCGGCTCGGCCTGGGCTACCGCTACTCGGCGATGAAGAACCTGGTCGACCTCGTCGGCCCGGGCATCGCGAAGGATCTGTTCTTCACCGCGCGCCGCGTCAATGCCGACGAAGCGCGTGCGCTCGGCCTCGTCTCGCGTGTGGCCGCCCCCGAGCAGCTCGACGCGCTGCTCGCCGAATACACCGGCGCGCTGGCCGAGAACGCACCGCTGACGATCCGCGCCGCCAAGGCGATCACCGCCGAGATCCTGAAGCCCTCGCCCGAGGTCGACCACGAGCGCTGTGCCGCGCTGATCCGCGGCTGCTTCGAGAGCGCGGACTACGCCGAGGGCCGGCGAGCCTTCATGGACAAGCGCCGCCCGGTCTTCCACGGCCGCTGACCCCCACACGGAGAGACGATGCGTGCCTACCTGATGCAGGAATCCGACGGCGCGTTGCACATGCAGATGCACGAGCTCGCGCGCCCCGAGCCGGGCCCCGGCCAGCTGCTTCTGCGCATGCGCGCGGCAGGCCTGAACCGCGGCGAGTTCATCGCCGGCCACGGCCTGCACGGCCGCGGCGGCGAGCCTCGCCCGGTGGGCGCGGAGGCGGCCGGCGAGGTCGTCGCGGTCGGCGCCGGTGCCGCGGGCTGGCAGGTCGGCGACCGCGCGATGGGCCGCTGCCCCGGTGCGTTCGCCGAGTTCGTGCGGATGGACACGCGCGAAGCGATGCACGTGCCGCTGGCGCTGGACTGGCCGCACGCCGGCGCGACGCCGCTGACCTTCATGGTCGTCTACGACATGCTGGTGCTGCAGGGCCGGCTGCGGTCCGGCGAAACCTTGTTGGTGGCCGGCGTCACGTCGGGAGTCGGCGTCGCCGCGCTGCTCGCCGCGAAGGCGATCGGCGCGCGGGTGATCGGCACCTCGGGCAGCGAAGCCAAGCTCGCACGCCTGCGCGCGCTTGGCCTGGACCTCGGCATCTGCACCCGCGGTCCGGACTTCCTCGATGCGGTGCGGCAGGCCACCGACGGCCGCGGTGCCAACCTCGCGATCGACACCGTCGGCGGCTCCGTGTTCGCCGAGTGCGTACGCGCGCTGGCCTTCCAGGGGCGGCTCGCGATGGTCGGCTACGTCGACGGCGTGCTGCGCGCCGAGCTCGACCTCGAAGCGCTGCACAGCAAGCGGCTGCACCTGTTCGGCGTCTCGAACAAGCTGCGCACGCCGCCGCAGCGTGCCGAGCCGGTGCCCGGCTTCGTCGCCGACTGGCTGCCGCTGTTCGCGAGCGGGCGGCTGCAGCCGCTGGTCGACCGTGTCTTCCCGTTCGAGCGGCTGGCCGAGGCGAAGGCCACGATGGAAGCCGGCGAGCACGTCGGCAAGGTCGTGCTGCTCGGGCCGGAATGAACACCCACGGAGACAACGCGATGAACACGACGACCCGCGTGCTGGCCGGCTTCGCGCTGGCGCTCGCCAGCCTCGCCGCGGCGGCCCAGCCCTACCCCGCGCGCCCGGTCCGCATCGTCGTCGGCTTCGCGCCGGGCGGCGCGGCCGACACGGTCGCGCGCGCGATGAGCGACGCGATGGGCAAGGCGCTGGGCCAGAGCGTCATGATCGACAACCGGCCCGGCGCCGGCTCGAGCCTCGCGGCCGAGCACGTCGCGAAGTCCGCACCCGACGGCTACACGGTGCTGATCGCGAGCCCGAGCAGCATCTCGGTCAATCCGGCGCTCAGCCCGAAGCTGGGCTACAAGTTCAACGACCTCCAGCCGGTGCTCAAGATCACTTCGTCGCCGCTGGTGATCGCAGTGCACCCGGGCAGCGGCATCACGTCGGTCAAGGAGCTGATCGCGGCCGCGAAGAAGGCGCCGGGCCACATCAACTACGCGACTTCGGGCATCGGCTCGGCGCCGCACCTCGGCGCGGCGCTGTTCTGCCAGGTCGCCGGCGTGCAGCTCTTCCACCTGCCGTTCAAGGGCGGCGCGCCGGCGGTGCAGTCGGTGGTGGCCGGCGAGACCCAGGTCACCTTCGGCACGCCGCCGTCGGTGCTCGCACTCGTGCAGGGCGGCCGGCTGCGCGGCCTGGGCGTCAGCACACGCGAGCGTTCGCCGCTGGTGCCCGAGTTGCCCGGCATGGCCGAAGCGGGGCTGCCCGACTACGTGATCGACTTCTGGTACGGGCTCTTCGTGCCGGCCGGGACGCCGCCGGAGATCACGCGCAAGCTGTTCGACGCGGCGGCCGCGGCGATGCGCCAGCCGGCGGTCCAGCAGGCGCTGGCACGCGACGGCACCGAGGTCGCACTGTCGGCGTCGACCGAGCAGTTCGCGAGTTTCCTCGCGACCGACAACGTGTTCTGGGCCAAGCTGGTCAAGGACGCGGGCGTGACGAAGGACTGACCCATGAAGATCTCATCGATGCAAGCGCATTGCACGCCAGCCGAATGGAAGGCGCGCGTCGACCTCGCCGCCTGCTACCGGCTCGTGGACCTCTACGGCATGAGCGACATGATGGCCAACCACATCAGCTCGCACGTGCCCGGCGAGTCGGGGGCGTTCCTGATCAACGCCTACGGGATGATGTACGAGGAGATCACCGCGTCGAGCCTGATCAAGGTCAACCTCGCCGGCGACGTGCTCGCGAAGCCAGACTTCGGCGCGTCGCCGCACGGCCGCTCCGAAGGCGACGACCCCCCTCGGGGGGCGGACGACGCGCAGCGTCGGCCTGGGGGCGCCGACCTCCTCGACTACGGCATCAACCGCGCGGGCTACGTGATCCACAGCGCGATCCACGAGGAGCGGCCCGACGTCGCCTGCGTGATCCACACACACGCGTGGGCCTCGATGGCGCTGAGTTCGCTCGAATGCGGGCTGCTGCCGATCACGCAGACCGCGATGCGCTTCCTGAAGATCGGCTACCACGAGTACCAGGGCGTCGTGCTCGACGATGCCGAGAAGGCCTCGCTGATCGCCGACCTCGGCCAGGGCGAGGCGCTGATCCTGCGCAACCACGGCGCGCTTGTGGTCGGCCGCACCATCGGCGAAGCCTTCAACTGGATGCACCGGCTCGAGCTGGCGTGCCGCTCGCAGCTCGCCGCGATGGCGACCGGCGCGACGTTCCATGCCGTGCCGCAGCCGGTGATGGAGGCGACCTGGAACAACTACCAGCGCGGCACGCGCCGGCCCTACGGGCTGATGGAGTGGCCCGCGCTGCTGCGCAAGCTCGACCGGCTCGACCCCGGCTACAAGACCTGAACCGCGGCACGCGGTCGCAGCGAGGAGACAACGATGAAGAAGCAGATCGTGCACGCCGCCGCGCTCGCCGTCGCGATGCTCGTCGCGAGTCCTGCGGCGCAGGCCCAGGCCTGGCCGCAGAAGCCGGTGAAGGTCGTCGTCGCCTTCACTGCCGGCGGCACCACCGACATCCTCGCGCGCGGTCGGGCAGCAGCTCGGCGAGCGCCTGAAGCAGCCCTTCGTCGTCGCGAACAAGGCCGGGGCCGGCGGCAACACCGGCACCGAGATGGTCGTGCGCGCACCGGCCGACGGCTACACGCTGATCGTCAACAGCGTCGGCCCGATCGCGGTGAACCCGACGCTGTATCCGAAGCTGTCGTTCAATCCGCTCACCGAGCTCGTGCCGATCGTGCAGATCGCCGAGGTGCCGAACGTGCTGGTCGTGCACCCGTCGGTGCCGGCGAAGACGATGGACGAGTTCGTCGCGCACGCGAAGTCGCAGCCGGGCACGCTGAACTACGGCTCGACCGGCATCGGCACCTCGTCGCATCTGTCGGGCTACATCCTCGGCAAGCGTGCCGGCATCGACGTCGTGCACGTGCCGTACAAAGGCGCCGACGCGCTGCGCGACCTGCTCGCCGGGCGTGTGCAGTTCATGTTCGCGACGATCCCGTCGGTCAAGCAGCACATCGACGCCGGCTCGCTGCGCGCGATCGCGGTCAGCAGCGCGAAGCGCAGCCGCTCGCTGCCCGAGGTGCCGACCGTCGCCGAGCGCGGCTTCCCTGGCTTCGAGGCGGGCTCATGGTTCGGCTTCTTCGCGCCCAAGGGGACGCCGGCCGAGGTGGTCGCGACGCTGAACAAGGCCGTCAACGACGTCGTCGGCGTGCCCGCGTTCCAGGCGCAGATGATCAGGGAAGGTGCCGATCCGGCCGGCGGCACGCCGCAGGACTTCGCGCAGTTCGTGCAGCGCGAGTTCGAGAAGTGGCGCGTGATCGTGCGCGAGTCCGGCGCCACCGCCGAATGAATCGATGAGACGGCTGCTGGTGTCGGCTCGCATGCGGCAGCAGCTGCACGAAAGCATCGCCGCCGCGTCCGCGGGCCACGCGCTCGAGCTGCTGACGCTCGAGGACATCGTCGACGACGACGCCCGCACCGTGCACGCCGCGTTCATCTCGCGCGACATCACCGGCCTGTCGACCAAACACGAGGTGCTGGCGCCGCTCGCCGGGTGTTACCGCGTGCTGCGCCGCTCGACCGAGCTCGCGTGGGTGCACAGCCATTCGGCGGGCACCGACCGGCCGATCTACGCCGAGCTCACGGCACGCGGCGTCGCAGTCAGCACCTCCGCGGGCGCGAACGCCGAGGTGGTCGCGCAGACCGCGCTCGGCGCGGTGCTCGCGCTGGCGCGCCGCTTTCCGCAGCTGGCCGCGGCGCAGGCGCGGCGCGAGTGGGCGCCGCTGATCGCGGGCGAGCAGCCGCCGGACCTGGCCGGGCAGACCGCGGTGCTGGTCGGCTGGGGCGCGATCGCGCAACGGCTGCAG
>Ga0075366_10001958_pt1 | contig 10418 bp, 9 predicted proteins | sample EndMethybrTD3031_FD_72351 | JGI IMG/M metagenome (GOLD analysis project Ga0075366, IMG submission 72351) | Populus endosphere microbial communities from Tennessee, USA - Endosphere MetaG P. TD hybrid TD303-1 | ecosystem: Host-associated > Plants > Roots > Endosphere | place: USA: Tennessee... | reverse complement strand
GTACTGGCGACGAGCGGTACCTGTCGCTGCTGGCGGACGCGCTGCCGCGGGCCATGTCCGGCGGGCCCGGAATCGTGTTCTATCTCGCCGGCGCGGATCCCTTCGAGGGCGATCGGCTTGGCGGGCTCCGGGTGACGAAGGCGGGACTGGCCGGGCGCGATCGCCTCGTGCTCGACGCCGCGCGGCGTGCAGGTGCGCCGATCGTCACGGTGCTCGCCGGCGGATATGCGGCAGCCGTCCAGGACACGGTCGATATCCACGTGTCGACGATCCGGACGATGCTGGCCTGACGCGCCGCGCGACGGTCCGCCGTCAGATGAGCGTCAGCCCGACGACCGTTTTCATGTCCACGATCTCGCCGCGCCGGACCATCTCGCGCGCTTCGCGCAGCTCGAAGGTCTTGGCTTCGATGTCTTCGTCTTCGTCCACGTGCGCCTGCGCCGTAGGCGTCTCGAGACCGGAGACACGGAAGAACACCATCTCTTCGTCGCAGTAGCCCGGCGTCGGAAAGAGCGCCGTCAACCGCACGACCGTGCTTGGTACGAGCCCGATTTCCTCGTGGCACTCACGGCGCGCCGCGTCCTCCGGCGTTTCTCCCTCGTCGACGCTGCCGGCGGGCAGCTCCCACAGAAACCTGTCGATCGGGTAGCGGTACTGCCGCACCAGCACGATGTGCCCCGGCTCGGGCACCGGCAGGATGACGACGGAACGGGAGTGCCGCACGACGTCGACGGTGACCTCCCGTTCGTTCGGCATCTTCACGCGATCGCGATCGACGTTGAGAACCTTGCCGCTGTACACCCGCTCGGAGTTCAGCGTTTCTGCGTCTTTCATCTGGGCTCCTGGATGCCTGACGGGCTTCAGAGCGCGCCGGCCTCGTCGTCCTGCCTCGCTCGGATGTCGTCGAGCACCGACTGCAGATCGCCGGGCAGCGGCGCGGTGAATTCCATGCGCCGGCCGTCCGAGGGGTGCGTGAAGGCGATGCGCGCGGCATGCAGGAAGGGGCGTTGGAGGCGCTGCACGGCGCGGACGTCGTTGGCGACGCGGCGGTGGACACCGCCGTACGTCGGATCTCCGACGATCGGGTGCCCGATCGCGCTCAAGTGGACGCGGATCTGATGGGTCCTGCCGGTGGCGATGGCGACGTGCAGCAGCGAGACGCCGCGGAGGTGCTCGGCTTTCGTCACGCGCGTGACGGCGCTGCGTGCCCGGCGGGCGCGCGTCGACATCTTCTGCCGGTCGGACGGATCCCGGCCGATCGGCTCGTCGATCCGCCGTCCCTGCTGGACGAGGCCCCAGACGAGCGCGACGTACTCCTTCTCGACCTCGCGATCGTGAAACTGCCGCGCGAGCTCCTGATGCGCCCCGTCGTTCTTGGCGGCGATCATGACGCCCGACGTGCCGCGATCGAGCCGGTGCACGATGCCGGGCCTGAGCTCTCCGCCGACCCCGCTGAGATCGTCCACGTGATACAGCAGCGCGTTCACCACCGTGCCGGCCGCATGTCCGGCCGCCGGATGTACCACCATGCCGGCCGGCTTGTCGATGACCACGACGTCGGCATCCTCGAAGAGGATCGGCAGCGGCAGATCCTCGGCGATCGCCTTCGCCTCGACCGGTGCGGGCACGTCGACTTCGAACGTCTGGCCGCTTTTCACCGGCGTGCTCGCGCGCAGCGTCTTCCCCGGGCCGCTGACATGGCCGTCCTTGATCAGTTTCTGGATCTGCGATCGCGATCGATCGGGCAGGGCGGCCGTCAGAAAGGCATCGAGCCGGATGCCGTCCTGATCGGCCGGAACGTCGACTCGCATCCTGGGCGTGGCCTCGTGCGGAGGCATGTTCATGCGGCCACGCGCTGGGCCGCGCCGTGGGGCGTCCGTCCGGGCCCGCGGCCGAGGCGCATCAGCATCACGAGTGCCACGGGAATGACGATCATCGAGACGAACTGTGACGTGGAGATCGCGTCGAACACCATGCCGCGGCTGTCGCCGCGATAGAACTCGATGGCGAAGCGCGAGACGCCGTACAGCAGCATGTAGGTCCAGAACGTGCGGCCCGCGAAGTCGCGGCCGCGGCGCTCGAGCGCGAGCAGCAGGCACAGGATCACGGCTTCCGCGCCGGCTTCGTACAGCTGCGTCGGGTGGAGTGGCACGCCGAGCGGCACGTTCGGGGTCGCGGCCGAATTGTGGAACGTGATGGCCCACGGGACCGACGTCGGCTTCCCGAAACAGCATCCCGCCATCAGGCACCCGAGGCGGCCGACGACGTGTCCCAGCGCGATGCCCGGGGCAAACACGTCGGTCGTGGTCCACAGCGGCATCCGGTGCCGATGCATGTACCAGAGCGCCACGCCGACGCCGGCAATGAGGCCGCCGTAGAACACGCCGCCCGATCGCAACAGGTTGACGAGCTCGCGCGGATTGGCCGAATACTGCCGGTAGTCCACGACGAGCAGCAGCAGCTTCGCGCCCGCCAGCGCGCTGACGATGATCCAGATGCCGAGGTCCATGACGCGCTGCTGGTCGAGCCCGCGCCCGCGCGACCGGATCAGCGCCAGCTTGAGACCGACGAGGTACGCGGCCGCCAGCAGGACGCCGTACGAGTAGAACGTGATCGGACCGAGATCAAACAGGATGGGATGCATGGCGCCGGCCCAATCCGATCATCTCGAACAGCACCAGGACGGCGCCGATCGTGATGGCGGCGTCGGCGACGTTGAACGCCCAGAAGTGCGCGTCGCCCCAGTAGACGTCGACGAAGTCGACGACGTGGTTGGCGATCGCACGGTCGATCAGGTTGCCGAACGCGCCGCCGAGAATGAGCGCGAGCCCGTAGCGCGACAGTTTTTCGTGTGAGCCCAGCTGCCGCGCGTAGAGAGAGATGGCCACCAGCGCCAGCGTGGCGATGCCGATCATCAGCGCGGACTTGTACGGGAAATCCGCGGCGTTCAGCACGCCGAACGCCGCACCGGTGTTCTGGACGTGCGTGAAGTCGAGGAACTCGGGAATGATGGTTCGCTTGGCGTAGAGCGGAATCGTCGATCGGACCAGGAACTTCGTCAGCTGATCGACCGCGACGATCGTGCCGATCGCGATCAGTTCCCCGGGCCGCATCAACGGCGGCCGCTGGGGCAGCTCGAGGACCGGGGCACGCTCCTCTGCCACCGGGCGTTCCTCGACCGGCGGTCGATCCTCGGACGGCGGAATCACGCGACCTCCCGGTCGTCGTCAGGGCCCAGCGCGTCGATGCAGCGGCTGCAGAGCCCGGCGAACCGGCCGTCCTTCGACACGTCGGGCACGGTCCGCCAGCAGCGTTCGCACTTGTCGCCGTCGGCCCGTGACACCGACACGGACACCTCGCCGCCGCCGGCCGTGTCGAGCGTGACCTGCGACACGATGAACAGCATCGGCAGGTCGGCTTCGCAGGCGGCCAGCAGCGCACCGGTGTCCCCGCCGGCGCTGACGCGGACCTGCGCCTGCAGCGACGTGCCGATCGTCTTTTCCTGCCGCGAGGTCTCGATGGCACGGTTGACGGTGTCCCGGATCGCGCGGAGCCGCTCCCAGCGTGCGTCGATCCCGGCGTCGGCCAGCGACGCCGGGTCGCGCGGGAAGAGCGCGAGATGGACGCTCGCTTCACGCGCGGCCGCGCCGCCCGCGGACGCCGGGAGATGCCGCCAGAGCTCGTCGGCGGTGACCGGCAGGATCGGCGCCAGCAGGCGCGCCAGGCCGTCGGCGATCACGAACATCGCCGTCTGCGCCGAGCGGCGCTCGGGCGATCCGGCCGCCAGCGTATACATCCGGTCCTTCGAGATGTCGGCGTAGAACGCGCTGAGATCCACCGTGAGGAACTGGTTCAGCGTCTGGAAGATGCCCGGATAGTCGTAGCGTTCGTACGCGCGCACGACCGCGTCGGCGGTGGCGCCGTAGCGCGACAGGATGTAGCGATCGACCTCCTGCATCGCCGGCACCGCGACGCGATCGACGGCCGGATCGAAGTCGTAGAGGTTCGACGCCAGGTAGCGCAGCGTGTTGCGGAACTTGCGGTAGGCCTCGACGACCCGCGCGAGGATCTGCTTGCCGACGCGCAGCTCTTCGCGGAAGTCGCTCATCGACACCCACAGGCGCAGGATCTCGGCTCCGCTCTCCTTGATGACGTCCTGCGGCAGGATGACGTTGCCCACCGACTTCGACATCTTGCGGCCGTCGACGTCGATGAGGAAGCCGTGCGTCAGCACTTCGCTGAACGGCGGCCGGCCGCGCGTGCCGAGCCCGACCAGCAGCGAGCTCTGGAACCATCCGCGGTGCTGATCGCTGCCTTCGAGATACATCTCCGCCGGCCACGTCAGATCCGGGTGGAACGGCAGCACGGCTTCGTGACTCGACCCCGAGTCGAACCAGACGTCGAGGATGTCGCGCTCGCGATCGAACGACGTCCCCCCGCACGAGGGGCACGCCAGGCCGACCGGGACGAATTCCTCCAGCGGGCGCTCGTACCACGCGTCGGCGCCGTACTCGTCGAACACCGACGCGGCCTTCTCGACGAGCTCCGCGGTGAGGACCGCCTCCCCGCACTTCGTGCAGTCCACGGCGGGGATGGGGACGCCCCACGCGCGCTGGCGCGAGATGCACCAGTCGGGACGGTTCGCCAGCATGTTGTAGAGGCGATCGTGTCCCCACGACGGGATCCACTTCACGTCGTTGTCCACGGCGTCGAGCCCCGCCTGGCGCAGGGTCTTTCGTCCGGCCGCCGTTTCGACGGCCGGCTCGCCGTCCATGCGGATGAACCACTGCGACGTGGCGAGGAAGATGACCGGATTGTGACAGCGCCAGCAGTGCGGATACTGATGCGCGAAGTCGGAGCGGTGCCACAGCCGCGACCGCTGCTTCAACGCCTCCTCGACGCGCGGATTGGCGTCGAACACGCGCTGGCCCGCGAACAGCTCCACCGTGTCGAGGAAATGGCCGCCCGGTCCGACTGGCGCGTAGATCTCGAGCCCGTAGCGGACGCCGGTGTTGAAGTCGTCGGCGCCGTGACCGGGTGCCGTGTGGACCGCGCCCGTGCCGGCGTCGAGCGTGACGTAGTCGGCGAGGACGCCCAGCGAGATTCGCGCGTACAGGGGATGCTGGAAGCGGATCTGCTCGAGGACGGCTCCCTTGAAGCGCGCGAGCGGCGCGCCGAACGTCGTGCCGGCCGCTTCCGCCACCTTCGGCGCGAGCGCCTCCGCGACGATGATCGCGCGCCCGCCGGTCTCGTACGCGGCGTAGTCGAACTCCGGATGGAACGCGATCGCCAGGTTCGAGGGGATCGTCCACGGAGTGGTCGTCCAGATCAGGACGGAGACGTTCCGCCCCTCGAGCTCGGGGATCCGCGCGCCGAGCTCGCCCGCGCTCTCGGGCGCAAGCGGGAACTCGACGTAGATCGAGGGCGACGAGTGGTCGTCGTACTCCACTTCCGCTTCCGCGAGCGCGGTGCGGCAGTGGATGCACCAGTGGACCGGCTTCTTGCCCTTGTAGACCAGGCCGCGCTCGACGAATTTGCCCAGCGCCCGCGCGATGGCGGCCTGGTACTTGAAGTTCATCGTCAGGTACGGGTGATCCCAGTCGCCGAAGATGGCGAGCCGCTGGAACTCCTTCGTCATGACGTCGATGAAGCGGTCCGCGTAGGCGCGGCAGGCGCGGCGGAAGTCCGCCATGCTCATCTCGCGCTTCTTCGGCCCCAGCTCGCGATCGACCTTGAGCTCGATCGGCAGCCCGTGGCAGTCGTAGCCCGGCACGTACGGCGAGTCGAAGCCCGCCATCGTCCGCGACTTGACGACGAAGTCCTTGAGGATCTTGTTGAGCGCCGTGCCGAGATGGATCTGCCCGTTGGCGTACGGCGGGCCGTCATGGAGCACGAAGCGAGGCGCCCCTTTGCGCGCGGCCCGAATCTGCCCGTACAGGTCCATCGATGCCCACCGCGCGAGCGTCTCGGGCTCGGTCGCCGGCAGATTGGCTTTCATCGGGAACCCCGTTCGGGGCAGGTTCAGCGTGTCTTTCCAGTCGGCCATGCAGGTATCCGCTGATTGTACAGAAAAAGGGCCGGATTCCCGTGAGGGAACCCGGCCCGTGGCCTGCCGTCGCCCTGGCGAAGGCGGTTACCGGACCACGACCTGGAAACTGCCGCGGTTGTCGGCGTACGAGTCGTCGTTCACGCCGAGCATCAGGAGCCCGGCCGCCGGCGCCACGATCGTCGGCATGTTGCCAATCGCGAACGCCTCGCCGCGGGCGCCGATGCGTCCGATCAGCGCGCCCGCGAGGACGGTCCGCATGGGCGAGTTCACCGCATAGCGGGCCTTCTTCGAGCCATCGGCGTTGGCGATGTCCGCCGTGTCGTCGCTGAGCTGGATCTCACCGGTCGTCGTGAAGGTGATCGTCTGGCCCTTGCGGACCTGGATCCCCGTGCTCGTCCACTGCTGGTTGGCGGGGACGTTGATGGCTCCCGGCACCGGCGCGGGCGCCGCCGCGACCGGCGTGGTGCCGGACGTGCCGACGGCGTTGTCGGGTTTCGCGACGATGATGCGCGCGACCTCGGTGGACGAGATCTCGCGGTCGCCGTCGCTGGTGCGGAGAGTGAGCTTCAGCGGCGACGTGCCGCCGATGTCGTAGAGCGATCCGTTGACCGTCTGTCCGTTGCGCAGGACGACCACCGAGGGTCCGGTGAACTTCGCCCAGTCGGCATCGGTCATCGCCGCGCCGGTGAAGTCGATCACCGCGACGTCGTTCTGCGGAATCTGCCGCTCGGCGCCGTTGACCCGGACCGTGTAGCCGACGCCGCCGAGATCGACGAGCTGTCCGCTCACCTTCTCGCCGGAGCGCAGTGTGAGAGTGGCGCTGTCCTGCGCGTAGGCGACGCCCGTGACGAGCATGGCCGTGGCGCAAATCGCGCTGAGAACCGTCCGCTTCAACATGTCAGTGGCCTCCATACAACGTAATGTTCGGTAAACCTCTACTGCAAGCCGCGGGCCAGCCCAACCCGGCCCATATAATGGGAAAAGTGCGCACCGCCCACCTCGACAATGGCCTCAAGGTCCTCATAAAGGAGCTACACACGTCACCCCTTGTGTCGGTGTGGTGCTGGTACCGTGTGGGCTCTGGCGACGAACTGCCCGGGCAGACAGGTGTGTCGCATTGGGTCGAGCACATGAATTTCAAGGGGACCGTGAACATCCCACGCGATCAAATGAAGGGCATCGTCGAGAAGTTCGGCGGCACGTGGAACGGGTATACCTGGATCGACCAGACCACCTATCTCGAGACGGCGGGAAAGGATGCGCTCGACACGCTGCTGTTCATCGAGGCCGAACGCATGGCCAACGGCCTCTACGATCCGGCCGAGTGCGAGTCGGAGCGGACGGTGATCATCTCCGAGCTGCACGGCGGGGAGAACGATCCCGATCAGCTGCTCGACACGGAAGTCACCGCGTCCGCGTTCCGCGCCCATCCGTATCGTCATCCCACCATCGGGTGGATCGACGACCTGCGCTCGATGAGCCGCGACGATCTCTACGGGTACTACCGCCGGCACTACGTGCCCTCGAACGCGACCCTCGTCGTCGCCGGCGACGTGGACGCGGACGAGGTGTTGCGCGGTGCCGCGAAGCATTTCGGATCGATTGCAGCCGGCGCTCCGTCAACGCGCGCCCGCCCCGCGGAGCCGCGGCAGGTCGGCGAACGGCGGGTGACGATCGAGCGGGAGGGGACGACGGCCTACCTGAAGTTCGCGTGGCACGCGCCGTCGGCCACCGATGCCGACTTCTTCCCGATGCTCGTGCTCGACGCCGGGCTGACCGGCGCGAAGGGGTTGAACATCTGGAGCAGCTTCCGCGGAGCGCTGCCGCAGCGGCGGGCGCGGTTGTACGACGCGCTCGTCGAGCGCGGACTCGCCTCGGCGGTGGCCGGGTCGCTGGTGCCGACGAAGGAGCCGTTTCTCTACAGCGTGTCGCTCACCGCCATGGAAGGCGTGTCGCTGTCGGCGCTGGAGGAAGCGGCCGACGCCGAGATCGCGCGCGTGCGCACGAGCGGGCTGACTGATGCCGAGGTGGAGCGCGCGAAGCGGCAGCTGCGCGCGCGGCTCGTCTTCGAGAACGACAGCGTGACCAACGTCGCGCATCAGATCGGATACTTCGAGACGGTCGTCGGGCCGGACTATCTCGACGCCGTCGCCGGGCGTGTGCGCGACGTCACGCCGGCGCAGGTGGCCGAGGTCGCGGCGAAGCGCCTCGCACCCGACATGCGGACGGTGGGCTGGTTCAAGCCGGCGGAGCGGCGCGCATGACGGTGAGCGTCGCCGGCGGACTGTCGCCGGTCCGGCAGGTGCTGTCCAACGGCGCCGTGGTCGTGGCGCAGGAGACGGCGTTCTCGCCGGCCCTGACCATCAGCCTCGCGTTCCGTGCGGGCAGCCTCTACGAACCGGCGGATCGCGGAGGCCTCGCGTGGTTTCTCGGCCGCGTCATCGACCGCGGTACGGCGACGCGTTCGGCCGACGCCATCGCCGACGGCCTGGACGATCGCGGCGTCGCGCTGAGGGTCACGACGAACCGCCACCTGATGACGCTGTCGTGTACGTGTCTGAGCGAGGATTTCGCCGACGTACTCGAGGTGCTGGCCGATGTCGTCCAGGCCGCCGTCTTTCCGCCGGCCGAGATTGCGAAGCGCCGCGCCGAATTGATCAGCGTCATCCGCCAGGACGAAGACAATCCAGGCATCAGGGCCGCCCTGGCGCTTCAGACGCTGCTGTACGGCGAGACGCATCCGTACGGCCGTCCGGCGAAGGGCCGGATCGAGACCGTCGAGCGATTCACGCGCGACGAGCTGCTCGCGCACCATGCCGCCCGGTTTGCGCCGTCGACGCTCACCGCTGTCGTCGCGGGCGACGTGCGCGCCGGCGAAGCCGTGGCGCGCGTCCAGGCGGCGTTCGACGGCTGGCGCGCCTCGCCGTCCGGCGAATGCGACATCCCGCCCGTGCCGCCCGCAGCCGGCACGCGCCTCACGATCGACATGCCCGACAAACCGCAGTCGGACATCGCGTACGGCTTCACGAGCATCAGCCGCCTCGATCCGGCGTACTACGCCTACTGGATGATGAACACGATTCTCGGACAGTTCGGTCTCGGCGGCCGGCTGGCCGAGAACATCCGCGAGCGGCAGGGGATGGCGTACTACGTCTACAGCTCGTTCGATCCGAGCGTCGGGCCGGGGCCGCTCGTGATTCGTGCCGGCGTCGATCCGGGCAATGTCGAGCGCACCGTCGCCGCGATCGACGCCGAGGTCGCCGCGCTCGGCCGCGACGGCGCGACCGTCCGCGAGTTCGACGAGACGCGCCAGTACCTGATCGGGTCGATTCCGCGGATGCTCGAGACCAACGCGGGCATCGCCCTGTTCCTGCAGACCGCCGAGTTCTTCGGCCTCGGCCTCGACTACGATCGCCGTCTGCCCGGGTTGCTGCGGGCGGTGACGATCGAAGACGTGAACGCCGCGGCGGCCTCCGTCCTGGATCCGGCGCGCGCGTGTGCGGCAGTCGCGGGTCCGGCCTCCGCACGCGGTGACGCATGAGCGAGTCACGGACGGCCGGTCCGCGCGTCAAGGCGGTGTTCTTCGACGTCGATTTCACGCTGATCCATCCCGGACCGGCGTTCCAGGGGCACGGCTACGCGGAAGCGTGCGCGCGTCACGGCGTGACGGTCGACGCGTCGCGCTTCGATGCGGCCGTGGCTGCCGCGTCGGCGACGCTCCACAGCGCGGGGGGCGTCTACGATCCCGCGGTCTTCATCGACTTCACGTCGCGGATCATCGAAGGGATGGGCGGGGCGGGCGACGGAGTGGTGCGCGCCGCGACCGACCTGTTCGAGGCGTGGTCGGTCTGCCACCATTTCTCGCTCTACGAAGAAGTGCCGGAGGTGCTCTGGGATCTGCGCGACGCCGGCTATCAGCTCGGGCTCATCACGAACTCCGAGCGGTCGTTCGACGTGTTCGAGCGCCACTTCGAGCTGGACGGCCTTTTCGACGTGGCCATCTCGTCGTTCGATCACGGCTTCATGAAGCCGCATCCAAGCATTTTCGAGGAAGGCCTGCGCCGGGCGGGCGTGGCCGCGGCCGAAGCGGTGATGGTCGGCGACAGCGTACCACACGACATCGCCGGCGCCCTCCGCCTCGGCATGCGCGGCATCCTCGTCGCGCGCTCGGGCCTGTCCACCGGCGCCCCGCCCGAGGTGCCCGTGATCCAATCGCTGCGCGAGCTGCGTCCGCTGCTGTGACGCAGTCGCCAGTTGCCGGTTACCAGTTACCAGTTACCAGTTACCAGTAGCCAGTAGCCAGTAGCCAGTAGCCAGTTACCAGTAGCCAGTTACCAGTTGCCCGTAGCCACTTACCAATGAAGACGTA
>Ga0075366_10001957_pt1 | contig 10419 bp, 6 predicted proteins | sample EndMethybrTD3031_FD_72351 | JGI IMG/M metagenome (GOLD analysis project Ga0075366, IMG submission 72351) | Populus endosphere microbial communities from Tennessee, USA - Endosphere MetaG P. TD hybrid TD303-1 | ecosystem: Host-associated > Plants > Roots > Endosphere | place: USA: Tennessee... | reverse complement strand
CGCGTGCCGCCGCAGGTCTGGCAGGTGCGCAGGTGGACCCAGACGCCGCCGATCTTCACGCACTCCTCGCACTCGTACGCCTTGGCCGGCTTGACCGTGTCGACGGCGTCGATGTGTGCGCAGGCTCCGGTCTTCATCGGGCGATCTCCTCTGCGGCGGGCCATTGCTCCCGCGGGCGCTCCAGCGCGCCGCGGTCCCAGTGCGCGAGCGCCGCGCCCGCGTCGTAGGTGCTGCGAAGAAACGCGTACAGCGCCGCTTCGGGCGACGCGGCGGTGCGGACCGCTTCGTAGGGCAGCAGGAACTCGGAGAAGTCCGCGTTGTACCGCGCGGCGGCCGGCTCCACGCGCGCGGTCTTGAAGCCGTCGGGCTCCGGCGCGGCGTAGGCGTAGAACGCGGGCTCGTCGATCGGGCCGCCGCCGGGCCACCAGCCGTGGCTGATCACTTCGTGCGAATACGATTCGCGCGTGATGGCGTCGGCACCGGGCCGCTCGGGCGCGCGGCGCCCCGAGAAGCGCGTCACGGCGACGTCGAAGCTGCCCCAGAAGAAATGGACCGGGCTGCACTTGCCGATGAACTCGGACCTGAAGGCCTCGAACACCGGCTTCATCGCGAGCACGATCTCCCAGAAGCGGCGGATTGCGTCGCGATCGTACGACCGGTGCTGCGTGTCGCGCTCGAAGCGGATCGGCTCCACCACCTCGACGGGCATCGTCCAGACGTGCGGATGGATGCCCAGCTCGTCGAGGGCGCCCATCGTGCCGACGTAGAAGTCGGCGACCGTCTGCGGCTGGAGCGGCACGGTGCGCCGCGCGCCGTCCGAGACGAGGATCACGAGCTCGTGCGCGAGGAAGTCGAACGTCAGCGACAGTGTCCGGCGATCGTGCGCAAGCGTCGGCGTCTGCAGGCCGCGCGGCGTGATCTGCAGCGCGACGTTCCAGAAGTGGTTGACGCGCGGGGTGAGCGCGAGCGCGATCTTGCCCGCGACCTGCGTCCACATCTGCACGGTGTCCCGAGTGTCGCGCCAGTCGGCAAGGGGGAGCGGCGGCCACGGCATATACCGAGCATACTCCGACGCCGAGGCGGGTCTGACCACCTTCGCCAAGGCTACGGTGGTCCGCCGTAGCTTCAGCGAAGGCGGAAGACCCGGCCTACATCCGAAATGCGCCGGGTCTGAAGACCCGGCCTACAAACCGAAATGACGCGCACGGCAGATGTAGGCCGGACCTTCAGGTCCGGCAGCTCGCGGCTGAGATAAGCTGTGCCGATGTTGCGACGACATTTTCTCTCCGCGCTGCCGCTGCTGCCGGCGTTCGCCCAGGGGCAGGGGCAGAGCGCCGCGGCCGGCGCCGACGCGCCGCCGTCGGTCTACGAGTGGCGGCAGTATTCCCTTCGGAACGGTGGAGGGGCTCGCCGGCTCGACGACTACCTGCAGAACGCGCTGGTGCCGGCGCTGAACCGGATCGGGCACATGCCGATCGGCGTGTTCCAGGTGACGTTCGGGCTGCCGTCGCCGACGTTCTTCGTGCTGACGCCCTCGACGGCATCGGGCGGCGCCGATTCGCTCCTCGCGCGCGAATCGAAGCTGGACGCCGACGAGGCGTACCTGAAGGCCGCGGCGCCGTATCTCGACGCGGTCGCGGCGGATCCTGTGTACGTCCGCCAGGAGATCACGCTGCTCTCGGCGTTTCCGCAGTTCCCGCGGATCAGCGTCCCGGCGGCGACGGCGTCGAAAGGGCCGCGCATGTTCGAGCTGCGCACCTACGAGAGCCACAACGAGCGCGCGCACCGCGCGAAGGTGAAGATGTTCGCCGAGATGGGGGAGATCGAGATCTTCAAGCGCGCCGGCCTGACGCCGGTGTTCTTCGGACGGACCGTCGCCGGCGCGCGCATGCCCAGCCTGATCTACATGCTCGTCCACGAGAACATGGCGGCCCGCGAGAAGAGCTGGGGGGCGTTCGCGAGCGACCCCGAGTGGCGCAAGCTCGCGCAGACGCCCGGTTTCGCCGACGCCGACATCGTCTCGAACATCACGACCGTGTTTCTGCGTCCAACGGGGTATTCACAGCTGTGATTCGCGCGCGAGGACGTCTCTGGATCGCGCTGGCCGTGTACGCCGTCCTTGGGCTCGCCATCTATGCGCCCTCGCTGTCGGCGTACTTCCTCGCGGACGACTACTTCTTCCTCGATATCGCCGCGTCGGCGTCCGACGTTCGCGTTGTCTTCGCGCCGCTGATCGGCCGGTTCGTCCGGCCGTGGGTTGTCCTGCTGTACTACATCGGATACCAGGCCGCCGGTCCGACCCCCATCGTCTTCCACCTGGCCGTGCTGACGCTGCACGTGTTGAATGCCTGGCTGGTCTTTCTCATCGGACGCCGCGTGCTGCCGGGCGACGCGGACCTCGCCGCCTTCCTGGCAGGGCTGCTGTTTCTGCTCTTTTCGTCGCACTCGGAGGCGGTCGCGTGGGTGGCCGGAGCGGCCGATCCGATCGTGGCGTTCTTCCTGTTGTCGGCGTTCTGGTGTTTCCTTCGAGCGCGCGACACGGACGCCTCGCCCGGCTGGATCGGCGTCTCGATCGTGGGGGTCGTCGCGGCGGCGCTGGCCAAGGAATCCTGGGTCGTTTTTCCGGGGCTCGTCATTGCCTACGGTCTCTGCTTCCTGGGGAGCCCTTCCGCTCGACGGCGAACAGCCGCCATCGCCGTGGTGTCGGCCGCGCTCGTGGCGGCGTATCTCGCGGGTCGCGTGCTCGTGTTCGGCAGCGTCGCCGGCGGACTCGCGGGTCTGGGTACCACGATGGGTTCGGGACACTGGCTGCGTGAGATCGCGAAGTTCGTCTTCCGCTGCTTTTTTCCCGCCGGACCGTGGGTGCTCCGGTTGTGGCCCCTGGCCGGGCTCTTCGTCCTCGCCACGGCGGCGATGCTCGCCATCCGCGCCCGCGGCGAGGTCATCCGGCCGCTGATCTTCACGGGCATGGCGACGCTCATCGCCCTCGTCCCGGTCCTCCCGCTCAGCATCTCCATCGTGAATACGGAGAGCGAGCGCTTCACCTACCTGGCGACGGCGTTTTCGTCGATGCTGATCGTCTGTTCGGCGCACGTCATCCTCCGGCGGCGTCCGGCCGCCGTGCTGGCCTGTACAGTCTTCATCGCCTGGCACGCGGTGGTGTTGGCCGGCAACGCGCGAAGGGTGCACGTTGCTGGAGAGATGGCGCGCTCGCTGGCCGCGAGCTTCGCCGAGGAGGTGCGGCGCCGTGATCCAGACGGACGCGCCGCGATCTTCCTGCTGAATCTGCCGGACAACATCGGTGGCACGTATGTCTTCCGCTCGGGGTTCCCGACGGCCGTACGGCTCGTCGCACCCGACGGCGCCGGAGCGCTGCCGCGCACTGACATGGCGGCGACGCACGGTCTCGGGTCGCAGGCCGACGTGGTGACCGTTCGTGGAACCGGCGCCGACGCCTTTGCGTTCGACGCGGCGCCCAACACGTTGATTCAGCGCCAACTCGCGGACGGCCGCCGGTATCACATCAGCTCCCAGACGAGCACCGGCTATCGCGTGCAGTTCCGCGACGACGGCCGGTCGACGGTGGTGTTGTTCGCGAACCCCTCCGGGCGGATCGACTACGCCGGCACGGTCAAGGCTCTGGGCCTCCCGTTCGGAGCGGTCGACATGCCGGCGGATGGCGTGGCGTGCAGTGGAGTGTCGATCAAGCTCGCTGGATGGGCGCTCGACGACGAAGCGGTCGAGCGCGTGCGGATCGAGCTGCTCGGCGACGCCGTTCGTGTGCTGGGCGACGCCGTTCGGCTGCCCGGCACGCGGCCCGACGTCGCCGCCATCTTCCCGTCGCTCCCGGAGCACGACCGCGCCGGCTGGGAATTCGACCTGCCGTGCGCGGCCCTGCCGCCGGGTGGTGGCGGCGTGCGTGTGACCGCCGTCGATCGCCAGGGCCACGCGGCCGTCCTCGGGGAGCGGCGCGTGACCGCTGGTAGATGACTTCGGTGTCGCACCAGTCCTTCGTCGGCCCTATGACTGGAACGCGCTCCTCAGTGCGTTGATCATGTCCAGCACGGTCGTCGTGGCGTCGAGGTGATCGTCGTACTTGAACGGGAAGATCACGTACCGGAATTCCACCTGCTCGTTCGGCGAGAACCTCATGTGCGGCGCATTCCAGAACTTGATCGTGTGCCACAGCGGATCTTCCGCAATCTGCGTGGCCCAACGGGACTGGGGGGGGCTGGTTCCCGGTCCGCATGCCGGGAAGTACTCCGCCGGAGCCGGATTGTTGATGAACGAGTTCTTATAGAACCAGGCGATGGTGATGTACTTGTTGGCCGCATCAGGCGCCGTGTTCTCGACCGTCACCCAACCCGGGTCATAGCAGAAGGAAGGGGGAGGGGGATGCCCAGGGTGCGGTTCTCCGGCCATCTGCGCCCAGAAATGGTTCGCCGCGTTGGGAAGAGGCGAGAAGTCATAGCCTTGCGGGAAGCCCCACTGGTTCGGAAAATAGAATCGCCTCCAGCGGTTCGTGAAGTAGAACGTGGGAATCTCGAGCGGGCCAGGTCGCTCCACGCTGCCATTGTTCTTCAGCGTGATGTCCACCAGCATGTAGTACCAATTCGTCGTATAGACGGTCTGAGTGAGAAACGCCTGGTCTCCATCCGACGTGAGCTTGTAGGGGCCGACATACGGGCGGCCGGAGGCGACCGAGTAGTCCCAGTTCACCATTCGGTGCGCGCCCCACTCGACGACGTTCGTTCCGGCGGGGCACCCGTTGTTGCCGCCTCCGGGAGTGCCGGCGCTGCCGCACTTGATCTGGAGCTGGCTGTCGGGGTGACCAGGTTCCGGCGACAGAGGTGCTGTGGTGCCCGGCGTCCGGCACGCGGCTCCGGCCTGCGTCGGATTCCATGTACCGGCTCGATCGCAGGCAAACGCGGGAGTTTCCACCGGCATGTAGCCGTACGGCGGGTTGCCGCTGTGATGCGCGATCTGGAGGGCGCCGCCGAAATGCGCGTGCACCGCGTTTTCGCACGTGCCCGCCGGGACTGACGGATCGACGTTCACGAGACCGCAGTACTCGTAGAAGGCCCCGCCGTTGCGATCGGCGCGAACGCGGTACGTCGGTGTTCCGGCGACCCCGCCCGGATAGGCTCCGGCCGGCCGCGCCTGCGACTCCATCACGATGCCGTGGTTCCCGATGCGATAGCCGGCGTCCATTGCCACGGCCCCGGCGGGCGAGAACGTGGCGGGCGTCGCTTCGTCCTGCCATGTGTCTGACGAGCAGCTGGTCCGCTTCCACCGACGGACCTGAATGTCGCTGCCGGCGAAGGTGCCGTTCCCGGGCAAGGCGTACTTGAACGGGATATAGGCGAAGAAACTGCCGGAGTCATTGGCGACCGGCGGGTTGGTGTAGCCGGTGTTGTGGAGGACCCATGGAGACGCCGACGACTGGCGGACGAGTACATCCAGCTTGACGGGTTTGTCAGGGCAAGCCGGGTCGGAGTCCGTGACGTAGATGCCGGTTTCCTGGGCGATCGGCCGGTTGAAGGCGACCGCCCCTGAGTTGGTCACCAGCGGATTGTTGCCAACCGGGTTGCCCGCGCTGTCGACGTTGATGGCGAACACATACAGCTTGTGCCAGTCGCCCAGAGCCCCATAGGGAATCGTGAAGCAATGGCCCTGGTACGCGGCGGGACACCAGCCGGCCGTGACGTTGGCTGTTGCGGATGTCAGAAAAACGAAGGGCCCGGTACCGTTGTACTGGATGTAGAGGTGGACGGCGATGGGCCCGGTGAAGTCGGGATCGCTGGCCCATCCCGTGACTTGTGGAGCGTACGCATTCTCGATCTGACCGGTCGGTTGCACATCGGCCGCGGCTGGAACGGGTTTGTCGAGGACGAGGAATGCCAGGGCCGCGCAACACACCAGGCGTGACAGGAATCTGCTCATCTGACCTCCGACATACAGGCAGGCGGGCTAGCGCAATGGGGAGAAGTATCGCTGTGTGTATCTATATCAATGTCTGTGACACAAAGTCACGACGGTCTTGTATCGTCGACACTGTGTCGCTGACTCCTCTGCGACATGTCATGTGGGCCGGTCGCGTGCCATTGTTTGATGTGTCCGGTATACCCGCCGCCAGGAGAGTCGTCGCGTCCTTGCGCTAAGCTGTCGGAACATGTTTCGGCGCGACATCACGAGGGCGGAGGGTTGGACGGCGTTCCCGCGGGTCTAAACCAGGGCGTCGCCCTGTCGGTCGTGATCCCCGGCGAAGGGACGGATGCGGACCGCGTGCGTCTGATTGGCGCAGTCGCACGTTCGCTGGCCCCCGGCCACGAGCTGATTCTTCCGGTTTATCCAGGCGCGCGCGGGTTACGCGAATCCGCCGCGCGGGTGGTCTCCGCGGAAGGCGCGGGCTTCGGCGCGGCCGTCCGTGCCGGGCTGGCGGCGGCCAGCGGCGAGTACGTGATGATCGTGGATCCCACGGTTCTCGACCCGGCCGATGTGATGGAGACGCTCTGGGCCGGCCGTTCGCGAGGCGAGGTGGTCGTCGCGTCGCGGTACGTCGAAGGCGCGCGCGTGCGGATGCCGGCGTGGCGGGCGATCGGCAGCCGGATCCTCAACCGCGTGTTCAGCCGAGGCCTCAGCGTCGAGGTCACGGATCTGTCGAGCGCGTCCCGTCTGCTGCGGTCCGACGTATTACGCGACCAGTCGATCACCGCCAGCGACTACGACATCCTTCCGGAGATGCTCGTTCGCGCACTGGCAGGAGGCTGGCGCGTGGTCGACGTTCCGCTGCGTGCGGAGCTGTCCCGCCGCGGCATGGGACTGAAGATGTCGGCACGTCTCGTGAGGGCCTACGCGCGGACGTTCGCGGCGCTGTGGCGGCTGCGCAACTCGATTCACGCGGCCGACTACGACGCGCGGGCGCACGACAGCATCATCCCGCTCCAGCGCTACTGGCAGCGGCAGCGCTGGCGCCACGTCACGGATCTGATCGCGGGTGAAGGTCCAGTGCTCGACGTCGGCTGCGGATCGAGCCGGATCATCGAAGCGCTGCCGCCAGGCAGCGTGGCGCTCGACGTCCTCCCGAACAAACTGAGGTACGACGCCCGCTACGGTCGTGCGCGCGTGCGCGCGTCAGGTGGAGCGCTGCCGTTCGCGGACGGATCGTTCTCGTGCGTATTGTGCTCGCAGGTGATCGAGCACGTGCCCGCGGAGCTGCCGATCCTCGACGAACTGCAGCGCGTGCTGAGGCCCGGCGGACGGCTCGTGCTCGGCACGCCGGACTACGACCGGTGGGAGTGGATCTACATGGAGAAGGCCTACGGCTTCTTCAAATCCGGTGGCTACGCCATCGAACACATCACGCACTACACGCGCGAGGGCCTCTTGCGCTATTTCGAGTCCCGGGGCTATTCGCACGAAGCGACGAGGTATATCCTCCGCGGCGAATTGATTCTGGCGTTTCGCAAGCACTCGTGAGACCCGAGCTGGCCCGCCGCACATCCGTTCCGACACACCCCGCCGCCGGACTGTTCGAGAACGGCCAGTCGCAGCACGAAGACGAACAGTCCGATGGGGCCGGCCGATGAATACTTCGAAGAATGTTGTGGGATGAACGCCGCCACGAGCGGGCATACCGGTTGCAGCCTGCGCCGCCCGTGACATTCATCACCGATACGATCGTCGCGCTGCGGATGTGGCGCCGCCGGCCGGCCGCGCCGATCGTGGCCGTTCTCTCGCTGGCACTGGCCGTGGCGGCCGCCACGGCGTCCTACGCCGTCGTCGACGCCGCGCTCTGGCGGCCGTTGCCCGTGCCTGACCCCGAGCGCCTCGTGTGGATTTCCAGTGTCGACCGTGGTGACGCGGGCGACACGTCGCCAGGCGTGTTCGCGGTGTGGTCGGCGCGCTCCCGCACGTTGCCCGTGGCCGGTGCGATCCGTCCGGTCGAAGCGACGGTGCGCGATGTGGCCGGCACCGATCGCCTGAGCGGTGCGCTCGTGAGTGAGGGGATGCTGCGGGCGGTTGGCGTGCCGGCGATACGAGGCCGCCTGCTCTCGGCCGCCGACATGTCGGGCGTGCGTTCGGCTGTCGTCATCAGCCATCGCCTCTGGCAGCGCCGCTACCGCGAAGATCCCTCGATCGTTGGTCGAGTCCTGACCGTCGATGAAACGCCGCTCACCGTCGTCGGCGTTCTGGGGCCGGAGTTCGATGCCCTGCCTGCGACCTTTGACTGGCTGGCGCCCCTCTCATTCCGCGCCCGCGACGCCGTCAACGTCGGACCACGGTATCTGCAGGTCATCGGCCGGCTTGCGTCGACGAGAGAGGCCGCGGAGCAGGAGTTGGCGGCGCTGTCCGCGAGTGCCGGTGCCGTCGGCGACACCGGAATGCCGTTGCAGGTCCGCGTCGAATCGCTGCGCCGCCACTTCGCGGCGGCACCGTCCCGAGTCCTGGTGCCGCTGCTGGTCTGTGTGCTCGCGTTGCTCGTGATTGCGATCGTCAACGCGCTCAGCCTGATGCTGACCTCCGCCCAGCAGCGTCGCGGAGAGCTGGCGCTTCGCACGGCGCTCGGCGCGAGCCGCCGGCGTCTGGCCGCACAGCTCGCCGTCGAAGCGACGTGGATCGCCGTGTGCGCCGGCGGAATCGCGTTGCTCCTGGCGCAGTGGCTGATCGAACCCCTGGCCAGCTTCCTTCCGTTCAGTGTCGCGGCGGTTCCGCGCTTCGACACGCGGGCCGCGCTCTTCTCGGTGTTCGTCACGTTCGCCGTCGGCGGCGGCATCGGACTCGTGCCGGCCTGGCGCAGTTCCTCCGTCGATCTGCGCGTGGCGCTGAGCATGGCCGCGCCATCGCTGGTCGCGGGACGCGATCGACTCCGGCGCAGTTGCGTGGCGGCGCAGATTGCCGTGGCCGTCAGCCTGACGGTCGCCGCGCTGCTGATGCTCGAGACGACCCGCGGACTCTACGCGGCGCCGCGCGGCTACGACGGACGGACCGTCCTGACGGCAACCGTCTCGCTGCCGGCGTCGGCGTTTGCCGGAGGCGCCGACATCCGTGGCGCGATCGAGCGGCTGGTGATCGCCGCCGCCCGCGGTGGCGATCAGGCCGCGGTAGCCACGCGGGCCCCTCTCGCGGGGGGCGCGCCGGGTTCCGACGTCGACCTCGATTCCGATGCCTTCACGCCGGGCGTCGATCGGCAGGTCCGCATCCGATTCGTGACACCCGGCTATTTCCATACCGTCGGCACATCCGTGCTCGAGGGGCGCGACATCGCCGACACGGATCGCGCCGCGGCGCCGCCGGTCGTTCTCGTCAACGACGCGCTTGCGCGGCGGCTGTCGCCCGATCGGTCTGTCGTCGGACGGGCCCTGTACTTCTCCGTCTCGGATTTCAATCGCGGCGGCGCGCGGGCCTGGCGAGTCGTCGGTAAGGTCGCGGACGCGCGCGACCGCGGACCGCGCGAGCCGGCCGAACCCGAAGTGTACCTTCCGGTCGCACAGGGCCCGTCCGACGTCTTCGACTGGATCGGGCGAAAGATCGTGCTGTGCGTACGGCCGTCGACCAATGCGCCGATCACCGCGGATGCGCTGCGGCAGGCCGTGCAGGCTGCGGCGCCCGCCGCCGCCGTCTTCGACGTGCAGACGCTCGAATCGCGCTTCGACGGCCACCTCGCCAGCGAGCGCGCCCTGACCGCCGTGCTGACTCCGCTCGCCGCCGCCGGCATCACCCTCGCGGCCGTCGGTCTCCTGGCGGTCGTCGCGCACACCGTGGCCGTGCGTCGCCGCGAACTGGCCGTGCGAATGGCGCTCGGCGCGGCACCGCACGAGGTCGTGTGGGGCGTGCTGCGCGACAGCTGGTGGATCAGCGCCCCTGGCATGGCCGCCGGACTGGCCGGGGCCATCGCCGCGCAGCGGTTGCTGGGAACGATCACCTACGGCGCGTCGACGATGCCCGTGGTCGTCGCGTGTGCCCTCACCATCGTTCTCGTGTTGACGACGCTGGCGGCCTGGTGGCCGGCACGCCGTGCCGCGGCCATCGATCCCGCGCGCGTCCTGCGCGACGGCTGATGCGGTAATCTCTCCCCGTGCCTCGATGCCGTCCCGGGACCGGATCCGCGATGAGGACCCTCGTCGGGGCGGCCGCAACCGGCGGTGTGATCGTGTGGCTGGCCGCCCTGGGCACGGCGTCGAGCGGCGCGCAGGCCCGCATTGACTACAAGACGCAGGTCGAGCCGATTCTTGCCCGCGCATGCTTCGAGTGCCACAGCCAGGATCGCCGGAAGGGCGGGCTGTCGCTCGCGGCCTACGGCGACGTGCTCGACGGCGGACGATCCGGCGCCATCATCCGGCCCGGCAACGCGGACGGCAGTCCGCTCGTCCACCGGCTGACGGGCGCCCTCGATCCGCAGATGCCGAAGGACGCCGA
>Ga0075366_10001956_pt1 | contig 10424 bp, 2 predicted proteins | sample EndMethybrTD3031_FD_72351 | JGI IMG/M metagenome (GOLD analysis project Ga0075366, IMG submission 72351) | Populus endosphere microbial communities from Tennessee, USA - Endosphere MetaG P. TD hybrid TD303-1 | ecosystem: Host-associated > Plants > Roots > Endosphere | place: USA: Tennessee... | reverse complement strand
CAGCTGGTCGGTGAGCTTGAAGCTGTTGCGCACGCCGATGGCGTTCTGGGCAGCGCGGCCGTCCAGGGTGTCGGCCAGCCGGTACTCGTTGTAGACCCGGCCGCCTTCCATGTAGCTGCTCTCGATGCCGAGGATGCCGACGTTGTTCGACTGGGTGGAGCCCAGCTCGTAGAGGCTCGACACCAGCTGGTAGCGGCCATAGAGGCGGGTCTTGTCGCTGATGGCGTAGTTGCCGCCGACGGCCAGGGTGTGGCGGCTGGAATCGCGAATGTCCTGCTCGCCTTCGACGAACACTTGGGCCTGCGCAAACGCGGGCACCTGTGCCGACAGGCGCGCCCGCAGCGTGGTCACGCTCTCGCTCTGCGCGTTGGCCGTGGCGGCGGCGCCCAGCGCCGTGACGTTGTTGGCGCCCACGCCGCTGCCGAGTTGCCCGTTGTAGGTGGAGATCTGGCCGTAGTCGAAGCCCGAGCTGGTGCCCATCGCGGCGTTGCTCTGGCCGTGGCGAAGGCCGACCTCGGCCACCACCGTGTCGCCCAGCTTTTTCTGCAGGCTCACGGTGGCGCCCTTGCGCTCGCCATCGAGCAAGGCGTCCTTGCTGTAGAGCAGCTCGCCGCGCATTGCGGTGGCCGGGTCGATCTTGTACTCGGCGCGGGCCGCGCCCTCCGTGCGTGCCGCCGAAAAGCTCGCGCCCGGGTTGTCGAAGCCCGCGCTGGTCTTGCTCGCCAACGCAACGACGGCGAGTTGCTCGGTCTGGTGGCGCACTTCGGCGCGGGCGCCTTCGCCCTCGCCCTTGGCATCGGAAGTGGTGCGCACCACTTCGGCGGCCACGGTGGTGTTGTCGCCGAGGCGGGCCACCGCCGTCAGCGCGCCCAGCTTGCGGCGGTTCTCCGGGTTCTGGTCGCTGCTGGCGACCACGCCGAGCTGCAGCCGCTCACCGACCTTGACCTGCACGTCGGTGCCCGCCACGGTGAACTTCGGGCCGCCGCTGTCGACCTCGTACGTGACGCGGATCGACTGCGGGTTCAGGTTGGCATCGACCGAGGCGATCGCATGCGTGAAGAGAATGCGGCGCGTCAGCGTTTCGATGGTGTAGTCGACGTAGCGTGTGACGGCGGTTCGCTGCAGCACGATGTTCGGCTGGTTGCGGTCCCGCACCACGATCTCGACCTGCTCGCTGTTGTCGACGAATTCGCCGCCCGTCGCGCTGAGGTAGTACGGCCCCGACGTTCCGACCGATCGGAGTTCCTCGACCTGCTGCGTCTGCGAGGTGCGCGAAACATAGCTGGTGGTGCGCACGTCGGCGGTCTCATAGACGTGCTTCAGGCCCGTGAGCGAGCGGTTGCTCTGGCTCAGGTTGCGCACCTCGGTGCTGCTGCTGGTGGTGAAGTCGCCGTACAGCAGGTAGGAGCGGTTCTTGTCGATGCGCACGTACAGCTTCTGCGTGCTCTGCGCATCGAAGCCCTTGACCGACGAGTCGCCATAGACCGGGTAGAACTCGTCGGGCCGGATGTCGCGGAACAGCCGATCCTTGCGTGTCTTGTCCGAGTCGAAGGCGGCCGTGAGCAGGTACTCGCCCTTGACGGTGCCCTTCAGGAAGAAGGCGGCGCGCCCGGCGGCGCGGCGGTTGTCGTGCTCGTCGCTGAGTCCGCCGAGTTCGGTTTCGAAGGCCGTGCCGGCCGGCATCGATCCCAGCGGCAGGCTGCCGCGCTTCGTGAAGTCGAGCACGCCCTCGACAATGCCGACGGCCAGCATCGGGCGCATTTCCGGCAACAGGCCCAGCCGCACTTCCTGCACGAAGGTGCCGGCGCTCACGCGAATGCGCACGTCGCCCGGCTCGCCGGGAGGCAGCAGCCGGAACTCGGCCGCGCCGCCGTCCATGAAGACCTGGGTGCCCGGCTCGGCCGGGTTCAGGTCCTCGTCGAGCCAGCGGCCGCGGTCGGCCTCCAGCGTGAGTTGCGTGCGCGCCGTCACCGGCACACCGGCCGCATCGGTCAGCCGCACCTTGACCACCACCGGCGTGCGCAGGTCGGCGCGCGCCACCTCGGGCAGATCGATCCGGATCGCGCCGAGCTTGTCGGGTGCGACGATGCCGATCTGTTGCGCAGTGCCGCGCACATTGCCGAAATCGTCGAGTGCTTCAAGCAACAGCCGGTTGGCGCCGGGCTGCAGCAGCACGCCGATGTATTCCCAGGCGCCGATCTTCTTCGAGGGCAGCTGGGTCTTCTTGCCGACGCGCCGCTCGTCGATGGGCTGGCCGTTGACGGTGAGGCGCAACGCCAGGCCGGACTCGCCCTTGACGCGCACGTTGATGGACCGGGTGGGAACGGTGTCGCCGTCCTTCAGGTTGATGAAGCCGAGCGCATTGCTCTCGAGCGCGGGCAACAGCGCCTCGAGCGCGATCGGGCTTGGCGCGGCCTGTGGCAACAGCGGCCCGTCGCGCGGCGCCAGTGCTCCGGCGCTGGTAGTGACGGGCCGGCTCGCAAACGCGCCGACACCGGTTGCGCCGCCCGCAGCGGAGGCGGGTTGCACGCCGGCGGGCAGGCCGTTGAGCGCGGCAAACAGGCTGCCGGTCGGCGTCGCAGGCGCCGCGGCGGCGCTGCCCAGCGTGCCGCTCATGCTGCCGGCCGCGGCGCCGACGAAGCTGCTGGCATTGGCGGCCGCCGCCGGCATGGCGATCAGCGGCGCCGTGCTGGTCAGGGTGCTGCCGGTGTTGCCGCTGGCGAGCGCCTGGCCGCTGGCCGGCTGTGCGGAGGAGCGGGTCACAGGCACGACCTTGCCTTCGGGATCGAGCCGCAGCCGCACCTGGGCCTCGGCCTCGGTGTCTGGCAGCGCTGCGATCGCGGCACGGCGCGCCGCCACGTCGGCCGCGACGGCTGCGTCCTCGCAGTTCGCGACGATGAAGTTGGCCTTGTGGAACTCGCCCTTCTTCAGGTCGACGAAACGGCTTTCCGGGCTTCCGGAATTGCGGTTGTCCAGCACCTCCAGCCGAGCCCCCGCCGGCAGCGTGGTCGCATCGACGCGCATCACGTGGGTGATCGGCTTGAGGCCGTAAAGACTCCATTTGCCTTCAATGTCCGAGATGGCGTGCGTGCCGTCTTCCATGTAGATGCGCACGCCCGGAATACCGATTTCATCGGCGCCTTCCTGGCGCCCGTCGTGCCTGCAGTCCATGTAGACCTTGCCGAACACGAAGGCCTCGTCGGAGAACACCCCGCCGCTCACGCGCAGGGTCCAGGCCGCCTCGTTCGATCGCGACGGGCCGGAACTGGCGCGGGCCCGGTTGACGGCATCGCCGGTAGTGGGCGCGCCGACGCCGATGCGCACGCGATAGCGCACCATGGCCGTCTGATCGACAGCGAGCGCCAGCGCCGGGTAGCTGAAAACCAGCTTCGGACCGGCGCCGCCCGCCGGGTTGCCGGCCGGCGCGCCGTTCAGGCGCGCACTGTTGGCCACATAGGCAAAGCCGGGCGGCAGGCTGTCGTTGAAGCTGACGCCCGTGATCGGCATGCCGGTCTTGTTGGTCACCACCAGCGCGTAGTCGACGAAGTCGCCGAACTCGGCTTGCCGCTTGCTGCCGTCCTTGCGCAGCACCAGTCCCAGGATGTTGCCCGGGTCGAGCGGAATGTGGTTGTGCGTGACGTCGCAAGCGACGCCCGAGGCGCTGAAGCCGGCGCTGACCAGGAAGTAGTAGCCGGTCGGATCCGAACCCTTCGGCGGCGTGGCGTTGGGGGCGATCTGGCCGCAGCTGGTGTAGGTTCCGCCGCTGACTGGAATCAGCTGGGACGGAAAGACATAGCCGCTGCCGGCGGGCGGCACCACGCCCAGCGAGTAGGTGCACATGCCCGTGACCGGCGGCGACTGCAAGAAGAACAGGTAGCTCCCGTCGGCCCCCGTGGTCATGGAGATGCTGCCGTCGGTGTTGAGCGTGTACGCCCCGGAAGACACGCCGTAGATCTCGGCCGCAGTGATCGGCGTGACCGGTCCGGCGCTGCACGACAGCCGGGTGAAGGTCACCACGGCGCCGGCCACCGGTTCGCGCGTCACGGCGTTGTAGACCGTGCCTTGCGGATCCGCGATCAGCGACTGCGCGCTGTGGGCACTGGCGGCCACCAGCATCGACGGCGTGACGTTGATGGTGTTCTGCTCGAAGGCCGCCGCCCAGGCCTTGTTGGTGATGACCAGGCGGGTCCCAATCGCAGCCGGCTTCTCGGTGATCCGCACCGTGAAGCCGATCTCCTCGCTCTGGCCCGGCAGCAGCGCACGGGTGCCATCGGTCAGGCTCAGCACGGCCTCGGTCGGCAGGTTGAAGGCGTCGGTGCTGGCCAGCGCAGTGCGGTTGCACGATGCCCGGCCGGTGAAACTGGCGGCCGGGTTCAGCAGGCCCTTGCGCACCTTGGGCGCAACGGTGAGCTCCCATGACGCGACCAGCCCCTCGGCCTTGTCCATGTCGAAGGTGCAGTTGAGGTTGTCGATCACCCGCACGTTGGGCGCGGGCGCGACGCCGGTGTTGGTCACGAGCAGGCTGTAGTCGATCTCGTACACACCCTGTGCGACGCGGCGGGGCAAAGACGCACTCTTGACCAGCGACAACGCAGGCAGCTGCATCGACACCGGCGTCGGCGAGCTGTTGTTGGCCGGATTGCCGTCGCCGTCCGGGTCGGGGTCGGCGCCATCCATCGAGTCGTCGAGGGCCACGGCAGCGCCGTCCGGCGTGAGCGCGCCCTGTGCCCGCACGCTGTTGTAGAGCGTACCGGTGCGGCCCGTGACGTTGATGCGCACATCGAACTGCACCGTGAACTGCGCACCCACGGGCAGCACGGCACCGGGCGCGAGCAGGTTCTGCGCCGAGGCCTTGCCGGTGAACGCGCTGTTGGCCGCGACCACGGTGCCGCTCACGCCGTTGCCCTGGTCGCTCGCGATGCCCATGGACCCGGCGACAACCGTGTACTGGTTGATGCCCGGCACGCTGGCGGCGGTGTAGCTGCCGAACTGGGTTGCGCCGCTTCCTTCGAGCAAATCGGCGGCCTGAACGCCGTAGAGCCAGACCGCGCCATAGTTGCGCACGTTGACGTTGAAGCGCACGGTGGCTGTGCCGTCGAGCTGGCCGTCGGCGCCGCGATTGACCTTGGGCGCGGAGGCCGACTTGGCCACGCCGATTCGGCTCTGGCTGGTGGTGATGACCACCGTGTTGGACTGCGACACGGCGGGCCCGGTGCCGTCACCGTAATAGCTCTGCGCCGTGTTCCGGATGTCGCCGGTCTGGTTGGCCTTCACCTGCACCGCGAACTGCATCGCGATGGAGGCGTTGCGCACCACGGCGGCCGGCACGCCGATCGCCACTTCGACGGCGGCCGCATCTTCGCTCGTGCGATAGCTGAAAGGCGCATCGCCCGCCAGCCGGAACAGGCGTATCGCGCCCGCAGCGGTGCTTTGCAGCGAGCCCACGATGTACTGGGTGCCGGCCGGCACGAGGTCGCGCACCAGCACCAGCGCCGTCGGCACCCCGTTGACCAGCACCGAATTGCCTGCGGGCGCGGCCGTGCCGCCGGGCAGCGCATCGCGCGCGCCGATGTTGGTGCCCGATACGGTGAAATCGATTCGGGTCTGGCCGGGGATGACGTTGCCGGGGTAGCTGGCCGATTTGGTGATGGCGATTACCGCCACGTCGCTGACCGTGATCACGTCGCGGTTGATGGCGCTGAGGTTCTGCAGCGAAGTGGTCGCCGTGAGCGCCACGCAGGCCGTGCCATTGGCCGTGGCCGGAATGGTTCCCTGCACCAGCAGAGACGCGGTTTGACCGGGCTGCAATGCCACCGCACCGCCAACCCCCACGGCCAGCACCGGGTCGGCCGGATCGACCACGCCGTTGTTGTTGAGATCGCGCACCAGCCGCAACGCGGAGAGGTCCAGCGTGTCGGCCGCGCAGCCGCTGCCGTTGTTGGCAAAGCCGAAGCTGTAGCTCGAAGGCACGTTGCCGGTGTTCGTCAGCAGGTGGTTGAGCGTGACGACGGTGGCCGGCGGCCGGTTGACGGCCTGGTCCTGCGTGAGCACCAGCGCCTCGACCGGCAGCACGTTGGCCACGACGCTGTTCGAACTGCTGGTTTCCGTCTGCGCGAAGCCTGCCGGCACATAGGTGGCCTTGGCGACATTGCGGATGACCGTGCCACCCGGCGCAGGCGCGGCCTGCAGCGCCGCATGGCCAAACAGGCAGGCCATACCGACCACCAGCGCCGCGGCGAAACTGCGCGAACGGCGCGGTCGCGGATGGGTGGCATCAGAAGAAATAGGCACTCCGGGAACCTTCCGTCAGCGCCCCTGCGGAGCGCTGTGAATACAGGGACTTTTTTTCCGCTGACGCCGCACCCTTGCGGCCAGCCCAGCGTCAGTGGAAAAAAGCGAAGCGCAGCCGTCGAGGCGGCGCTTCGCACAAACCCGGCAGCCCCCGAGGGCTGCCGAGGACTCAATCACACGCGCATCAGTTGTTGATACGGACCGCGAAGGTCAGCGTGGCCGTGCCGCTCGGGGTCACGGTGTTGGCGGCGCTGCCGCAGCTGACCGCGGTGGCGGTCTGGGCATAGGCCAGCGCGGTGCCGGTCACGCCGGTCGATACGCACTGGGTCGCCGGTTGCGTCGCACCCGTCAGGCTGGTGTACGCAGGCACCGCATCGTTGATGGCGATGTTGGTGATCGGCGAAGTGCCTTCGTTGGTGGCCGTGATCTGATACACGATGCACTGGCCGGGCTTGAGCGAAAGCGCCGTTGCCGAGAACGCGCTGTCCGCGGTGCCGTCACAGGCGATGTCGGCTGCTTGCGTCTTGATGACGCGGATCTGCCCGGTGATCACCGTGGTGAGGTCGGTCGCGCTCGGCGTGCCGCAGTTCGGCGCCGGATCGGTGAACGTGGCCGTCACGGTGGTCAGGTCAGTCGCGCCGGCGCTGGCGCCGCCCGGAGCGAACACGCGCACCAGCAGCTTCTGCGTGGCGCCCGCTGCGAGCGGGCCCGGGAGCGGACCTGTCACCAGGGTGTCGCCGGTATCGATCTGCCCGTTGCCGTTGACATCGAGGTAGATCGAGGTGGTCCAGCCCAGCGTTGCATCGGACGCCGGCACCGTGGCCGTCAGCGTGTAAGCGCCGCAGCTCTGGTTGCCGGTGTTGGTCAGCGTGTGCGCATAGACGACCGTGCCGCCGGGCGCCACCTGGCCGACGTTGTTGGGCGTCAGGGTGGCGCCCAGCGTCGCTGCCGTGGTGACGGTCACCGCGTCGAGCTTGCTGTCGGTTGCGATCACGCCGGTCGAGGCAGCGGCCGTGGACTGTGCCTGGAAGTAGATCTTCTGGGCGGTCACCGGCGTCTGGGTGGCGGGCGGCGTCACGCAGGCGTCGACCTGCTGCTGCGCACCGGCGGCCACCGACACGCTGGTGATCGCTGCTGCGGTACAGGTACCGCCCGCGGCCACGAACTTCACGGTCCAGCCTGCCGGCAGCGTTCCGGGGAAGCTGCTCGACTGGCTGGCTGCCAGGTTGTAGGTGTTGGCGATCGAGTCGTTGTTCTTGACGAACAGCGTGAAGATCGTGCCGGTGCCGGCCGCGGTCGTGTTGGTCGTGGTCGGCTGCGGGCTCGGGCCCGGGCCCAAGTCACCGCCAGCGACGGAACCGGAACCTGTACCCGCTGCACTGTTGGTCAGGTCGACCAGCGAGCCGATGACGATCGTGACGACGTCTTGCGTCGCATCGATCTTGGTCGTGTCGCCGGCAGAGCGGCCGGTCACCACCGCAGTGAACGGACCGGAGCCCACCAGCGCGCTGGCCGGCACGTTGGCCTGCATCACGATGTTGGCGCTGCCGCCCGCCGCGATCGGCCCGGTGTCGGGCACGCCATCGCCTGTGGTGTCGAGCAACGGCGTGACGCCGTCGGCTGCGAAGAACAGGAAGGTCGTGCCGGCAGGGAACGTGCCGTTGGCAACCGTGAGGTTCACGGCATCGGTCGCGTTGCCGGTATTGAACACCGTCTGCGGGAACTTGACGCTGCCGCCCGCGATGACCGAGGCCCGCGTGGTCAGGTCGGCCGCAGTGCCGTTGGGCGTGCCCGCCACGGTGTCGACAGCAGTTGCCGCGGTCGATGGGTTGGTACCCACGACGAGGCCGTAGCTGGCGGTGACCGTGTAAGCCGCGGGATTGGTGCCCGAACCCAGGGTGCCGATGGCCGTCGAGGAGGCCGCCGGTGAATCCGTCGGGTTGTACTGTGCCGTGTTGGTGGTTGTCGACGTGCCGACTGCCGCGGTGTTGTTGACCAATACCACGAAGCTGATCGTCTGCGTCACGTTGGGCGCGAGCGCAAGAACCACCGCGTTCAGCGTGTTGCCACTGGCCGCGTAGTCAAGGCCCGCAGGATCGCCGCCGGCGCCGTCGCCCAGCGCCGTGCCGGGCGCACTGCTCCACACCGCGGAGCCCGCCACGTACGTGAAGCCCGAGGGCAGCGTATCGGACAACGCAAATTTGCCCACCGCACCGCCGGTGTTGTTGAAGGTGAGCGTGTAGACCGTGTACTGGCAGGTCGCGCTGGAAGCCAGCCCGGCTCCCCAGGTCGTCGAGCAAGCAGCCGAGGACGAACGCGGACCACCGGTGGTGGCGGTCGGCCACGCCGCACCGCCAGGCCCAGCCACGGCTGGAACACCGATCGACTTGGTGACGTTGAAGGCAGCCACCGTGGTCAGGTTGACCTGGTCCTTGTCCGCCGCGACGAGGTTCGTCGCTGCGTACAGCGCCGGGGTGCCGGCAGTTGCCGTCACTGTGGCGAGCGCATAGGGCGTGGTCGGCGTGGTGGCGGTACCGGGGATGGTGTACGCCACGACGAACTGGAAGGTGCCGTTGCTGCCGGCCACGGTCTGCGCCGGGACATTGCAAGTTGCAGATGGCACGACCGAGCACAGTGGCGTGGTGCTGTCGGGCACGCCGTCGCCGTTGGAATCGGCGTAGACCTCGATCTTCGAGAAGCGCGTCGTGCTGTCTTCCGCGACCGCGAGCGTGAAGGTGTCCGAGCCGTTGCCGGTGTTCGTCAGCACGTGAGGCGCATAGACGATGGAGCCCGCAGCGCCGATCTTGGTGTTGACCACCGTCGTCGTGACGGTGCCGAAGGTGTCGAGCGTGAAAGAGCCGACCTGCTGAACCGTGGTCTGGACCAGATTGGACGTGGCCAACTGGGTGTTTCCGCTCGGGTCGGAGTAGGTGGCGGAAGCCTGATTACCGATGACGGTATTGGCGGGCGGGGCGACGGCCAGGGCGGCCGGGCTTCCAAACAGGAAGCCCAGCGTCAAGGCTGCAGCGCCGGCCCAGGAAGCACGCGGCGAAAAGCCGGTACGCCGGGTTGGCAAGGTGGGACTCACTTGGTTTTCTCCTCGGTTGTCAAAAAAGAGCGGGACATGAAAAAGCCCGGCCTGTGCACTCTTGTGAAGGAAGGCATGGGCCGGGCTGCGCGCCATCGGGCGAATGAAAGAAGAAAGAGAGCCAAGTGAGACCGCGGGGTATCAGCGCGAGGCGCCGGTGGCGGCGGACTGCACGGTCAGCGGCGGCGCCTGGGAGGCCGAAGAGGATGTCTTCGGTGCCGGCGGGACCACGACTTCGACCTTGGCGCGCGCGCTCACAGCCGCGACGCCACCAGCGGGTAACTGGCCCAGCGTCCAGCGCAATGCGCGGTACTCGGCGTAAGGCACCGGCTCGGCCTTGTTGGCCTTGCCCTTGCGCATCAGCGGCTCGGCGGCGTATTCGCCATCCTTGACGGCGGCCTTCACGAGATCGGCGCCCGGCTTGGCGCTGCGCGGCACGTATTCGAGTCCCTCGGGAATCGGCAGGTCGGCCATCAGGCCCGTCACCGCCTTGCCGGTGTTGTTGGTGTAGGTGACGCGGTATTCGATGACATCGCCCGGCTTCACCGAACTGGCCTCGAGCAGCTGCTCCTTGCCATCGGGCGCCTTGACCACGACGAACTGCGTCAGTTCGGCGGCCACCACTTTTTTGACGGCTGCTGCAGCAGCTTGCGGCTTGACGGCCAAGGGGGTCTGCTGCGCCACGGCCGGCGGGGCAAAGCCGGCGAGCAGCAGCGCACCGGCGCCGAGGCAGGCACGCAGTCCGGCAAGCCGGGTCACGCGCTGCAGTAAGGAGGCTTGAGTCGAGATCTTTTTAGACATGGGATTGCTCCGGGTTCAGGGACACAGCGGCGGGACCCTCCCGACCGCAGAAATGACGGCTCGGGCCGCCAACACAAACCATCACGCGCACTCCTTCAAAAGGGTTGCACGCGCAAATCGGCTAATGCGGGATGAGAAAGTTTTTTGTCATAGCCCCTCCCACGCGTTGCTCGAATTGCGCCAGATCGGCCATCTACGCGGCCTGGAATATCTGTTTTTTTGGTGTTATTAAATGTATCTGCAC
>Ga0075366_10001954_pt1 | contig 10426 bp, 9 predicted proteins | sample EndMethybrTD3031_FD_72351 | JGI IMG/M metagenome (GOLD analysis project Ga0075366, IMG submission 72351) | Populus endosphere microbial communities from Tennessee, USA - Endosphere MetaG P. TD hybrid TD303-1 | ecosystem: Host-associated > Plants > Roots > Endosphere | place: USA: Tennessee... | reverse complement strand
CGTGACACCCCCGAATAACGGCGGAGCGGGCGGCGAGCCGCCGTACAATCCGCTCTGCGGCGTCGTCGACTGCGTCCCCGATCGCGTCGATGCGTGTCCGCCGACGAGCGCGGGTACGGGCGGGACGGCGACGGGCGGAAGCGCGACGGGCGGAAGCGGCGGCAGCGTCGACGACGGAGGCCGGAGCGCGGCAGGCGCGCCGGACGGTGCGGGTCGCGCGTCGGGCGGAGCGAACGACGGCGGCATGTCGGGTGATGGGGGGCGGAGCGACGACGGTGGACGAGCGGGCGACGGCACGTCGGGCACGAGTGGTTCGGGCGGAACCGGACCGGTCGTGAACTCGTGCCAGGTGCGCCCGAAGAACGCGGCTCCGCTCGCGCAATGCGTGCCGGCGGGGACCGGGCAGGCCGACGCGCCGTGCCTGCGTTCCGACGACTGCGCGCCGGGGCTCGCGTGCGTCGAAGAAGGCAGCGCCGGGCAATGCCGGCCGTACTGCTGCGCGGCCGACAGCTGTCCCGATCGCACGCATTGTTTCGAGCGCACCCTGTTCGGCGTGACGCCGAGGCTCGAGGTCCCGGTGTGCGTCCCGGCCGTCGATTGCAGCCTCGCCGAACCGTTTCCCTGCATGGAGGGCGCGACCTGCAGCTGCCCCGAAGGGCTCGCCTGCATGGTCATCGGCGTCGATCGGACGACCACGTGCGTTCCGCCCGGCAGGGGGTACGAGACGCAGGCCTGTCCGTGCTACTGGGGCCACGTCTGCTCCCAGGTGACCAACCGATGCGTGAAGCTTTGCCAGACCAGTGCACCCGAAGCGAGCTGCGCAACCGGCATGTGTCAGGCTTCGGCCGAGCTCCCGCCCGGCTGGGGCGTGTGCGTCGGCGTGCCGCGCCCCGACGGCGGCTGACGCCTTTCCCCGGCGAGCCGAGGTGATCGGCATGCGTTCCCACCAAGCCAGCTTCGAAACGCGCACTCAAGGCCGCGGCTTCACGAACGTGACGCAGGCGATCGCCCGCGTCGTCGGCGAGAGCGGCATCCAGACCGGACTCTGCACGGTGTTCTTGCGCCACACCTCGGCGAGTCTCGTCATCCAGGAAAACGCCGACCCCGCCGTACTCCGGGACCTCGAGCGTTGGCTCTCGGACCTCGCGCCCGAAAGTCGCCCCTGGGAGCACGACGACGAAGGGCCCGACGACATGCCCGCGCACGCGAAATCAGCGGTCACGCGCGCTTCCGAGAACGTTCCGGTCGTGCGCGGCCGGCTCGCGCTCGGGACGTGGCAGGCCATCTACGTGTGGGAGCATCGCGCGCGCCCGCACACGCGCGAGCTCGTCGTTCAGGTGCTCGGAGAGTAGCGGACGATGGTCGACGCGAGCGAAGCCGTGCTCGGCGCGCGCGAGCCGATGCTCGATCTCAGGATCGCGACCCCGCGCGCCTGGCTCGACGTAGCGCTCGCGGATCTGGACACGCTGCTCGTCGACCACGCGGCCTGCGAGCGCAAGGCGTTCTCCACGGGCATGTCGCTCGTTTCGAGCTACCCGACGCACACGGCGCTCGTCACCGCGATGATCGAATTCAGCCGCGAAGAGCTCGAGCATTTTCGGATCATGCACGGCATCCTGCTCGAGCGCGGTCTCACGCTCGCGCCCCACGCGCCCGATCCGTATGCGCGCGCGCTCGTCTCGTGCATTCGCCGCGGCGAACCCGCGACGCTCTGCGATCGGCTGCTCGTCGCCGGCATCATCGAAGCGCGGAGCTGCGAGCGCTTGCTGATTCTTTCCGAAGCGTTTCCGGAGCACGCTCCCGAGCTCGCCCCGGTCTATCTCGACCTCGCGCGCGCCGAATCGCGCCATCACGGGCTCTTCCTCCGGCTCGCACGCACGCTGTGCGGCGAGCGTGCGGCGCTCGATCGAGCCCGCGAGCTCTTGGACTTCGAGGCCTCTGTCGTGCTTCGCTTGCCCGTGCGAGCCGCGGTGCACTAGAAAACGACCGGGCGCGAAGCCGTCGCTCGCCCTCCCCCGCGATGAAGAACCGTCCGACCACGTTTCGGCGCTGGATCCTGCCCATCACGGTGCTCACGGCGGCGTCGCTCTGCATCTTTTTCGCGCTCTACGCCGTGGACCTCGCGACGACGCGGCGGGGCGTCGGCATTCTCGCGCACTACAGCGCCTTCGACTCGGTCGTCGTCTCGGACGCGCTGAGCTCGCTCGCGGGCATGACGGCGGCCGTGTTCGGCATCGTCGTCACGGTGGTGAGCATCATCGTGCAACTGTCGGCCGACCGCTATACGGGCGTCGCGCGCATGTTCTTGAAGGACCGCGTGAATCTCGCGGTGATGAGCTACTACCTCATCGCCTGCGTCGGCGGCGTCTGGCTCAGTATGTCGCTCAAGCACGATTGGGCGCCGCGCGTGACCGCGCTCGCCATGGTCTGCGCGACGACGGGGAGCCTCGTGCTCGTCGGCCCCTACTTCGGCTACGTCTTCTGGTTCCTCGAGCCGATGAACATCATCTCGCGCATTCGCGTGGGCGCCGGAAAGACGGCGGCGCGCGGCTCGCGCGAACAGCGGGCCGACGCCTGCGCCGAAGCCCAGGCCGAAGCGCTGTTCGCCATGGAGGAGCTCACCGACATCACGTCGAACTCGATCTCCGGGAAAGACAAGATCATCGCGAGCGGCGCCGTCGACGCGCTCAAGGATTTCGCGCTCGAGTACCAGAAGTCGAAGGCGCACGGCTCGGAAGCGTGGTTTCGCATCGGCCCGGGCATTCGCGAAAATCCCGATTTCGTCGCGATGGATCCGGAGTCGCTCCACGACCTCGAACGCCGGCGCACGTGGGTCGAGTGGAAGGTGATGCGCCAGTACCTCGGGATCTACAACGAGTCGCTCGTCGCGATGCGCGACATCAACTACCTCGTCGCGATCGACACGCGCTACATCGGCGAAGCCGCGGGGCACGCGAACGACAGCGAGCTCGTCGAGCTCGTGTTTCGCTTCATGAATTCGTACCTGCGTTCGACGTTGAACGCGCGCGACGTGCGCACGGCGTACAACGTCTTGAACCAGTACCGGCTGCTCGTCGAAGCGATGCTGCGACAGGGCAACGGCAAGGCCGCGCTCGAAGGCGTGCGGCACATGACGTACTACGGTCACGTGAGCTTCGACATGAAGCTCACCTTCGTCACCGAGACGGTCGCCTACGACGTTTCGGCCTTGTGCCAGGCCGCCTGCGAGCAATCCTCGCCCGAGGAAGACGAGATGCTCTCGCAATTTCTCGAGCTTGACCGCCCGCTCCGCACGAGCGCCCAAGAAAGCGCGCTGCTCGGCGTGCGAAAGGCGCAGGTGAAGCTCGCCGCGTACTACCTCGTGAAGGGGTTCGAAGAAAAGGCGCGGCTCATCGCGCGCGACATGGAGCACGAGCCGCCGGCGCGGCTGCTCTCGATCCGTCAAGCGCTCGAGAGCGTCACCAGCAAGGACTTCTGGGAGATCATCGACCGCGGCAGGAACTTCGAGTACATGCCGCCGGGTCAGCGCGCGAGCCTCGCTACGTTTTTCGGCTGGCTCAACGTGGGAGCCACGCCCTAGACTTCGCGCAGCTCGATCCGAGGCTACCGCGAGTTCGGCGGCGTCGAATCCTTGATGCCGAGCGACGAGAGCACGCCGTCGAGCAGCGGTTCGTCTCGCCGCATGATCGCGACGTGGAGCAGCCGCCCGCGGTCGTCGCCCACCGGAAGACCCGCGAGAACCGTGCGTGCTCGACGGAGCTTTTGCTCGAGCCGATCGCGCGACGCCGCGGCGGAGCCGGTCGGTGTCATGGAGCGCGCGGGCGGCGACGGGGTCGCTGCCGGTCGCACCGAGGTGGAGCGCTCCCTCACCGCCGACTCATCGTCGAGGGGCGTACCCTTGTCGTCGCGTCGGACTGGATCAGTCATGCTGTTCTTAAACACATACGTTGCAGATTTCGTTCCGTTCCATTCGACTCGGGACGAGAGAGGAAGCTTTGGTAGATTAACATCAGTAAAAACAAATACTTATGGCGCAGGGGTCAGGCTCGTCGGCCGGATTTCAATTGACCTTTTCAGCGACATCGTTTCAGTGTTCCTCGAACCCGCCATGACGACTCGATCACGCTGGTGCACCGCGAGCCTGCAGTCGAGCGCGGATTTCCAACCCAGCCGATTTTGCTCGGCAATACGGTCGTCCGAGAGCTTGCCAAGAACGGGACGCGCCTCTAGCTTTCCGCCGTGATGAAGGGTTGGCTCCTAATCCGCGAGACACCTGAGTCGCCGCGGATGTTTCAGAGCGACCTCGTCGACCTGTTTTCGCGGACGCACCCGGCGATTGTGCCCATCTTGTTCGTGCCCGGCGCGTGTGCGCTGTTTGCTTACAGCATCCTACGGACCGATTTGGGGTGGATTGCGACAGCGGCGCTCGCGTTAGCCGGCTTCGTATCGTGGACGTTCGTCGAGTACTGGCTCCACCGGCTTTTCTTTCATTGGAAGCCTCGGGGCCGTTGGGGCGAGCGGATGCACTTCTTGGTGCACGGCGTCCATCACACCTGGCCGCGCGACAAGTACCGGCTGGTGATGCCGCCTGCGGTGAGCATCTCGCTCTACTTCATCTTCCTCGGCGTCTTCCTCGTCACGCTCGGTCCCCGCTACACCTGGGGTTTTCACTCGGGGTTCGTGGTCGGGTACATGTTCTACGACCTCACCCACTACTACCTGCACCACTTCAACCCGCGCTCCGAGTACGGCCGCCGGCTGAAGAAGAACCACATGCTCCACCACTTCAAGGATCACACGCGCCGCTTCTGCGTGTCGAACCTCGTGTGGGATCGCTTCTTCGGAACGGGTCCGTCGGCGCCTCTGCCGGAGCGGCCCACCGGTTCGGGCTGAGGCGCTGGCGCGCCCCGGCACTTGGACCATCGAGAAGCTCGTGCCGGGCGGCGCGGGCATGTGCCGGCTCCCGGACGGCAGCGTCGGGTTCGTCGAAGGCGCGTTTCCCGGCGACACGGTGAGGCCGCTCGAGCTCGTGAAGAAGCGGGATTTCTCGCGCGCGACTCGCTTCGAGCTCGTCGAGGCGAGCCCGGAGCGCGTGCCGGCTCCTTGCCCCGTCGTGGACGCGTGCGGCGGTTGCGACTGGATGAAGCTCGAACGGTCGGCGGAGCTCCGGGAAAAGGCGAGCGTCGTGGTTCAGGCGCTCGAGCGAACCGGAGGCGTGCGGCTCGCCGGCGTTCCCGAGGTCGTCACCGCGGGAGGCGAGCTCGGCTACCGCTCGCGGATACGCCTGCATCTCGACGATCGGGGTCGTGTCGGTTTCTACGCTCGCGGCACGCACGCGCTCGTCGAGGTTCCGGGGTGCCCCGTCGCCGAGCCCGAGGTGGAACGCGGCATCGCGCTCGTTCGCGCCGTCGCCGAAGCCGAGCCCCGCGCCATGGCGCGCTTCGAAAGCATCGAGGTGCGTGCGCGCGACGAGGGCGGCCTCGCGTTCGTCGCGCATCCCCGCGACGTGCGAGCCGGTACGACCCATGACGACGAGCTCGTACTCGAACGGCTCCGCGAGCACGGCCAGGCGACGATCGCGCGCGCGGGCACCGAGTTTTCGCAGGTGAACCGCGCCGTGAACGCGCTGCTCGTGGCGCGTGTCGTCGACGGCGCGCGGGCGCGTTCGGCGCGGACGTTCCTCGATCTCTACGCCGGTTCGGGGAACTTCGGCGTGCCGCTCGCGCGTGCGGGAATCTTCGGGGTTTCGGTGGAGAGCGACGCGGGCTCGGCCGCGAGAGCTCGCGGACGCGCCGAAAGCGAAGCGCCCGGGCGCCTCCGCGTGCTCGCGAAAGACGTGCTGCGCGGGCTCGCCGCGCTCCAGAATGAAAAAGCGGCGTTCGACCTCGCGGTGCTCGATCCCCCACGCGCGGGAGCGAAAGAGGCGCTTCCGGGCCTCGCCGCGCTTTCGCCCCGCTCGATCGCGTACGTCGCGTGCGATCCGGTGACGCTCGCGCGCGACGTTCGCGCGCTCGTCGAGAAGGGGTGGGCCGTCGCCGAGGTCACGTGCTTCGACATGTTTCCGAAGACGCACCACGTGGAAACCCTCGTGTGGCTGGAGCGTGAGCACTTCGATAGGTCGCCGCCTTAGCGGGGTGCGGGTCGCACCTTCTTTGGCCCGCTCCGATGGGGCCTGCACAATGACGAATCCGGACCCTTTTCCAGCGGGTCCGGAGGAGTGAACGATGCAGCTCGCCGTCAATGCGAAATCCGGCTCCACGCGCTTCTGGGTCGTTTCGAACGGCGACGTAGAAATCGGACCCGTGAGGACCGAGCTCCTCGTGCGCGGCGTGAGTCACGGCCGCGTTCCGCGCGATTGCCGCGTACGCGAGGCGGGCTCGAGCGACTGGCGTCCCGTCGAGCACGTTCGCGAAGTCGCGGGCGCACTCGGGCAGCCGGGGTCCGTGGCGGACTTTCAGCGCGCCGCCGCGGGGTTTCGCAACGCACGCGACGAGCGCGAGGTCATTTTGATGCTACTGCACGGCGCTGTCATCGCGACGCGCGCGACGCGGGGGCTCGTCCACCTGCTCCGTCCGCCGATCGATTTCCTCGTCACCTCGTACGCCCACGGCGGCCTCGAGGCCTCCCTCGGCCACGTGGTCCACGGCCAGGATCCGGCCTATACCCTGGCCCGGAACGGGCAACGGCTGAGCGGCGCCCCCGGCGACGGCCTCGCCGAGCGGCTGGTCGCGGCGCGACTGGGCGACGAGCATCTCACCGGCGTCGTCATGGTGCCCGTCACCTTCGGCATGGAGCTTCACGCCATGCTCGAGCTCGGTCGCGATGATCGCCGGTTCCGTGTCAGCGACGTGGACGAGCTTTCCAAGCTCAGCACGCTCGCCATCGCTCGACTCGACGAGCTTCTCGGCTGACCCGCGCGTCTTTGACGAAAAGCGGGAACCCTTTACCCCTCACGCGCGTCTAGAAGCAAAATGCCGACGGCCCGGACCCTTTCGAGTCCAGGCCGTGGGGTAGTTAAGGAGGCGGCGACCGAGGCGGAGGGGGGGGCACCAAGGGCGCCGCCTTCGAGGTCCGGATAGTGCATACTCCGTACCAAAATCACCTAGTAAACAATTCAATTGTTTATAGGGTGTTTCCAGGGCCCGTTATTGCAAAAGTGAAATCGCGCTGTCCATTGCGAAACGACCCTGTCACCTCGCCGCCCCAAGCAGTGCACCTAATGACCCGCTCCGTCGCCCCCAGCGGGGGCTTCGGGATGCGTCCAGCGCTTGAGCAGAGGAACGAGAGCAAAGCAGATGGCTGCTGAGATGATCGCGGCGAGGGCGATTTTTCCGAATACGTCGCCGTAGAGCATCAACGTGTCGCGCGGGAGCGGCACGCCTTTTCCGCCACCGCCCTCTTCGACGCCGGTGAACTGCGAAATGATGGCGGCGAGGTACTGGGAGAACGCCGTCGCGAGAAACCAGGTGCCCATCATCGTGCTCACGAGGTGAAGCGGCGACAGGCGCGTGATCATGCTGAGCCCGACCGGCGAGAGGCAGAGCTCGCCCGTCGTCTGGAGCAGGTAGCCGAGCACGAGCCAGACGACGCCGACCATTCCCCGCTCGTTGGCGGTCACGGCGCCATACCAGTAGAGGGCGAAGCCGAGGCCGAGTTGCAGTAGGCCGAGCGCGAATTTGAACGGAGTGCTCGGCTCGCGCCCGAGCTTGCCGAGGAGCGTCCACAAGGCCGTGAAGACGACGCCGAAGATCAGGATGAAGACGGGATTGACCGCCTGAAAGACGCTTGCCGGGACCTCGTCCGAGCGCGCGCCGACGCCCATCCCGACGTTGTCGGGGGCGACGACCCACGTCACGGTAAAATCGGGATTGTTGCCGTTCTTGGCGCGAAGCGCGTCGAGGTCGCCGAGCGAAAAGACGTGGTCGCCGTTCTTGAAGCCGACCTGCTCCTGCGTCGGCGTAAGCTCGAGGGCCTTTCCGACGTCCCCCTGGCCGATGACGCGCGCTTCGGTGACGCGGTCGACGTTTCGGTCGGTGAAGTTGTTCACCGAGCTTCCGGCTTGCTCGAAGAACGACCAGAAGAGCATCGAGAAGAAGGTGAGGATGAGGACGACGAGCAGCCGGTCGCGCGCGACCTTGCCCAGGCGAAAGAGCTCGCGGCCGAGGTAGACGAGCGCGACGAAGCCGGTCACGAACAGCATGAGACCGGCGGGCTTGCTGATTTCCTCCGCCACCACGGCGAACACGCGACTCGCGGGACTGGTGCTCCTTTTGAGCTCGGCGACGGTGTGCTCGGAGAGCAGCATCACGGGGTCGTTGCCGTGGAAGGGAGCGAAGCTCGAAACGAAGAGGGCGAAGACGGGCACCATGAGCAGGGTGCCGAGGTAGACGACCCATTCCGCCGGGAGCGGGATCCCGCCGACTCTCGCTCGCAGCCGCGCCGGATCCACCGGTGCTCCGGCTTCGGGGGGAAGCCCTCCGCGTGCGAGCGCGACGCAGGCGACCCCGGCCGCGACGAGCAGCGCCGCGCCCACGAAGAGATTCGCGGCGAACGAGTACCCGTTGTCCGGCCGAAAGACGACGAGCGCCGTGAACGCGGAGAGTGCTCCGAGCCCGATGACGACTTGTGTGACGCGCGCCGGCGCGATGAAGACGGCGAGCCCCGTCACCATGCCGAGCGATGCGAGACCGAAGCCGAGGTGCCAGCCGTAGGTCTCTCCGATGTAGCCGCAAAGCAAGGGCGACATCGCGGCCCCGAGGTTGATCCCCATGTAGAAGAGGGTGAAGCCCCCGTCGCGGCGCGGGCTCCCGGGCGGGTAGAGCGAGCCGACGATGGTCGAGATGTTCGGCTTGAAGAAGCCGTTGCCCGCGATGAGCAGCGCCAGCGCCGTGTAGAACGCGATGTCGTTTTGCACGGCCATCACGAGGTGGCCCGCCGCCATCAAGAGCCCGCCGAGCACGACGGCTCGGCGCGCGCCGAGCAGTCGGTCGGCGAGCATCCCGCCGAAAAACGGCGTCATGTAGACGAGGGCGGTATATGCGCCATAGACGGCGTAACCGCGCGCGTCGCTGAACTTCAGAAAGCCCTTCAGCATGTAGAAGAGCAGGAGGGCGCGCATCCCGTAGTACGAGAAGCGCTCCCACATCTCGGCGAAAAAGAGCGTGTAGAGGCCCGCGGGATGCCCGAAGAGTGTCTTTTGGTCGGTCGCTCGCGCGTCGGCCATGGCGGGACAGGCTACTACGCGCTCACGGGCCGGGTCAGGTGATCGACGAGCGCATCGGTGACCGTCACCGGCGCCCGCGGCACGCGATCGAGCCGGAAAACCGGGGTGATCTCGGCCGCGGTCGCGCGCCCCGGCCTCGCCACGCCCGCGGTTTCCGCCGCCCAGCCGACGATCGAGCGTGGATCGGCGCCGCGGGCGCGAAGCGCCTCGAGACTGAGCGAGTCCGAACGTTTGGCGAGCCGGCCGCCCGCCGCGTCGAGCACGAGGGGCAGATGCGCCCAGCGCGGGTGCCGGAGGCCGAGCGCCCTCTGGACGTGCCACTGGCGCGCCGCGCTCGGCAAGAGGTCGTCGCCCCGCACGACCTCCGTCACGCCCTCGGCTGCGTCGTCGACGGCGACCGCGAGCTGGTACGAGGCGCCGCCACCCCGTCGGGCGACGAGGAAATCGCCGACCTCGGCCGCCACGTCGAACGAGCGAGCGCCCAGAAGCTCATCGTCGATTTCCACGGCGCCCGGCGGGACGACGAGCCGCACGCCGGCGTCCCGGCCGCTCGCGGCCTTCGCCTCGCCGCGCGACGCGAAGCGTCCCCGGCACGTTCCCGGGTAGCGGGGCTCGCTCGCTCCGGCGTGCGGGGCGGTCGCGGCGGTCGCGAGGTCGCCCCGTGTGCAGACGCAAGCGTACGCCTGGCCGGTGTCGAGCAGCGTCTCAACGGCGCTCTCGAAGCGTTCCAGATGCTCCGATTGCACGCTCGGCACGCCGTCCCACTCGATGCCGAGCCACTCGAGGTCGCGGAGAGCGGCGTCGGCGAAATCGCGGCGCGCGCGCGGCCCGTCGAGGTCTTCGACGCGGAGCACCAGCCGCCCTCCTCGCGACCGCGCGTGCCAGTACGCGACGAGAAACGTGCGCGCGTGGCCGAGGTGAAGCAGGCCCGTCGGGCTCGGCGCGAGGCGTCCGACCGGGGCTATTTCTTGCACGAGCAGGCTCTTACGCCCGCGTCGTCCTGGGCGACAGAGACCACCGCGTTCGCCTTGCGACAGCGTTCGCCGTCGTCGAGGCGGCAAACGGCCGCGGCCGAACGGGTGAGCGACTCGAATGCTCGGCACACGTTGACGCAGCCGTTGTCGCTCTTCTTGGTCGCCCGGGCTTTCGAATCCTCGCCCTCGGCCCGGCTCGTCGCCTTGTCCGAGGGGGCCGGTGCTCGAC
>Ga0075366_10001953_pt1 | contig 10427 bp, 11 predicted proteins | sample EndMethybrTD3031_FD_72351 | JGI IMG/M metagenome (GOLD analysis project Ga0075366, IMG submission 72351) | Populus endosphere microbial communities from Tennessee, USA - Endosphere MetaG P. TD hybrid TD303-1 | ecosystem: Host-associated > Plants > Roots > Endosphere | place: USA: Tennessee... | reverse complement strand
CCAGCGAATTGCCGAGCGCCCGTCGGAGCAACGCGTGGCCGTTCTCGGTCGTGGGACTCATGTCCGCCGCCGTGCTCGGCGCGCTGCTGCTGACGGTCACCGGGCGTGCCCGACGCATCGAATTGGCGGTGCGCGAGCGAACCTCGGCACTCACCGAGCAGGTCCGGGAGCGCGAGCAGGCCGAGGCCGCGATGCGGTCCAGCGAGCAGCGCTTTCGGAACATTTTCAACAACGTGCCGATCGGCATCTGCTACACCGATCTGCGCGGCAATGTGAAGCAGACCAATCCGCCGTTTTGCGAATTGGTGGGCTACAGCGCGGATGAGCTTCTTCGCATGAACGCGACCGAGTTCACCCATCCGGACGATGTGCCGCAGGACCATGAATTCACCACCCAGCTGGTGCATGGCGAATTTCCCTCGTACCGGCGGCAGAAGCGCTACATCGTCAAGTCGGGCCGCACGGTGTGGGTGCAGGCGACCGTCACCTTGCTGCGCAACGAGGACGGGCGGCCTTGGCGCATCGTGGGCGCGGTCGAAGACATCACCGAGCACTTGCGGTTGGCCGAGGCGGAGCGCGCGCGCGAGGCAGCGGAAGCGTCGAATCGCGCCAAGAGCGACTTTCTCTCCCGCATGAGCCACGAACTGCGCACGCCGTTGAACGCCATGCTCGGCTTCGCCCAGCTCATCGAGCTCGACCAGCGGCACCCCATCGCCCCGACGCAGCGGCCCTGGGTGTCGCAGATTCAGCAGGCAGGCTGGCACTTGCTGGAGATGATCAATGACGTGCTCGACCTGTCGCGCATCGAATCGGGCAACCTGAGACTGAACATCGAGGCGCTGGACTTGCACGACTTGCTCGCGGCGACGGTGACGATGGTCGAGGCCGACGCCAAGCGGCGCGGCGTCACGGTCACCCAGGACATTGCGGCAGACGCGTCCATGCTGCGGGGCGACGCGACGCGCGTGAAGCAGGTCCTGATCAACTTGCTGTCCAATGCAGTGAAGTACAACGCCGATCGCGGTCGCATCCACATTGCAAGCCGCAGAAGCCCGGACGGTGTCGAGGTGGCGGTCACCGACACGGGCCTGGGCATGACGCCGGAACAGATGAGCGAGCTGTTCCAGCCGTTCAATCGCCTTGGCCGGGAGCGATCGCAGCAAGAGGGCACGGGCATCGGACTTGTCATCAGCCAGCGTCTGGCCGAACTGATGGGCGGCAGCTTGCGCGCCCGAAGCGTGCCGGGCGAAGGCTCCTCGTTCATCCTCGCCCTGCCGGAGGTGGCCGAACCGCAACCCACGCGCACCGATTTCGCCGATCCGCAGAGTTCATCGGCCGACTACCACCGCCGGGTGGTCCATTACGTCGAGGACAACGAAACCAACGTCGAGGTGATGCGGGGCATCCTGGCGCAACGTCCGCAAGTGATCCTGGACGTGTCGGTGACGGGCTTGGACGGACTGGCTGCCATTCGCGCGCGCCGCCCGGACGTCATCCTGCTCGACATGCACCTGCCTGACATCAGCGGCATGGAGCTGCTGCGGCACCTGAAGAACGATCCGGGGACGGTCAACATTCCGGTGGTGGTCGTCTCGGCCGACGCCCTGGCGTCGCAGATCGACGCCGCCCGGGAGGCCGGCGCTGACAAATACGTGACCAAACCGGTCAGCGTGACCGAGTTTCTCGAAGTTCTGGACGAGGTTTTGGCGGAGGCAGTGACCCGCTTCGGGTGAGCATTTTCCTACGATTTTTTGATAGCGCATGCTTACTTATTTACCCCCAATGCCCTCATAAGCACTCTCAAAGGGAGAGTGCTAATATCCGCGGAACCCAACCTTTGCGATCGGGTCAATGACTACCATGAACCTGTCCACTGCCACTCCTACCACCGCCTTGGCCGTCCGCGATCCGTGGACCCTGGTGCCGTCGCTGGGCAACCTCGACGCCTACATCTCGGCCGTCAACCGGTTGCCGTTGCTGACCCAGGCAGAAGAAGTGTCCCTGGCCCGCAGCCTGCGTGAAAGCGCGGACGTGGCCGCGGCCGGCCAGCTCGTGCTGTCCCATCTGCGCCTGGTGGTGTCGATCTCGCGCCAGTACCTGGGCTACGGCCTGCCCCACGGGGACCTGATCCAGGAAGGCAATGTCGGCCTGATGAAGGCCGTCAAGCGCTTCGACCCGGACCAGGGCGTGCGTCTCGTCAGCTACGCCATGCACTGGATCAAGGCCGAGATCCACGAATACATCCTCAGGAACTGGCGCATGGTCAAGGTGGCCACCACCAAGGCCCAGCGCAAGCTGTTCTTCAACCTGCGTTCGATGAAGCAGAGCATGAAGGACGACGCCTCCGACGTCGACACGCACCGCAACACGCTCACGCAGGGTGAAGTCGACAGCATGGCGAAACAGCTCAACGTCAAGCGCGAGGAAGTCCTCGAGATGGAAACGCGCCTGTCCGGTGGCGACATTGCACTGGAACCGCAAGGCGACGACAGCGAAGAAAGCTACGCACCCATCGCCTACCTGGCTGACGACTCGCACGAGCCGACGCGCGTGATCGAAGCGCAGCGCCGCGACTGGCTGGCCAGCGACGGCATCACGAAGGCGCTGGACACGCTGGACGATCGCAGCCGCCGCATCGTCGAAGAGCGCTGGCTGAAGGTCAACGACGACAACTCCGGCGGCATGACGCTGCACGATCTGGCCGGCGAATACGGCGTGAGCGCCGAGCGCATCCGCCAGATCGAGGTGGCCGCGATGAAGAAGATGCGCAAGGCGCTCGGTGAGGTGCGGGCCTGATCGCCCCCGCGTCGTTCGAACAAGAAAACGGACCTTCGGGTCCGTTTTTGCGCTGAAGGTGGGCAAATCAGCCGGCAGCGAGCAAGGCTTTCACATCGGCATTCAGCGCTTCGACGCCCGATCCGTAGCGCTCGAACAAGCGCACCTGGCCTTTGGTGTCGAAAAGATAGGTACCCGCCGTGTGGTCCACCGTGTAGGAACCGGGCGCCTTGCCCGGCGACTTGGCGTAGAAGACCTTGAAGTCCTTGGCCGTGGCTGCCGTCTGCTCCGTCGAGCCGCGCAACGCCACGAAACCGCTGTCGAAACTACCCATGTAGGCCTTGAGGACCTCCGGCGTGTCGCGCTCGGGGTCGACGGTGATGAAGACGCCTTGCAGGCGATCACCGTCCTTGCCCAGCGCCTTCTTCACTTGCGCGAGTTCGGCCATGGCCGTGGGGCAGACATCGGGGCATTGCGTGTAGCCGAAGAACACCGCCGTGACCTTGCCTTTGAAATCGTCGGGCGTGCGGGTCTGGCCGTTTTGATCGGGCAAGGCAAATCGGTAGTTGGCCCCGGTGATGTCGACGCCCTTGAACGATTGCGACGAAGGTGCGGCGATGCCCAGCTTGTCGCAGCCGGTGAGGCCGGCGGCCAGCACGGCGACGGCGGCCAGACAGCCAGTCTTGATCAACGTGCGGCGGTATGCCATAGGAGCGGACTCAGGTAGTGATCCACGAGGAGCGCCGCGAACAGCAGCGACAGGTGAATGATGGAAAAGCGAAAGGTCTTTCGCGCCAGCGTGTCCGAGTATGCGCGCCACAATTTCCAGCCGTATCCGATGAAGCCCGCGCCGAGAAGCAATGCAGCCGCGAGATAGATATAGCTGCTCATGCCGGAAATGAAGGGCAGCAGCGTTCCGGCGAAGAGCACGAGCGTGTAGAGGAACACATGCAGACGGGTGAACTCCGCGCCATGCGTGACGGGCAGCATCGGCAGCCCCGACTTGCGGTAGTCCTCGGCGCGGTACAGCGCGAGGGCCCAGAAATGCGGGGGCGTCCACAGAAAGATGATGAGGCAGAGAATCCAGGCGTCGGCGTTCACGTCGCCGCGAATCGCCGCCCAGCCCAGCACCGGCGGCATGGCGCCCGATGCGCCGCCGATCACGATGTTTTGCGGCGTCAGCGGCTTGAGCACCACGGTGTAGATCACGGCATAGCCCACGAAGGTGGCAAACGTGAGCCACATCGTGAGCGGATTCACCTCGACGTACAGCAGGGCGCTGCCGATGGTGCACAGCACCACTGAGAACAAGAGCGTCTGCGAATTGGTGAGCGCACCACTGGCCGTGGGGCGCCACGCCGTGCGCGCCATCTTCGCGTCGATGCGCTGCTCGACCAGGCAATTGAAGGCCGCGGCCGCCGATGCGACGAGCCAGATGCCGATGGTCGCGGCGACGCCGGTGCGCAGGTCGGGCAGGCCCGGGACGGCCAGCAGCATGCCGATCACCGCGCAGAACACGATGAGCTGAACGACGCGGGGCTTGGTGAGCGCATAGAACTGCCGCACGCGCGACGGCGCGGACAAGGCAGTGGATGAGGTGGCGGTGTCGGGCATGGGAAGTCGCGGATTCTACGAAGCGGCCGACCGGCCGGCTGACCACGTCGCGGAAGCGGTCTGGGCCATCGAGTCGGCGGTGGTGTATTGGACGACGCGCGCCAGCAGCGACGTCATGGTGATGAGCAGACCTGCCGCGCCCGCGGTGTGGGCGATCGCGGCGACGAGCGGCCAGCCGAGAACGACGTTGCCCAGGCCGCTGGCGAGTTGCCACCCTCCCACCGCGGCCAACGCGACGGCAAAGCGTCGCTCCGACGCGTCACCCGACGACCACAGCCGCCACGCCAGCCACGTGATGGCGGTGAGCACGACAAGCGCGCCAACCCGATGCGTGACATGGATCGCCGTGAGCGCAGCGAACGGAATGGCCTCGCCATCGCTGCCGATGCCGAGATGGCGAAAGATGGTGAATGCATGGCCGAAGTCCATGGCGGGCCACCATGCGCCTTGGCAGGTCGGGAAATCGGAGCAGGCGAGCACCGCATAGTTCGTGCTGACCCAGCCGCCCAGCGCCACCTGCACGATGGCCAGCAGCCACACGACCCAGACCGCGCGGCGCAGCACCAGCGCCCGGGCAAGCGGCTTCGGCACGAAGGCCTGGGCCTGTGCCGACAGCAACATGAGCAAGATCATGGCGCCCAGCAAGTGCAGGGTCACGATGGCCGGGTACAGCTTGAGCGTCACTGTCCACGCACCGAAGGTGCCTTGCAGGCAGACGGCAACGAAAGTGACGGTCGGCCACCAAGGCGAAATCGATGCGTCGTCGGCTTGCACGGACGACGGGGTTGCGCGAGCACGACGGTACGCCAGCCAGCTGGCGATCATGAGGATCGTGATCAGCACGCCCACGCCGGTTGCCAGATAGCGATGCAGCATCTCGACCCAGGCCTTGGCATGCGTGACCGGGCCGCTCGGCAGGGCCGATTGGGCGGCGCCGATTTCCTGGTGCGCTCCCAGCGGACTCACGCTGCCGTAGCAGCCCGGCCAGTCGGGGCAGCCCAGGCCCGAATCGGTGAGCCGCGTGAAGGCGCCGAACAAGGTGAGGTCGAAGGTGAGGAACAGCGTGAGGATGGTCAGCGCCCGCAGTCGCCGCGCGGGCGCCGCGCCGCGATGGCGCAGCCACCACCATGCCAGCGGCGCCAGCGCGAGCGTGAGCCCGAGCAAGGCCATGCGAAGCAAGGGCGAAAAATCGTAGAGGGGCTGCGCGTTCATGTTAGCCCCTCGTCCGACGAGTACGTCGGCCGGTCCCCCGAGGGGGCGAGCGCGGACGTGACAGGTTGACACAGGTGTCTCATGGGGACGTCTAGCGGCCGGCCTGGTCCCACGAGGCGGAGGCGCGCAACAGCCGCTCCACGTCGCGCTTGGACTTGGCAGGGTCGGTGTCGACCGGCGTGCGCATCATCCACTGGCCCATCGGATCGACCACGTAGAGGTGCTCGTCGAGGCGACGGCCTTCGGCGGGCGCGAGCCATCGCGCCAGGTCGGCACGCGGCACGCGCAGAACCGTGGGCGGGTCGCTGGCCGAAATGGCCGACAAGACCTCGGGTCGCGGTGCAGCCGAATCCGGAATCAGCCAGACCTTGTCGACACGGTCCTTCTCGCGCCCCAGTGTTTCGCGCAGCTGACGCTGAAGGTAGAGGTGCTTCTCGCAGAGCGCATCGCACGCGGCGTCGGCCACCACCACCAGCAGCCATTGCCCGTGCAGGCTCGACGCCTTCACCGGCTCGCCGCTCAGGCGGGTCAAGGGCAACTGATCGGGCAACTCGCGCGTGGGCTGGATGAGGTCTGCATAGTTGGTGCGCGTCTGCGGGCGGATCACGAAATAGGTGAAGTACGAGGCCACCACCGGTGCCGCGCAAACCGCGAGCACGAGCAGCATCTTCAGGCGACCGACGGCCGTGCGGCGCGCCATGTCGGCGTCGAGGCCGGGCGTCGGAAGCGAGTGAACCGTGAAGCTCACCGGTTCAGGTGCGGCGTTGGGGGCGGATGAGTTGGAACCAGACATAAAGACCTGCCATGAGCGCACAAAGCGCGAACCACTGGAACGCGTAGCCGTAGTGCTTGTGAATGTCGATCGCGGGGCGCGGCCACTCGCGCAGCAACCCGTCTTGCGCGAACGCGGCCCCCGCCGAATCTTCCTGAACCAGCGACCAGGGCAGGAGCTGCCACCCCGTCTCGACCGCCAACGCGTCCAGGTCGAGATTTTGACGGATGGGGCCCGAGGCCTGGCCACCGAAGTCGTACAGCCTTGCGGGAGGCGGGGCGATGTGGCCGGCAATCTCGATCTCGCCCGCCGGTGTCGGCACCGCCGGCAAGCGGGCACGGTCGAGCTGGTCGCGCGGCACCCACCCACGCTGAACCAGCACGGCCTCACGCGCGGAACCATTGTCGAGCTTGAAGGGTGTCACGACGTAGAAACCGGGGCGCCCGTTCATCTGCCGGTTGTCGAGGAACACCGTGGCCGGCGCCACCCAATGGCCGCGAAGACGGATCTTTCGGTAGTGCTGCGCATCAGCCTCCCGCACGTTGCGCGCCGCGTCGCGTTCCGCAATGAGAGGCAGCCTGCTGCGGTCGTCGAGCGCCTGCTGCAGTGCCTGCTTTTGCGCGGCGCGATCGAGCTGCCACACGCCGAGCCGGGCGGTGAGGGCCACGCCCAGCAGCGTGGCCAGCAGCACGACCCATGCGCGGCCCTTGAACATTCCCGACAACGAGGTCACCGCGTCACTCCCGATGGGCGCCGGCCGCACGCGGATAATCGGTCCGCATGAAAATCTTCATTGCCGTCGCTTTCGTCGCCATCCTTGGTGCGCTCGCTTTTGCCGGCGTGGCCATGGTCCGCGGCAAGGAAGGCGCGTCCAAGAAGCCCACGATGATGCGCGCGCTGGCTTGGCGGGTGGGCCTGTCGGTCGCCCTCTTCCTTTGCATACTGATCAGCTACAAGCTCGGTTGGATCCAGCCGACGGGCATTCAGGCACGTTGAATTCACGAGGCTGAGAGCCTTTCGAACGTGTCCGAGCAGCGCGCCTCTCAGCCGCCCCAGAAGCAGAAAACGCCGCTCGCAGCGGCGTTTTTCGAGGGGCGCTGCGCTCGGCCTCAGAACCAGTAGACGATGACGTACAGGCCCAGCCAGACGACGTCCACGAAGTGCCAGTACCACGCGGCGCCTTCGAATCCGAAGTGACGGTCCGGCGTGAAGTGGCCCTTCATCAGGCGCAACGTGATGAACAGCAGCATCAGCATGCCCACGAACACGTGGAAGCCGTGGAAGCCGGTCAGCATGAAGAAGGTCGAGCCGTAGATGCCGGACGTGAGCTTCAGGTTGAGCTCATGGTAGGCGTGGTAGTACTCGAAGCCCTGCAGGCCCAGGAAGGTGATGCCCAACGCGACGGTGAGCCACATCCAGGCGATCGCCTTGCCGCGTTGGCTGGCGATCAGCGCATGGTGGGCGATCGTGAGCGTGACGCCGGACGTCAGCAGCAGCGCGGTGTTGATCGTCGGGATGGGCCACGGGCCCATGGTCGTGAAAGGCTCGACCGTGCCGGCGGGTGACGCCGTGGCACCGGCCTGCACGCTCGGCCACACGGCCTTGAAGTCAGGCCACAGGACGGCATTGGACAGGTTACCCAGTTCGGGCACCGAATGCAGCCGCGACCAGAACAGCGCGCCGAAGAACGCGCCGAAGAACATCACTTCCGAGAAGATGAACCAGCTCATGCTCCAGCGGAAGGACACGTCGACACGGCTGCCGTAGAGGCCGCTTTCGCTCTCGCTGATGGCTTGGCCGAACCACTGCTTCATGGTCAGCGCCCACAGCAGCATGCCGAACAACAGCAGCCATTTGGCCCAGTCGCTGCCGTTGATCCATTGCCCCGCGCCCATGATCACGCAGAACAGGCCCGCGGAGGCCATCACCGGAAAGCGCGAAGGCGCCGGGACGAAGTAGTAAGGCGTTTGCCCGTGTTGCGTCGCTGCCGACATGTTTTTCTCCTGGAATCCGAATCTCTTGAATCTCATTCGCCTCGAAGGCCGTCTCGAATGGCTTTCGACGCTCCCACATTCTTTTGGCTCAGGTGGCCACTCCGCTCGACAAAACCCAACTCACCAAGGCGATCAGCACACCGATGAAGATCGCCACGCCGATCAAGCCGGCAATGACGACGTGGACCGGATTGAGCTGGGCCACATCGCGTTCATAGTCCGCCGACTTGCGCACGCCGAAGAACGACCACGCCACCGCGCGCATGGTCTGCAGGAAAGACGCCTTTCGCTGCAGCGCTTCCTTGAGCGGACGCTCTTCGGTCACGACCTCGGCTCCTTCACGGTCACCGCCGCCTGCGGCTCGGCCGGCACCTTGCCGCCCACCTCGAAGAAGGTGTACGACAAGGTGATGGTCTTCACGTCCTTCGGCAGCTTCGGGTCGATGACGAACACCACCGGCCACTGCTTGCTCTCGCCGGGCTTCAGGGTGTACTCGTTGAAGCAGAAGCATTCGAGCTTGTTGAAGTACGGAGCTGCCTGCTTGGGCGCGTAGCTCGGGATGGCCTGCGCCGCCATCGTGCGCGGCTGGATGTTCTTGAAGTCGTACATCACGGTCGTCAATTCGCCGGGATGAACCTCGATGCTGCGGCTCGCGGGCTTGAAGTCCCAGACGCCGCGGGCGTTGGCATCGAACTCGACGGTGATGGTGCGGGTGAGGTCGACCTGCGTGTTGACCTTGCTGGTCTTGTCGAGCTTGAAGTTCGACGAATTGCCTGGCACCTGCTGCTCCGACAGCGACAGCACGTTGATGCCCAGCGCTTCGCAGATCGACTTGTAGATCGGCACGAGCGCGTAGCCGAAGCCGAACATCAGCGCCGCAATGACCGCGAGCTTGCCCACCATGCGCAGGTTGTCGCTGCGCAGGATGGGGTCTTGGTCGGGAGGCAGGGCTTGCGACATCGCAGTTCGATCAGGCTGGCCGGGTCAGAGGCCGACGAGTGCCGCGCGGGCGATGAACCCGAGGAACAGCACCACGGCGACCGACCCGAGGATCAGTGCGAGACGAAGGTTTTGCTTCTTTTGCTCGGGCGTCATGACTGCACGCTGTTCAATTCGTCGACACGCCCCGTTCAGGCGATGACCTTGGTGGCCGCGGCGTTGAGCTTGGGCGGGGTCTCGAAGGTGTGGAAGGGGGCCGGCGACGGCACTTCCCACTCCAGGCCTTCAGCGCCTTCCCACGGCTGCTGCGGTGCAGGCTCGCCCTTGCCGCGCATCATCGGGACGACGATGAACAGGAAGAAGTAGACCTGCATCAAACCGAACCAGAAGGCGCCAATGGTCGCGACCATGTTGAAGTCGGTGAACTGCATCGGATAGTCGGCATAGCGACGCGGCATGCCGGCCAGCCCGAGGAAGTGCATCGGGAAGAAGGTGACGTTGAACGCGATCAGCGAGCCCCAGAAATGGATCTTGCCGCGGGTTTCGCTGTACATCACGCCGGTCCACTTCGGACCCCAGTAATAGACGCCCGCGAACATCGCATAGAGCGAGCCGGCGACGAGCACGTAGTGGAAGTGTGCCACGACGTAGTAGGTGTCCTGCAGCTGGATATCGACCGGCGCCATCGCGAGGATGAGGCCGGTGAAACCGCCCATGGTGAACACGAAGATGAAGCCCACCGCGAAGAGCATGGGCGTCTCGAAGGTCATCGAGCCGCGCCACATGGTGGCGATCCAGTTGAAGATCTTCACGCCCGTGGGCACGGCGATCAGCATGGTCGCGTACATGAAGAACAGCTGGCCCGTCACCGGCATGCCGGTCGTGAACATGTGGTGCGCCCACACGATGAACGACAGGATGGCGATGGACGCCGTGGCATACACCATCGAGGTGTAGCCGAAGAGTCGCTTGCGGGCGAAGGCCGGGATGATGGCGCTGACGATGCCGAAGGCCGGCAAGATCATGATGTAGACCTCGGGGTGGCCGAAGAACCAGAAGATGTGCTGGTACATCACCGGGTCGCCGCCGCCGGCGGGGTTGAAGAAGCTGGTGCCGAAGTG
>Ga0075366_10001951_pt1 | contig 10433 bp, 9 predicted proteins | sample EndMethybrTD3031_FD_72351 | JGI IMG/M metagenome (GOLD analysis project Ga0075366, IMG submission 72351) | Populus endosphere microbial communities from Tennessee, USA - Endosphere MetaG P. TD hybrid TD303-1 | ecosystem: Host-associated > Plants > Roots > Endosphere | place: USA: Tennessee... | reverse complement strand
TCGACCCACTCGCGAATGGTGTAGTCGTCCTCGCTGCGCGCGTCGTCGAGCTCCCGACGCTGGACGTAGATCGGCCTGCCGGCGAAGAGGTGGTTGCCGCCGCAGTGGTCGAAGTGCAGGTGTGTGTTGACGACGATGTCGATGCCGGCCAGGTCGAAGTCCTGCTCGCTCAGTGGACGGAGGCGGGGATCGAGATCGGCCACCGCCGGGTGCAGCTCCGTCATGCCGGTGTCGACCAGCACGCGCGCATCGGGATGGTCGATGACGTGCACGTAGACCGGCATCCGCTCGCCATCGGCGAGCAGGTCGGCCACGCGGACCGGCGTGATGGTGATTGAGGCGGGAGCGTTCATTGTGTACGGACCTCTTCGTCGATCGTCAGCGGTAACCCGAACCGTGGAAAGACGGCGCCTGGGAACGTCACGATCTCCGTGACGATGCCTTCCTCGATGCGCAGCACGTCGAGAGCCAGCGCCCGCCACGCGGCATCGCCTGGACGCAGCACGTAGTTGGCCACCGCCGGCTGCAGATTGGCGCGTGTAAGGACGCAGCGAAGGCGACCGAAGCGCTCCGACCCGAAGCCCGCGTCCACCCAGAGCTCGAGCATGGCGTCGCGGCCAACGACGACGTCCGGCTGAGGAGGCATTCGAAAGACGACGTCGTCGCGGATGATCGACGTGAAGGCGTCGAGGTCGGCCTTCTCGGTCGCATCGACGATCCTCTTCAACAGCTCGCGCTCGGCGACGCTGGGATCCTCGCCGTGCGGCCATTCGCGCTTCCGCGACGGCAGCTTTCGCTGAAGCGTCGCGCGCGCCCGCTGCAGGGCGCTGTTGACCGCGGCGGTGGTGACGTCCAGGAGGCCGGCGGCCTCTTTGGCCGACCAGCCCAGCACGTCACACAGGATGAGCGCCGCCCGCTGCTGCGGCGTGAGCAATTGAATGACCGTGAGGAACGCGATTTCGATCGTCTCGCGGCTCAACGCGATCGTCTCCGGGTCGGCGTCGTGCTGCGAGATCGGCTCGATCAGGGAGTCCGGAATCGGTTGCAGCCACGCCACCTCGCCGGCCGACGGTGGAACGCCGTTCTCCACGGACTTCGCGGCCAGAATGGACCGCCGTTCGTCGCGGGCGATGGCATCGAGGCAGACGTTGGTGGCCACGCGGTAGAGCCACGGACGAAGCGGCGCTCCTTCCATGAGGCTCTCCCGATAGCGCCACGCGCGGAGCAGCGCGTCCTGCACGGCATCCTCGGCGTCGTCGAGGGAGCCGAGCATGCGATAGCAGTGGATGAGCAGCTCACGGCGATGGCGGCCGGCGAGACGGTTGAACGCCTCTTCGTCACCGGCACGAATGGCCGCGGTCAGCGCTGTTGATTCGACCGATCCCGACGGGATCTGGGGTTCGCTCACGGTTCCGCTCCCTGTTGGCGCCGACGCGGTCGGCGATGCTCAATCAGTCATTACCGGAATCGAGCGGGGAAATCATCGGGCATTGCGACGATTCGAGTGGTTGCGGGAGCCGAATCGAATCCGATCAGTGCTTGAGCAGCGATTGCCATCCGCTCAGCAATGTGAGCGGCGCCGCCTCGCCTGTCACGGCGTTGACGACGAACCGTCCATCGGGCGCGACGTCGTACTGATGGCCGACGAATGCAGCTTCGATGATCCGCGTCTGCGACAGCGCCCGTGGCACTCCCGCTCGAACGGCGACCGGGTCGAATGCGACCGCCATGAGCTTCTTGTCCGGGCTGATGAAGAACAGCTGTCGGCCATCGCGACTCCACCGCGGCTGGCCGCCGGTGCTCGAGACGATCAGGCGAGGCGCACGTGCGGGGAATCGTTCGATGGCGACCTGTCCTTGATCGATGTACGCGAGCCAGCCCGCATCGGGCGATACCTGCCCCTCAGCGCCGGGCCCGAGCTCGACGACCTCGTGACTGGCCGGCGACGACAGCGCCATCGAGACGACACCGTTGTGAGTGCCGAACGAGAGGATGCGGCCGTCCGGCAGCCAGCCGGTGGGGATATTCCGCGACGACACAAAACTGGGCAGTCCGGATCCATCAGCGGCCGAATAGTGGATCCCGGCGCCGGACGAGTACGCAATCGCACGTCCGTCTCGAGACCAGACGGGATAACGATCATTCGGACCGGTTGTAATCCGGCTCGACACGTTTCGTCCGTAGTCGAACACGCAAATCGCGAGCGTGCCTCGACGCGGACCTTCGCAGGATCCGGCGAGGTGACGACCGTCGGGCGAGATGGCGGGCCAGCCGTATCTCAACGAGCGCGCGTCCTGCTGCTCGTGCCCGCGCTCGCTCAACCACGTCAGGTGAGATGGCACGTCGGCCGATGACTGAAAGACGAGCACGCCGTTCAGTGAAACGGCAAGCGCCGACGGATAGAACGCGGGAGGGCCGGCGAGCTCGGCGGCAGCGACGGCGGCTGGCGGGCCTCCACTCCGGAGCGAGGCGCTGTCGAACGGCTGCGCGTACAACGTGCCGGCACGCACGTACAGAAGATGGCCCAGCGCGTAGCCCACCGATCGCGCCCCTTCCCAGTCGATCCGGGCCGACTCGATCGTGTCGAGCGATCCGACTCGGAGCTCCGGGGCGATGTCGGTCGGCGCCGCCGCGCTGAACGCGACATAGAGAAAGTGCCGGTCGTCGGGTAGAAACACGGGCCAGCGATGACCGTGAAGCCCTGGTCCTTCCGGCGTGCGGCTCGCCGGCACGGGCGTTCCACCCGCGGCGGGCACGCGGTAGAGCGGGCCGTTGACATCGGGCGCAAACACGATGACGCCGTCGGCGTTCCAGCTGCCGCCGCTCGGCCGACGCACGTCGGCAATGACGCGAATCGCGCCGCCCGTGAGGTCCACGGCCTTCAGCTTGCCGTCGGCGAAGAAGGCGATGCGCTGGTGGTCCGGCGACCAGAAGGGAAACGTGGCGCCCTCGGTACCGGCGATGACGGTTGCCGTCGTTGCGGCCATCGCACGAACCCACAAGGACCGTGAGCCATTCGCCGCTTCGGCGACGAAAGCCAGGTGCGCACCGTCGCGAGAGAGCGCGAGGCTGTACGGAACGAACGCCATGCCCGCCGGAGGCACCAGCGAGGATCGAAGCACTGGATCCGGAACGGTGCCCTCGACCCGCGGGCTGAGCCCGCCCCGCCATAGCGAGAGTGCTCCGGCCATGGCGGCGAACGCCACAGCGGCACCTGCGATGAGAAGCCGGCGTCGCGCCGACGAGGCCTTCTGCGGAAGTCCGGCCGGCGCCGTGTGAGGCGGAACGGGGAGAGCCTGTTCCTCAGCGGCGTCCGCGGCCGGGCCCGAGCGATCGACCGGTGCGATGAACCGGTACCCGCGCTTCGGCAGGGTCTCGATGTAGCGGGGATTCGAGGCCGAGTCTCCGAGCGCGTCGCGGAGTCGATTGATGGCCTTGTTGAGGCCGCGCTCGAAATCCACGAACGTGTCCGCGGGCCATAGCTGCTGCTGCAGTTCTTCGCGGGTGACCACTTCCCCGGGCCGCGCCACGAGCAGAGCGAGTACCGAGAAGGGTTGTTCACTCAGCTTGAGCTTGACGTCCCCTTTTCGCAGTTCGCCGGACCGCAGGTCGGCCTCGAACCCGTCGAATCGGATGACGCGCGCGTGCATTGGCCCACAAGTCTAGCCGGGGACACGACCGCCACATGAATTCCACACGCCAGGCATCGATCTTCCGGAGCATTCCGGCCAGTGTGGCTTGGTTCGCCCGAACTGGAGTGTCGAATGAGCCTGAGCGTCTCCCGCGATCGTGGCCGTCTCTATGTCCTGACTGGCCTCGCCGTCTTCCTCATCGCCGCGATCGGCTTCTCACGGACCTACTATCTGCGACCGTGGTTCGCCGTGCCGCCGTTGACGATGCGTCTGCACCTGCACGGGCTGGTCCTGACGCTTTGGCTCGGGCTCTTCCTCGTCCAGTCGATGTTGATTTCCGTGGGACGAAGGAGCCTGCATCGGCGCCTGGGCTTCGCGGGAGTCGGCCTGGCCGCGGCGGTGATCGTGACGACGTACATCGCGGCGATCGAGGCGGCACATCTCGATGGCAGCCGCGGCGGCATCACCGCAGCCGATCGGCTCTACAGCACCGTCGTCATCCTGGCGCTGTTCGCGGTGTTCGTCGCCGTCGGCACGGTGTGTCGCAAGCGTCCGGAGATCCACAAGCGGTCCATGCTCCTCGCGACGATCGCGATCGTCGGTCCGGCGGCCACGCGCGCCACGGTGCTGCTGGTGGGACGCGGCATCCGCGACCCCCACGTCATCGTCATGTCGGCGCTCCTGCTCGCGGCGGGGTTGTCCGATTGGCGGACCCGCGGTCGACCCCACTGGCTGCTGCTGTGCGGCGGTTTCGTCTTGATCGCGTCGCAAGTGACGAGACGGCTCGTGGGTGGCACCGATGTGTGGGCATCGATCGGCAATTGGTTGATCGGCTAGCCGCGCGCGTTGCAGAAGCGCTCTGCTCTTGACAGGCGCCGCTGATCCGCGGACTAATGACAACGCCATGGCTGATCGCGCCGACACTGCGTATCGACGCCACGGCGACGGGGCGTAACGATGGCGAGCACGCTGACGCCGGCCGAGCTCTTGACCCTTGAATCGCTGGTCACGCCGACGGCCCAGGGCATCGCGAGCCGTGTCCTGGCGAGGACCGCGGCCGGCAACATCACGCTGTTTGCCTTCGACGCGGGCGAAGAGCTCTCCGAGCACACGGCCCCGTTCGACGCCCTGGTGCTGACCCTGTCCGGCAGTCTTGTCCTCACGATTGGCGGCGTGGAAGTCGTCACCTCGCCTCAGACGATCGTCTTGATGCCCGCGAACGTGCCACACGCCGTCCGCGCTCGTGACGCCTCGCGCATGCTCCTGATCATGCTGCGCGAAGCCGCACCCTCGTCCTGAGCGCATCATCGGCCTCCCCTCCGAATGTCAGGCGGGAGTCACCGGCCTGCAGGGACGCCGGCGCGGATCCAGGTGGCGCGAGCGGTCGACCACGCGGCCTCGTCATCGATGCCGAGTCCGCCGAACGCGGAGGCAAGCGCGTCCTCGCGCGCGGCCGGATCGAACCTGATCGCGGACTGCAGCTTGCGGAGGCAGACCGGGCAGGCATGCAGCGGGCTGCGGTCCGCTTCCTCCTGAGAGTTGGCGCCGGCCACGACGCAGCGCCAGTACGTGCAGTGCGTCAGCCCGAACATGTGCGAGATTTCGTGGAGGAGCGTCCACGTCGCGCGCCGCCGCGCGATCCTTTCCCATCCAATCGGCCGCGGCTCACCGAAGAACGCGGGATCCTGCCGCGCGAGGCTCTGGACGCCGACGCGGTCGTTGAGCGACGCCATCCCGAACACGAAGTTCCACGACGGGTCAGGGTAGAGGTCCTCCATCGTCACCGCCACCACGCCGAACGCGTCTTCCGGGAGCCGCTTGCCGAGCCATGCGAGCACGTCACGAGCAAGCATCTGCCGCTTTCGTGTTCCCGCGTTGACTCGCGTCTTCGCGCCGATGTCGCGCACGCTCGCCGCGGGGAGCGTCCTGACCTCGAGCATGAAGAACGCGCGCACGATGTCGGCGAGCTGCGCGAACGGCGGCGCGGTCGGGGGAAAGACGCCTACCGGGAGGAGATAAATCACCTTGCGCCGCGCGTCAGGGACGGGCTTCGACGCGCGCAGGTAGTCGTCGAACGACTGCGGCTTCTCCGGATGCTGGGCCAGCCAATCGTCCGGCTCGGGCAGCGGCGTCGGCTCAAAGGCCGCGGGATCGAGGGCCCGCTGCAGGTCCCGCGGGAGAGTCGCCGTGTAGCCGACGGCGGCCAATCGAATCGGGATTGGGGCGGGCTCCGCGGCCGGCGCTGGATCACGCCGCCGCTGGCCGGAATCGCACGCCGTGCCGAGCGCGACTGCCCAGAGCCCGCACACCGAGAGCGCCACCAGCGACCTGCGAGGCACAAGCCGATCATAGAGGACAGCGATCCGTCCGCGCTGGAGCGAGGGCGCCGGGCGGCCCTCCGAGCACCTGCCGCCCTGATCTTCCGCCGCCCCTGTCGTAAGGCGTCTCCGCTTTTCGATCTCTTCAATGAAGGACAGTACGCGGAGGTATTGAATGATCCAGTTTCACGTTCTCGAGTCGGCGATCCGGCCCCCGGACCGACCGGCAGGTGTTCTCACGCCGGAGGGCGTCAATTCCCTCGACAGCGGGTACCGCCACCTCGCGGAGTCCGTGCTCGGCGTCATTCGCAGGGAGACGTTCGGCGTGGATATCGGCCAGGACAGCGGGCTGACGGTTGAAGAGTATGAGACCTTCCTGGGCTGGCTCCGGCTGACACTCGAACAGCACGTGCACGAACTGGCCTGCGATTGCACCGGTACGAAATAGCTGAGCTCGTCCGGGTCGAAGTGGAGCGACTGGCCGGCGGTCACTTGCCTGGCAAGCGAGTCGAGCTGCGACTGAATCGGCGGCTGACTCCCGCCACCGGATCATCCGTGAGTCACTACTCCGGTCGCAGTGCCTTGAAGATGTCGAGTCGCAGGGCCCTCCACGCCGGCTCGATGCAGGCAATGACCGCAACGCCCGACAAGAGCAGCGGCGCCACGAGGAAGGTCACCGGATCTCGCGGCGAGACGCCGTAGACCAGGCCTGCCATGCCGCCAGCGACCGCCAGCGACGCAAACCAACCGATCGCCATCCCGAGGCCCGTGAGCACCAGGCAGCGTTTCAGTACGAGGTTCACCACGTCGCGACGAGAGGCCCCCAACGCGACGCGCACGCCAATCTCCTGAGTTCGTTGCAAGACGTCCTGCCGGATGACGCCGTAGATCCCAATTGCCGCGAGCAGCACGCCGGCGCCCGCGAAGAGCGATAGGAGCACGACCTGAAACCGGCGGATGGTGACGAATTCGTCGAGGCGTTCTGACAGCGTGGACATCCGGTAGACGGGGACATTGGCATCGATCGCCGCAATGGTTCGGGTCACGCTGCCCGCCAATGACAGCGGCGAACGTTCGGTCCTGATGACGACATCCGCACCGCGGCCCGGGGCCTGCGCGAACGGCTGGAATACTTGCGCCCCGGGCTCGTCCTCGAGCCGGCGACGGCGCATGTCGTCGACCACGCCAACGACAGTGACCCACGCACCGCCGGACCGGTCGTCCAGGAACCGGAGCCGCTTGCCCACTGCGCGCTCGTTGCCCCAGAACTCGCGCGCAAACCGCTGGTTGACGATCGCGACCGGAGTCGAATCGGTCGTGTCCTCATGATTGAACAGACGCCCATCCAGCAGCCGCACGCGAAGGGCCGAGAAGGCTTCAGGGCTGATCGCGTCGTCCAGAATCGCCACGTGCGCGCTTGTGGGCTCCACACCGCTCTCGACGACAACCCCGCTGTTGGGCGCAGACACGGGCAGCAGGTTGCCGATCACGCCTGCCGAACGCACGCCGGGCAGTTGCCGCAGGCGAGAGGTCGCCTCGTCGAAGAAGCGGCGACGCTGCTGGGTGGAGAATTCGTTCGGAACGACCATGCGAAACAGCAAGGTGTTGTCGGGGTCGAAGCCGAGCGGCAGCCGCCGAACCTCGCCCAGGCTTCGCAGCACCAGACCCGCGCCGCATATCAGTGAAAGCGTCACTCCCACCTCGGCCACGATCAGCACCTGCTGCACACGCCGCCGCTGCGCACCAACCCCGTGGCTGCGGCCTGCGTCCCGAAGGGCATCCTGGAGGCTCGGACCATCAGCCGGCCACGCGCTCACAATTCCCAGAAACACGCAGCACGCAATCGACAGACCCGTGGCGAACGCCAGCACGTATCCATCAAGGACGATGGCGTCACTCCGCGGAATGGTGGCCCCAAGACTGCCCACCAGCACCCGCAGCAGCCACTGTGCCGACACCACGCCGACGATTGCGCTCGCCAGCGCGAGTACCGCCGATTCGATCACCCTCTGTCGGACCAGGCGCCCACGTGTGGCGCCGAGCGCGATTTGCAGTGCGAGCTCACGGTGTCGCGCCGCCGCACGCGTCATGAGGAGCGCGCCGACATTGGTGCAGGCGATTGACATCGTCAACAGCGCGGCGCCCACCAGAATCCAGAGCGCAGAACGCGTATCGCGACCGGCGACATCGTCGTCGAGCCGAACCAGATTCGTCGCGAAGCCAGGGAAGTCCGGATCAGCCGCCAACTCGGGATACGCGCTGGCGAGCTGCCGGCCGATCGCATTCATGTCCTGTCGGGCCCGGGACAGCTGGACGCCCGCCGCGACACGACCGACACCCATCACTCGAGCCCGGCGTTCACCCAGCGGGCGCCAGATCTGAATCTCGCGACCGGGGAAGGCGAACGACGCGGGCATGACCCCTGTGACGGTTGTCAGTTCACCATCAATGCGCAGCCCCCGGCCAACCGCCGCGGCCGCGCTGCCAAATCGCCGTTCCGCCAGCGCGCGGCCCACCACGGCCACGCTGTCTCCGTTGCGCTCCTCCTGTGCGGTGTACACACGACCCTCGATCGGCGAGACCCCCAGTACAGCAAAGATCGACGCCGTTGCCCGGACAGCGTCGAGTCGATCGGCGCTGCCTGACACGCTCAAGGTGACTGGCGTATTCGACGTGCTGAACGCGAGAGCGCTGAACGCCCGGCTCCGCTCCTTCCACTCCCGGTACAGGGGATGCGGGATGAGTGTCTGGTGCAGCTGTCGCTTGACGTCATCGATCCAGAGCAGCACCAGGCTGTCGGGATCGCGATAGGGCAACGGCTGCAGGACGACGGCGTTCAAGACGCTGAACGTGACCGTCGATGCGGCGATACCCAGTCCAAGCGTCAGCACGGTGAGCGTGGCGAACCCAGGTGCCTTCGTCAGCATGCGGATCGTGTGACGAAGATCCCGCCTCGCGTCCTCGAGCCAGGCGATGCCATTCATCTCGTGGATGTCCTGCCGCAGCACGGCGGTGTTGCCGAACTGCCGGCGCGCGGCGAGGTACGCCTCATCGCGCGTCATTCCCTGGCGGCGGTAGTGACAGGTGAGCGCTTCCAGGTGCGCGTCGATCTCCAGCCGCAGGTCCTCGTCCAGGCGCCGGCGCGCCAGCATGAACGTCAGGCGGGAGACGATGGCGCGAAGACGCATCCACACGTCAGGCCTGCTCCGCCCCACGGAGGCGGGCGACCAGGCCTGCGAGTCGATCCCAGGCCTCGACCTCGCGCGCCAGTTGGCGCTTGCCGGCGACGGTAATCGCATAGAACTTGGCCTTGCGATTGGCGTCGGACGTGCCCCAGCTCGCGGAAATCCATCGCCGGTGCTGCAGCCGCATGAGGGCGGCGTAGACGGTCCCTTCGTTCAATTTCAGAATGGCGTCGCTCATCTGCTCGATGCGCCTGGCGATGCCGTAGCCGTGCTGGGGCCCCATGGTGTCGAGCGTTTGCAGCACCATCAAGTCCAGCGTGCCCTGCAATAATTCGAGCTTCGGCCCATGACTCGCGTGACCTTTGGCCATCGCATATGACTCTAGCAGGAACACCTATGCGGTGTCCATAGGTGGCTGTCCGCGCGCTCGTGCGCTCGCCGCATCACCGGCCGTTGTGGCGGCGGTTAGCCCTGTCTGAGGGCAGTCATCGGAAGGACGTTGGCCGCCCGTCGGGCCGGAATGATTGACGCCGCGAGCCACGCGATCGCGAGAATCCCGGTGGCGGCTCCCAGAGCGACCGGATCGAGCGGGGCGATCTGATAGATCGCCGCACGCAATCCCCAGCCGAGCAGCACGGCGAGGCCCAGAACCAATCGTGAGTCCGACGATGGTGATCGCGAGGCTTTCGCGAAGGACGAGGCGCAGCACGTCGGCGGGCGACGCGCCGATCGCCATGCGCACGCCGAACTCGCGCAAGAATCGAACCGGGCTCGCCGCACACGGCCGCGTTGATCGATACCGTTCGGCCGCTGGAAACGCGAGTGGCCCAATCCAATCGTGGAGACATTCTGGAGACGCCCGACAGCCGCGATCGGAAGTTGAAGTCCTAGAACGAGATAGTTGGCTGGGAGGCAGGGATTCGAACCCCGATAACAGGCTGCACGCTCGGCCCAGGATGAGGGGCGTTGTCTATCCCGCCAACCGTCGAAACCGCGCGTACCGCTGTTCGAGCAAGAGCCGGTCCGGCTTGTGGGCCGATCGCTGCGGTACGAAGAGGCGGACACCATGGAACCCCTGCAAGCCGTGGATCAACATCGGCCCGTCGGTCTCGTTCAACACATCCGGTCTAACGGCCACGGTGTAGTCGGGTGTGATGCCGATGACGTCGCGATCGAACGCAGCGTGGTGCAACGTGCACAGCGCCACGCCGTTGGGAACGGAGGGAATGCCGAGGGGGTCGGCGTCCGCCACGATGTGAGCCGCCCGGCGTGAGCATCGCTGTCCTCATCTCGACTGC
>Ga0075366_10001950_pt1 | contig 10433 bp, 7 predicted proteins | sample EndMethybrTD3031_FD_72351 | JGI IMG/M metagenome (GOLD analysis project Ga0075366, IMG submission 72351) | Populus endosphere microbial communities from Tennessee, USA - Endosphere MetaG P. TD hybrid TD303-1 | ecosystem: Host-associated > Plants > Roots > Endosphere | place: USA: Tennessee... | reverse complement strand
ATCGTCGTTGACGTTGCTCGAGACGTTGTTGTTGCGAAATCGGCGCAGGTAGACGCTGCCGCCGAGCACCATCTCGCGCGACAGGTCGTGGCTGCCCTTGATCGCCAGCATCGCGAGCTGGTTCTTATTGGTGTCGGGATAGGTGTAGGCCTGCGTGCGGTCATCGAAGAACGACGGCGGCAGCGTCTGCGTGCCCTCGAGGCGGTTGTTGGCCGCAGTGAGCGACACGTCGAACTGGTCACCCTGCGCCTGGTACCCGACCTTGCCGAAGAACTGTTCAACGCGACTCGGGTTGTGTTGCGCCCAGCCGCGCTCCTTGGAAACATTGGCCGTGGCGAAGTAGTCCCACGGGCCCGACACTCCGCCTTGCTCGAACTGCAGCGTCTTGCGTCCGAACGATCCACCGGAGAGCTCGATGGCGCCGCCCGGATAGTCGCGACCGCTCTTGGTGTAGATCGACAGCGCACCACCGAGCGTGTTCAGGCCGAACAGCGGGTTAGACCCCGGGATGAGCTGCAGACTCGCGATCGCCGACTGTGGCAACAGGTCCCAGTTCACGACGTCGCCGAACGACTCGTTGATGCGCACGCCGTCCTGGAACACCGACAAACCTTGCGGCACGCCGACCAGCGGCGACGCGGTGAAGCCGCGAAAGCTGATGTCGGCCTGGTACGGGTTGCCTTGCGCCGCGTTCACCGTGACGCTGGTCGGGTTGCTCTCGAGGAACTCCGACAAATTGCCCTGGCGCTGGCGCCGAAACTCGCGGCTGCCATACGACTGAACGTTGGCGGGGACGTCGCGCAGCGGCGTGCCCAGGCCGGGCAACGGTGTCGTGCCGATGATCTCCACCCGTGACACGCTGGGCTGGTCCCCCTCTGCGGCGACGACCGTCTGCGCGAGGCCGGCAGCGCACGCGGCGGCCACCAGCATCGGCGCCATGGCCGTCCGGCGCGACGGCGGGATGGCTCTGACGCAAGCGATCGGCTCCATCGAACGAGTCACTCCTGTCGTGGGTAGTCCCTGGTGAACGCCACAACAGGATTGCGGAGGAGCCCCGCATGCGCCATGGGAAATCTTCCCGACATGCGGTTTGCAAGGGTTAGTCCCGGGCGCCGGTGTCGCTCCGCAACGAACGTTTCTTGCTGAAGGCGAATGGGTGCGGCTGGCGTGCTGACGTTCGCGGTCAGAACTTCTGCAGCCAGCGCAGCGACAGCAGCAGGCTGCGCGGCGCGGCCGGTTCGAAGAAGCGGCCGTTGGCGTCGTTGACGATGACGCTGCCGACCACATGGCGGTCGGCCACGTTGTCCACGCGCAGCAGCGTCTGCAGCGTGCCGCTGTCGGTGACGGCCCAGTCGGCGCTCCAGCGCAGGTTGACCAGTGCGAAGCCACCGGCGGCGTCGGTGTTGGAGTCGTTGACCGGCGTCGAGCCCTGGCCGCGCACCTCGAGCGCGAATTCACCCGGCACCGCGCCGGGCCGCCAGCCGACCTCGGCGCCGCCGATCACGCGCTGCGTGCCGGCGATGCGGTTGCCCGCCGCCACCGGCGTGTTGGGCGCGGCGCACGGGATCGAGCTGCAGATCAGGAAGTTGTCGCGATACTCGGCATGCAGCAGCGTGACGTTGGCCGCCACGCGCCACGCCGACGACAACCGGTACCCCGCCGCCGCCTCGGCACCGTAGCGGCGCGTGCGGCCGACGTTCTGGAACGACGCGCGGCCACCGGCGTTGGTGGCCACGCCGATTTCGTTTTCGGTGTTGATCACAAACAGTGCGGCATCGACGTCGAGGCCGCCGCCGCGCCACTTGCTGCCCAGCTCGGCCTGGCGGCTGGTCTGCCCTTTCAGCGCGGTGTTGAAGCCCGAGGTGCCGTCGGGCCGGTAGGCCAGCTCGCCGAGCGTCGGCGATTCGAAGCCGCGCGCGGCGCTGAAGTGCACGGTCCAGTCCTGCGCGGCGCGCCAGCGCACGCCCAACACCGGGTTGGTGTAGCTGAACTTCAGCGTGCCCGAATCGTCGCCGTTGCTGAGGAAGTTGTCCGACACGTCGACCTTGACGCGGCCCGAGCGCACGCCGCCGATCAGCGCGACCGTGGGTGTGATCGGATGCTCGGCCTGCACGTAGGCGTCGCGCGACACGGCGCGGTTGTTCTCGTCGCGGCGCAACGCGCCGACCACGCCGAGCACCTGGTTCGGCGCCGTGCCGGTGAAGTTCTCGAAGCCCTGGCGGTCATCGACCTGGCGCTCCTGGTTGACGCCGAGCACCACGTCGGTGGTACCCAGGCGCAGCAGCGCGCGCGCATCGGTGCCGCTGTAGGCGCGATCGAAATCGATCACGCCGCCGCCGTGGCGCGGGTTGGCTTGTGTGGCCGGCGCGATCGCCAGCCACTGCGTCACGCCGCGCGAGCCGCGGTAGCCCATCAACTGCGTTTCGACCAGTGGCGAGCCATCGGCGAAGCGGTGCGTCCAGTGGATGCCGCCTTGCGTCTGGCGGATCGTCTTGCGCGTGTTGAACTGCGTGGCCTGCGGCGTGGTCGATTCGGGGTCGGCTTCGAACTGCGCGCGCGTGAGGCCGAGCGGGTCCTGCGCCTGCTGGTTGTGGTCGGACAGCAGCGCGATCACCGTGTCGCGTTCGCCGCGCCAGCCGAAGCGCGCGTTGCCCAGCGTGCGATCGGCCGCGCTCTGCGGCCGGAAGCCATCGATCTCGAAGCGCGAGCCACTCAGGCGCAGATCGAAGCCGCCTTCCATCGGCAGCGCCAGCGATACGCGCTGCTGTCGCAGCCCGAAGCTGCCGCCGTCGAGCGCGGCTTCGGCTTCGCGCGTGCGCGCCGGCGTGCCGAACAACGCGATCACGCCGCCCGAGCTGTTGCCGTACAGCACCGAGAACGGCCCGCGCAGCACCTCGATGCGCGACGCGCCGGCGAGGTCGAAGTGCGCCACCTGGCCCTGCCCGTCGGGCATCGTGGCGGGAATGCCATCGCTGTACATGCGCAGGCCGCGCACACCGAAGCCGGCGCGCGCACCGAAGCCGCGCGAGCTGATCTGCAGGTCTTGTGCGTAGTTGTTGCGGTTCGACACCGTGAGCCCGGGCACGCGCGCCAGCGCTTCCGACAAATTGACCATCGGGCCGGCATCGCGCAGCGTCTGTGCGTCGACCACGCCGATTGCATACGGCGCGTCGAGCACGCGTTGCGCGCGCAGCGAGCCGGTGACCACGACGGTCTGGCTGGGTTCGGTGCTCGCGTCCTGCGCGATGGCATGCGAGCCAATCAACGAACACAGGCCGCTCAGGCCGATGCAGCGTGCAAGCTGGGTGAGGTGGTGGCGCGGAGGCATGTGCTGAACGCAAGCGGTTGAGGCGGGCGCCATCAGACCGGTCGGCGCCGCGCGCGCCAAGCTGTCGCAACTACCTAGCGGAAATCATGAGGCCTGGCCTGTCTTCGTCCTCAAACGGCGCAGCTTCTGAAGCCGACGAACGCGGTATCGCTGTCGGGTGCGGCGAACAGCCTCGCCTTCGGGTGCTTGAGCCGCGGCACCGTCATCACCGAGGCGCCGCGCATCACGCGCTGCGAGGGCCACAGCGCCTGCGGCACGTCGCACACCGACGGCGCCGGTGTCGATGGCGCCTCGTCGCTCCAACGGCGCGCGCGACCGGCCACCCACTCGTGCACATCGCCCCACACGAAGCCGCGCGAGCCGCCGCTGGCGGCGATCTCCCACTCGACCTCGGTGGCCAGGCGTCGCTTGGCCCAGCGGCACCAGGCATCGGCCTCGTACCAGCTCACGTGCGCCACCGCCTGTGCCGTGGCCACGCGCTGCACCTGCCCGGCGCGCCGCGCCAGCACGGCGCGGCCAAGCTGCTCCACATAACGCGGCGCGCGCCGCTCGTTGCGCTCGATCCAGGCCCAGCCGGCCTCGCTCCACCAGTCGCGCTCGTCGTAGCCGCCGTCTTCGACGAACTCGGCAAACTGCGACCATTGCACAGGCTGCGCATCGATCTCGAACTCCGGCACCGGCTCGTCGTGTGCACCGCGCTCGTTGTCGGGCACGAAGCCGCCTGCCGGCGAGCCGAGCGTCCAGGTCTGCGCGCCGAACCACAGCGCTTCACGCCGCACGCGCGAGGGCCAGATCGGCCACAGCTCCTTGAGTGCCGGGCTGCCGATGCCGGCTGCCTGCGCCAGCGCCGCCAACAGCTCGGCCACGCGGTCTTCGCAGCTCAACACGAGGCGGAACAGATGCAGCCCGGCATCGCTCTCTTCGGCCTTGTCGAGCAGCTCGAGCGTGGTGTCGAACGTGGCGGCGAGGTAGTCGCGCAGATGCGCATCGGTCACATCGGTGTCGCGCCAGCGTTGCTCGCGCGCGCTCACCGAAGGATCGAACCAGGCGTCGGCGCGCGGCTCGATCGACGCCAGCGTCGTGGTGCGCGTGCGGTGCGCGCCACGCGCGCGCTGCACGTTGCGCGCGATGGCACGCTCCTGGAACCATCCCACGTGGCCGATCAGCCACAGCGGCGGATCGAACTCGGCGCGCGCGGCGGACACGTCGGCGCCGGCGAATGCGCTGAGCCAGCGCAGCGTGCGGTTGCGCGCATCGATGAAGGCCAGCGACAGCAGCTCGCGCCCGGCACGGCGCATCGCGAACGGATCGTGGATCGCCGCCGCGGTGGGCGACATCGAACGGGTCACGCCGAACGCATCACGCTACGTGCGCTCGATGCGCGCGTAGGCCGAATGGTTGTGTATGGACTCGAAGTTCTCGACATCGACGCTGTAGCGTCCGACGCGCTTGTCGGCGTTGAGGCGCAGCGCGACGTCGCGCACCAGGTCTTCGACGAACTTCGGGTTCTCGTAGGCGCGCTCGGTGATCCACTTCTCGTCGGGGCGCTTCAGCAGCGGCCAGATCTCGCTCGACGCGGCGTCTTCGGCGAAGCGCACCAGCTCGTGCCATTCGATCGGCTGCAGCTGCTCGACGCGGATGGTCACCAGCGAGCGCTGGTTGTGCGCGCCGTAGTCGGAGATCTCCTTCGAGCACGGGCACAGGCTCTTCACCGGCACGCCCACCTCGCTCCACACGGCGGTGGCCCCGGCCCGCGTTTCGGCGATCCAGCGGCCCTGGTAGTCGAGCAGGCTCTGCACACCCGACACCGGCGCGCGCTTGCGCAGGAAGAACGAGAAGCGCGCCTCGATGCGCCCTTCTTGCGCGCCCAGCAACTGCAGCATGCGCGCCAGGTGCGACGGGATCGACGCGGCGTCGATCGGCGCATCGAGCGCGTCGAGCCAGGCGACGAAGCGCGACATGTGCGTGCCCTTGGCCTCGGCCGGCAGCGCGACGTCGAGGTCCCACATCGCCGCGGTGGCCTGTGCCACTCCGGCCACCGTGATGGTGAGCGGGTAGCGCACGTCCTTGACGCCGACGCGCTGGATCATCAGGTGCCGGTTGTCGCGCGCACTCTGGGTGTCCGGGATGTGCAGGGCGTCGGTGAGGTTGGTCATGCAGCGGTCTGGCTTGGACGACCCGGGGATTGTCGCCGCTGGGCGTTGCGCCGTCGCGTCGCCGGTGCGTCAACCCTGTGGATTGGCGGATTTCAGCCGCAACATCCTCAGTGATTCACGGCCGGCCGCACCACCGCCAGCTTGGCAGCACCGAAGCGGCGCTGGATCGATTGTTCGATGCCGGCCGCATCGAGCCCCAGCATCGACAACAGCTTGGCGGGATCGCCATGCTCGACGAACTCGTCCGGCAGGCCCAAATGCAGCATCGGCACTGCGAGCCCGGCCGCGGCGAGGCACTCGGCCACTGCGCTGCCGGCACCACCCATGACGGCGCCCTCTTCGACCGTGACGATCGCATCGTGCTCGCGCGCCAGCTGCAGCACGGTGGTCTCGGGCAGCGGCTTGACGAATCGCATGTTGGCCACGGTGGCGTCGAGCTTGTCGCCCGCCTGCAGTGCCGGGTACAACAAAGTGCCGAAGGCCAGGATCGCGATGCGCCGGCCGCTGCCGCGCGTCAGGCCCGATTGGCGGCGGATCTCGGCCTGGCCCCAGGGCAAGGGCTCGAGGCCGGGCTCGACCGCTGCACCCACACCGGCGCCGCGCGGGTAGCGCACCGCCACCGGATGGTCTTGCGCGAATGCTGCCGACAGCGCCTTGCGGCATTCGTTCTCGTCGGCCGGTGCGATCAGGCCCATGTTGGGCACGCAACGCAGGTAGGGGATGTCGAACGCGCCGCAATGCGTGGCGCCGTCGGCGCCGACGATGCCGGCGCGGTCGAGCGCGAACACCACCGGCAGATTCTGGATCGCCACGTCGTGGATCAGCTGGTCGTAGCCGCGCTGCAGGAAGGTGGAATAGATCGCGACCACCGGCTTCAGCCCCTCGCAGGCGAGCCCGGCGGCGAACGTGACCGCGTGCTGCTCGGCGATGCCCACGTCGTGGTAGCGCTTGGGGAAGCGCTTCTCGAACTCGACCATGCCGGAGCCTTCGCGCATCGCCGGCGTGATGCCGACCAGCCGCGAATCGGTCTCGGCCATGTCGCACAACCACTGGCCGAACACCTGCGTGAAGGTCTGCTTCGGCGGCGTGGCCGGCTTGACCAGACCCACCGCCGGATCGAACTTGCCGGGGCCGTGGTAGTTGACCGGGTCGGCTTCGGCCAGCTTGTAGCCCATGCCTTTGCGCGTGACCACGTGCAGGAACTGCGGGCCTTTTTTGTCGCGCAGGTTCTGCAGCGTGGGGATCAACGAATCGAGGTCGTGGCCGTCGATCGGGCCCACGTAGGTGAGGCCCAGTTCCTCGAAGATCGTGCTGGGCACCACCAGGCCCTTGGTGTGCTCCTCGAACTTGCGCGCCAGGTCGTACAGCGGCGTGTTCTTCAACACCGACTTTGCACCTTCGCGCGCGGCGGCGTAGAACTTGCCGCTCATGAGGCGCGCGAGGTACTTGTTCATCGCGCCGACCGGCGGGCTGATCGACATGTCGTTGTCGTTCAGGATCACCAGCATGTCGGCATGGCCGAGGCCGTGGTTGGAACCGGCGTTGTTGAGCGCCTCGAACGCCATGCCACCCGACAGCGCGCCGTCGCCGATCACCGCCACCGCGCGCCGGTCTTCACCTTTGAGCTTGGCCGCCAGCGCCATGCCGAGCGCGGCCGAGATCGAGGTCGACGAGTGCGCGGTGCCGAAGGTGTCGTATTCGCTCTCGTCGCGGCGCGGAAAGCCGCTGATGCCGCCGAGCTGACGCAAGGTGCCCATGCGCTCGCGCCGGCCGGTGAGGATCTTGTGCGGATAGGTCTGGTGGCCCACGTCCCAAACGATGCGGTCGCGCGGGGTGTCGTACACGTAGTGCAGCGCGATGGTGAGCTCCACCGTGCCGAGGTTGCTCGACAGGTGGCCGCCGGTCTTGCCGACGCTTTGCAGCACGAACTCGCGCAGCTCGCGCGCCAGTTGCGGCAACTCGGTGCGCGACAGGCGGCGCAGGTCGGCAGGGGAATGGATAGCTTCGAGCAACGACGTCTTCATGTGTTCTTAATTCTGGCGGTCCACCACCAGATCGGCCAACAGGCTCAGGCGCGCAGTGTGCCGCAAGCCGCTGCCGGCGAGCGCGTCTTGTGCACGTTCACGCAACGTTTGCGCCTGACGCTGCGCGCCTTCCAGCCCCAGCACCGACACGTAGGTGGGCTTGTTGGAGTCGACGTCTTTGCCGGCGGTCTTGCCCAGCGTCTCCGAGGCCTGCGTGACGTCGAGGATGTCGTCAACCACCTGAAACGCCAGCCCTATCGCGGCGCCGTACAGCGACAACGCGTCCCAGGCCTTGGCCGGCAGCTCGCCGCAGGCCGCGCCCATCAGCACGCTGGCCTGCAGCAGCGCACCGGTCTTGCGGCGGTGCATGTCGCGCAGTTGCGCTTCGCTGAGCGGCACGCCGATGCTGGCCAGATCGATCGCCTGGCCGCCGGCCATGCCTTCGTGGCCCGCGGCACGCGCCAGCAGGCCGCACAAGCGTGCCTGCAGCACCGGGGCCACGCCGTCGGCATCCGACGCGGCCGGCGTCAGCACCTCGAACGCCAGCGCCTGCATCGCGTCGCCCGCGAGCATGGCCTGCGCCTCGCCGAACTGCACGTGCACCGTGGGCTTGCCCCGGCGCAGCACGTCGTTGTCCATGCACGGCATGTCGTCGTGGATCAACGAGTAGGCATGGATCAGCTCCACCGCCACGCCGGCGCGCAGCGCGGCCGAGCGATCACCTGTTGCGGCTTCGCAGGCCGCCATCACCAGCAACGGGCGCAGGCGCTTGCCGCCATCGAGCACGCCATAGCGCATGGCTTCGCCCAGGCCCGCGGGCGCGGCCATCGGCACCCAGCGCTGCAACGCGCGCTCGACGGTGTCGAGCTCGGCGCGCATCCACAGCTCGAACTCCGACGGATTCATCGAACCGGTTGCCACGCACGGCACGGCTGCGTCGTGCCACCGACTTGAATCATGCCCAGGCGCACCACCTATTTGCCGCTCCAGGGCTCGAGTTCGCCGCGCTCAAGCAGCTTGACCTGTTGTTCAACGTCTTGCAGGCGGGCACGACAAAATTGCAGCAACTGTGCGCCGCGCCGGTAGCTCTTCAGCAAGTCGTCCAAAGGAAGCTGCGCGTTTTCCATCGCGGAAACGAGAGCCTCCAGCTCGGCCAGAGCCTGTTCGTAGTTCGACGGCTCGGCCGGACTAGGGGTTTGCTCTGTAGGGGTCGCCGCCTTGACCATGATGGCGAATTCTACTGATGGGCCGAGGGTAAAATCCCACCCATCGTCTGCGTCGTGCAGCCGATGCGAAGCCGGCCTCGTTGCCGGCTTTGTTTCCACAACCCGCCCGCGGGGCCACCGGGCGGGGGTTTGAAATGGTTTTCCGAAAGGGGATCATGTCCGACCTGAGCGACAGTCTCGAAGCTCTTGCGCGCAGCCGCACACAACTACCCGTAGCCAGCTACTTCGATGCCGACCTGTTTCGTCGCGAGCAGGAACTGATCTTTCAGTCCGCCGCGCGTTACGTCGGCCATGAACTGGCCGTGCCCGAAGTCGGGCAGCACTTGGCTTTGGCCCAGGAGGGCGAAGGCCGCGCGCTGGTGCGCACGCCCGATGGCGTGGAGTTGATCTCCAACGTGTGCCGGCACCGCCAGGCCGTGATCCTGCGCGGCCGCGGCCGTTCGCAGGGCAGCATCGTGTGTCCGTTGCACCGCTGGACCTACGACCTGCACGGCCGTTTGGTCGGCGCGCCGCACTTCCAACAGGACCCGTGCCTGAACCTGCGCAACTACCCGCTGCAGAGCTGGAACGGCCTGCAGTTCGAGGCCAATGGCTTCGACGTGGCCAAGGAGCTCGGCAGCGCCGCGGCGCATCCCGATCTCGACTTCAGCGGCTACGTGCTCGACAAGGTGCATCTGCACGAGTGCGACTACAACTGGAAGACCTTCATCGAGGTCTACCTCGAGGATTACCACGTCGGGCCGTTCCATCCCGGGCTCGGGCGCTTCGTCACCTGCGACGATCTGCGCTGGCAGTTCGGCAAGCACCACTCGATCCAGACCGTGGGCGTGCGCAACGCGTTGCAGCAGCCCGGCTCACCGGTGTACCAGCGCTGGCACGAAGCGGTGATGAAATTCCGCAACGGCGAGCCGCCGCAGCACGGCGCGATCTGGCTCACGCTGTACCCCACGGTGATGGTCGAGTGGTACCCGCACGTGCTGGTGGTCTCCACGCTGCATCCACGAGGCCCGCAGAAGACGCTCAACGTGGTGGAGTTCTTCTATCCCGAAGAGATCGCGGCGTTCGAGCGCGATTTCATCGAGGCCGAACAGGCCGCCTACGCCGAAACCTGTGCCGAAGACGACGAGATCGCGCTGCGCATGGACGCCGGCCGCAAGGCACTGATGGAGCGCGGCGACGACGAGGCGGGTCCGTACCAGAGCCCGATGGAAGACGGCATGCAGCACTTCCACGAGTGGTACCGGCGGCAGATGCAAGGCTCGATCGCACCCGCGCCGTAGCGCATGTCGGCACCGCTGCTGATGGTGCTGGCGACGCTGCTGTTCGCCGTGATGGGCGTTGCGGTGAAGGTCGCATCGCTGCACTACGGTGCCGGCGAGCTGGTGTTCTACCGCAGCGCGATCGGTGCGGTGCTGATCGGCGCCTACACGCGCCACGTGGGCTTGCCGCTGAAGACGCCGGTGCCGGCGATGCACTTCTGGCGCAGCGCCACCGGCGTGACCGCGCTCGCGCTGTGGTTCCACGGCATCGCCGGCCTGCCGCTCGGCACCGCGATGGCGCTGAACTACATGTCGTCGGTGTGGATGGCGCTGTTCCTGCTCGGCGGCTCGGTGTGGCTCGGCGCATCGCGCGTCGATTCGCGCCTCATCGCCGCGGTGCTGGTGGGTTTCGCCGGTGTCGCGATGGTGCTGCGTCCGAC
>Ga0075366_10001948_pt1 | contig 10441 bp, 9 predicted proteins | sample EndMethybrTD3031_FD_72351 | JGI IMG/M metagenome (GOLD analysis project Ga0075366, IMG submission 72351) | Populus endosphere microbial communities from Tennessee, USA - Endosphere MetaG P. TD hybrid TD303-1 | ecosystem: Host-associated > Plants > Roots > Endosphere | place: USA: Tennessee... | reverse complement strand
CTTTCTGTTAATATCGCAATTTTTCACAACCATTTTATATATTAACCGTATAAAAGCCTACTAAGCCTTTGATTTCGGCTGTTTTTTTTATTTGAGGAATGTTTTTTGCATGCAATTACAGTGAAAAACAAAACACGCTAATTGTAAGGCTATTTATTTTATATTTAGCTGTTAGTTAAAAACGGCTAATAAACCATTTCCTTTTCATTAATAACATTTATTAAATTTATATTTTTTTTAACATATCAGCATTTACAATAAATAATAATAACATACAACAAACTGATTAACAAAACATTTGCTTCTCTTTTATAAATAATCCCCATTAATTAAGCATGAAAAGAACGCTACTTATAGTTGATGATGACTTGAGTATCCTAAAACTGCTCAACTTCATTCTGTCAAAAGAATATGATATTGTAGTTAAAAATAATGGCATCGAAGCTTTCAGCTGGCTCGAAGACGGCCATATGCCCGAATTGATTATATCCGACCTCCAGATGCCTTATTTTGACGGCCAGTCTTTTATTAAGAACGTAAAGATTAGTGGCTTTTATCGTGAAATACCTGTTATATTGCTATCGGCCGCCCATGATCTTGATGCCCAGGTAAGCAACATGCCCTTTAAGGTTGATGCTTACATTCACAAGCCGTTTAACCCAACTGCATTAAAAACAGCTATTAATCAAGTTTTACAAGTTTATGAATCACCAAACATCTGATTGGAACGAAAGTTCAGGTTCTAATATCAGGATAGCCTATGCCGGCACCGAGTTTAAGGAAATGATTTCGGCTGGACTAAATGAAGGCTTTAAAATTGCTTACAACAACTCTATTGACCAGTTGAATGATTATTTAGGCGAGCAATCTATTTTATCCGTTCCTGATATTATTTTGGTTGAAGTTGATACTGAGGGCAAATGGATTAAAATGGTTGAAGAAGTTAAGCAAAGCTTTCTTCTTAGTGGTTTAATTATTGTACTTCTTTCATCACAAAATGATAAAACGCTAAGACAAAAAGCCATTAAATTAAAGGTTCATGATTTTTATGGCGAACCGTTTTCCATAAGTGACCTTCGCGAAAGGCTTAACTTTTTGGTGCGCTTTAAACTGATAAAGCCCAAATTGCTTGAACTTTCAAAAGTAGTTGATACGACTTATAAAATGCCGGCAGGTAAGCGTCTTATCGATCTGGTAATTTCAGGCGGTATGATGTTTGTATTATCGCCTGTTATGCTGATAGTTGCTATTTTAATTAAGCTGGATTCAAAAGGCCCGGTATTTTACAAAAGCAAACGCGTAGGTACAGGTTATAAAGTATTTGATTTTTATAAGTTCAGGTCGATGCGTACCGACGCCGATCAATTGCTGGCCAAGTTATCTGCCGAAAATAATCAATATGCCGCCGAAGGAGGCGACAATAAAGTCGCCTTTGTAAAAATCAAGAATGATCCGCGTATTACCAAGCTGGGCAATTTCTTACGCAATTCAAGTCTTGATGAATTACCGCAATTATTCAATATACTACGGGGCGATATGTCGGTAGTTGGTAACAGGCCATTGCCTTTATATGAGGCCGAGATGCTTACCTCAAACGAGTGGTCGATGCGTTTTCTTGGCCCTGCCGGTTTAACGGGCTTATGGCAGATCAGCAAGCGAGGAAAGGAAGACATGTCTGAACGCGAAAGGAAAAAATTAGATAATTTTTATGCGCAGAAATATTCTATTTGGTTAGATTTAAAAATTATTGCCGGTACAGTACCCGCATTATTCCAAAAAGAAAAAGTATAACTATATGCCCCTGAAACTGAAGCCCATTTATATTTTTATAATTGCTCTTTTATTTACCACCCGCGTACATGCGCAGCAAACTTCATTTGTAAGTGACATTAACTATCCTTTTCTTGAAAAACTTATAGCAACTGCTAAAAAAAACTACCCCGAAGTAAAATCCCGTCAAAGCCAGGTAAATGCAGCCAAAGCCGTTTATAACTCAGCCGTGTTTTCATGGCTTGATGGTTTAACTGCATCTTACATTTATAGTCCGCAAACGTCTATCAACATTTCGCAGCCAACCATATTTAAAGGTTATCAAATAAGCCTTTCGCTAAACTTAGGACACCTGTTTTCGAGGCCGGGAGTTATCAGGCAAACGAAAGAAATTTATAAAGCGGCAGAGTTTCAACAGGCCGAGTATATGTTAAGCCTTGAGGCCCAGGTTAAACGTCTTTATTTTTCATATCTGGCAGCACAGGCCGAACTAAGGCTGCGGGCAAATGCCGTAATTGATGCCGAAAGTGCTGTTAAGCAATTAAAATACGCGTTTCAAAAAGGCGAAACAACTTTTCAGATCTATAATGAGCAGCTTACCACCTTATACAGCCAAAACGCCTTTAAAGTACAAGCTGAATTATCGACATTTACAGCCAAAACCAATCTTGAAGAATTATTGGGTACTAAATTAGAAGACGTTAAGTAAAAGATGGAGATAGGCAATTTTTTCAATCTACTAAAGAAATACAGAACTGTACTGATAATAATACCGCTTGTAGCAGTAATCACTTCTTTTTTCCTGGTAAAAAACTTACCTGATAATTACCAGTCGCACGCGGAAATAGCCACCGGCATAGTTGACGCGTCCAGCCATCTTCTTGATCAAGATCCGACGACGAACGTACAAGAGCAACAGGTTTACCGCGAATTCAGTAACCTCATGGCGATCATGAAGCTAAAGAAACTTATTGACCAGGTTTCTTATTCGCTCATGATCCATGACCTGAGCGATCCTTATCCCTTTCGTAAACAAAGTAAGGAATTACTTGAATTGCGGCCTTATGAAAAGGATAACGTATTAGCGATTTTTAAAAAGAAATTTGCCACCCTTCAACCGTTATCTGTTTATGATAAAACCGAGAACTCACTTATTGGTTTGCTCAGGTCAATGAAATACGATGAGCGTAACATAGTAAAAGACCTGCTAATTTACCGTGAAGAAAGCAGTGATTTTATTTCTGTAAGTTTTAATTCAGAAAACCCTCAGCTTTCGGCGTTTGTAGTGAATACATTATGCAAACAGTTTATCGACTATTATACCCAAAGCGTAAAGCAAAATGAATCAAATGCAGTAAACTTTTTATCAAATCTGTTAGATACCAAACGTAAGGCGCTGAGTGAAAAAACCAGCGAATTACAGCAATATAAAATTCAAAACGGTGTATTGAACCTGGATGAGCAGTCCAAAGCGATTTTTAGCCAGATCATGACTTACAATGACAGAAAATTGCAGGCCGAAAAGGATGTAATATCCAATCAGGGCGCCATTGATGCTATCGTCCAAAAGTTCTCACCCGATGAAAGGAAATATGTTGAGTCGATAACCAACAAATACAACCAGGCTATCATTTCCACTCAGGACCAATTGCATATACTGGAAGACCAGTATGTACGCAGCGGGTTTAATAATAAGTATAAAGAATCTCTTGATTCGTTACAGAAACAGCTCTCAAATCAGGTAAATTTAACATCTGATAAATACATTACCAATCCGCTTGTGGCTAAAGAGGATCAGGTTAAACAAAAGCTTGGTCTTGAGATTTCCCGCGATCTGGCTAAATACAGCGTTAAATCAATAAATGACGAGCTCACAAACCTTAATGCTAAATTCTCCCGCCTGGTTCCGTTTGATGCGAAAGTAAAAACCCTTTATTTTGATATTGATATTGCAGGTAAAGAATATCTTGATGTATTGAACAAATACAATGAAACTAACCTGCGTTCAAGCATTTCAATAAAACTGGTGCAGATTGAGATGGCCCAGCCGGACGTGGCCCAACCTTCAAAAAAAATGCTGCTTATTATATTAAGCGGCATGGGCAGTTTATTTGCCTGTCTCTTCTGGCTGTTTATATTATTTTACATCGATGATACCATTAAAAGCCCTACCGAACTGGTTAATAAAACCCAGCTGCCATTATTAGGCTATCTAAACAAGATCAGCGGCGAAAATCTCGATCTGCGCAAACTTTGGGATGTTGAGCACCGTGAAAAAATGAAGATCTTTAAGGAGCTCTTGCGCTCTATACGCTTTGAGATCGATCAGGAATTAAAAGGTGAAAAAATTTTAGCCATAACAAGCATTGAGCCTGCCGAAGGTAAAACACTGCTGGCGATAAGCCTGGCATACTCTTACTCCATGATCAACAAAAGAGTGTTGTTAATTGATGGCAACTTCAATAACGCCACGATAAGTAATACCGCTCAGCCGCAGGTATACCTTGAAGATTATTTTAAAAACAGCCAATTTGGCCAACCCGAACTCAGCAGCTTAAACACTACTGTTTTAGGCAATCGCGGAGGTGACGTAACCCTGCTTGAAATTGGCAGCGAAGCCTTCGTTAAGAGCAAATTTGACGAGCTGCGGAGTAAATACGATATAGTAATCATTGATACTGCCCCACTTACCGCGCTTAATAAATCCAAAGAATGGTTATTGTTTGCAAATAAAACAATAGCTGTATTTGAAGCCAACAGGAAAATAAACAATATTCAGAAACAGCACATAACCTATTTAAAAGGGCTCGAAAACAAGTTTGCCGGCTGGGTACTCAATAAAACCGAATACAATCAGAACAAAGAAAAACGCTCCTAATTGAACGAAGCGCGCAACACCGGTTCATATACTTAACGTTACTTAAAATGAGAATTGACCCTCCCAAACCTAAAAAGGATCCGTTTGGAGATTTAAGTCCGCTTCAAAAAAAAACACGCAAAGCGGCTATAGTATTTGCGTTTATCAGTGTATTTGTATGGGCTGTGAAGATCTTGTTCCTGTAAATTTATAAAAAGAGTTACTACTTCATGCGCAATGAACCAACAGGTAATACTGAAATTAAGCAAAACTTTTGGAAAGCGCTTCTGATTCAAAAGTTTTCGCATCCGTTTGCCCTGTTTTTTCTGCTGATTATCTCACTTGTGATAAGTTTTTTAACCTATAAGCTTGGATTTATAGGCGTAGGTGCTGTTTTAGCGATAACTATAGGTTTACCCATTGTATTTGCCATTACCGTTTATCCCGAATTTGGAATTTGCGCGCTGATCATAGGTGCATTTTTCATCAGTTACATTGCTGAATTATTACCAAGCGGAGTACCCATCGGTACATTGATGGATGTAACCACCTATCTGCTTATCCTTGGTTTTTTTATAAAACAGCGCACCGAACAAAACTGGACCTATTTTAAAAATCCTATCAGCTACATGATATTGGTATGGCTGGCTTACAATATGTTTGAGTTTGTAAACCCTGCAGCCGCATCGCGGCTGGCCTGGATTTATACCGTTCGGACTGTGGGTTTCATTATGCTGATGTATTTTGTTTTTGTTTACCAGATCCGCACAGTAAAGTTTATAAAAACGCTTTTAAAGCTTTGGTTATTGCTGGATATACTGGCGGGAATTTCTGCTTTTCAACAAGAAAATATAGGTTTTTTTTCATTCGAGCGCCGATACCTGTATTCTGACCCTACCCGTGTAAGCTTGTTGTTCATCAACGGTCATATGCGTAAATTTGCCATCTTCTCTGACCCTGTTACATTTTCATACAACATGGTTATAGGCGCATTGCTCTGTGTTGTACTCATTATGGGCAAATTACCTGTCAAACGCAAAATATTACTGGGCTTTATCGCCGCTTTCTTCTTATATGTTATGCTCTATTCCGGTACAAGGGCTGCCTATGTATTGGTACCGGGAGCGCTTTCCATGCTGGCCGTTTTAAACTTCAACAAACGGGTTTTATTTTTCACACTTGTGGCAGGAGGCATGCTCGGCATTTTGATAGTAATGCCGACCTCCAACCCATTGATCAAGCGGTTTCAAACAGCTTTTAACCCATCCGATGACGCATCTTACAACGTCCGTGCTGAAAATCAAAGGAGGATCAAGCCTTATATCCTTTCCCACCCTATTGGTGGCGGCTTAGGTTCTGTAGGCGTTTGGGGCCGTAAGTTTTCACCAAACTCCATGTTAGCCAAATTCCCGCCCGACAGCGGTTATGTGCGCGTAGCTGTTGAAATGGGCTGGATCGGGCTCATCTTATTTTGTACACTGTTTTTTGTAGTGCTTAAAACGGGGATAAACTTTTACTTCAGTATCAAAAATCCCGAACTTAAAAACTACTGCCTGGCTATGTTGCTAATCTTGTTCGCGTTCAATATTGGTAACTTTCCGCAGCAGGCTATCGTTCAATACCCATCAAACATCCTGTTCTACCTGGCCATATCCATCCTTGTAGTATGCAAGCGCCTTGACAACCAGGAGCAGGAGCAATTAAAAAAAATAGTATAGGGACAATACTAATTAATTAAGCAGATGTCATTTGTATCATCCATAAAATCAAATCCCAAATTAAAAAAATTAGTCCACTGGATGCTTATTCCGCCCGGACAGTCGAGGCCAAGGCTTTGGGTTAGGCTGATACTTAACCGCTTTTTCCATCACCGGGGTAAAAACAGTGTAGTAAGGTTTAATGCACGGATGGACCTTTTTCCGTTTAACAAGTTTTCCCTTGGCGCAAAAAGTATTGTGGAAGACTTCGCTGTGATCAATAACGGCGTTGGCGATGTATTTATCGGCGAAGGATCAGGCGTTGGCATCGGTACGGTAGTAATTGGCCCGGTTAAAATAGGCAATTTCAGCATGACCGCGCAGCATGTTGTAATATCCGGCCTTAATCATGGATATCAGGACGTAAGTATACCGCCCCGCCATCAAAAAGTAACCACCCAACTAATTACTATTGATGATAATGTGTGGATAGGCGCTAATTGTGTGGTAACCGCCGGTGTAACTATAGGTAAACATTCGGTTATTGGGGCCGGCAGTGTGGTTACAAGGGATATCCCGCCTTATTCGGTAGCAGTTGGCAACCCCGCCAAAGTAATAAAACAATATAATTTTACAACACAATTGTGGGAGAAAGCGTAAAACATGATACATGAGTTTATTTAAAAAATTAATAAACAAACACACGCTTTCACTGGCGACTAACGCCGTATTACCGGTTTTGGGAATGGTAATACTATCACTGCTGGCCCGCCGCTTAAGTAAACCCGCCTTTGGCAACTATGTATTTTTCCAGATTGTATTTACACTGGCCGATACCTTTCGCACGGGTTTTCTGCAAACATCGGTCATTAAATTTTATTCGGGCTCCACATCCGAAAGAATGAAAAACATATCAGGATCCGCCTGGTACCTGGGTTTTATGGTCACCTGCGTATTTGCCGTCGTAAATCTCCTGATCTATTTTATTTACACCAATCCGGATGCTGATATAGAAATTACACTTAAATGGTTCAGTATCATTTATTTATGCACACTCCCATCGGCGGTGAGCCTTTGGACGCTCCAGGCCGAAGAGCGCTTTGATAAAATGTTCACCTTGCAATTAATGAACCAGGGAGGTTTTCTGGCGCTGGTGGTTGGCGTTGCCGTTGCGGGCAAATCAAATTTTGAAATAACTATATATTGTTACTTTACAGCTAACCTGTTAAGCAGCGTTATTTGCATTATTACAGGCTGGGCTAAGGTAAAAACCATAGCACACAAAAACTGGGCTACAATAAAACAAATGGCCCATTTTGGTAAATACAGTGTAGGCACATCTATAAGTTCATACCTGCTCAGGAGCTCTGATACGTTTATCGTAAAGCCTATGTTCAGCCCTGATCTGTTGGCTGTTTATTACATTCCGCAACGACTTATGGAGATTTTTGAAATCCCGCTAAGGGCTTTCATTTCTACTGCATTGCCGGTAATGTCGGCAGCTGTACAGCGGGGCGATCAAAAATATGTCACCTATATCATGAAAAAATATGCAGGCATGCTGACCATAGCGCTTACCCCTATCGCTGTGATATGTTTTGTTGCTGCCGACCTTATTATCGGACTCTTGTTCGGAGCTAAATACCAGCATTCTGATGCAGGCAATATCTTCAGGATTTTTATGTGTTATGTAATGCTGTTGCCTATCGACAGGTTTTTCGGGATAACGCTTGATATCATCAACAAACCACATCTTAACATGATCAAAGTGTTCCTGATGCTAACTGTTAACATAATAGGCGATTTTACGGGAATTCTCATATTCCACAACTTGTATGCGGTAGCAGTTGCTTCTATCTTTACCTTTGCTACCGGTGCTATATTTGGTTACTGGGCATTAAAAAAACATCTTCAGTTTAAAATATCCGACATCTTTGTTTTAGGCTACATCGAATTAAAAGAGCTTATAGGTGTTGTGATGGGCAAAATAAAAGGAAAACGACTAACTGAATAAGCAAGTTATATGGAGCTTAAAAACCGGCATATCGTAATATTTTCGCAAATGCAGTTTGATAGCCGCCTCGAATCAACAAACTATACTATGGCCAAACATTTGGCCAAAGATAACTACGTGTATTATGTTGACAGGCCCTATACCTGGAAAGATTATATCCAGTTTAAAAATACGCCGGGCTATAAAGCACGCAAACCGCACTTCTTTTCTCCCAAAAATAGTTTTATCCAAACAGAGATCCCTAATTTAAAGATTATTATTACGCCTCCGGTGCCGTCGATCAATTCATTGCCCGAAGGAGCTGTCTATCGGCTGGCCGTAAAGGTGAACGAACGAATTGTAGCGGCGAGGCTCAATAAAATTATTAAGAGCCTTAAAATAAAGGACTACATCTTTATCAACTCCTATGCGTTTTACTATCCAACCATGCACCGGTTGTTGAAATTGAAACCATTATTAAAAGTTTATCATTGCGTTGATCCGCTTATTGAGGAATACCAAATTCGTCACGGCCTTATATCCGAAGATATATTGGTGAAAGATATGGATCTGGTGATCAGCACCAGTAAAGAGTTACGCAACGCAAAAGCAAAACTTAATCCTAACTCGTACTTCGTACCGAATGCAGCCGACATCGGCCATAGTCAAAAAGCGCTGGATCCGGCGTTGCCTGTAGCAGATATCCTTTTTGATATCCCTAAACCGATAATCGGTTATTTTGGCAATATTGAACGACGTATTGATTATAATTTACTAACACAGCTACTCGAACAAAATCCCGATAAAAACTTTGTATTTGTAGGGCCGGTTGGTAAAGATTATGAAAACAACCCTGCTTTTAATGCGCCTAATATTTTCAAAAAAGGAGCAGTACTTTATGAGCAGTTGCCTGCCGTACTTAAAGGATTTGATGTGGCTATTATCCCCTTTAAAAAAGATGACGTAAGCAGTTCCATTTTTCCGCTTAAGTTATTTGAATACCTGGGCTCGGGCCGGCCGGTAGTGATCACTGATTTTAACGAAGATTTAGAAGAGTTTACCGGCGACAGCGTATATATCTGCAAAAATGTTGATGAATTTTCTGCTGCCCTTAATTTATCGTTAAACGACACTCCTTTTTTACAACAAAAAAGATTAAAAATAGCGGCACAAAATACATGGGAGCACCGTATAACAGAGATCAAAAGTTTGCTGGCAACAAATTTGAACAATAAACCGAAAAGTTAATTTTTAATAATACAACCTGCTGCTAATTAATACAAACAGGGTTTAGCAATAAAACACATGGAAATCATTAAATTCATAGCATCCCTAATCGCCATTTTGCTGTTTATATACCTTGGTGTATATAGCCTGTACCTGTTTGTATTTTCGGTATTCGGAAAATTAATCCCCATCAAACCGCCTGCTACAGCCACCGCACTCAGTAAATTCATAGTTTATATCTGTGCTTATAAAGAAGATGAAATTATTTTAAACTCGGCGGCGGCGGCACTAACTATCGATTACCCTAAAGATATGTTCACGGTTTGTGTGATAGCCGACTCCATGAAACCTGAAACCATTGTTAAATTAAAGCAGATGCCTTTGCAGGTAGTAGAGGTGGTTTTTGAAACCAGCACCAAATCAAAAGCGCTGAACAAAGCCATTGAAAACACGGCGGTTGGATTTGATGCCGCGGTTGTTTTTGACATTGATAACATTGCCGCGTCCGATTACCTATACCAGATCAACAACTATTTACAAGCAGGTCACCGGGTGGTGCAGGGCCATAGGGTAGCAAAAAACTCAAACACACAGGTAGCAATACTTGATGCTGTAAGCGAAGAAGTTAACAATCACATTTTCAGAAAATCGCAGCAATTGTTTAATTTTTCGGCAGCCATTATAGGTTCGGGTATGGCCTTGGAGTACAACCTGTTTGTAAATGTAATGTCGCGTATTGATGCCGTGGGCGGGTTTGACAAGGAAATGGGCTTATTATTGACCCGTGATAAGATCCATGTTGCTTATGCAGAAAAAGCGTATATCTACGATGAAAAAGTGAGTAATCCCGCAGTGTTTGAAAAGCAGCGTAAGCGCTGGCTTTCGGCTCAGTTTAAC
>Ga0075366_10001947_pt1 | contig 10441 bp, 6 predicted proteins | sample EndMethybrTD3031_FD_72351 | JGI IMG/M metagenome (GOLD analysis project Ga0075366, IMG submission 72351) | Populus endosphere microbial communities from Tennessee, USA - Endosphere MetaG P. TD hybrid TD303-1 | ecosystem: Host-associated > Plants > Roots > Endosphere | place: USA: Tennessee... | reverse complement strand
ACCTGGGATACGCCAAAGACGAAGAATGATTACAATCTACTCTGGCCGGACTGGCACGAACGGGATTTGCGAGCGCTGATCCGACGAGATCGCAACCATCCTTCGGTGATCCTCTGGAGTATTGGGAACGAGATCTCGGACCAGGGAAGTTCGCAGGGACCGGCGCTTGCCAAAGAACTTGTGGATATCGTGCATGGCGAAGATCTAACGCGTCCTGTCATTTCTAACTGCAACAACTCGGATTCTGCTTTCAATGGTTTTGGGGACCAGCTTGATGTCTTCGGGTACAGTTACAATCAAGACCGATACCCGAATTACCACGTGCAGCGGCCGAACAAGCCGTTTATGGGAAGCGAAACTTCTTCGTGCACCAGCACGCGTGGTTATTACGTATTCCCAGTCAGTAACGATAAGAGTCAAGGGCTAGGCGATAACCAGGTTAGTTCTTACGATCTATACGCGCCACCTTGGGCTTGTGCTCCCGATACGGAATTCGAGGCACTGGATGAAACACCTCAGACAGCCGGCGAATTTGTCTGGACCGGACTCGATTATATGGGTGAACCGACCCCGTACAGTGACGAGGCGTCGCCGACCAGTCCACTCTATCAGGCCCCTTCTAGAAGCTCTTATTTTGGCATCGTTGATCTCGCCGGATTAAAGAAGGATCGGTTCTATAGTTACCAAGCGAGATGGCGTGCCGATCTGCCGATGGTCCATATCTTGCCGCACTGGGATTGGCTGGAGCGGGTGGGGCAGGTGATACCTGTCCACGTTTACACCTCCGGAGACGGTGCTCAATTGTTTGTCAACGGACAGTCGAAAGGAAAACTGACCAAGCAGAAATACCAGTACCGACTGCGTTGGGACGACGTAGTTTATCAGCCGGGTGAACTCCGAGTTGTGGCCTACAAGAACGGGCGGCCATGGGCTGAAGAAGTTGTGCGTACTTCTGGGGGTGCATCCCGTCTGGTTCTTAGACCAGAACGCACAGCCGTGCGGGGTGATGGCGTGGATCTTGTTTACTTTGTGGTTTCCGCAGTGGATGCAAAGGGGAACTTCGCGCCTCGCGCAAATAATTTAGTCCACTTTACGGTACACGGTCCCGGGGAGGTCGTTGCCACCGACAATGGTGATCCGACCGATCAAAATTCGTTCCGGAGCAGTAAACGCCATCTCTTCTTTGGCAAAGCGGTGGCAATCATCCGTTCAAAAAGCCGGATTCCAGGATTAATCACCGTCACTGCGCGGGCGAATAGATTAACCCAAGGAACTGCTGCGGTTTTCGGAACGGGCGGTTTCCCACCCCCCAACCAGTAAATCGTCGAACATGAGCGAGGTAGCAGCGGATCGACTTTAACGAATCGATGAGTAGATCCGCTGCTTTGCTGTTTATATGTTCCTTGAAACTGTATAAGAGCGTTCCCCTGTTTGCCCTGAGCTGAAATATACCTGTGAGTAAACTGCCGATCAAACGGGCGTGGAAGAGCTGGAAGGGAAAGCCAGAAATACGTTCAGCTAGCTGAGCGACGATTTAAAGTATGCTGCCAGGAACTAAAGCGCCCACACATGTCATCCGCATTTTCCTGACTGGAAAATTTGTCTACGCCTAATCCGGGTGCTAACTGGCAAGATCCATGAAGCCTGGCTCGGAACTCACCGCTAATTAAATATGGAAGCTTTAAAGGAACAGAAAAAAAACTCCGTTGAGCAGTTTAGAACTGACTGCGACTTAAAAGCAATGACCCACTGAGAAAAAGGGGCGTTATCTCCAACACCTTGAATGACGCTAAAGCGTTATTGACCCCTTACATGGCTAAAGTCGGTCGCCTAGAAAGAGCGGCTTCGCCGGCTCAAATTGACGTCGTTAGAATTACTCTCTGCGTCAGTCAATAATCAGCTCCGACCCCATGATTACTTTTGCTGAACTTGACACACAACCCTACTGACTCTAGTCGGCCAGCTGAATGATACCGTAATTCGTGTTGCAAACCTGGACAATGACGCAATATTTCTCCTCGCAGTCCAGGATGGATTGCTTAGTCTCCCTCTTCAAGGATGATGATCATTAAGACTTCGTTCTTGATTGGCGGCCGAGCGTCTTTCCTCTTCTCCTTCCATAAACCAGTGTAACCGCTCAATAGAACAGCGATTGCCGTGGACGCTCACAAACCTATCACGTTAGTGCCGCGACCGGCTCGTCCATCGCAATCGGTCGTCTCTCTCGCCCACTTCCATCCCCTTTATCATGGCTGAAAAGAATGAATCTTTAAGTGCACCAGCAGTTTGGTCTCGACGCAGTTTTCTGAAAAGTACCGCCAGTGCAGCGGTTGCCTCCAGCCTCGTCCGTCCAGCCGGTGCAGCGCAACGTGCGTTATGGCCTTTCCCGGTCCGCGAAAGATCGAACTTCAACACTGGATGGCGTTTCCATCTAGGAGATTCCCCCGATGTAAACGGAGAACTCGATTATGTCGCCATTAAACAATGGTTGCTTCCGAGCGGCAACGCTTTCTCGAAGACAACCAGCTACCAGCGACCGGGCGGCAACCTAGGAGGGAACGTGCAATTTGTTCAGTCTGGGTTCGATGATTCCAGTTGGCGATCATTAGATTTGCCGCATGACTGGGGAATTGAGCAACCGTTTGACCAGTCGTTACCTGGGTCAGCCGGCAAACTGAAATGGTGGGGTGTAGCCTGGTACCGGAAACATTTCTGGCTGTCGGACAAGGATGCTGGCAAACGGATTGTTCTCGGGATCGACGGTGCAATGTCGTATGCGGCTTTCTGGTTGAATGGGAACTTTGTTGGCGGATGGCCGTACGGTTACTCCTCGTTTGAACTGGATTTAACACCGTATATCAATGCACATGGGGACAATGTACTTGCCGTGCGACTCGATAACCCACCAGAGTCTTCCCGGTGGTATCCCGGTGCAGGAATTTACCGCAACATCTGGCTAACGAAAACTTCTCCGATCCACGTTGGACAGTGGGGAACGTTTATCCGGACTACGGCTGTCGACTCCAAGAATGCGCAGTTGGAAATTGAGTTAGATATCATTAATGAAACCAACCATGCGCAGAAAGTTACGATCCAAACGTACATAGTCGGTTCCAATCCCTTTGTGGAGCCGCTTGGATATAGTGTGCCGATCAATGTCACCCTTGGCCCGAGAGAGATGGTGACCTGTTCCGCAAGCGCAACGCTGCCATCGCCACGGTTATGGAGTTCCGATCAGCCCAACCGATATACCGCGGTAACGTTTGTAACTGAGGGAGGCCAGCTGCTCGACGATTATGCGACAGTCTTCGGAGTTAGGACGATTGCATTCGATGTGAATAACGGTTTTCTCTTGAATGGGTATAGGCTCCAGTTGCGAGGTGTCTGCTTGCATGATGATCTCGGTGCCATTGGCACCGCGCTAAACTATTCAGCGTTGAAACGGCGTCTGGAAATCATGAAAGAGATGGGTTGCAACGCGATTCGGACTAGCCATAACCCGCACGCGCCGGAGTTGCTTGATCTCTCGGACGAACTTGGCTTTGTTGTTATGGACGAGGCCTTTGACGCCTGGGACACGCCGAAGACGAAGAATGATTACAATCTGCTCTGGCCAGACTGGCACGAACAGGATCTGCGAGCGCTAATCCGACGAGATCGCAATCATCCTTCGGTGATCCTCTGGAGTATCGGAAACGAAATTCCGGACGGAACAAGTTGGCAGGGACCAACGCTTGCCAAAGAACTTGTGGATATCGTGCATGACGAAGATCCGACGCGTCCTGTCATTTCCAACAACTTCCTTCAGGATGCCGCTTTTAATGGTTTTGGAGACCAGCTTGATGTTTTCGGATACAGTTACAATCAGGAACAATACCCGAATTACCACGCGCAGCGGCCAAAGAAGCCGTTTATAGGGAGCGAAACTTCTTCGTGCATCAGCACACGTGGTTATTACGTATTTCCGTTTAGTAACAATGAGAGTCGACTCCCTAGTTTCGTCGAGAGACTTGTATATTATTACCTATTCCCGCCCAGTACCGACGAAGGACTAGACGATAATCAGGTCAGTTCCTACGATCTCTACGCACCACCTTGGGCTTGTGCTCCTGATACGGAATTCACGGCGCTAGATAAAACACCTCAGGTAGCCGGCGAATTTGTCTGGGCCGGCTTCGATTATATGGGTGAACCGATCCCGTACGGTGACCTGACACTGCTGTTCAGTCCGCTCCGTCAAGCTCCTTCTAGAAGTTCCTATTTTGGCATTATCGATCTCGCCGGGTTAAAGAAGGATCGGTTCTACAGTTACCAAGCGAGGTGGCGTAGTGATCTACCGATGGTTCATATCTTGCCGCACTGGGATTGGCCGGAGCGAGTGGGACAGGTGACGCCTGTCCACGTTTACACCTCCGGGGACAATGCCCAATTGTTTGTCAACGGACGATCGAAAGGAAAACTAACCAAGCAGAAATACCAGTATCGATTGCGTTGGGACGACGTAGTTTATCAGCCGGGTGAACTCCGGGTTGTGGCTTACAAGAACGGGCAGCCCTGGGCCGAAGAAGTCGTGCATACTTCTGGGGGTGCGTTCCGTCTGGTTCTCAGACCAGAACGTACAGTCGTACAGGGTGATGGCGTGGATCTTGTTTACTTTGTGGTTTCCGCAGTGGATGCAGAGGGGAACTTCGCGCCTCGTGCAAACAATCTAGTGCAGTTTACAGTAGACGGTCCCGGAGAGATCGTTGCTACCGACAATGGTGACCCGACCGATCAGAGTTCGTTCCGGAGCGGTAAACGCCATCTCTTCTTTGGCAAGGCGGTGGCAATTATCCGTTCGAAAAGCCGGATCCCGGGATTAATCACTGTCACTGCGCGAGCAAGTGGATTGATTCAAGGAACTGCTGCGATTTTGGGAACAGGCTTTTTCCCATTCCCCTAACTAGTCGATCGTCAAACATGAATGACGTGACAGCGGATAGACTTTAGCGAATCGATGAGTAAATCCGCTACTTTGCTGTTTGCGTGTTCCCGGTGCAATTGATAGACCGTTTCTGTTTACCCCGAATCTATTCATAAATTTACCTATGAATAAACTGCAGATCAAAGGGTCATGGAAGAGCTGAAGAGAGAGCTCAAACAGGAATGAACTCAGCTAACCGAGTGACGATTTAAGGTACACCAAAGGTAAAGATGAAGAAACCATCGATAAGATCCAGAAGCGCCTTAGCATCCCCGTCGGGGAAGCCAGAAAGATCATTAAATCCTGATCAGATTAGTCTTGTGGGCTGAGACGTTATGGTTGGGAGTTTTAGTCCTTTTTCATCCATCTTCGATGTGGCAGTTATCACATTTTATCTTAGGTAAGGCGTGGCTTGCGAGCATGGATACGTTCGAAGTTTTTAAGTGACACTGATGTTCTCAAGTCAGGAAAGGTGAGCAAGTGCAACGGTACGCGATTTAGAAAAACTGTTAAAAAGACGTTCCGCCGCTTCTTTTTTAGGACCTTCGTGGCTGTGGTCTTACGAAAGTGAGAAGAAAAGGAGAACCGAATAATGCCACAACTCAAGGATCGGCATTGGACTTAGTGCCGATAAATGCGGTGGGTGTCCTGATGGAGTTTGAGGATGCTGTCAGCAGGGAGGACGCCGCTGAAATGGAGGGTGGGATAGATGACAGAATTGCGCCCGATAATCGAACCCGGGCTGACAACGGAGTTACAACCGATCTCCACATGATCACCAATGATTGCACCGAATTTCCAGAGGCCGGTCGGAACTAGGTGATCATCCATTCTGATCGTTACCTCTTTACGGTCGAGTCGGAAATTAGAAATAATCACACCGGCGGCGAGGTGCGCTTTGTATCCGAGCACAGAGTCGCCAACATAACTGAAATGCGGAATCTCGGCATCGTTGAAGATGATGCAGTTTTTGAATTCGCACGAATTACCGAGAACGACGCTATCACCAACGATTACGTTCTCCCGGATATAACAACCACTGCGAATCTGGCAATTGTTCCCGATCCATGCCGGACCCTTGAGGGTGGCTCCGTTCTCGATGACCGTGTCATGTCCGATGTAAACGTTGTTACTGATAAATGCGCTCCCGATGATGCGCCCATGGATAGTCGGTTTCAGGTGGAACTGGAGATAGCTCCCAATTTGGCTTAAAACATCCCAAGCCTGGACGCTATTATCGAAAATTATTCGGTGCTCTGTCTGATCTAGGTCCAAGAAATTTGTGGGAGAAAACATAGGTTTAGCGGTTTTTCTTCGTAATTTTCTGACCGTCCTTCGTGTCCTTGATTATCCAGCCGTAGGATTTGATTTTTTGACGTAGAGCATCACTAGCAGACCAATTCTTATTCAAACGGGCTTCTGCACGTTGATTGAGCAGGCTCTGAACGGCAGACGGGATCGATTCAGTTTCCTCGTGCAGTTGTAATACCGAGTTCACGTTTTCCCACCACTTCAAAAGTGCGGCTGCCTGAGTTAAAGTCAATTCGCCATGGTCGATCATGCGATTGGATGCACGAATCTGGTCGAACAACTCGGCGAGAGCGGCAGAAATATTTAGATCGTCGTCCAACGCCGTAAAAAAAGCGTCCGACGGTTTGGATTCTAGATCCGGAGTGGCGTTCTGTGCTAGATCACGCAGTCGTTGGAGCCACTCGTCGATTCGAAGCAAGGATTGCCTTGCTTCTGCCAGGCCATCGAACGTAAAGTTTAACGGTAATCGATAATTGACCCTCAGCAGCGCGTAGCGAATTTCTCGTCCAGTGTATCCCTTCTCCGAAAGATTGCGTAGCGTAAAAAAGTTACCGAGCGACTTCGACATCTTCTGCCCCTCAACAAGCAGGTGTGCGCAATGGAGCCAATAACGGACAAATTGTTGACCCGTGCAGCATTCGGATTGAGCAATTTCCGCCTCATGGTGTGGAAAGATGTTGTCGACTCCGCCGCAGTGAATGTCGATCTGCGGGCCGAGAATGCGAGTAGCCATTGCGCTACACTCGATATGCCAACCGGGTCGACCTTTACCCCACGGGCTTTGCCAGGCGACAGCGCCATCCTGCTCATCCCAGGCTTTCCACAACGCGAAATCGCCGACGTTCTCTTTTTCGTAATTATCGCTCCGGATTCTTCCTGAAGGCTGCAACTCATCAAGGTCTAAGCGGGCTAGTTTACCATAGTTGCTGAATCGGTTGATGCGAAAATAGATTGATTGATCCTCTGCCTGGTAGGCGATGTCCTGATCCATGAGGATCTGAATCATTTCCAGCATTTTTTTGATGTTTTCATCATCCGTGGCTGCCGGGAAAAATTGTGCGTGTTTGATGCGGAGCACATCAAGATCTTCGAAAAAGGCGTACTTGAAACGGGCCGTAAACTCGGATAACGGAATTCCGGATTCGCTGCTGCTCTTAATCGTGCGATCGTCGACATCGGTGAGATTCAGCACTCGTTCGACAACATAACCTCTGGTTTCCAAGTAACGTTGCAACAGGTCCTCGAAGACGTACGCTCGAAAGTTTCCAATGTGGGCGTAGGAATAGACTGTCGGACCACAGGTGTAGAGTTTTACCTTGGAAGGAGTCATCGACTGAAATTCTTCGAATGCTCGACTGTACGTGTTATAGAACTTAATTGGCATAGGTAGCGCAGTTCTTCGCCCAAGTGCCGAATTCTACGGAGCCTGGATCAACTCAGGGGGATACTGCCTAAATGTTGCCTCTGGAGCAATTTTTCACAATTTGTTGATGCAAATAGTGTAACACTTTTGTTTGAGCTAAAAATTCTCGTTGGTTATGCTCACAAATTTCTAATGCAGTTACAAATTAGGCCACGTTTGCAGCCGGCTCTGTGACAAGTTTAGGTTCTATCTGCTGGATACTGGCGACCGCCATGGCGGAAATACCTTCGCCACGGCCAATAAATCCGAGGCGTTCATTAGTAGTTGCCTTAATCCCAATGCGTTGGAACGGGATCTGAAGTGTATCGGAAAGCTTTGCACGCATTGCGTCCAGGTACGGCCCAATCTTCGGTGCTTCTGCGATGAGGGAACAATCGATGTTTACAATCGCTAGATGTTTGAGTGTAAGAATAGCTTGTACCCGGCTCAGGATTTCCTGGCTGTCAATCCCTTTGATCGACGGATCATTGTTTGGGAAATGATGGCCGATATCGCGTTCGCCAGCCGCGCCCAACAATGCATCTGCAATTGCATGTGTGAGTACATCGGCATCCGAGTGACCTTCCAGTCCAAATTTGTATGGAATTTCTATACCGCCGAGAATGAGCAGTCGTCCTCTCACGAGGCGATGGACGTCGTATCCGATTCCAACAAAATTCATGGGTAAACCTTTGTTAGCAGTTCGCGCTCAATTTTGCCGTTCCATGCGATTACTGAGAGTTTACCCTCAGCGGCTTTGCTTGGTGCAATCGCGAATTTGCCTCCAGCACACTCGACCAGAAGGACACCTGCGGCAATGTCCCACCAGTTTACGCTTCGTTCGATGTACGCGTCGTAACGTCCAGTCGCTACATAAGCAAGGTCCAACGCCGCGCTTCCCATCATCCGGCATTTCCGCGCCTTATGCAGCAGCTCTTTAAAGATTGAGAGACCGATTTCGATTTCCTCAAGCGTTTTCGACATGCCGATAGAAACCACTGCCTCAGCTAATTCCATGCGGCTGCTTGCTTCGATCGCACATCCGTTAAGATAAGCTTTACCGCCCCGCGTCGCGCTCCAGAGCTCATCGCGCATCGGATCATAAATCACGCCGACAATAATTTTCCCTTTTTCGCGGAGCGCGATAGAAATGCAGAAGTGAGGAATGCCATAGAAGTAGTTCACGGTTCCATCAATCGGATCGATGATCCACTCGAATTCGGTTGCACTATTTTCAGTGGAACCTTCTTCACCGAGAATCGCGTGATCCGGGAACTCTTTCAGTAGAAGATTAGTAATGAGTTCCTGTGAACGAACGTCGAGTTCGAGTTTAATGTCATGTGCTTCTTCGGTATTCACCTTCAGCGGTTGACTAAAATTTTTTCGGAGAAGTTCTCCAGCTTCGCGAGCAGCCCTTACTGCAGCATTGAGATATTGATTCATAACGCTCTCACTATCTGCCGCTCATCGCGGATGTCGAGTGCTTGTGAGCCATGTTTCTGAAGAATCACATTGGATTTGTGACAAGGATGCTTGATAGAGAGGATTGTTCGCCTAAATTATCGGGTGAACCGAAGATAGGCTTAAATAAATGATTCACAGACGGTTCTCTCTTTGAATAATTTGTCTTTGGATGCCAATTTCCTAAGATCGCATCAAAGTGGTGCACCGACATGCAGCAACGATCCTTGGATTTTGTGAATGAATCATTTCGCTTCGTCATCCACGTTCTTAGCAGATTCGCAGCTGCGGAAATGCTTCATGAAATTTGTTGAAAAGCCGGTCACGCGATTATTTTTGTTTATCAAAAAGTTGTCGCTACAACAATTTCTGATTGACGATGTGTCCAATGTTCGTTAGTCAAGCAAATTGGAATGAAATTAACTTTTTTTTTTATCCTCCGCAACTGCGGAATGAAAGGGGGGATAATTAATGCCAGCACCAAAGAAAACTATGGCGAAGCCCGCAGCTAAGAAAACTGCTACTGCTAAAAGGATGACTGCAAAGAGGGCTCCCGCTAAGAAGGTCGCGAAGAAGACTGCTTCTCCGGCTAAGAAGGCGGTCGCTAAGGGACCTGTCACCAAAAAGGTCACGAAAAAATTCGCTAGATAATGCACGAGTGTTGTTAATTGAAATAGGAGGAGATGAAAGTCTCCTCCTATTTTTCTATTCAAAAACCCTATCGCATGGGGTGCGATGGAGATGTTTTCATTGGCCGGTTGACCGTTCCTCTAGCGCTCAATATTCTCCAACTTCTTTCCTGACAGGGCGTTCCGCGCTTAAGAATCAGATATTCTTGGATCATCTGTTTCTCTGGTACAAACTCAGCTCTGACCTGATTGTAAAGCTTGTCGTGACATCATTAAAGACTGGAGGGCAGCACAAGGGCGATGCTCCGTCGCCGCCAGAAACATAAACCCAAACTGTTCAGTGAATGGTTTATTAAGATTGCGGGTGATTCATTTCTGTGGCGCGACAGGCCACGCTTTCCAACGTGGCCGGACTACGGTGTCAGAGGGCCCTCTCCATCTATACTGGCGGTCCGGCAGCCACCGAACCCCGCCATTGCGCTTCAATGCACAAGGTTCGATTAGTGTAGATGTGCGATCTGATCAACTGTTAGAGTTTCTGGTATTGGAGCACGCGGGCGACAATTTTTTCTACGGGCCAAAGGCGGCCGGTACCTTCATATCCACAGGCGAGCAGGCCCTCTTCGGGGCCGATGAAATCTGCTCCGCGTTGTTTTAGGAGTTCCACGTTAGCGA
>Ga0075366_10001946_pt1 | contig 10442 bp, 4 predicted proteins | sample EndMethybrTD3031_FD_72351 | JGI IMG/M metagenome (GOLD analysis project Ga0075366, IMG submission 72351) | Populus endosphere microbial communities from Tennessee, USA - Endosphere MetaG P. TD hybrid TD303-1 | ecosystem: Host-associated > Plants > Roots > Endosphere | place: USA: Tennessee... | reverse complement strand
CTTCTGGGGCTGGGCCTACCGTTTCGAGGCCTACACGCCCGCGCCCAAGCGCAAGCTCGGCTACTACGCGCTGCCGCTGCTGTGGCGCGACCAGGTGATCGGCTGGGGCAATGTCAGTACGGCCGGGCGGGGCCTGAAGACCGAGTTCGGCTACGTGGCCGGTGCCGCTCCGCGCGATGCGGCGTTTCGTTGGGCGCTGGCCGACGAGGTCGAGCGCCTGCGCGGCTTCCTCGATCTGCAACCGGACTGAACCGGTCGAGGCGTGTCAGGGCGCCCGCGCGGCGAGCGCGAACAGCTCGCGGTTGATCGGATTGCGCTGCAGGAAGCTCTCACGAAACGGCGCCGGCACGTGCTGTTCGTCGACGCGCCGGACCCAGGCCAGGCCCTCGCGCAATGCCGCCTCGGCGTCGAGCTCGCGGCCGAGCGAGCGCAGCACACGCACGGCGACGAGCCAGAGCTCGGGCAGGTAGAAGCTCTCGGGCTGGTGGTCGTGCGCCAGGCGCAGCGCCGCTTCCACCTGCGGCAGCGCACGCCGCGCTGCGTCTTGCGCGAGCGCACAGCGCGCAGCGCGCACGTGGCCCGCCAGCGCCAGCCCCTGGCGCTGGTGCGCGCTGGCCCAGGCGGCCAGGCCGGTCGCCAGTGCTTCGCCTTCGTCGGGCGGCACGATGGCGCTCGCGAACAAGGTCGCGATGCGGTGATAGATGTCGTTCGTGTCGGGCTGCAGCGCGAGCGCGGCGCGCATCGGCGTCAGCGCGTCGCCGCCGAGCTGGTGGGCGAGGTCGGCGCGATGCACCTGACGCATCATCGCCAGGCCGAGCGGCAGCTGCGCATGTTCGGCCTGCAGCAACTGCTGGCTGCGTGCCGGTTGGCCGAGCTGCTGGAAGGCCTGCGCGAGCCGGTGTTCGATCGCCGCCGTGTCGCTCGGGCCGCCGCCGTTTCGCCGGAACAGCGCCAGCGCCTCCTCGAGCAGCGGCACCGCCTCGGCATAACGGCCCAGGTCGCGCAGCCTGTGCGCCAGTGTCATCTGCCCCTGCATCGCGCGGCCCTGCATCTCTTCGCCGTTCGAACGCGCGAGCTGGCGCGCCTGCAGGCTCAGCTCGACGGCGAGCTGCACGCGACCCATCTTGGCCTGGGTCGACGCGAGATTCGAGATCGATTGCCAGGCCAGGTCGTTGCGCTCCATCCGGCGCGCCAGCTCGAGCGATGCGGCCCAGACCGGCACTGCGTCGCCGAGCCGGTTGGCGTAGTCGAGCGCGAGCGCAAGGGCGATCGCATAGTTCCAGCGCAACTCGTCCGGCGTGCGTTCCAGATCGACCAGTGCGCGCAGTGGTTCGAGCAAGGCCACGGCCTCGGCCGCACGACGATCCTCTGCGAGCGCCCCCGACAACGGGATCGCGAAGCGCAGCTCGATCTCGCGGTCGCCCTGCGCACGCGCCAGCGCGATGCCTTGTTGCGCAAGCTCCAGCGTCCGTTCCGATTCCCCGCGCATCTCGCCGGTCTGAACCTGCACCAGCAGCGCGCGCAGACGCTGCACATCGTTACTCGCGGCGGCCGTGACTGCGGCGACGCTGTCGAGCGCCTGCTCGCCGAGCTCGAACTCGCCGAGCACCTCGGCGCGCAGCAGCAGCGCATCGAAACGCGCCGCGGCATCGCCCGCGTGCTCGAAGCAGCGTGCCGCTTCGTCCAGCAAGGCCGCCTGTTCGACCGCTCGACCGGCATCGCGCGCCTGCGCCGCCGCGTGCAGATAAGCCGGTGCGGCGAGCGACCAGCGCCGGGCCTGAGCCCAATGCCAGGCGATGCGCCCGGGCATCGCCGGGCGTGCGCTCAGAAAGGCGGCGATCTCGGCATGCAGCGGCTGGGCCACCGGCGCCGGCACCGTCGCGAGCACGGCATCGTGGATCAGGTCGTGCGCGAACGCGCCGTCGCGCAGCACCTGCGCCGCATCGAGCTCACCCCAGGCGTCGGCCAGGTCGAGCGCAGCGACGCCGAGCACACACGCTGCCAGCTCGGCGCTGAAGTCCTGCCCGGCGATGGCTGCGCAGCGCGCCAGACGCACCGCCGGCGCCGACAGCCGCGCCAGCCGGCGTTCGATCAGCCGCGCCACGCTGGTCGGGCGCGGCAGCGCCTGCCCGGCCAGGCGCGACTCGACCCAGCCCTGGCGCAGCGTCTCCAGCGCGAACAGCGGATTGCCTCCGGTGAGCCGGTGCAGCTGGTGCGCGAGCGCTCGCGCATCGACACCCTCGAGGCCGAGCGAATCGACCAGCTCGTGCAACTGCTCCTCGTCGAGCGGCTGCAGCGTGATCGGCGTCAGCGCGCTTTCTTCGAGCAGCGCTTCGTGCAGTAGCGCCAGCCGCGCGCTGCCTTCGGCCGGGCGTTGGGCGAGCGCGAAGTGCAGTGGCGGCGCCGCGCCGGGTTGGCGCAGGCGCGCGAGCACCAACGCGAGCAGCAGGTCCAGGCTGGCGTCGTCGGCAAAGTGCAGATCGTCGAACAGTACGGCGTCGATGCCGGCTGCGGTGGCGCCGCGCAGCAGCGCCGCGACCTCGCGCTGCAGGGCCAGGCGTTGCCCCTCGGGTGTGGCCGTCGAGGAGGGGCGCAAGATTTCGATCGGCAGTGCCGCCGTGCCGGTGGCGCCGGGCAGGAGCCGCGCCAGCTCGGGCCGCGGCGTGTGCCCGGCCAGTGCATGCGGCACGCGTTCCACGATCGCGCGCAGCAGGCGCGCGAGCGCCGAGTACGGCACGACCGAGTCGCCCGGTCGCGCCTGCGCCAGCACCACGCCGCTGTGAGGAGCGGCGAGCTCCTGCAGCAGCCGCGTCTTGCCGAGCCCAGCCTCACCGATCAGGCTGATCACGTGGCCGCGCGTCCAGGCATCGAACGCCGCGCGCAGCTCGCGCATGCGGCCGACCAGCCGGGGCGGGCGCAACACCGCGGGCGGTGGCGATGCGGCGACCGCGCGGTTTTGGTTGTCGTCGTCGACCCCAACGACCGCGAGCGATTGCTCCACCGCTCGCAGCAGCGCCAACGTGTCGGCCGACGGCCGCGCGCCGACCTCGTCCTTCAGCACCCGTTCGCAGCGGTCGAACGCGAGCAGCGCCGCGGCGCGATCGCCGCGCTGGTAGTGCAGCCGCATCACGCGCCGGTGCGCGTCTTCGGAGAGCGGTTCGAACGCGAGCAGCTCATCGGCATGCGACAACGCATCGTCGAAGTCGCGCGCCCGCTCGGCCAGCTCGCACAGCTCGATCAGCGTCGACCGCGTGCGCGAACGGCGGCGTTCGCGCTGGTGCTCGAGCCAGGTGGCGAACTCGCCGCCGAACGTCTGCTGCGCGACGCCGCCAAGCACGTCGTCGGCTTCGTGCAGGTCGTGGCTCACGCCGTCGGCCAGCGCAAGCGTCGCGTGGCCGGTGACGAGGCTGTCGCCGCCGAACAGGCGGTGCAGCTTGAACAGGCGCTGGCGCAGCGCGTTGCGCGCCGCTTCGGGTTCGCTCTGCGGCCACAGCAGCTGCGCGAGGCGGTTGCGCGGCGTCGGGCCTTCGAGCGCGAGCCAGGCGAGCAGGGCGGCGTCGCGCGGCGCGAGCTCGACCGGGTCGCGGTCGGGCAGGGTGGCGCTGGACTGGCGAGCGAGTTGGAGCAACACGGCAGGCGATGCTAACTGCGACAGCCGCGCTGTTGGGCCGCATGTCCCAAGTGCCTCAGCGGAAGACGCTTGCCCAGAGGTGCGACAACGCGCCGACCGTCTGCTCCCAGACCGCGACCAGCCGGCCGCTCGCGTCGACGCCGAGCGCCGGCTGGCGCGCCGGCCCGGCTTGACCGTCGATCGCCACGGCACTGCCCCAGCCGCTACCCGGTACGTAGCGGTTCGCCCAGATGTTGAAGGTGAACCCGGCCACATTGCGCTGCGACCACATTGCCGTGCCGGCGCCGTTCGCGTCGATGACGATCTGCGGCGTGAAGGCCGAGCCCGCATCGTCGATTTCGATCAGTACCGGCGCACCCCAGCCGGCGCCGGCGGTGTAGCGGCTTGCCATCACGTTCGCCGTGGCACCGACGTATTGTTCCCATACGGCGATCGCGTTGCCGGCCGGATCGATCGCGACGCGCGCGTTGCGCGACACGACCGCCGGATCGGTTTCGAGCAATGTCGCACTGCCCCAGCCGACACCGGCGGTGTAGCGACTCGACACGACGCTGTCGAAACTGCCGTGCGGCCGGTGCCAGACCGCGATCGCGTTGCCGTCGGCGCCGAGCGCGACCTGAGGGGCGGGATTGGGCTGCGCCGTGTTGTTGCTGTCGATCGGCGCAGCACTGCCCCAGCCCACGCCCACCACGTAGCGGTTCGCCCAGACGTTGTAGACGAAGTTGGAGCCACCGGTGTCGGCCGACCAGGCCCAGACCGCGACGGCGTTGCCGGCGGCGTCGACGGCGATCTGCGGCGCCGACGTGTCGCCGCTGTCGTCGGCCTCGATGGCTGCGGCGCTGCCCCAGCCGCTTCCGGCCACGTAGCGGTTCGCGACGGTGCTGATGCGTCCGCCGATGCGCTGCCACCAGACCGCGATCACATTGCCGCCCGCGTCGACGCCGACCTGTGGGTTGCCGGCCCAGTCGCTGCCGGACTCGATCAGCACCGGGGTGCCCCAGCCGCTGCCGGCGGTGTAGCGGTTCGCCCAGATGCTGTCGGCCTGCTGCCAGACCGCGGTTGCGTTGCCGTTGGCGTCGATCGCCACCGCCTGGGCGCCTTGGGCGCCGCCCTGGCCGTCGGAGATGACCTGCGCCGTGCCCCATCCGCCCGCCGGCGTGTAGCGATTCGCCCAGATGTTGATGCCGACGCCGCCGCCGGGCTGCATCCAGACCGCCACCGCGTGGCCCGCTGCGTTGACGGCGATGCTGGGCGTTTGCGCGTCGCCGGTGTCGTCGGTCTCGATCGCGGCGGCGCTCTGCCATTGCGCAGGTGCGGCCGCGACGGTCAGCACCGCGCCGGGGCTGATCAACAACCCGGCGCCGTTGTAGACAATCACGCCGTAGACCGCGCCGTTGTCGGCGTTTGTCAACGCAGGCGTGGTGTAGCTCGCCGCGGTCGCGCCGGGGATGCCGACCTGGTTGCGCGTCCACTGGTAGCGCAGCGCGTCGCCCGTGGCGCCGACGCTGAAGGTCGCGTTCTTGCCGGCGTCCGCTGCAGTGGCAGCCGGCGGATTTGTGATCGCGGGTGCGCCGATCACGATCAGCGGCGCCGCGTTCGACCCGATGTTGCCGACGCCGTTGCTCACGTTCACGCTGTAGCTGCCGGCGTCCAGTCCGGTGACGTTGGCGAGCACGAGCACGGCACCGCTAGCGCCCGCGATCGGCGTGCCGTTGCGCGACCATTGGTAGGCAAGCGGCGCAGTGCCACTGGCCGCGACCGCGAGCGTCGCGGTGCCGCCGGGCAGCACCGCGAGCGGGGCTGGCTGGGTCGATATCTGCGGCGCCTGCGGCGATGTCGCATCAATCACCCTCAGCACGGCCGGGCCGCTGCCCACGCTGCCGGCCGCGTTGCTGACCACGACCGCGAACTCGTCGCCGTTGTCGCTCTCGCCGGCGGCGGCGATCGTGTAGACCGCGGCGGTGGCGCCGGGAATGTCGGCGCCGTTCCTCCGCCATTGGTAGCTCAAAGGCGACGTGCCGCCGGCGCCGACGCCGAAGGTCGCCGTATGCCCGACGCCGACGGTCACATCGACCGGCGCGGTGACGATGTTCGGCGCCACCAGCGGCGTGGCAGAACCGACGGCGTTCACCGTTAGCACTGCATCGACGCTGACCGCGCGGCCCAGCGCGTTGCTGACCTCAATCGAGTAGGAGCCGGCAGCGGCCGAGGTCACGGCCGGCAGCTTGAGCACCGCACTGTTGGCGCCGAGGATCGGCGTGCCGTTGAATCGCCACTGGTAGCTCAGCGCCTCGGTGCCGCGCGCTGCCGCTGCGAACACCGCTTCGCTGCCCGTCACCACCGTGAGCGGCAGCGGCTGGCTGGTGAGGCCGGCGGGGATGTTCGCCTCGCTGACGACCAGCGTCGCTGCCGTGCTGATTGCGTCGCCTGCCGCGTTGCTGGCGACGACGCGGTACTGCGCGCCGCTGTCGAGCGACGACAGCGCTCCGGTGGTGTAGTTGGTCGTGCCGATGCCGACGTTGCTCCAGGTCGACGCGCCCGGCGCAAGGCGCTGCCACTGCAGCAGGATCTGCGGCATGCCGGCGGTCACGACCGAAAAGCTCGCGCTCTGGCCGATCCCGACGATGACGCTGCGCGGCGCCTGGGTGAAAACCGGTGGCTCCGGCTGCGCGACCACGCTCAGCGTTCTGGGTTGCCCATAGGTCGGGCCGACAGCGCCCGGCGCGCACGCGGCCAGCGCAAGGCTGGTGCAGTAGCGCACGCGAACGAGAGCCCCGTTGTCGGCCAGTGTCGCTGCCGGGAGGGCGAGCGTGTAGCGCAGTGCCGGCGGCGTGCTGGCCGGGTGTTGCGGATCGGGCGCGGCCGAGAGCGCGGAGACGAAGCCGACCTGCTGCCACGTGACGCCCTGGTCGAGCGACTTGTCCCAGTACACGCCGGCCTGCGGCAGATTCTCCGCGGTGAGCGCGCGCACGGTCACCGCCGCCTGCGGCTGCGTGCCCGGCGCCACCGTGGTCGGCTGCAGGGAGTCGACGAGGAGGGCAATGCCCGGTGCGGGCACGACCGTGGGCGGACTCCACATGACGTTCGAAACGAAGCTCAGCTCGCTGCCGTCGATCGCCAGGCACTTGTAGGCGCCGACAACGGTGCGGTAGTGCGTCAGGGTATGCGCGCCGCCGACCCCCACGCCCGAACTGTCGGCTGGAAGCGGGAGCGGCAGATAGTCGGCAACGAAGGCGCGCGGCGAGGCCGCGACGTTCGCTGCTGCCACCGGAAAATCGGTGACCACGTTCGTGAAGCTCGACATCGGGCTCAGGTCGCCCGTCCCGTTGTAGACGACGAAGTCCCGGTAGTCGGTCATCGCGGTCACATAGCGCCCGCCGCCGGCGCACAGGGGCATGGCGCCGCTGATGGTGTAGGCCAGTTGCCCGGGCTGGGCGCCGTTGGCGATCTGGATCGCGAACGGACCGGTGGCGAAGCTCTTGCCGAGCTTGGCGACGGCGTAGTACGAAAAGCCGTCGAATTCGGCCTCGACCCGGTCACCGCTGCGGCGCGCGTCCAGATGGATCGCCCAGCTACCGCCCGGCTGCGCCTTCAGGATGACCAGCACGTCATCGGCACCGGCAAGCCCGGCTTCGATCGGCAGGCTGACGGTGACCGGCTTGCGAAAGCCGCTGCCGTGAGGCGTCAGCGCATAGGTGTTGGACAGCGGCGTGACGACGTCGGCGGGCAGCGGCGGCGGTGCGCCGGTGGAGTCCTTCGCGATCCGGATCGTCGTCTCGGCGGTGAGCGCCCCGGCCGGGATGACGACGCTCGCCCCATCGGGCCCCGTGACGCTGCCGCCGGCCGCGCCGACTGTGGACGGTGCGGCCGTCGTTTGCGACGCGTCGTCCCCGCCACCGCCGCCGCACCCCGCCAGCCAGAGCGCCACTGCGCCAGCCGCCGCCCATCGCCTCCAAAGTGTCGTTGCCTTCATGCCCGGTCTCCGCGGCGGGCCGACCGCGGCCCGCATGCCCGGGGTTGTAGGAGGGCGGGCGTTACGACTGCGTTATGCGCGGCGGTGCCAGCGAGCGCTGCCGCGAGGCGAGCAGCGCCCCCAGCGCGAGCACGCCGGCCGACAGCACCAGGCCACGCGCCAGTCCGCCGGCACCATCGGCGACCCAGCCGACCAGGCTGGGTCCGACGATCTGCCCCGCCGCGAACACGATCGTGAACGCCGCGATGCCGGCCGGCCAGGCCGGCGCCGCGAGGTTGTGCCGCACCAGCGCCGTCGTCGAGGCGACGACCGACAGGAACACCGCCCCGAACAGTGCACCCGAAACGAACACCGCGACGACGTTCGAGCTCAGCACCGGCAATGCGGTGGCGAGCGCGAGCAGGCCGTTCAGCAGCGCCATCGGCCGGCCGCTGCGGTGGCGCTGCAGCAGCGCGGCCCAGAGCCACGACGACGCAATCACGCCGAGCCCGAGCAGCGCGTAGAAAGCGACGATCAGCGCCGGCGCGAGCCCCTGTTCGCGCAGCAGCGTGACGACGAAGGTCATGTAGCCGATGTAGCCGATCCCGAACATCAGGTAGCCAGCCAGGCCGAAGCCGAGCGGCGCCCAGCGGAAAGCCATGCCGTGCGCCGCCGGCGGCACCGGTGGGCCGGCGAGGCTGTGCGTGAAGTGCGCCATCAGGACCGTCGCAGCGAGCGCAGCAAGCGCGAGCGCCAGCCACGCACCAGGCCAGCCCGGCCAGATCGCGAGAATCGGCGGCACCAGCAGCGACGAGGCGACGATGCCGACACCCGTGCCCCCGTAATACAGCCCGAGCACGAGCCCGGCGCTGCGTGGCGGCTCGAAACGAGCTGCCCGCTGCGCGAGCCGTGCCGCGAGCAGCCCGCCGGAAACGAACGACGCCGCACTCGCCACACCGGTCAGCCCGCGCAGCAGGTACAGCGCGGCGCCGCCGCGCACGAACGCATGCGCGGCGAGCGTCAGTACCGAACCGATGCCGCCCGCGATGAGCACACGCCGCGCATCGACACGTGTCAGCCAGCCCGGCGCGAGCAGCGCGCCGACCAGGTAGCCGGCCGCGTTCGCCGTGTTCATCGCACCCGAGGTGAAGTAGCTCCAGCCGAGGTCGGCGCGCATCGCCGGCAAGAGCAGCGCGTATGAAAAGCGCGCCAGCCCGAGCGAGATCGCCGCGCCGAGCGCGAGCGCGAACGCCGTCGCGAGCGTCGGCGTGCTGCGATCCGAGGGCTGTTCGATGCCCGTCACGCGCGCGAGCGCAACAGCGCGTCGGCCACCTCGGCGAACCCGCGGCCGCGCTCGTGCTGCGTGATGAACCGTGGCCAGACCTCGAGCTGCGCCTCGAACTGCAGCAGGTTCGCCACGCCCACGCTGAGCGGGAAGTGCCCGAACATCAGCTGATCGTTGGTCGAGTCGCCAACGTAGATCCAGCGATCGAGCTCGGCCTCGAGGTGTCGGCCGAACAGCCGCTGAACCATCCAGCGCGCGCCGGTCAGTTTGGTGTGCGTGCCGAACCAGCCGTTGATGTGTATCGAGCTGACCGTCGCGTTCATTCCGGCTGCGCTCATCAGCGCAACGACCTGATCGATCCGCTGTGACGGTAGCTGCGTGAACTCGGAGTGATCGATCGCGATGTCGGTGACGCGGCCGGCGCTGTCGCGCGCGAGGCTCGCGCCGGGCACTTCGCGCAACACCTGTTCGGCGACCGCGCCGAGCCGGAGGCTGTTGTGCACGCGCATCGGCTCGTCCTGGGCGTATTCGACACGCAGCGCATCGCTCTCGCGGAACAGCGCAACGGCGCCGTTCTCGGCGACGATCGCATCGACCGGCCAGGTGTTCGCGAACGGTTCGCTCCAGCCCATCGGCCGCCCGGTGATCGCGATGATGCGGATGCCGGCGGCGTGCAGGCGTTCGAGCGCGGCGAGCGCGTCGGCACCGATGGCGCCCTCGCTCGTCAGCGTGTCGTCGATGTCGGTGAAGACGCCCAGCACGCGCCGCGCCGCGCCCTGATCAAGCTCGGACAACGGGCGCGGCCTTGGTGAAGTCATGGGGCGGGAGTCTTGCACACCGTGAAAGAGCGCGTGACAAGCAACCGGCTGGCGAAGCCCGCCTCGGGCGACTACAATCCACGCACTTTCCGAGGAGCGTTGCAAGGCCCATTCGTTCGTTGAATGGCCCCAGGCTCGGAAACCTACTTGCAACCGCGCTCACCCGCACGATTCGACCTCGTGGGTGAGTTCTGACCTCCCTCGATGCGCGTGCGGGTTCCTCAATATCTGGAGCTCGATATGAATGCCGTCCTGAAACCTTCCGCCGATTTCGCCATTGCCGACCCGTCGCTCGCCGCCTGGGGCCGCAAGGAAATCAAGATCGCCGAAACCGAGATGCCCGGCCTGATGGCCATTCGCGAAGAATTCGCGAAGTCGCAGCCACTGAAGGGTGCGCGCATCACCGGCAGCATCCACATGACGATCCAGACGGCCGTGCTGGTCGAGACGCTGCAGGCGCTCGGCGCGAGCGTTCGCTGGGCCTCGTGCAACATCTTCTCGACGCAAGACCACGCCGCTGCCGCGCTCGTCGCGAACGACAAGCAGACGCCGGTGTTCGCGCACAAGGGCGAAACGCTTGCCGAGTACTGGGACTTCACGCACCGCATCTTCGAATTCGGACCCAAGGGCGCCGAAGGCGAAGGCCCGAACATGATCCTCGATGATGGTGGCGATGCGACGCTCTTGATGATCCTCGGCCAGCGCGCCGAGAAAGATGCATCGGTCATCAGCAAGCCGACCAGCGAAGAGGAGACC
>Ga0075366_10001945_pt1 | contig 10445 bp, 10 predicted proteins | sample EndMethybrTD3031_FD_72351 | JGI IMG/M metagenome (GOLD analysis project Ga0075366, IMG submission 72351) | Populus endosphere microbial communities from Tennessee, USA - Endosphere MetaG P. TD hybrid TD303-1 | ecosystem: Host-associated > Plants > Roots > Endosphere | place: USA: Tennessee... | reverse complement strand
GCCGGTGGCGCGGCCAGGCTCAAGGCCAGGGCGGCGAGGCTGGAGAGAAGACGAGGGCGCATCGGTCAAGGCTTCGGCGGCGACAGGAACGGAAAGTCCGTGTCCGAGACCGGCCGCTCGTCGTGGCTCAGGCCGTCGTCGATGCTGGCGTTGGTCCCGTCGACCAGCAGCGAGCGATAGACGTTGACGGCGCTGTAGCTGGGCGCGCGGCCGCCGCAGTCGGCGCCGGTCGGACGCGCGGCCAGCGCCGCCATCTCGACCGCGAACAGCTGCGCGCAGGTCTTCGCCGCGCTGTTCACCCACTGGCGATCGTCGGCCAGCAGCCGGGCCAGGACCAGGTAGCGGTGAGGTTCGACCTTCGGCGCGGCCACCAGCTGGTTGCCGCACTGGCCGTCGAAGCCGTCATAGAGGGCTAGGCCCTTCTCGATCTCGGCGACGAAGGCCGCGCCGTCCGCGGGTGTGGCGGCGTTGTAGGCCTCCTTCAGCCGGTCCTGCTCGGCGTCGCTCGCGATTGTGCCCAAGAGGGCGTTGCCGGTCAGCGGCCGGGCCGCGCGGTCGATCCGGCGTTGGCTGGAACGGGTGCTGGCCCAGACGGCCAGAATCGGACCGCCCTTGGCGACGGCCTTGAGCTCGACCTGGACGACGATCGAGGCTGGGGTCCAGCCGGCTAGCAGGTTCTGGGCCGGGCCGCCTTTCGTGTGGCGCCATTCGCGCCGGATCGCCGCGACCGTGGCGGCGTCGAAGGTCGGACAGCCCGCGACGTCGACCGGCGCTCCGGCCTTCAGGGCGCCGGCGGCGACATCATAGGCGGCCCGCGTGCCGCGCACGTTGTTGAAGAACGGATCATCCCGCGGCCCGGCGAAGACGCGGAACTGGCCATGACGGCTGGGCAGGCCGTTGGGCGTCTCGGCCGCGCCCTTGGCGACGTCCTCGCCGAGGCGGCATTCGGCCTGTCCTGGACTCGGGAACCGGCAGGCGATGGTGACGCTGGCCGTCGTGGCTCCGAACCGCCGGCCGCTGTCGATATGGAAGGCGTAGGTCAGGCGGTCCGAGAAGCCGCGCCCCACGATCGGCATGGCCAGGTTCAGGTGGCGGCCGTCCGACGCTGTCCAGGCGTAGAGGTCGCCGATGTCGGCGCGGGCATCGGCGATGACGCTGGGCGTGTCGAGATGGTCGGAGGCGGCGGCGTGGCCGGCCGACAGGGCGAAGCTGGCGAGAGCGGCGGTGGTCCAGAGAGAGGGGCGCATGGCGATCCGGCGGGTTGCTGACCCGCCCGATAGGCCTCAGGCGATGGCCGCTTCGCTGTCGGATTCTTTAGCGATCGGCGCTGGCGAGCGGGTCGCGCGCCACAGGACCAGGCCGACCCCGCCGAGGGTCAGCTCGCGCAGCCGGCGCAACAGCGACAGGGCCAGGGCCTGGTCGGGCGTCAGGCCCAGGGCTCCGCCCAGCAGCAGATAGCCGCCCTCCTGTACGCCGAGAGCGCCAGGAATGGCGAAGCCGACGACCTTCGCCGTCTGGGCCAGACCTTCGACGATCAAGGCCTGCAGCAGGGTGGGGTTCAAGCCGAGCGCCCACATCGAGATGTAGGTCTCGAACGCGCCGCCGATCCACGCGGCCATGTGCCAGGCCCAGGAGGCGAACAGGTTGGCGCGCTGCCGGCCGATGCCACGGAACGCCTCGCCCAGTTCACCGATCCGGCTGGCGAGGGCGGTCCAGCGTTGAGAGAGCTGGCCCAGGCGCCGGCCGAGGCCAGCCTTGTGGGCGGCGAACGCGGCGAGGGCGATCGCGGCGACGAGAACGACCAGGGCCAATCCGGCTTGCGCCAGGCGTGGGTCGTGCAGGGTGGCGATGGCCACGACCAGGCTGGTCAGCACGAACAGCGCCAGGCCCACCGTACCGGCCAGCACATCGACGACGCAGCTGGCCGTGGCCTCGGCCAGGGTCAGGCCATTGCGGACCGACAGCTTGGCCCGCACCACGTCGCCGCCGACCTGGGCGACGGGGAGCAGGGCGTTGACGGCCTCCTTGATCAGACGGACGCGGAACAGGAAGGTCAGCGGCGGGCGCCGGTCCGGCGGCAGCAGCACCTGCCAGCCGATCGTGGCCAGCAGGGTGACGGGCAGGTGGGCGGCGACGACCAGGATCGCCTGCCAACCCACCCGCAGCACGATCTCGCGCACGGCGCCCACGCCGTGGGTGGCCAGAAGGAGCGCCAGCAGGGCGACGCCGATCGTCAGCAGCCAGCCTCGCCAAGACGGTCGCCCGGCGGCCTTGGTCATGCCGCCGAGCGCGCGCGCTGGACCGGCGCCGCGCCCAGTTCGCGATAGACGTCGAGCACGGACGAACAGATCGTGTTCCAGTCGTAGCGGGCGCTGGACAGTCGCGCGGCGCGGCCCAGACGCAGACGGCGCATCGGTTCGGCGACCAAGCCCTGAATCGCGCCGGCATAGGCCTTGGCGTCGGCGCCTTCGATCAGCACGCCGTCCAGGCCGCCGGTGATCAAGGCGCTGGTGCTGGGTGCGCGCGGGCACAGCACGGCCAGGCCGGCCGCCATGCCCTCGAGGCTGGCGTTGCCGAACGCCTCGGTCAGGCTGGGATTGAACAGGATGTCGGCGCTGGACACCGCGCGGCCCAAGGCCTCGCCGTCGAGATGGCCGGTGAAGATCGCCTCGGGCAGCTTGGTTTCGAGGAACGCTCGGGCGGGACCGTCGCCGATGATCAGCGGACGGATCGGCTGGCCGCGCAGACGGACCAGGGTCTCGGCCAAGACGTCCAGGCCCTTCTCCATCACCAACCGGCCAAGGAAGGCGACGACGACCTCGTGATCGGCGACGCCCAGCGACCGGCGCCAGGCCGTGTCGCGGCGCGCCGGGCAGAACCGCTCGCGATCGACGCCGCGGCCCCAGACCCGGACGCGCTTCTCCAGACCTTGCTCGCGCAGAAGGTCGGCGATCGGCGCATTGGGAGCCAGCACCCGGTCGCAGCCGCGATAGAAGCGGTCCAGATAGCGCTCGGCGCTGGGACGCAGCCAGTCGAGGCCGTAATACGAGAGATAGGTCTCGAACCGCGTGTGCAGGCTGGCGACCACGGGCAGGCCCTGCTTGCGGCCCCACCGACCCGCCTGAGCGCCCAGAAGGTCGGGCGCGGAGAGGTGGATCGCGGTCGGCTGGAAGCGTTCGAGGTCGGCGCGCAGGGCGCGGGTCAGGCCCAGGGCCAGCCGATACTCGCCGCGGCCGGGGATCGCCACCGACGGCGCCGAGACCAGTTGGCCGGCGGGCTCGAAGGCGGGCGTGTCGGTCGTGGGCGAGTAGACACGCACTTGAGCGCCCGCGTCGATCATGTAGGCCGCCAGCCGGTTCAGGGCCTGGTTCGAGCCGTCACGCGTGTAGTTGTAGTTGCCGGAGAACAACGCCAGGCGCAGGCCCTCGGCGGGTTTTTCCTCAGCGGGCTGACGAATGAATCTTTCCGCGAGCTGCACGACGCCTCCGTTGGTTACTGTCGAGGTCCCCCGCCCAATCCTCCGTATGACAATGGCCATATGGGAGAACGGTTCAGTTTCCGGAAGGGGGCGTCCTGGCCGATGGAGGGACAATCTTCAGGTCAAGCTGAACCCAAGCTGAACCATGGGTAGCGTCGGTCCTAGGCGCGCTCGGAGGCCCGTCACCGTCACCCGTGCGACGCGTTTTCCCGAAAAAGCGCCGACGGGGGCTTGCGCCGCGACGCCATGACCGGTTTTGAAAAGCCGAGCGCCCTTGCCGCGAGGCGGGTTCGTGCTCAGTTATGCGCTCGCGGCCGCCAAGCGCGCGGTCCAACGATTCCTACCGGGGCGAAGAAGCCCCGAACCCAGCGAGATTTCGAAACGTCATGCAGCCGGTCAAGACCCTCATCCTCAGCGCCGGCCAGGGCAAGCGGCTGTCGCCGCTGACCGACGATCGCCCCAAGTGCCTGGTCGAGCTGGCTGGGCGCTCGGTCCTGGAATGGCAGCTGCGCCACCTGCATCAGGCGGGCGTGACCGAGGCGGTGGTCGTCACCGGCTTCCGCAGCGACCTGGTCGAGGCCGAAGTGGCGCGCCTGAAGCTGCCGGGCATGACGGTTCGCACGCTCTACAACCCGTTCTATAGCGTGACCGACAACCTGGCGACCTGCTGGCTGGCGCGCGAGGAGATGCGCGGCGGGCCGTTCATGATCCTCAACGGCGACACCCTGTTCGAGCCGGCGATCGCCGAGCGCCTGATCAGCGCCCCCTCCGCGCCGATCACCGTGACGGTCGACCGCAAGGGCTCGTACGACGCCGATGACATGAAGGTGCTGACCGACGGCGACGCCCTGCGCGCCATCGGCAAGACCATCACCGAATACGACGCCGAGTCGATCGGCTTCCTGCGTTTCGACGCGGAGGGGGCGGCGCTGTTCATCGCCACGCTCGAAGCGATCATGCGCACGCCGGAAGGCCTGAAGCGCTGGTATCTCAGCGTGATCAACGAGATCGCCCAGAACCACGACGTGGTGCGGGTGCGCTCGATCGAGGGCCTGGACTGGGCCGAGATGGACTTCCCGGAAGACCTGGTCGGCAACCGCGCCCTGACCGAGGCCTGGGCGGCCAAGGAAGCGGTTTCGGCCTAGGCTTCGCCGACCAGCTCCCGCACCAGATCCAGATCCGACGGCTTGTCGACGTCCACGGCGGCCAGGCCGTCGTGGGCGCGCACGGCCGCGGCCTTGACGCCGGCCAGCTTGCCCAGACGGGCCACGGCCTGGTCCAGCGTCAGCAAGCCCAGGACGTAGCGGAGCAGGAAACTCGGCCCCAGCATGGCGGCGATCTTCCAGGGCTGTTTGCGCAGGGCCTCGACCTTGCGCCACAGCTGGACGACGCCCATCGCCTGCTCGTCGCGCAGCAGGAACAGGTTGCAGCCCGAATAGCGGCCGTCCTGGAACTTCAGATAGGTCCGCTTGGTCTGGGGCGCGGCCTCGCGCACGCGGTCCTCGGGGGCCAGCAACACGGCGACGTCGGCCCAATCGGGCGTGTCGGCCAGGAATTGGGTGATCCATTCGGACTTGAGCAAGGCGTGGTCGACCGTTGTCACCACCAGCGGGAAGCCCAACACCCCCGCGCCGTCGGCGACGCTCTGGCTGGGACCGGCGGCGGTCGGAAGGATCACCGCCTTCGCGCCGGCCAGCGCCGCGCGGATCGCCTCGTCATTGGCCGAGACGCCGATCGTGGCCGCGCCGGCGGCCTGGACCGCGCCAAGCACGCGCGCCAGCAAGGTCTGGCCTTGCAGGACGATCAGGCCCTTGTGCGCGACCCCGGCATAGGCGGCGGCCGGATCGACCTCGCCGCCGCGCGAACCGGCCAGGATCAGCGCCTTGAAGTGGCTGATCACAGGGCCTTCTCGTAGATCCGATAGGTCTTGTAGTGCGTGCCGCCGACGTTCTCGGCGATGTGGCACATGGCCGTGTTGTCCTCGAGCACCCACGAGATCTCGAAGCGGTTGTAGCCCAGGCCGATGGCGCTATCGCGGCTGGCCTTCATCATCCAGAACGGCAGCATGCGGCCGCGCTGGGTGGACGAGAACTTGCGCTTCACGCCCATCAGCGGAATGCGGGCCGATTTCACGCCCTTGACCTTCAGACGCCACAGCAGCTTGGCCCAGCCGAACGGCAGCAGCTTGCCCTTCAGGTCGGCGATGGCCTCGTTGACGTTGGGCAGGAACACCACGACGCCCGCCGCTTCGCCGTCGATCTCGGCGAACCAGATCAGGCGCTTGTCGATCACCTGCCTCAGGGCCTTGCCCAACTGACGGGTCTCGGCCTCGGTGGTGGCGGTGAAGCCCCAGTTGTCCTTCCAGGCGTCGTTGAGGATGTCCGTCAGGGTCTGGACCTCCTCGTCGTAGCGCTTCATGTCCAGTTGGCGCAGCACGACGCCCGAGGGCAGGCCGCGCTTGACCCGACGCTGCGCGATCTCGGGGATGTCGCCGGTCTCGTCGGCCCTGTAGGCGAAGACGTCGCGGGCCTTGGCGTAGCCCTGCTCCTCGACCCGCTTGCCGGTATAGGCCGGGTCGTGGCCCATCAGGATCATCGGCGGCGTGTCGAAGCCGTGGACCAGCAGGCCGACCTCCTCGTTGATCGACAGGTTGAACGGGCCGACCACGTGGGTGCGGCCGCGCGCGCGCAGCCAGTCCTCGGCGGCGCGGAACAGGATCTGGAACACCGCCGCGTCATCCTCGGCGGCGATCATGCCGAAGTGGCCGTCCAGGCGGCCCGGCGCGGGTTGCGGGGTCAACTGGTCGATCTGGGCGCTGATCCGGCCGACGTCGCGGCCGCCGCGCGTGGCGATGAACAGCTGCACCTCGGCGTGGTCGAAGAAGGGATTGGTCTTCGGCGACAGGGCCTCGATCCGCTCCATGGTCAGCGGCGTGATCCAGTTGGGATCCTTGGCGTTGAGACGCGCGGGCAGGGCGATGAACCGCTTCAGCTCCTCGGGGGTCTTGACCGGGATGACCGAGAGGTCGGCGTTCGTGGAGTCGAAAGGCATCACCCCTCCAGGGCCAAGAAGGTTCGGGCGGCGAGGGCGCCGAAGATCGCGGGGGCGGCCCAGACGGCCAGGAACGGAGACAGCGAGCCGGACTCGCCCAGGGCGGTCAGCATGCCGTTGGCCACCAGGAAAAGCAGGCCGGCCGCCAAGCCCGCGCTCAGCAGGACCGCGCCCTGGCCGCTACGGAAGTTGGCCAGGGCCACCGGCGCGCTGAGCAGCAGCATGACCAGAGACACGAACGGGCTGGCGAACGCCGCCTGCAGGTGGGTGGCGTAGAAGCTCTCTGGCCGGTCCGAACCGCCATTCTGCAGCGCCCGGCGGGCCGAGGCGGCGGTGGGCACGCCGTCGTCGCCGAACAGGCCCTGCACGTCCTGCGGCCGCAGGGCCGTCGGCCAGTTGGTCGTGGCCGCCGTCGAGCTCTGGACCAGATCGCCGGTGAAGCGGGTGGTCTTCGGCTGCTCCAGCGCCCAGGACCCGCCCTTGTAGTGCGCTCGGGCGGCCTCGACCTTTTCGATCAATATGCCCTTGGTGTCGCGGCGGAAGACGGTGACGCCCGTCATGTCGCGGCCGTCCGCCGAGGCGCTGGCGGCCATGACGAGGTCGGTCCCGGCGCGGAAGGTGCGCGGGGCGGGAACCTTGCGTTCGGCGACCGGGGTCGTGTTCCTCCACCAGTCAGCCAGGGTCGGGTCGGCGCGCGGGGCCAGGACCTGGCTGCAGAGGACGTCCAGCAGCATGACCGCGGCCGCCGCGGGGATGGCCATGCCGACGATGCGATAGCCGGAAATGCCGCTGGCGCGCATGGCCACGACGGCGCTCTCGCGGGCCAGTTGGGAGAAGGCGAACAGGCCGCCGGCCAGCACCGCGATCGGGGCGACCTGCTCGAACAGGCGCGGCATGCGCAGGGCGGCGTAGTAGGCCACGCCCGCGACGCCCAGGCCCCGTTCGAGGATGTCGGGAGTCACGTCCAACAGGTCCAGCATCTGCAGGATGGACATCAGGATCACGGCCGCGACGAGAATGCGGCTGGCGGCGGTCCGCAGGACGTAGAGCTGCAGCTTCATGCGGGACGCCGCTTCTTCGGTTTAGGCAGGGCGCGGATGAGGCGCGCGACCAGGTTGTTGATGCGGCGAACCAGGCGCGAGACCGGCGTATCGCCGGGGCGCGTGCGGCTGCCGACGAACAGCCAGACGGCCAGGGAGGCGAACACGGTGAAGGGAACCCAGATCGCCGGGAACGGCGGGACCATACCGACCTTGGCCATGCCTTGGCCCAGCAGCAGCGAGTGCTGGAAGGCCAACAACAGCAGGCCGGCCATCACCAGGCCCGGACCTCGGTTGCCGCGCTTGGACGCGAGGCCGAAGGGGAAGGCCAGCAGCGGCAGGAACGGCAGGAAGATGGCCCGCGCCCAGCGGCCGTAGAGCTCGCTCAGCAGGGTGGCCTTGGAGACCACGGGGTGGGGCGACTTGGCCTGCCGCGCCAGCTCGCCGAGCGTCAGTTCTCGCTCGTCGCCGCCCCGGTCGCGCAGCAACACCGCCGCGGCGGACAGGGGCGTCTGGGTTGTCAGGCTGTCGAAGGCCAGGTTGCGATAGGCGCCGGCGGCGTCATGGGCGATGCGGCGACCGTCGCGCAGGTCCATGGTGATGGTCTTGCCGCCAGGATCCATCTTCAGGTCGGCCGAAGCGGCGGTGATGATCTCTTCCTGGCCGCGCGTGTCCAGGCGGCGAATGAAGACGCGGGTCAGGCGTTGGCCGGCGACGTCGGCGCTGTCGGCGGTCAGCAGCGAGCCCTTGTCGTCGATGAAGGCGCCGCCCGCCAGTCGTCCGTTCCAGCCGGCGTTGACCGCCGCGTGCATGACCGCGCGAAAGGTGTAGCGGCTGTAGGGCTGCATGTAGCCGAAGACGACCACGCTGAAGATGCTCAGGAGCACGCCGACCACCAGGAACGGCGCGGCGATGCGCTCCAGCGACTGGCCGCTGGCGAGCAGGGCGTCGATCTCCGAGCCGTCCGACAGCTTCGCGATGACGATGAACAGCGCCACGAAGAACGCGACCGGCAGGGCCAGGCCGATATAGTGCGGCACCAGGTTGACGGCCAATTGCGAGACGTAGCCGAAGCGGGCGCTGCTCTGGGACAGCACGTCCAGCAGACGCAGGGTGCGCTCCAGCAGCAGGGCCACGACCGTGACGCCCAGGCAGCCGACCAGCGGCCAAACCAGCAGGCGCAGCAGATAGCGGTCGATCAGGCGAAGGCCGCCGGCTTGCAGATCCTTGGCGCTCACGCTTGAACCCAAGCTTGCGCGAAACGTTGTACGAGGCGGTCGATGGCCTCCGGCGACAGTTCGACGGCCGCGCCCAAGGTCGGCGCGGCGGGCCAGCCGGCGTCCGGGAACACCTGGCCGTCATGCTCGCGAGTCCCGGCGTAGCGGGGGAGCACGTGGAAGTGGACGTCCTTGTCGACCATCATCAGCATCAGGTAGTTGATCTTCTCGTAGTCGACTTGCGCCTTCAACAGGTGTTCGATCCCGGCCACCGCGACCTGAAGATCGGCGAAGGCGGCGGGACTCACATCGGAGAACGCCTGGACAGCTTCCTTGCACACCAGGACCAAAGACCCAAATGTCGGTTGCTTAGGACGGAGAAGAATCAGCCAGTGATCGGTCTCCGCGATCTTGGAACCAGGATAGCCGAACGCCAGGGCGGTGGGATTGGTCATGAGAAAGCCGGAACTTCGGGCTGATGTCGCCCGCGCGTAACAATAGGGATGCGGCCTTTTACATGGAAGCACGATCCGTTCTCGTCGGCGCGATGTTCGCGGTGTTCGCGATGGCGGGAATCGCTCGCGCCGAGGGCGCCGCTCGACCGTTGACGGACAAGGAGTGCGTGGGCCGCAAGACCGCGACGCGACTGAACGTCCAGGTGGGCGCCTTGCGCTCGAACGCGGGCGAGGTCGTCATCACGGTCTATTCGGGGGATCCCAGCCGTTTCATGGCGCCGCGCGGCAAGCTGGCCCGCCAGCGGGTCAAGACCTCGGCTCCGATGAGCCAAGCCTGCTTCTACCTGCCGTCGCCCTCCGACGCCTACGCCGTGTTCGTTTTTCACGACACCAACGGCGACAAGGAATTGGACCGCAGTCCCGAAGGCATGCCGACGGAGGGCTATGGCTTCTCCAACGACGCCCCGACCAAGTTTGGCCTGCCGTCATTCGACGCGGTGCGCTTTGGCGTCAAGCCGGTGGGCGAGACGACGATCCGGGTCAAGGTTCGCTACCCGCGCTGAAGCTCAAGCCACGTCGACGAGGCTGTAGCGGCCCAGTTCGGTGAGGCTGTCGCGCCCAGGCTCGATACCGCGCGCCACGACCCTGGCTCGGTAGCCGCCGGTGGGGCGAGGCTCGATCTCGATCGTGTGCCAGCGGGCGGGCGAATGGCCGCTGGGCTTGGCGGAGGCGGAGGAAACGCCCAGCACCGGAATGGCCGAGCCGTTCGGGCCGGGAACCGAGCCCACGAGGGATTCGTGCGCGTGGCCGTGCAGGACGAGGTCCGCGCCCCGGCGCGCCAGGATGGTCCTCAGCGCCTCCTGGTCCTCGAGCGCCTTGCGCTTCGACACCGCGCCTTTTTGCGGGGGGTGGTGCAGCACCACGATCCGGAAGCGGTCGGCATAGGCCGGGTCGGCCAGCAGGGCGTCGAGGCGCTGCAGTTGCTCCTCGCCCAGGCGTCCCGTCGCCAGGTGCGGCGCGGTTCGCACCGCCGAGCACAGGTTGAAGATCGCCACGGGGCCGCGCACTCGCACCTGCGGGAAGCTGGCCTCGCCGGCGTCGCCCAACCAGGGCGTCCAGGTGGCGAAGCGTTCGCCGCCGCCGGGGCCGGCCAGGGCGTCGTGATTGCCGGGGCTGACGGTGAAGTCCTTGGGCGCGCCCAAGG
>Ga0075366_10001944_pt1 | contig 10448 bp, 10 predicted proteins | sample EndMethybrTD3031_FD_72351 | JGI IMG/M metagenome (GOLD analysis project Ga0075366, IMG submission 72351) | Populus endosphere microbial communities from Tennessee, USA - Endosphere MetaG P. TD hybrid TD303-1 | ecosystem: Host-associated > Plants > Roots > Endosphere | place: USA: Tennessee... | reverse complement strand
GTGTGATGGAAGTTGAGGATCGGCCCCGAAAGATCGACGTCGTCGGTATAGATGCGGGTTGCGCCGGCGATCGGCTCGATGATCTCGAACTGCCGGGTGCCGATGTCGGCCATGGCGGCTCGCAGATGGAGCCTTTCGGGCTTTCCATAGGACAAGACCTCGATATCGGCCTCGACGACCCGGAAGTCGGAGATCCCGAGCGCGACGTCGGCGTGGGCCATCGCAGCGTCGAGGTCACGGGTGACATAGCTCATCTGGAACAGGTCACCGTAACGTTTGCCGATGATCACTTGTCCTCCTGCGCGGTAGCGCGGCGCAAGGCCTGTGCGAATAGGCAAGCCGTGCTGCGGCAGTTGTCACAAAAATGGACGGCAAGTAAAGCTAAGTGTTTATGCGAATTTTACTTGTCGTCCAGGTCTGGAAGGCCGTATCGTACACGATCGGGTGTGGGGACATCGAAGCATGATACACGGCCAGTTGCCTGTGGCGGCGTTGTGGCGGGCGCGGCTTGCGCGCTTTCTCGCGGTTTGCAATGCCAGCGGACCCGGCGACGAACCGGCGCGGCTGCGCGAGGCGCTGAGCCTTTTTCAGCATGCTGACGTGCCGGAATCGCTCCACCTGGACCGTATGATCGACGCGGGGGCCTTCGAAAGCGCGGCCCTCACGCTGATCGGCGGCGATGCTGGCTACATGCTCTCGCGCGGGGGGAACGGGGTTTGCCTGGCATCTGTCTGCCTGCCGGCGGGGACCGAGCAACATACCTGCGAAGCAGGATCACCGGCGCTGGCCCTGCTGGCTGCGACCGCCACGGCGTTGTGGCATGTGGCGGCCGACGATATCGCCGTGAATCTCGATCGCGAGGCCGCCTGGCTCAACTAGCTGACGAGCGAGGCCTCGATCGCAATGCGGATTGCCTCCGACGTGTGGCTGGCGTTCAACTTGCTGAGCATGTTGGCGCGATGAATCTCGACCGTGCGCGGGCTGATGCTCAGCTTTTCGGCGATCGCTCGGTTCGAACGCCCTTCGGCGACGGCGGTCAGCACTTCGAGTTCGCGACGCGTCAGCTTCTGGACACGGCTGCGGGCCATGGCTTCGCGGAGCATCGCGCTGGCCTGGGTCTGCGCGCGTTGCTCGCCCTCCACGATGGCCTGCTCGACCTCCTCGGCGGTGAAGGGCCAACCCAAATAATCGCCGATGCCACGATTGACCGCGCGCACGACCTGTCGCGGATCGGGGGCTTCGGCAAAGGCGATGATCGGGAGCCAGGCGCCGCTCCGGCTCATATGTGCCATCAGCAACTCGATAGTATTGCCGCTGTCGTGGGCAAGCAGAACGCCATCTTCCGGCCATCGACCGGTGACTTCTGACGGATTTTCATAGGGTTCGACATGAACGTCGTTGCCAGAAAGGCAGTGACAGATCCCGGCGCGGCGGCGCAGGTCGTCATCTATTAGTATCAGTCGGAATGCTCCCATAACCCTGCGCTAACATAGTCTGCGGCCATTGGTTCCAGGAGATTGTTCCGCTTTGCACCCATTTTCGAACCTATTTTTCCGCGTCGAGGGGATATGCGCAATTGACATGCCTTGGCACGAGCACCGCAGCGAGCGATGCCGACTCGGCGCGGGCGATAAGATGCGCCGCCCAAGCCGCCGGCTTAACGTTCTTTATAGCGGAACAGATTGCGGCCCCTAGGGTTTTGCGCCTAGGGCCGAGGCATCGGTCGGAGACCTATCCCGTATGAATTTGGAGGACACTACCGGCGAGCGGTGCAGTTTGCGCGAGCATCTTCGCGCAGCGACGGCGGCCATGCACGATCGGCTCGACGCCGCCGTCACCATGCTCGATATCACCGCCGCTGATGATTATCGCCGGTTCCTCAGTCTGCAACTGATGGCCCGCGACCCCATCGAAGCGTGGCTGAGCGCGCAGGACACCGCGTTCGGGCCACCGCCGGCGTTGACCGGGCTGATCCGTGATGACCTTGATGAACTCGGTGGCCCCGTCGTGGCGGGCGTCGCGACCTTTGCCCCGTCAAGCGATGCCGATGCGATCGGTGCCTATTGGGCGATCGCCGGATCGAGCATGGGCAACCGGACGATGCATGTGCGCCTGGTTCGCGTGGCGTCCGGATTGCCGGCGCGATTTCTCGGGGACGCGGCGACGGTGCGCTATTGGCAAGCGCTCAAGCCGCGCCTCGATGCCGTGTCCACGGCAGCGGAAGCGGCACCGGCCGTGTCCTGCGCCCTGGCGGTTTTCGCGACATTTCTGTCGGCGGCGGAACAGTGCTTGCCCTACGGCCGCCACGGTGAGGCCGCATGACGTCTGACGGAACCGTCGATCTTACCAATTGCGATCGTGAACCCATCCACATCCCCGGAACGATCCAGTCGTTCGGCGCGCTGATCGCGCTCAATTCGGACTGGCTGATCGCGCACCGGTCGGCCAACGCCGGCGCCTATCTCGGCCTTGCGGAGTGCCCCGAACCCGGGCGCAACCTGACGGATTATTTCGCGCCAGCGGCCTGCGATGCCCTGCGGAATGCGTTGCGAGAGATCGTCGATATCGCCACCGTGCAGCGTCTCTTCGGCCTCGACCTGACCGGTTCGGGAGCGTTGTTCGACGTCGCCATTCATTTCAGCAAGCGGCTGGTGTTGATCGAGGTCGAGCGGCACGACGCCGCGCTGCACGCTTCCAGTCTCACGGCCCTGCGCCCGTTGATGGCGCGGCTGGACAACTGCGTCGCGGTTGAGGATCTCTGCCAGGCCGCGGCGGAAGGCGTTGCGCAGTTGCTCGGGATCAGCCGGGTGATGGTCTACAAGTTCCATCCCGACGATTCGGGCGAGGTCGTCGCGGAAGTCATCGAGCCCGGACAAGACAGCTTTCTTCACCTGCGCTACCCCGCCAGCGATATCCCGCGCCAAGCGCGAGCGCTTTATCTGCGCAACCTGTTGCGCATCATCGGCAACGTCCACGACGTGCCGGTGCCGATCGAGCCGACCCTGGGCATGGGCGGCGAGCCGGTCGATCTCAGCCTGTCGACGCTGCGCGCGGTTTCGCCGATCCATGTCGAGTACCTGCGCAACATGGGGGTGGACGCTTCGCTGTCGATCTCGATCCTGGTGCGCGGCAAGCTGTGGGGGCTGTTTGCCTGCCATCACTTGCGGCCGCTGGTTCTGCCGTTTTCGCTGCGCACCTCGGCCGAGCTTTTCGCCCAGCTCTTTGCCCTGTTGCTCGACCAGCGGCTCGGCGATCGCGATCGCGAAATCGCCGAGCGGGGACGCGAACTGCACGACCGCGTCATGGTGCAACTGGCCGATCGTGGCGACCTTACCGACAACGTCGAAATGGTGGCCGATGCCGTCGCACCGCTGGTGGCGCACGACGGTGTCACCGCGTTTGTCGACGGTCGCTATCATGCGCGGGGCTTTGCGCCGAACCATGCCGAATTCCTCGGAATCCTGCCGATGCTCAACGCCTCCGCCGGAAGCCGCGTACTGGCCGAGAACGAACTGGCCGCTCGGTTGCCCGCGGCGGCGGCCTTTGCCGATCGCGCGGCGGGAGCGCTGGTGATCCCGGTGTCGCGCAGGCCGCGCGACTACATCGTCCTGTGGCGCCGCCCCCTGACGCAATCTGTTGTCTGGGCGGGCAACCCCGAAAAGCCCGTCGAGTATGGCCCAAACGGCGACCGCCTGACCCCGCGCAAGAGCTTCGCGGCGTGGCGACAGACGGTCGACGGGCAGTCCGAGCGGTGGCTCGAATCCGAAGTCCGCCTCGCCGAGATGCTGCGCATCACGCTGCTCGAGGTGTTGCTGCGGCTCAATGACGAAGCCAACCAGGAGCGTGAGCGCGCGCAGCAGAAGCAGGAACTGCTGATCGCCGAGCTCAACCACCGGGTGCGCAACATCCTGACGCTCATCCGCGGGCTGATCGGCCAGACCCGCGGAGGCACCAGCGATGTCGGCGAGTTCGTCGACGTGCTGGGCGGCCGTGTCCGCGCACTGGCCATGGCGCACGATGCGATCACGCGCGAGAACTGGAATCCTGCTTCGCTCAAGCATCTGATCCAGGTCGAGGGCGAAGCCTATCATTCGTCCGCCAAGCAGCGCGTGCGGATCACCGGCAGCGACGTGCTGGTCGAACCCGAAGCCTATTCGGTCCTGGCGCTGGTCCTGCACGAGATGATGAGCAACAGCGTAAAGTACGGCAGTCTGTGCGACAACAGCGGCTGGCTCGAACTGGCGCTGGAAGATGCCCCCCATGGCGACCTGCGCATCCGCTGGAAAGAGGTGGGCGGTCCGCCGGTCAAGCCGCCCAAGCGCCGCGGTTTCGGATCGACCATCGTCGAGCGGTCGATCCCGCACGATCTCAAGGGCGAGGCCTCGGTCGAATACAAGCTGGGCGGGGTCGAAGCCGCGTTCCTTATCCCGGCGCGCTACATCGTGCGTACCGGCGAGCCGCCGCTCATGCCCGTCACCGGAACGGCAGCGTTCGAGCCGCTGGCCGGACCGCAGGGCAAGGTGCGGCGCGTGCTGCTGGTCGAAGACAACATGATCATCGCGATGGATACCGAAGAAGTCCTGCGCGAGATCGGCGTCGACCATGTCGATGTGGTCGGTTCGGTCGGCGAGGCGCGCTTGCGGCTCCAGGGGGAGCGCTACGATCTCGCCTTGCTCGACTACAACCTGGGCGACGAGACCAGCCTGCCGCTCGCCTATGAACTGGCCGAAGCCGCCGTGCCGTTGGCCTTCGCGACGGGCTACGGCGACAGCACGCCCGCCATCGACAAGCTGCCACATGCCGGGGTGCTCAAGAAGCCCTACACCCGCGAGGACATCGCGGCGCTGCTCGACCGGGTTGCCGGCGTCGCTTAGGCTCCGGCGGCGCGACTGCGAGGTCTAAGGGACGAACAGCGACCGGTATTGCCCGGCGGCCCGAAGCTGGCCGGGCTCGAGGATGGTCAGTCGCCCGCTTTGCAGTTCGATGAGCTTGTCGCGGCGCAGCTGCTGCAGCGTGCGGTTGACGTGAACCTGCGACAGCCCGAGCAAGTCTGCGAGAAGCTCCTGCGTCAGTGGGAAGTCGATTGTCCGACCCTGTTCGGCGGCCATGCGGTCGGCGAGTTCCAGCAGCAGGTTCGCGGTCTTCTCGTAGGCATCGAGGCATCCCAGGCGGACGATGGCGCGGAAGCATTGCGACAAGCGGCGGTCCATCTCTCCGCGCAAAGCCAGCAATTCGGCTTCGCTCGGGGGTTCCTCGGCATAGGAGAGTTCGAGCGGCGTGATCGCGAACAAAGCCGCACTTTCCGTGCTGCGGGACAGCGTCGATGGCATGACCCTTTCGCCGGGCAGGAACAGCCCCGTCACCTGGCGGCGGCCATCGGGCAGCACGACTTGCTCCGCCGCCCAGCCGGACAGCAGCATCGGCAGGACGTCGGTATTGCGGCCTATGGCAAATTCGCGGCGAGCCTCGACGCGCACGACCGCACGAACGCGCGGCGCGTCTCCTCCGTCACTCACAATTCGCGCCCCCCCATTCTTGGCACCATGCGCGTGTGCATAGGGCCAAGCGGGCGGGATCAATTATGACTTGTGTTAAAACGATTTGCCGCGAATTCGCTTGCGCTGAAAAATGCCGATGGGATTCTGTGGTCAGGCAGGGCTCAGGCGGCGACGACGCTGACCGATTGCCGGCAGAGCTCGGCGAAGCCGTAGCTCGTCAGAAAGGACACATCGGCCGCATCGCGCCCGACGCCGATGACAGCGATGGTGTCGGGCGTCGCCATGCCCGTGGCATCGAGCAGGTGCCAGCCGCCGTCGAGATAGACTTCGGCGACGGCGTGGAAATCCTGCGGTTCCACACCCGGCGCATAGACGCTGGCGAACCTTGCGGGGATTCCGCTCGCGCGGACGAGCGAGATCAGCACATGGGCATAATCGCGGCAAACGCCCTGGCGCATGACGAAGCTTTCCAGCGCCGTGGTCGACGCGTCGCTGACCCCGGACTGATAGGTGAAATGCTCGGCAACCCAGTTGCGCAGCGCGGTCACGCGCGTGCCGCCGGTCAGATCGCCGAATTCGGCTTCGACGAAGTTCTGGAACTGGTCGGACGGACAATAGCGCGAAGGCATCAAGTATTCGATCGTGTCGCCGGGAAGCAGGTGCGGCGGGCATGCTGAAAGCGGCGCGCAATCGACCAATCGCCGCTCGATAGCGATTGTAGCGGTATAGGATACCGTCAGCCGGCCGCCGTCCACGCGCAGCCAAATGCGGTCGCCGATGCCTTGGTGCCCAGGCACCCGCGCGAAGTGCGGGGTCGCGCTGATGTCGATATGGGCCGTCTCGATGATCTGATCGGGCAACGGCGCCGCTTCGAGCTGCAGCAGGACATCGCTCTCGGTCGAGAACAGGTAGTCCAGTTCGGTAGTGATCGCGATTTTCATGAAGTCGCCCTTTCCGGAGCACGTCGAAATGCGCAGGTGGTCCAAAAGCTCCGCGTCCGGAAGCGGGTCGGGCAAAAATTTGTCGCGATCTCGGGAACTTCCGGAGGGGGTCGCACATTAACATATGTTATCTCCCGGATAGGGAGGATGAGCCCCAGGGGGAACTGTGCAGACCGCGCCCGACTACATGCAAGAAAAGTTCACTGTGCTGATTGTCGAGGACGAACCGATCGTGCGGTTTTGTGCGGCGGAAATGCTCAGCGACCACGGGTTCGACGTCGTGGAATCGGCGGCAGCGGATCACGCGCTCGAAATTCTCGAGAGCCGCAGCGACGTGGCGGTTTTGTTTACCGACATTGAGATGCCCGGGACGCTCGACGGCAGCGCCCTGGCGATGATCGTGCGCCAGCGCTGGCCTCAAATTCGCGTTGTCATGACGTCCGGCCGGGTTCGCCCGACGCCCGGGGAACTTCCGCCGCGTGCGCAGTTTCTACCAAAGCCCTATTTGCCCGACCAACTCGTCGCGGCGCTGGTGGTCATGGCCGATCCCGCCTGAAGGGAGCCGCGCCGGCAACCCCAGTTTCGCGCCGCCGTCCAGGATGCAGCATGGTTCGATTATATTTTCATACCTTCAATGGCGAAGGCGATACGCGTGACGATGACGGCATCGAACTCGAGGACGATCACGCCGCCTATAGCATCGCGCTCGAAAACATTCGGTCGATCGTCGCGGACGAGGCGCGACGGGGGCTGATCGACCTTGAAGGCCATATCGACGTCGCGGATGGCGAAGGCCAGCTCGTCCTGCTAGTGCCCTTCGTCGAGGCATTCGACCTCAAGCTGCCTGACGGCGACGAAGAGTGGTCTGATCGATGATCGAGCGCCTGGTCCGCAAACTGAATGCCCGTGATGCGATAACACCCGAGGAAGAGGACGCTCTGCGCGGCCTCATTTCCACGACCGAGACGATCCCCGCAAAAAAGGTCCTTGTCGCGCGTCGCGAAAAGCTGCGGCATTCGGTCATTCTGCTCGACGGGCTGATGTGCCGGTATCGCGATCTGCACAACGGACGGCGACAGATTACCGCGCTCCACCTTCCCGGGGATTTTCCTGACCTGCACGGCTACACGCTGCACTATCTCGATCAGGACGTCATGGCGCTGACGCGGTCCGAGGTGGCCTTCGTGCCGCATGATCGGCTCGACCGCCTGATGGATCAATTCCCCCGGCTGACACGCCTGCTCTGGTTCCTGACCAATCTGGACGCGGCCATTCACCGCGAATGGGAAGTCTCGCTCGGCCAGCGCTCGGGGCCGGCCAAGGCCGCCCACCTGTTCTGTGAATTGCACACCCGGTTCTCGGTGCTGGGCCTGGCCGAGGACACCGCGTTCCCCTTGCCTATGAGCCAGACCGAACTGGGCGAATGCCTGGGCCTGACCTTCGTGCACACCAACCGCATCCTGCGCACCTTGCGCGAACGCGGGCTCGCCGATTTCCGCAATCGAACAGTGGTGATCCGCGACATGGCCGGACTCAAGGCCTTGGCTGAATTCGATCCTGCCTATCTCTACCTCAACCGCCATGCGGGTTGACGGTAACGCCTATTTGTTCGCCAGCATGATCTGGTTGCGACCGCCTTCCTTGGCGGCATAGAGCGCCTCGTCGGCGGCCTTGAGCGCGGCACGTGGATCGGCATAGCCGAATACGTCGGCCACGCCGCCCGAGAAGGTGATCTGGCCAAAAGGCTGGTCGGTCTTGCGGTTGACGAGATTGCGTCCGGCCATCGCCTCGCGCACTTCGTCAAGCCGGGCCTTCGCCTCTCCCATCGTCAAGCCGCGGAACAGCATGACGAATTCTTCGCCGCCGTGACGGGCAACATGGCATTTGTCGTCGGAGATACGCGCGAGCGCACCGGCGATTTCCTTGATCACCCGGTCGCCGGAATCGTGACCGTGGGTGTCGTTGATGCGCTTGAACAGGTCGATGTCGCAAAAGGCGACGCTGAGCGGTTCGATCGCCGCCTTCGCTTCGCGATAATGTGTGTCGAGCAGCGCCTCGAAGGCACGGCGGTTGGGCAAGCCGGTAAGATGGTCGATTTCGGCATCGCGCTGGGCCTCGGCCAGCTTGCGTCGCAGCGCCTTGGCCTCGTCCTCGCTATGGCGCATTTCGCCTTCGGCCTTGCGCGTGCGTTCGAGCATGGCGACCGCAAGCTCGGCCAGGCTCGAGATGATCTGGCCGGTGTCGTCGCCATCCTGGAGATCGGACACGTGGCGTTGCAGTTCATCGCCATAGCGCGCCGTGGCGCTGCGCGCGGCCGTGCTGGTCCGACCGAAGCTTTCGAGCGTGGCTTCGAGACGCGTCATCAGCAACTGGATGCCGGTGTCGTTGCGCTCCTTGACGGCGCTCGCGGTGGCTTCGTCGAGCCACTGTTGGGTGATGCTGTCACCCGCCTGGACGCGGGCGACGATTTGCCGCGACAGGCCCGGATTGCTGCCCGAGAAGGCTTCAAGCGCGAGCGCCAGATTGGCCGGCGTCACTTCGAGTTCATGGTCGACGATGAAGTCGGCGACCTCGTCGAGCAACTGGCGTTTGGCGCCCTTCACCAGCCCACCGGTCGGGCGCGCCAAGGTTTCGCCGTCGCCGCGGCCGCTGCGCCGCCCGAGCCAGCCGAGCAATGATTCTTTTTCAGATTTGCTCACTTTGGGCCCCCCTGGCCAAAACGATGCAAGGATCGGACGGAGATCGAGATCCCGACCGTCACACGCCTATAGGGGTTAATTCGGGCAAGACCACGTCAACATGTTATAAAACGGCTTAAAACCGCCATTCATCAAGCTTAACGTGCCAACTGTGGATTCGGTGCATCAGTCGGTGCCCCACCGAGCGCCTTGACCATTGCGATGCTGGCGCGAATCCGGTCGGTTTCGACCCCCAGCAAGGCGCGCTGAGCGTCGAGCGCATCGGTCTGGGCGGTGACGACGTCGAGGTAGTTGGATGCACCATCGCGGTAGCGCGTGAGCGCGAGGTCGTTGGTACGTTGCGCCGCGGTCGCGGCGTCGCGCTGGTCCGCAGCCTGGACGGCGAGGTGGCGCATCGCCGCGAAACCGTCTTCGACCTCGCGAAAGGCGGCGAGCACCGTGCCACGATAGCCGGCCGCGAGTTCGTCGTATTCGGCGCGGGACAGCTTGACCTGGGCATGCCGCCGACCGCCATCGAACAGCGTCAGGGCGGCAGACAGCGGCCCCAGACCCCAGAAGCTGTTGGGCGTGGTCAGGAGTTCGCCGTGGGTGGCTTCCCAGCCGCCATCGAGCCCGAGCGTGACGCTGGGAAAGAACGCCGCTCGGGCGACGCCGATGCGGGCGTTGGCGGCGAACATCCGCCGCTCCGCCGCGGCGACGTCGGGGCGGCGCTGGAGGAGCGCGGATGGCGTGCCCGGTGCGAAAGCGGGGACAGGCAAAGGCTGCTCGCGCGGCGCCACGGCGAAGTCGGAGCTGACGGCGCCGACCAGGGCGGCAAGCTCGTGTTCGGTCGCGGCGCGCTGGTTGGCCACCGCCGAGACCTGCGCCCGAGCGTTGGCCAGGGTGGTCCGTGCCCGGCTGAAATCCAGCCCGGACGCGATCCCGCCGCTGTGCCGCTTGGCCGTGAGTTCGTAGGCGCGAGTGAAGGCGGCGACTGTGCGATTCAGAAGCTGCGCCTGGGCATCGAGCCCGCGCAGCCTGGCATAGGCATCGGCGACCGCGGCCTGTAGGCTGAGCCGCGCCGATGCGAGGTCCGCGGCACTGGCCTGGGCGTCCGCGCGCGCCGCGCCCACCTGGTTGCGGATTCGGCCCCACAGGTCGAACTCGTAGGCGAGCGAACCGGCGAGGCTGACGTCGTCGTATCGCTGCGCGGCGCCGGTGCCGAAGGGCCGGCTGCCGGAGACCCGCTGGCGCCCCGCACTCCCCGACAGGTCGATCTCGGGAAACAGGTCGGCGCGTTCGACCCGCGCGATCGCGCGGGTCGAACGCGC
>Ga0075366_10001943_pt1 | contig 10451 bp, 10 predicted proteins | sample EndMethybrTD3031_FD_72351 | JGI IMG/M metagenome (GOLD analysis project Ga0075366, IMG submission 72351) | Populus endosphere microbial communities from Tennessee, USA - Endosphere MetaG P. TD hybrid TD303-1 | ecosystem: Host-associated > Plants > Roots > Endosphere | place: USA: Tennessee... | reverse complement strand
CATCACGGCGCGGGAACACGGCCGGAATGTCACCAGGCGCGAGCACGCCCGCCGTCACGTTGCCGGCCGCGTCGAGCGCGAGCCGTGACGCGCCCGCAGCGGCCGCCGCGAGCGTGCCGAGGCGTAGCGGGCCGGTGGGCACCAGCGTGTCCGTGATGCCGAACGACGCCCGATCGGCGTAGAGCGAGGACAGGTCTGCCATGTCAGAACACGTCCGCCATCGCGTTCGCCACGAAGGCGTCCCGGTTGCGCACCGAGGTCGTCATCTCCAGGCGCACCGGCACCAGGCCACTGCCGGCCGGCAGCGTCAGGTTCTGGTAGACCCAGGCCGTGCTGCTGATGGGCACGCCGGTCGCCAGGACGGCGGCACGTGCGCCACTGCCGTCTACGCTCACGACGCGCGGCGTCACGCTCACGGCCGGATCGTGCGAGCGGCACTGACAGGAGGCCACCCAGCTGCCCGGCAGCACGGCCGTGAAGTCGAGGAACGCATCCGCGAAGTCGGGGATCGCGATCCACGGATCGGAGGCCGCGACCGGCACGAAGCCGGCGACGTGGCGCGAGCCACCCAGTGATCGTGTGAACACGGACGGCGGGAGCGAGGTCGCCGACCCCCCGCCCCCGCCGCCGCTCGGCGGAGGACCGACCGATCCGCTCGCCGATACTGCCGACCCACTCGATGCCGTGAGTGCGCCGAAGAACTTCTGCCAGGTCTCCCGATACGCCGTGCCTTCGACCAGTTCCAGATCGAAGCGCCACCAATCGGTGCCGTCCGCCTGCCGGCCGTCGTGGACCAGGCGTGAGGACAGGAGCAGGCACGGTTCGTTGATGTCGCGCTCTGGCACATCGACCGGCACGACGTGCCCCGGCAGCAGACCAGGCCGGTGCGTGACGACGGCGATGCGGCGCAGCGGGCCGGAGTGATCGCGCAGCAGGCCGTCCGCGATCTGCCGGGCCTGCGTCACGTCGAACACGTCCTCAGCCGTCTGCACCAGCGCGACCTCGCCATACAGCGCGACATCAGCCGGATTCGTGGCCGCGACGGCAGCGGGGAACGTGGCGACGTAGATGCCGATCACGGTGTCCGCTGGCGTGAGCGTCGGCAACGCCAGGTCATGGATCAGCGCGGCATCGGAGGCCCGCCAGTACCATTCGTAGCCGGTATCGACGGCCCACACGGCCACCGGTTTCGTCACGCCGTTGACCAGCACCGTCGGCGGGCCGCTCACGACGCCTTCGGGATTCGGGAACGTGACGGGGAACAGGTGCGTGCTGCCGTCGCCGTGCCACGTGTCCGTGACCTCGCGCGCACCGGGCGCACCGTAGTGCAGCCACACGACGTTCGCATAGCCGTCCAGCGTGCCGGTCACGTTGATGCTGTTGATCGTGTCGTTCGTCGCCGTCAGCGAGAACGGCGCGGCGTGCCCGGTGGCCGCTGGTGCGAACCACACGCGCTTGAACTCGTCCACGATCCACGGCCAGCCGGTGATCGTGCTGAGGTCGTCGAAGATGTCGGTGTAGTACCGGAACGAATACCCCTGCGCGCCGATCACCGGGCCGGCCGCCATCGACGGATGGACCGTGAACCCGCGCGCCGCCAGGCGCACCGTCACCAGGTGCTGCACCACATCGCGCAACGTGATGTCGCCGCCCGGCACCGGATAGGGCGCGATGCCGTTCAGTTCCGTGGTGTCGAGGAGCGAGGCCCAGTCGGCGGCCTCACAGTCGAAGCGCCGGCCTTTGTAGTCGCCCCAATCGCCTTCGTTGATGGTCTGCAGCACGCCGCCGAAGATGCGCGTGCCGTCCAGCGTGGCGATGACCTCCTGTCGCAGCACCGGGCGATAGGTGTCGGCGCGGTCCTTCAACGTGAAGCGGAACACGGTGCGCGTCTGCAGCGCCCGATCCAGGCCGGGGTTGCCTGGCCCCGGCTCCAGATAATCGAGCACGTCCACGCCGTTGATCGTCAGCGTCAGCGCCACGGCCACCCTCCGGGCCTGGTCGCCGGCCAGGATGGCCAGCCGGCCGGCCAGGCGGCGGCCTGGTGCGCCGGCAGCTGCCGGCCGGCCTCACGGTCCTGCGCCAGGCCGCGCCCGTCCTGGTGCCTCCTGCACGGTCGCGCTGGCCTGGTCGTCACCGGGCGACCCCGTAAGCGCGCATCACGCGCGGCTGCTTGCGCAGCACGGCCCGCGTGAGCACTTCCGAATCCAGCATCACAATCACGTCCGTGTCGCCGCCGAAGTCCTTCGACAACGGCACGACGGCCTCCGGCCCGCGCTCCCCGATCAGCGCCACGGTCGGGCGCGTCACGATGCCTCCGGCCCCGAGCACGGCCATGCCGGTGGGCATGCCGGCCGGCACGGTCGGGCCACCGGGCGTGTAGTCGTCCGGCCAGCGCGGACGCAGCGGGATGTCCACCGGGGGGACCTTCACGCTGCCGAGGGTGTTCTCGATGTCGCGGGCCGCATCCGACGCGGCCGGCATGATCTCGCTGAACTTGAGCAGGAACTGATCCATGCGGTCCACCAGCGCATCGATCGCGTTCGCCATCCGATCGGCAGCCGGCCGGAACTTTTCTCCGATGGTGCCGGAGGCCAGGCCGAAATCGACCATCGCCTGCTCGTCGTCGCTCAGCGTGTAGCCGAAGTCCTGCGACAGTTCCCACAGCTTCTGGATGCCCTGCTGCGCACCGGCCAGCGCGACCTCGCCGCCCTGTCCCAAGGCCTCCATCGCCTTGAACCCGGCGAGGACCTCCTGCGCGAACCCGTGGAACGTGTCCTGATTCAGCAGCCCGAGGTTGAACGTGGACGTGAGGCCTTGCGCCAGGCCGGCCATCGCGTCCATCACCGGCCCGCCGATCGCATCCGCCGCGAGCCGCGCGAGTGCGCCGAGCGGGCCGAAGGCCACCGATCCCGCCAGGCCGGTCGCCTGCAGCTGCGCCTGCAGCTTCGCGATCACCGGCTCCATCTGCGCGAAGGCCTGCGTGGGCGAGGCTCCGGTTTCGAGCAGCGACTGGTAGATGCCGGCCAGGGACGCGCTGATGGCCTGCGCGCCGGCCTGCGTCTTGATCTTGGCGTTGGTCAGGAACTTATCGAGGCCGTCCAGCGCGGACTTCTGCTGCGCCTCGATGAAGGCCAGCGCGGCCTGCTCGCTGCCGCCGAGTGCGCCCTTCGCCTTCGTGCGCGCATCCGCATCCGGCAGCCGGCCAGTGGTCAGCGCCAGGTTCGACAGGTCCACACGTGACAGGAGCGCGGCGGAGTTCGTCGTGCGATCGAGCGCCGTGGCCATCGCGGTCACGGCCGCCTTGTTCTTTTCGAGCTCGACGTTCATCAGGTTCAGCACGCGCGTGAAGTGCTGCGGGTCCTTCGTGTCGAACAGCTGATGGAAGTCGATGCCGGCCTGCGTGGCGGCCTCGCTCAGCTTCTCCATCGTGCCGAACGTGGCCACCAGCTGCGACTTCGCGGACTCCAGCGCGGCACGCTGCGCCCGTTCCTGCGTGAGGCCGCCGAGGTAGCCGCTGATCGCGCCGACGGCTGCACCGACGCCGGCCCCGACCCAGTTGCCGTAGACCGCGCCCATCGCCGCGCCACTGCCTGCGCCGACCAGCACGCCTACCGTTTTCCCGAAGGACTTGCCGAACGCCAGGCCCACTGTCAGGCCCACGGCCGCGCCGGCTGCCGCGCCGGCTGCCTTGTTTTTGTCGCCGCCGAACAGGTTGCCCCAGTCGAACGATCCGCCTTTCAGTACGTCGTTGAACTCCGCCATGAAGGTCTGCCCGAAGTCCTGCAGCAGCGTGCTGCCGATCCCCTGCAGCGATCCGAACATCGCGGCGAACCCCTCGTGGAACCCGGTCTGCCCGGTGAACATGCGGGACAGGATCCCCGTGACCTCCTGTTGCATGTCCGCGCCCCACTTCTTGACGCGATCGACCAGCGCCGCGCCCTGCAGCGCGTCCTCCACGTTTTTGCCGACCTGCTTCGCGTCGATGCGGAAGGCGTCCACGAAGGCCTGCTGCATCGGCTTGAGGTTTTGCTTGAGCGTCGGCACCAGGTTGCGCGCCACGCCCGCGATCAGGTTGGCGTAGTTCCGCAGATCGTCCGCCAGGTTGCGCGGCACTTGGAACGACTGCCACACGTCTGCCATGTCATCCGCGATCCGCTGCCCCTTCGCGTGCAGCACGGCAGACGCATCGCTAATGGCCTCCGTGATCTCGCGTGCGCCGGCTGCTGAGGGCTTGAGGCCTTGTGCCGTCAACGCCGCCAGCGTCGTCATCAGGTCGCGGGCCTTCTGCACCACGGCCGCGCCGCTCATCTGGTCCTGCAGCTTTTGGAACTCCTCAGCGGCGCGCTTGGCGTCCTCAGCCGCTTTCTTCGCGGCAGCAGCAGCGGCCTTGATGGCCGACGCCGAGGCGTGCGCAGCGGCAGCCGTGGGCACCAGCGCCCGCGTGGCCGTCGCCGCGCCGGCTGCCAGCTGGTCCCGCAGCGATTCCCCGAAGATGCTGGCGGCCAGGCCCGCCGAGTCGAGCACGGTCTCTGTCTGCACGAGGCCGGTCTTGAACTGCGTGAAGGCGTCCAGCACTTCGACCGTCGCCGGGCGGATGCCCTGCGCGTAATACACCCACCGCTTGAGACTGTCCGCGCCGGCCACGACGCGATCGAACAGCCCCCACTGCAGCGTGAGGTTCGAGATGGCCGGCAGCAGCAGGGACTGCAGCACGCCGGCCAGGTTGAACGCCCCCGTCTGCGCCTCGCCGGCTGAGGCCTTGAATCCGCGCAGGTTCTTCGCGGCCGGATCATCGGCGGCCAGCCCCACGTCGTGGAGCAGCCCCCGCACCGTGTCCAGTGCCGGCTGCAGGTCGGCGTTGATCACGGAGGCCGCGTCCCCGATCAGCGAGCCGATGCCCCGGAAGGCCTCGCCCAAGTCCGTCACGATGGACTGCAGGCCGGCCATGATCTCGCCCACGCGGCGGAAGTCGAGCAGCCCGAGCGACAGGACTTTCAGCACGCCTTCCCAGCTGCCGGTCAGGTAGCGCAGCCCGAGGACCAGCGCGGCCACGCCCGCGATCACCAGCGTGACGGGTGACATCAGCACGGCCAGGACGGCCTCGAAGGCGCCCGTGGCCAGCGCGGCGATGCGCGCGGCCACGCTCTGCGCCGTGAGCGCACCGGCCAGGCCTTCCGCTGCCGTCGCGGCCACCTTCGCGCCGGCCGCACTCTTGCCCAGCAGGCCGGCCAGCGCGCCGTAGGACGAGGCCAGCGTGCCGGCGATGTAGACCAGCGGGCCGATCGCGGCGACCAGGCCGATGAACCCCCCGATGCCGACCTGCACGACCTCCGGCAACGCTTGGAACGCCGGCACCAGCGTGGAGGACACGAACTCCGCCAGGCTGCTGATCAGGTCTGCGACCAGCACGATGGCGGGCGCGAGCAGCGTGCCGAGGCTGATGCCGGCCGTCTCGACCGCGCCGCGCATTTTCTCCAGCGCGCCGCCGATGCCGCTGAGTAAGGTCTCTGCGACTCGCTTGGCCGTGCCCTCGGAGCGTTCCATCTCGCCCGTCAGCACGCGCAGTTCCGCCGCGCCCCGGCCCACGGCCGCCACCATCGCCGGGCCGGCCCGATCCCCGAAGGCCTGCATGATCTGCGAGGCCGTCGCGCCGCGCTCCTGCAGCTTCGCGATCACGTCCGTCAGATGCACGGTGCCGTCCGCGCTGGCCAGCGTGGCAATGTTCAGGTCCGCCAGGACATCGCGCATGCCCTTCGCGGGATTCTTGATCTCCGCCAGCACGTTGCGCAGCGCCGTGCCGGCCATCTCGCCCTTCACGCCCAGCTTCGCAAACTGCGCGAGCGCCGCGCCGGTCTCTGCGATGGACATGCCGAAGGCACCGGCCACCGGGCCGGCATACTTCAACGCATCGCCCAGTTCCTTCACGCTGGTGGTCGAGGCCTGCGCGGCCGCCGCCAGCACGTCGTTGACCTTTTCGGAGTCCTTCGCTTCGAGCTTGAACTGCGCCAGCGTGTCCGTGGTCAGCGCGGCGGCCGTCGCCAGATCCATCTCGCCCACGGTGGCCAGGTTGAGGACGGACGGCAGCAGCTTGATCGAGTCCGCAGACTTGATCCCGGCCTTGCCCAGTTCGCCCAGCGCCTGCGCGGCCTCCGTGGCGGAGTACTGCGTTTTCTGCCCCCACTCGATCGCGGCGGCCTGCAGCTGGTCCAGTTCCGCCGTCGTCGGCTGCACGGCCGCCTGCACGCCCCGCATGGCCGTGTCGAAGTCCACGGCAGACTTCGCGGCAGCCGCGCCCATCGCCACGATCGGCAACGTGATCGAGGTCGTCAGCTTGCCGCCGATGCTCTGCAGCTGCCCGCCCAGCTTCGTGTAGGTGCGCGCCACCCGATCGGCGGCGCGCTCCAGTTCGCTGAACGTCTTATCGAGTTCGGACAGGTTGGCGGCGACACGGACCAGGAGCGTGGCAACGACGGACATGATCAGTCGTCCTCACGGCGCACACGTGCCGGCAGATCACCAGGGATCAGCGGAGGCAGGGCGGGGCGCTTGCGCAGCAGCTTGTCCACGGTCATGCGCCGCTTACTCCACGGCGCGAGCAGCCACACGGCCAGTTGTGCCGTGCGCCGCCATACGTTGTCGTCGCGGGCCTCTGCGGCCCGCAGCATCGTCATCAGTTCCACCGGCGTGCAGCAGTCGATGTCACGCGGCGTCAACGTCGTGACCTGATAGATCAGGGGTTCGAGGTCGGCTCGCCAGTCTCGGATGGAGTAGGGCGGACGCTACCGCCCCCGTCCTTCTGCTGCTCCTGCTCCTCGATCTCTGCCAGCACTTCCGGCGCGACCTGCGACCGGAACGTGGACGATCGCACCAGGCCGCGCTGCACGATCCCGATCACGTCCTGTATCTGCAACGTGCCGGCCTCGAAATCGCGCTCGATCATGGTGCGCACGCGCTCGCGCGCCAGGTTGGCCTCGCCGCCGTGCTTGATGCCGATGTGCAGCATCGTCACCAGGCCGGCCAGGCCCACATCGAAGTTCGGCACGGCGAGCAGTTGAAAGATGGTCCGGCCCGTTGCGCCTTCGATCTCCTCGATGGCGGCAACGGGGTAGGCGATCGGACGGTCCTTCCGCCCGAGCGTGATGCACAGTGGCGACATTGGTGGTCGGTCCTCGCCTGATGCGTCAGGCAGCGTGGCGCGGGCCTCCGCGCGCCAGGTCGATCAGGCCGCGTGTTTGCCGCTGACGCGGCCGGTGCCGCCCGCGCCGCGCGTGGCGAGCACGCCGCCGATTTCGCCGTCCGTCTGATCCACGATCCGCAGTTCCACCGTGAACGTCGTCACGGCATCGTGCGCAGCCACCGGGCCGCTGTAGCTGAGAAAATTGCAGTGCCCGCTGATCAGCACCATGCCGTCGTCCAGGCCTTCCGGCCCGTACTCGAACGCCACGTTCGTCTTGCCGCGCAGCGGCGCGAAGAACGCATGCGCGGCAGCGGACCACTTGCCGCTGAGCGAGTAGCCGACCGTGCGGAACCCGGCGATGATGTTCCGCGACTCACGGCGGAACGTGGTGCCGTCCAGTTCATCGACCTCCTCGGACGGCTCGACGCCATCGAGAAAATCGCTGATGTCCGTGATGACCTCGACGGCGGGCAGCACGGCACCGTCCCCGAGGGCGAAGTACGTCGAGATGCCGGCAATCGGGTTGCCGGTCGCGGTCACAGTGGCTGCCATCGTCGTGGTCTCCTGTCAGGACGGAACAACGGGGTCGTGTGCCGGATCGATGAACTGCCGGCACGCTTTGCAATAGAACCGACGCGGCGCATGCATGGAGCCGGCCTCCATCCGGTGGTCCTCGTCATGCGGGCAGCCGGCCGGCACCGGAGGCCGATCGCGCTGCAGGTCCGCCAGCCGATCCACCAGCAGATCGACGTGCGCGGTCAGGACCGTGACCTGCGCGACAAGCGCGCGCACCTGCGTCTGCAGGTTCAGCGCGATCCATTCGTCCACCAGGCCGTGCGGATGCATCGTCAGACCTGCACGCGCACGCGGATGATCACCGGCCGGTGATACGTGAGGACGCCGGCCTCGGTGTCCGTATAGGTCGCGCCGGGGGCCTCATCGACGGTCCACAGCGCGCGCTTCGCCGGAGGCAGCGGCACGTCGCGGCCTTCGATCACCTGCACGATCCGATCGGCAATCCGGTGCGCCTCGTAGTCGCCGCGCACCTGCGACTGCACGCGGGCCTGAAAGACCACGTTGCGGCCGAAGCCTCGGAAGCGGTTCCACGGCGAGACGATGAAGGCCTCCAGCAGCACGAACGGATAGAGCGCGCCCGGTGGCACGCTGGTCCAGATCCGATCGGCCACCAGCGTGGACATGCGGTCGTCGTCGCGCAGCCAGGCCACGGCCTGCGTTTCGATCAGTTCCGCGATCGACACGTCTGCGAGCGCCGGAGGCCATGCCACGCCTGCCATCAGCCAGACTCCGCTTCGGTTTCGATCACACGCGCCAGGACACGGACACGGCCCGGCAGCCGGTTCGCCTCACCCTCTGCAGCCGGCCGCATGAAGGGGTGCGCGCCGCGCGTCGTCGTCCCCTTCTCGACCATCGGGCCGTAGATGGCCGGGTCCATGTGCGCCGTGCCGCCCCCGCGTGACGGCACTGGTCCCTTGACGATGCCGGCCCGCCAGGTCAGGCCGCGCCCGGACGAATCGATCGCGCGCTGCAGGTCGCCCCGGTCGCGCGGCGCGTGCCGGATGGCATCACGGGCCACGTCGTCCGCCGCGTCCGCCAGCAAGGCCTGCATCCGCTTGCGCGTGACCTTCGGCGTGTTCCGCAAGGCCTTGCGTAGTTCATCGAGGCCATCGATCCGGGCCGTCGTTGTGACCTTCGGCATGGTCAGACTTTCTCGACCACGAGCAGGTCCAGCAGCAGCGCGCGTTCCCCCGGATTGAGGACGGACACGATCTGAAACGTGCGCTGCCGGTCCTCGTAGGGGTCCTGCATCACGACGCGCTGCGCCGGCCTGATGCCGGCCACCCAGTAGAACCGCACGCGGTGCGTGGCCTCGGACAGGATGGCTCCCGACTCGGCGCGCTCGATCGCCGTCAGCGGATCGATGGCCATCGGTTCGTCCGTCACGATCGGCACGTCCTGCACTTCTTGCCCGCCGTTCGGCAGGTCCACCAGCTGCGTGGCCACGATGGTGCCGACGTGCCACAGCACGCCCGGATCGAGGACCGGCGACAAGGGACGATCGGTGCCGGCCATCATGCGAAGGTCCGCACGCGATAGCCGTCCGCGTGCTGCAACGTGGCGTCCAGGGCGGAGGCCGGAGGCGGCCCGGCCCGATACAGGAAGAACTGCTGCACCAGCGCGAAGATCACCTGGCGCAGGTTGGCCGGCACGTCGCCGGCCTCGTCGCCGTAGCCGACGCGATAGCGGATCGTCGTGATGCCGGTGGGGGCCTGCAGCCAGTAGAGGCGTGCCGGCTCGATCGTGTCGTCCACGATGTAGGCCGTGGGCGGCACCAGGCCGGTGGCGTCCGTCACGGCCTCGATGGCCTGCAACGGAGCCGCCCACGGCAGGTCCACGAACCCGACCGCGCCGAGCTCGCCCGCCGACACGGCCAGCGGGCCGACGGTGCGCAGCGTGGTCAGGTTGTGCGTGAAGTGCTCCCGATGGGACTCCGTGGCCTCGGCACCAGGCCCCGGCCTGGCGTGCGCGGCCGGTGCCGGCGTGAGGCCGGCCGACACGTGCGCGTTCAGTTCCCACGTCTGCGTCATCAGGCCGCGCTCCACGTACCGCTCGACCGCGTTGCGCGCCGACGCAATCCAATCGCTGATCGCGGCGTCCTGATCGGCGCGCGGGTATTTCAGACGCAGGCGCACGTCCGCCACAGTGATCGGCTCCACGGTCGGCGGCAGGACCAGGCGGGCCATCAGGTCGTGCCTGGTCCGTCTAGCGCGCTCTTGCGCACGAAGGCCGTCGGCATCAGGACGCCGAGCGCGAGCCGTGAGGCCGCGCGAATCGCGGCCTTGTTCTGCACGAAATCGTTCACGTGTGATCGCGTGCCTTCAATGATCGTGGTGCCCTCGCGCCCGATCACGGACAGGGCCTGCACCGGCCCGACGAGGACCTGTCCGGCCGTCAGCGCGGGCGACACGATCACATCGCAGCCGGCGAACGTCCGCCCGTCGTAGTCCAGTGCGACGGCATTGCCGGAGGACAGCCCCACATAGATGTTCGAGGCGATCACGATCGTGTCGGGCACGATGCCGCTGGCCAGCGTGGCCTGCGCGATCATTTCCGTGACCATGCCCGGCACGTTGTAGGCGCCCGGCACGACCTCGGGAATGTCGGGATGCAACATGAACCCCACGATCGGGGTCGCGATGCCGTTGCCCTGCAGGATTGCGCGCTCCTCAGCCTGCTTCACCAGCTGCCCCAGGAA
>Ga0075366_10001942_pt1 | contig 10454 bp, 10 predicted proteins | sample EndMethybrTD3031_FD_72351 | JGI IMG/M metagenome (GOLD analysis project Ga0075366, IMG submission 72351) | Populus endosphere microbial communities from Tennessee, USA - Endosphere MetaG P. TD hybrid TD303-1 | ecosystem: Host-associated > Plants > Roots > Endosphere | place: USA: Tennessee... | reverse complement strand
CGGCGAGCAGCATCTCGAGCGGCGTCATGCCGAGCGCGAGGCAGAGCGCGCGATCGCGGTAGTAGGGGTGGAACCAGTCGTAGCCGGCCCTGAGCACCATGCCGGCGGCCACCAGGATGGCCTCGTGGCCGGCGCCGCTGATCTGGAAGAAGATCAGGCTCTGGTTCTTGAGCTGGATTTCCTTGTCATCCAGCTTCCGCGACAGCACCATCGTGCGGTACGCCCGCACGAGATCTCCGGCCGGGAGCCCCTCGTAAGTACGCGAAGCCACGTCCTTTGACGGCTTCACCGCGGTCGCTTTCATGTGCGGCCATTATATAATTTCCCGCCTTTCCAAAGGGGAAACTGATGCCGCCAACCGTGAGCCTGTACCGCTGGGACGAGCTTGCGCTCGAGAAGGTCACCGAGATGATCTCGCGAAAGATCGTGACCGGCGAGCGCGAAATGCTGGCCCAGATCTACCTGAAGAAAGGCGCCGTGGTGCCGATGCACAACCACGAGAGCGAGCAGATCACCTACGTCCTGCAGGGGGCGATGAAGTTCCTCATCGGCGGCGAGGAGATCACCGTCCGCGAGGGCGAGTGTCTCCACATACCGTCGTGGGTCGAGCACCAGGCCGAGGCGCTCGACGACACGTTCGAGCTGGACGTGTTCGCGCCCATTCGCCAGGACTGGCTCGATCACACGGATCACTACTTCCACAGAAAATAGCCGGGAGCCGGCGGACGCAGGCCGGATCTTCAGGTCCGGCGTGTGCCGGCAGCACCATGGCGAGTGACCGCGCCGCGCTCGACGACATGCTCCCGTCCATCTACGCGGAGCTCAAGCGGCTGGCGCGCGCGTATCTGGGCCGCGAGCGGGCGGATCACACGCTGCAGCCGACGGCGCTCGTCCACGAGACCTACCTGAAGCTCGTCGACCAGCGGCAGGTCGACTGGCGCAACCGCGCGCACTTCCTGGGTGTCGCGGCCGGCGCGATGCGGCGCGTCCTGCTCCACTACGCCGAGCACCGCAACGCGCAGAAGCGCGACGGACTGCGTCAGCGCGTGACGCTCGAAGACGCGCTTGCGACGCTGGAGCGGAGCGCGGCCGTCGACTTCCTCGACCTGCACGCCGCGCTCGAGCGGCTCGAGCGGCTCGACGAGCGCCAGGCGCGGCTGGTCGAGCTGCGCGTGTTCGGCGGACTGACGATCGAGGAAGCGGCCGAGGTGCTCGACGTCTCGATCGCCACCGTCAAGCGTGACTGGAACGTGGCGCGGCTGTGGCTGCGCCGCGAGCTCGCATGACGCCGGAGCGCTGGCAGCAGGTCGCGCGGATCGCCGGCGACGCGCTGGAGCTGGCGCCGGCGGAGCGGGCGGCGTTCGTCGCCGCCGCCTGCGCGGGCGACGCCCCGCTCGAGGCGGACGTGATGTCGCTGCTCGCCGCCGAGGACCCGACCGGACGGTTTCTCGAGCCCGATCGGCCGCCGGATCGCGTCGGGCCCTACCGGATCGTTCGTGAAATCGGCCGCGGCGGCATGGGGACGGTCTATCTCGCCGAGCGCGCCGACGGCCAGTTCGAGCAGCGTGTCGCGATCAAGCTCGTCACGCGCGGCATGGACAGCGAGGCCGTTCTCCGCCGGTTCTTCGCGGAGCGCCGCATCCTCGCGCGGCTGGAGCATCCCGGAATCGCGCGCCTGTTCGACGGCGGCGTGACGCCCGACGGCCGCCCGTACTTCGTGATGGAGTACGTGGACGGGACGTCGATCACCCGGTGGTGCCGGCGCCAGGCGCCAGCCGTGGCGGAACGCGTGGAACTGTGTGCCCGCGTCTGCGACGCCGTCGACTACGCGCACGGGCATCTCGTCCTCCACCGCGACCTCAAGCCCGAGAACGTCCTCGTGGACGCGGCGGGCGCGTCCAAGCTGCTCGACTTCGGCATCGCGCGGCTGCTCGACGGCGAATCGGCGTCGGCGACGCAGGCGGGGGAGCGCGCGATGACGCCGCAGTACTGCAGCCCCGAGCAGATGCGCGCCGAGCCGTTGACGACTGCCAGCGACGTCTACGCGCTCGGGCTGATCCTGTACGAGCTGCTGGCCGGCGCGCCGCCGTACGACATTGGCGGCGCTCCCCCTGCCGAGCAGATGCGGATCGTCTGCGAGCTCGAGCCGAAGCGGCCGAGCGCCGTCGCGCCCGCGGCGGCGGCAAAGCGCATCCGCGGCGATCTCGACACGGTGGTGATGAAGGCGCTCGACAAGGATCCGGCGCGGCGCTACCGGCGGGCGGCGGAGCTGGCCGCCGATCTCCGGCGCGTGCTCGCGCGGGAGCCGATCGCCGCGCGGCCCGCGAGCCTGGGCTACCGCACCCGCCGCTATCTCTCGCGGCACTGGAAACCGGTGGCCATTGCCGCCGTCCTGCTGGCCATCGTGACGGCGGCCGTCGGCGACGCGCTGATCCAGGGCCGCCGCGCGCAGCGGCATTTCGACGAGGTGCGGCAGCTCGCCAATGCCTTCCTGTTCGACTTTCACGACGCCATCGCCACGCTGCCCGGGGCGACGCCGGCCCGCGAGCTCGTGCTGCAGCGCGCGCGCGAGTATCTCGACAAGCTGTCGGCCGAAGCCGGCGCGGACGTCGATCTGAAGCGCGAGCTGGCCGAGTCGTACATCCGCGTCGGCGACGCGCAGGGGCTCTACTACGAGTCGAACCTCGGGAAGACGGCGGACGCGCGCGCCAGCTACGAGAAGGCGCTCAAGCTGCTCGAGGACGTCGCCCGCGACCGTCCGGGCGATGCGCGCGTGCAGGCCGATCTCGCGAACGCGACACTGAGTCTCGCGACGACGTATCAGGCGACCGACGGACGACGCGCCGGATCGCTGATCCAGGACGCCATCGATCGCCTCACGCGCCTGCAGGCGCGCGAACCGCTGACCGCTGCTGCGCAACTCACGCTGGGGCGCGCGTACGTGGGGCGTGCCGAGGGACTCCTGCGGGCCGGCCGTCCCGGGGACTCGCTCGCGGCGCGCAACCGCTCCGTCGACGCCTTCCGTGCCGTCGTCGCCGCGAACCCTGGCAACGCGGAGGCGCAGCGCTGGCTGTCGATCACGCTCAAGCGCCGTGCCGCGCTCTACATCGGCGAGATGCACGATCCCGCCCGCGCGCGCGACGACCTGCGCGAAGCGATGGCGGCCGACGAACGGCGCGTCGCCCGCGAGCCGGCCAACGCCGTGGCCCGGCTCGATCTGGCGCTGGGCGAGGGCTATCTGTCGGCGGCGCTGCGCCGCTCCGGCGACCTCGCCGGCGCCGCGGACATGCTGGGTCGCGCGATGGAAATCCGCCGCGACGTCCTTCGCGTCGATCCGCAGAACGTACGGGTCCGCACGCTCCTCATGAGCGACTACGGGCGTCTCGCCGAGATCGCCCTCGATCGGCGCGACCCGGCGGCCGCCAGGGCCGCGCTCGCCCAGGCCGAGGCGCTCGCGGCCCAGATCCCGCCCGCCGCCGCCGCGAATCCCGAGCTCGTCGAAGCACTTGCCGGCATCAGGCGGATCGCCTCCACCATCCACTGAGCCGGAATCCGGCCCGATCCGGCGTTTCTCAGGGAGGTGCCATGACTTCCCGAACACGCACGTTTCCGGCCGTTCTCTTCGCGTTGCTGGCCTGCTCGCGTCCGTCAGCCGAACAGGCCGCCGCCATCAAGCCGCCGTCCGCTCTCACCGCCACCAGCGCGACGAAGAACGCCGTCGCGCTGTCCTGGACGCCAGGGACCGCCGGCGATACGCGTTTCCTCGTCGAGCGCAAGCCGCTCGGCGCATCCTGGACGCCGCCGCCCGCGCCGAAGCCGTCCCCCATCGTGACGATCAACGCGGAAGGCACGTCGACGCGCGACGACCGCGTCGACGCGCGCGCGACCTACGTCTACCGCGTCCGCGTGCTCAACGCCGCGGGTGCGGCGTCCGCGCCGTCCAACGAGATCACCGTCGGTCCGCCGCCGGTCGGCTTCAGCCAGATCGTTCCGTCGCCGCCCAGCGAGACGCAACCCGGCTTCGCCGCCGCGTTCAGCGTGGCCCTGGATGCGAACGACGATCCCGCGATCGCGTTCGTCGTCGAGGATCCCGACAACAACAGCGACCCCGCCGACTCGACGCTGCAGTTTCTCTCGTGGAGCCGGGCGCTCTACCGCTGGAATGCGCCGGTCATGATCGGCCGGATCGGCGCGCTCGACAAGAGCGCCCCGCGCCTGGGGCTTTCGCTCGCGCGTGACGCCGTGGCCAATCGTCTCGGCATCGCCTACACGGCGTCGGGCGACCGGGAGCTGCGTGTCGCGTTCTCGGAAGACGGCGCCGCCTGGCGGCAGGTGACGATCGTCACCGGAGAGGAAGGCGCCGCGGGCGGCCCGAGCCTGGCGCTGCACGACGGCCGGATCTACCTGGCGTATCAGGGAGAAGGCGACGAAGGCCGCCGCGCGCTGCTCTTCAAATCGGGTGCACAGACTGACGCGCCCGGCAAATGGCAGTCATCGCGTGCGCCGCTGCTCGATGGCACGTGGGACGTCAGACGCGCCGGTGTCAGCGTCGCCCTCGACGCCGCGGGCCGTCCCGCGATCGCCTACTGGCTGAATCCATCGGAGGGCTACAACGTGGCGGCTGCTTTCTGGCGGCCGGGCGAGCCGGCGGCGACCAAGGTGACGGACACCGCCGGCTTCCAGAGTGACACGGTCGATCTCCGGCTCGCCTTCAGCGGCACGGCACCGTCGGTGCTGGTCTACGCCAGGCGCGACGAGCGTTTCTTCGACAACGGGAACCAGATCTGGTTCGTCCGATCGACAGGCGACGGAAAGGCCTGGAGCGCACCGGTGCCGCTGCCCAACGACGGCGGCAACAGCATGGGATTCCCGATCGCGCTGGCCTTCGATTCGGCCGGCCGGCCCGCGGTGACGGCACAGGTCGACGGCGGCAACAATGGCGAGACGCGCTGCGGGCAGCCGAAGATCCTGCGCCCCGACGCGGCGGGCCGCTGGACCATCTGCGCGCCCGACACCAGAGGCACCCCGACGCACGAGGCGAAGCTGCCGTCGATCCACACCGTCGGGGATGCGCTGATGATCGTGTTCAGGGCCGACCGCGAGGGCGGCGCGCTCAAGGCGGGTCTCGTGCTGTGGAGGGAACGATGACGCGCACGGCATTCGCGGTGCTGGCGCTCTGCGCGGGGATGCAGGCGCCGTCTCCGCCACGGCCAGGGGTGTCGGTCACGTTCGACGGCGGCATCTTCGCGCATCGGACGATCGTCATGACTGCTTCGCCGACCACCGAGGGGAACCGGCGTCTGCGCTCGAAGAGCGACCCGCGCGTGGACCGCCTGTCGCTCGACTCGGATCCGCCTCCCGGCCTCTCGCTCCACTTCGACGCCGCGCCGCGCGCCGGCACCACGTCGTTCGACCGGAAGGACGAGGACGATCCCAAGCGCAATCCGTATATGCGGTTCGACTGGCACTACGACGACTGGGCGCCCGCGAAAGGGTACCGGTTCGATCTCGTGCACGTCGACGTCACGATCACCAGGCTCGACGAGCCGGGCGGCCGCATCGAAGGGACGATCGACGGACGGTGGGAGCTCTGCACGCTGCCCGGCGATGGCGGCGGCAACTGCACGGCGCGGGCGCCGCTGACGATCACCGGGCGCTTCTCCATCATCCGGCTGAAGGACCGGATCTTCGAGTGAGGTAAGCTCACCGCATGGAACGGGTGGCGCTCGTCTGCGCGGCGAGCAAGGGACTGGGACGCGCGTCGGCGGAAGCGCTCGCGCGCGACGGGATCACGGTGGCGATCTGTTCGCGCGGCGGTCCGGCGCTGCAAGAGGCCGAGGCCGCGATCCGGGCCGCGGGCGGCAACGTCATCGCGATCGAGGCGGACCTGCGGCGCCCCGACGACGTGGCGCACGCGGTCGAGACGACCGTCCGGACGTTCGGCGGCCTCGACATCCTCGTCACCAACACCGGGGGCCCGCCGTCGGGTCCGTTCATGTCGCTCGACGAGGCGGCGTGGGCCGACGCGATCGACTCGCTGCTGCTCAGCGTCGTGCGGCTGTGCCGCGCGGCCGTTCCGCACATGCGCGCGCGGGGCGGCGGCCGCATCATCAACGTCACGTCGATCTCCGTGAAGCAGCCGATCGCGGGCCTGGTGCTCTCGAACTCGCTCCGCGCGGCGGTGACGGGCCTCGCGAAGACGCTGGCCGCGGAGCTCGCGCCGGACCGGATTCTGGTGAACTGCGTGGCGCCCGGCTACACGCGTACCGATCGCGTCGTCGAGCTGGCGAACCAGGCGGCCGCGCGCGAGAGGATCGAGCCGGCGGAGGTCGAGCGGCGCACGATGGCGCAGATTCCGCTCGGCCGCATGGGGCAGCCCGACGAGTTCGCGGCGGTGGTGGCGTTTCTCGCGTCACCCGCCGCGTCGTACGTGAGCGGCGTGACGATCCCGGTCGACGGCGGCTGGACGCGCGGCCTCGTCTGAGGCGACGCGCGCGAAGCGCCGCGCATGCCACACGAAGGCGCCGAGGTTCACGAACGAGAGCAGCACGGTCACGTCCACGATCGTGATCATCCGCGGCGGCAGCCCGAAGTCGTGGCCGAGCCCCTGGAACAGCAGGAGATTGAGCAGACAGAGCGCGCTGGCGAGCGCGTACGGCGCACGCATGGCGGGCAGCGCCGCGCCGGCCGCGGCCATCAACGGCAGCGCCAGATAGAAGTGGTTCTCGTGCACCTGCACCGAGAACAGCGTGTAGGCGTGAATCGCGCAGGCGCCGGCCGCGAGCACGATCGGCAGCGGACCGTGGCGCGCGCGCCAGAACGCCCACAGCATCGCGCCGCCGCCGAGCGCGGTTCCAATCAGCCGGGGGTTGGGGTAGCCGAGGTCGATCATCCGCGAGATCCCGAGAATCCGCACCGGCGTCGTCCACGCCGAGCGCAGGATCCACGTCACTATCCACCAGACGTTGAGGGCTTCGGCCGACAGCATGTCGTGATGGAACGCGCGGCCCGCGCCCTGCAGCAGGTTGGGCAGCGCTCCGATCCGGATGAACGGGGCGAGGACCACGGCGGTCGTGACCAGGGCGCCGAGCGCGGCCTTCGCTGACGCGCCGAGCAGACGATCGCGCGGCGCCGAGTGGAACAGCACCAGAGCGACCGCCGGGAGGATGAGCGCGATCTGCAGCTTGGTCAAGGCCGTCAGCGCGAGGGCGACGCCCGCCCACACGTAACGGCCGCGATCGAGCGCGACGAGCGACGCCAGCGTCAATGCGCCGAGCCACGGATCGAGATAACCCAGCACGGCGCCGTCGAGGATCGCCGCCGGGTTGAGCCAGTAGAACAGCACCGCGGTGCGCGCCACCGTTTCAGAAGACCGGCGCATCAAGGCCCAGAGCGCCACGCAGACGCCGGCGTCGCCGAGCAGGATCGCGAGCTTGACGGCGACGGTCAGCCAGACGCCATCGGTGTAGTAGGGATCGACCGCGCGGTAGACGTGACCGACGGCCCCGAGTGCGTAAAGCGCGAACGGGGGGTACTCGACCGTGCCGCTGCGCCGGCCCCAGACGAGCACCGCCCGCTCGGGCGGATCGCCGCCGACGCCGTACATCGTCGAGAGGCTGGTGGACGCCTCGTGCGTCCAGAGCTTCCAGACGTTCATGTCGTCGGTGCCGCGAAGCGGCAGACCCGCGGCGCGGAGGATCAGGCCGGCGAGGAGGAGGGCACGGAACAGCCGCGGCGACGCCGCGCGCTCGACCAGCACGAGGGGAAGTCTACTCTCAGTGAACGTGGCGGTCCCAGCTCTTGCCGGACCGGCCGCCCGAGTAGACGTCGAACTTGCGGCGCAGGCGGTTCATCTTCCACTTCAGATAGCGGTACTTGAATTCCGCCATCAGCCCGCCGCGCCCGCCCTGCAGGTAGAGGTAGGCCACGAGGAGGCCGCCGAGATGCGTGATCGCGGCGATGCCGCCGCTGCCCTGCGCCGACATGATGAAGGCGATCGCGCCGATGATCATCACGAAGTACTTCGCCGGTACGGGGAACAGGAAGAACAGCAGGATCGGGCGGTTCGGGAAGTACAGCGCGAAGGCGAGCAGCAGGCCGAAGAGCGCGCCGGACGCGCCGATGATGTTCGAGCCGTAGGTCGCGCGCGTCACGGCCAGCGGAATCAGCGACGCGAGGATGGAGATCAGGCCCGCGCCGACGCCGGTGATCGCGTAGAACTTCACGAAGAAGCGCGTGCCCCACATCCGCTCGAGCTCGATCCCGACCATCCACAGGACGAGCATGTTGAACACGATGTGCGTCGGCCACGGCGCGTGCATGAACATGTAGGTGATCGGCTGCCAGACGAAGTGGCGTTCGATCACCAGTTTGGGTACGAGGCCGAACCAGACGAGGAGGTCGGGGAACAGCAGCGAGACGAGGTAGAGGCCGATATTGACGTAGAGCAGCCACCGGACCGCCGGTGTCATCGGACCGGGGCCGTAGGTATACGAAACGGTGGACGGGCGGGGGCTTCGCGGCATCGACGAACGGCTCAGAGGGGTATCGTACCACGCAAACTCACGCCGCCCGTGGCGCCCGTGCCGGCAGCCACATGGTCAGCAGGGCCGCGGCAATCGGAATGAACGCGAGTCCGAACAGTGCGCGTTCGATTCCAAAACGGTCAGCGAATGCGCCCACGAGCGGGACCGACAGCCCGCCCATCCCCCAGGCGAAGCCCATCATCAGCGACGACACCGTGGCCGCGCTCACGGGGGCGAGCGCCTGCCCGAACGTCACGTTGACCGGCAGCGTGGACTGCAGGAAGAAGCCTCCGATGCACAGCGTGATGCCGAACGCCCACCCCGTCAGGAGCGGCGCGGCGACGAGGAAGGGCGTCGCGATGATGAGCGACCAGGCGATCACGTTGCGCGGTCCGAACCGATCCGCCGTCGGCCCGCCGGCGAAACCGCCGAGCCCGGTCGCGAACAAGTACGCCGCCGCGATCGCGCCGGCCTCGCTGACGCTGTATCCCTGGCGCGTGAGCATCGTCGGGACGAACGTCGCGAACGACAGCGACGTCAGCGTGCGGAGCAGGACGATGACGTAGAGGAGCGCGAGCGGGCGCGCGTACGGGCGCAGCGCGCTGAGGCCGGCCGTGTCCGTGTGATGCAGCTCGATCGGCGGCACGCGCGTCAGGAAGAACGCGATGACGATCAGGCCCGGGATTGCGAGAAGGGGCGTCCATTGCAGGCCGAGATGTTCCGCGAATGGCGCGAACAGCAGCGGGCCGAGCGAGAACCCGAGCGTCCCGCCGGTGATGTGGACCGACATCGCGAGGCCGGCGCGATCCCCGCCGAGCCGGTGCGCGAGCGCCGCGGCGGGCGGATGGAATGCCGCCGTGCCGAGACCGCCGACGACGAGGACGAGCGCGAGCGTCGCGATCGTGGGCGCGGCGCCGACGAAGCTGAGGACGCCGACCGCGATCACCGGTCCCGCCATGACGAGCAGACGCGGCCGCCAGCGATCGGCGATGTGGCCGAAGCCGACCTGCGCCACCGACGCCGCCATCTGATACAGCATCGTCAACGTCCCCGCCATGGCGAGCGAGAGCCCGAGCTTTGGGGCGAGCAGCGGGAGGAGCGGCGCGAAGATGTTGCCGTAGCCGTCCACCATCATGTGCACGCTCGCCATGAGGAGGATCGTGCGCCAGCGGACACTGACGTGTTCTGAAAGTCCCGTCACCGGACGATGTGTTAAGCGTGTAAAAGAAAAAGGCCCCCGTTTTTAGGCGGGGGCCCCATGGAGGATGGATGAGAGGCTTGTGCGTTGCCTTTCAACATGATTAGACGGAGCAACACGAAAAAAGTTTGGAAGGGCTCAGCCGAGCCGTTTCCGTACGAGCTCGTTCACGGTTTTGCCATCCACCGTACGGCCAGCCAGTGCGCTCATCACCGCTTTCATCACGCGGCCCATGTCCTTCGCGCTCGTGGCCCCCGTCTCCGTGATGGCTGCATCGATCGCCTGTTCGATGTCGGCGGCCGGCACGGAGGGCGGCGCGTAAACTTCGAGTATCGCGAGCTCGGCCCGCTCCTTGTCGGCGAGCTCGGGACGCCCGCCCGCGGTGAACTGTTCGATCGAGTCCCGGCGCTGCTTGAGGAGCGAGGTGAGCACCTGCTGTGCCTCCGGCTCCTCCAGCGCGCGGCCCTTCGCGACTTCGGCGTTCATGAGCGCGGCCTTGACCATGCGCAGCGCCGACAGCTTCACCTGCTCGCGCGCCTTCATGGCCTCGGTCAGATCCTTCGACACCTTTTCTACGAGCGTCATCCAATCATCCTAACGCGTTCCACCAGGCATGAACGGCCATTGAGACAATGGCGCCCAGAAACAGGGCGGCCGTGAAACGCCAGAGCCGCCGGTGCGAGGGCCAGCCCTCGTTCCACGCCCAAGCCGATCCGTAGGCGGCGGTAATC
>Ga0075366_10001941_pt1 | contig 10457 bp, 8 predicted proteins | sample EndMethybrTD3031_FD_72351 | JGI IMG/M metagenome (GOLD analysis project Ga0075366, IMG submission 72351) | Populus endosphere microbial communities from Tennessee, USA - Endosphere MetaG P. TD hybrid TD303-1 | ecosystem: Host-associated > Plants > Roots > Endosphere | place: USA: Tennessee... | reverse complement strand
CTTTCAGGTCGGCGAGGCTCGCCACCGGCTCGCGGCAGAAGAACACCTGCGCGGGGAACGGGTAGAGCGCGATGATGCGCGTGTTGAAGCGCTCCAGCGCCTTGTTAGCCTCGGGCAGCACCGCCTGCGCCACCTTGCGGGCATGATCGATGGTCGGGTTGAGGCCCGCGAGATCGACGATGTCGAGAAACGGCACATCGCCCGAAACAGTCGCGAGCGGCGCCGCGCCGATGTCGACGTTGCCGGAACGCACGAGGCGGATGATTTCCGGACCGTTCAGGTTGCGCTCGGGCCAGCTCGCGAGATCGACCTTGATGCGCCCGCCGGATTTTTCCGGCACGCCGTTGCGCAGCAGCGGAATGTCGACGGTGGAAAACTGCGGCAGCGCCGGACCGGGCTGGGTGACGATGTTGATCTTGAGTTCAGGTCCGGGCGGAAGGGTTTGGGCGGCGGCGGGCGCGGCGCAAAGCGCGGTCAGCAGGATCGGAAACGCGGCACGTTTCATCATGTTGGTTCTCCCCATTCAACCGGCATGGGGGAATTGAACATCATCGCGCTTATCACGTCCAATCCGCTTTATGGATGGATCGCGATAAGGCGGGCTTATCAGTACTCACGCATTCTGTTTCGCGACCTGAACGGCAATCTCGGCCACCTTGCGCGCGGCAAATGAATCCGGCGCGGAGGGCCACGCGACCACGAAGGTGAGGCTCGGCAGTTTCGCGCTGGCCTTGACGGGGCGCAGCTTTCCGACCGCCGCGACATTGCCGAGGATCGCGGGCGGGATCACGGCAATCCCGAGGCCATCGAGTGCCATGCGCACGACGGTGGCGAGCGACGCGCTGGCGTGGATCGTTACCGGCAGGCCGGCGCGGTCGAACAGCTCGCGCACGTAGATATAGGGGTGCGTGTTGCGCGAGAACGTCACGAGCGGGAATTTGGCGAGCGCCTCGAGCGTCATCGGCTTCGTTGGCAGCTTCAGCTTCTCGCCGGCGACGAACGCGAGCGGGAAGGAGCATAGCGGGCGCGTATGGACGTTCGGGTCGCTGACCGGGCCGAGCAGCAGCGCGAGGTCGAGGTTGCGCGCGTGCAGCCGCTCGCGCAGGTTCGGCGTGATGTCGACTTCGATCTCCAGTTCGAGGTTGGGGTAGGCGGCATTCACGCGCTCGATCAGCGCGTGGAGCCAGGTGTGCACGATGGTCTCCGAGCAGCCGAGCCGCACGATGCCGCGCATGGTGGAGCGGTCGCCGACCGCCTCGATCATTTCGGCGCGCAGCCGCATCAGCCGCTCGGCGTAGCCGACGAGCTCCTGCCCCTTCAGCGTGGTGGCGACCGCGCGGCGGTCGCGTTCCAGAAGCCGCACGCCAAGCGATTCTTCAAGTTGCGCGATGCGCATCGAGACGGCGGGCTGCGTGGTGTTGAGCTTCTCGGCGGCGCCGCGGAACGAGCGCAAGGTTGCGACCCAGAGAAACGTCTCGATGGAGCGGAAGTCGATCATGCGGACCCCTGATAAGGGGAGCTTATCAAAATCTATCCGGAAAGACGATTGGACGGAATGAGGGGATTGGCGTCTGCTTTCGTCATGGCCGGGCTTGTCCCGGCCATCCCGGCAAGGTGAGCACAGTGCCCGCCTAAGCGGGATGCCCGGGACAAGCCCGGGCATGACGAGTTGAGAGGGCGGCGCCATGCGGTCGAGCAGTCTCGCGGTCTCACACCAAACAAAGGCACTCACCACCGGCCTCGCGGTGCGCCATGCGGCGCGCTCCGGCGCGCTCGACGTGCCGACCGCGGGCCTCGCCTATGGCTACGCGCAAGGGAACCTTGCGATCCTGCCGAAAGACTACGCCGAGGACTTCCTGCGCTTTTGTCAGGCCAATCCGAAGCCGTGCCCGCTGCTCGGTGTCTCCGAGGCGGGCGATCACCGCATTCCGGCCGTCGGCGAGGATCTCGACATTCGCACCGATATTCCGCGCTATCGCGTGTGGCGCGACGGCGAACTGGTCGACGAGCCGCGCGATCTGAAATCCGTCTGGCGCGATGATCTTGTGAGCTTCGTGATCGGCTGCTCGTTTTCATTCGAGGAGTCGCTGCTGGCCGCCGACGTGCCGCTCCGCCACATCGAACGCAACAGCAACGTGCCGATGTGGCGCACGAATATTCAGACGCAGCGCGCGGGCCGCTTCCATGGCCCGCTGGTCGTCTCGATGCGGCCGATGAAACCCGCGCAGGCGATCCGCGCCGTGCAGATCACCAGCCGCATGCCGGCCGTGCATGGCGCGCCTGTGCATCTCGGGCTTCCGGAAGCGATCGGCATCAAGGACATTGCCAAGCCTGACTATGGCGATGCGGTGCCGGTGGAGAAGGACGAGCTTCCGGTGTTCTGGGCCTGCGGGGTGACGCCGCAAGCCGCGATCGCGGCGGTGCGTCCGCCCTTCGCGATCACGCATGCGCCCGGATACATGCTGGTGACGGATCTCAAGAACGCGCAGCTTTCGGTCTAACGAGAGCGATTTGAACGGCCGGCGTCGGGGCGCGCCGGACAACAAAAGGGGAGGACGACCATGACTGTCACGACGGTCAGCGATAACGCACATCACCCAACCGCGTGGTACGGCGAGATGAAGCCGCGCGAGAAGAACACCTTCTGGGCCTGTACCGGCGGGTGGATCCTCGACGCGATGGACGTGCAGATTTTCTCGTTCGCGATCCCGGCGATCATCGCGGCCTTTGCCGTCTCGAATACCGAGATCGGACTGATCGGCACCGTGACGCTGCTCACCTCGGCGTTCGGCGGCTGGTTCGCGGGCGCGCTGTCGGACCGCTTCGGTCGTGTGAAGACGCTCCAGATCACCATCGTGTGGTTCGCGTTTTTCACCTTCCTGTGCGGCTTCGCGCAGAACTACACGCAGCTCTTCATCTTCCGCGCGCTGATGGGGCTCGGCTTCGGCGGCGAATGGGCGGCGGCGGCGGTGCTGATTGGCGAGGTGATCCGCGCGGAGCATCGCGGCAAGGCGGTCGGCGCGATGCAGAGCGGATGGGCGGTTGGCTGGGGCCTCGCGGCGCTGCTCGCGACAGTGTTCTTCTCGGTCATGCCGCAGGACATCGCATGGCGCGCGTTGTTCTGGGTTGGCCTCTCGCCCGCGCTGCTGGTCTTCTACGTGCGCTACTTCGTCGACGAGCCGGAGGTGTTCGAGAAGACGAAGCAGAACCTCGAAGCCGCCGGCACCAAGCCGAACTTCCTGGAAATCTTCTCGCCGCAGATCGTCCGCACGACGTTTTTCACCTGCCTGCTGAGCATTGGCGCGCAGGGCGGCTACTACGCGATCACCACTTGGCTGCCGTTGTTCCTGCGCACCGAGCGCAAGCTGACCATCCTCGGCACCGGCGGCTATCTGGCGGTGATCATCACCGGCTCACTGATCGGCTACTGGGTGGCGGCGTGGCTGAACGATCGCATCGGGCGGCGCATCACGTTCATCATCTATGCGTGCTGCTCGGCCGCGACCGTGCTGATCTACACACAACTGCCGATCGACAACACGACGATGCTGTTTCTGGGCTTCCCGCTCGGGTTCTTCGCGTCCGGCATTTTCTCCGGCATGGGGCCGTTTTTGACCGAGCTGTTTCCGACCCGGATACGCGGATCGGGGCAGGGCTTTGCCTACAATTTCGGCCGTGGCATCGCGGCGATGAACCCGCTGTTCGTCGGCATGCTGAGCGCGAAACTCCCGCTCGGGCAATCGATCGGTGTATTCGCGATCGGTGCGTACGGACTGCTGATCATTGCAGCGCTCTGCCTGCCGGAAACCAAAGGCCGGGTGCTGACCACCGAGGCGGGGTAGCCGCCGCTCTCCTGTGTCCCGCACGCGGTGCAGCGTGCAACGTAGATGCGGGACTCCGGTGGCTTGCTTTCGAAAAGGTAGAAACCGGGGTCCCGGGTCTGCACAGCGGCATTGCATGCCGCAGTGCGCCCGGGATACGGCCTCGGCGGCAAAATCTGGCATGGGACGTGCACGCCGCGTCCCATGCCGCTTGGAGCGGCGCGCGCGCCGTGCACAATAGGCGCGGGGCCTGAGGGGTTACATGCTGAGAAAAATTCTGGACGGACTGTATCTCGGCGCCGGCTGGCTGGCCGGCGCCTTCATGGTCGCGATCTTCGTCTTGATGATGTCGCTCTCCATCGGGCGCGAGATCAACATGAACATTCCGGCGGGCGACGACTTCGCGTCGTGGTGCATGGCCGCGATGGCGTTCCTCGGGCTCGCGCACACGTTCCGCCACGGCGAGATGATCCGCGTCGGCCTGCTCATCGATCGCATCGAGGGGCGCCCGCGCTGGTACATCGAGATGTTCTGTTTGATCGTCGGCTGCGGCTTTGTCGGCTTCTTCGCCTACTACGCGGTGCAGATGAACTGGCAGTCGTGGAAGTTCAACGACATGTCGACGGGCGTGGTCGTGGTGCCGCTCTGGATTCCGCAGCTCGGCTACGCGGGCGGTCTCGTCATCCTGCTGATCGCGTTCGTGGACGAACTGATCCATGTCGCGATGGGCGGCGAGCCGCGCTACGAGAAGCCGAAGCCGAAGACCGCCGAAGAGGCGGTCGAGCAGGCGATCCAGAGCGCGGTGTAGACGAATGATGCAACTCGTCGAAATCTCGCTGCTGCTGCTCGCGTTGCTGACATTCCTGCTCGGCGGCGGCGTATGGATCGCGATCTCGCTGATGGCGGTCGGCTGGGTCGGCATGCAGTTCGTCGGCGGCAACATCCCGTCCGGGCCGGTGCTGGCGACGACGATCTGGGGCAACAGCGCCTCGTGGTCGCTTGCCGCGTTGCCGCTTTTCATCTGGATGGGCGAAATCCTGTTTCGCACGCGGCTCTCCGAGGAGATGTTCCGCGGGCTCGCGCCTTGGCTGAACTGGCTTCCCGGGCGGCTGATGCACGTGAACGTGCTGGCCTGCGGCCTGTTCGGTTCGGTGTCGGGCTCGTCGGCCGCGACCTGCGCGACGGTCGCCAAGATTGCGCTGCCCGAACTGAAGAAGCGCGGCTACGACGACACCGTGTCGCTCGGTTCGCTCGCCGGCGCCGGCACGCTCGGCATTCTCATTCCGCCATCGATCACGATGGTGGTCTATGCGGTCGCGGCGAATGCCTCGATCATCCAGATCTTCCTGGCGGGCTTCCTGCCCGGCTTCCTCGTGATGGCGCTCTACTCCGGCTACATCATTGTCTGGGCGCTGCTCAACCCCGACAAGCAGCCGCCGGCCGAGCCGAAGATGTCGTTCCGCATGAAATTGCAGGAGTCGGCGCAGCTCATTCCGGTGCTGCTGCTCATCATCCTGGTGTTCGTCACGCTGATCGCCGGGTGGGCGACCGCGACGGAATGCGCGGCGTGGGGTGTGCTCGGTTCGCTCGCGATTGCGTGGTGGCACGGCCAGCTCAGCTGGGAGTCGTTCTGGGCCAGCGTGATGGGCTCGACGCGCGTCACCTGTATGATCATGCTGATCCTTGCGGGCGCGTCCTATATGTCGACCTCGATGGCCTATACGGGCATCCCGATGGCGATCGCGGGCTGGGTCGACAGCCTGCACCTTTCGCCTTACGCGCTGATCGCCGCGCTCACCGTGATGTACATCGTGCTCGGCACCGCGCTCGACGGCATTTCGATGATCGTGCTGACCACGGCCGTGGTCATTCCGATGATCAAGAGCGCGGGCTTCGACCTGATCTGGTTCGGCATTTTCGTGGTGCTGGTGGTGGAGATGGCTGAGGTCTCGCCGCCGGTCGGGTTCAACCTGTTCGTGCTGCAAACCATGTCCGGCAAGGATTCCAATACGGTCGCGAAGGCCTCGCTGCCATTCTTCTTCCTTCTGGTCGTCGCGGTTGCGCTTATCACCATATTTCCTAGTATCGTGATGGTCGTGCCGCGGTATTTCTATCCCGCGTAAACACACAAAAGAGGGCGTCTCATGAAACCTTCCATGTCACTTGCACTGCTGGCGCTCGGGGGAGCGCTGGTGCTGAGCGGTCCCGCTGCCGCGCAAACCAAGTGGAATCTGCCGGCCGGTTATCCGGCCGACAATCCGCACTCGGAAAACCTCGTGGCGTTCGCCAAGGACGTCGAGGCGGCGACCGGCGGGAAGCTGCAGATCACGGTTCACGCCAACGCGTCGCTGTTCAAGCTGCCCGAGATCAAGCGCGCGGTCGCGACCGGCCAGGCGCAGATGGGCGAGATCCTGCTCTCGGTTCACGAGAACGAGGACGCGCTGTTCGGCATCGACGTGGTGCCGTTCCTTGCGGTCAGCCAGAAGGACGCCCGGAACCTCTACAACGCCTCCAAGGCTGCGATCGAGAAGAAGCTCGCCGCGCAGGGCATCATGCTGCTGATGGCGATCCCGTGGGCACCGCAGGGCATGTACACGAAGAAGGACATCAATAGCGTCGAAGACATGAAGGGCCTGAAGTGGCGCGCCTACAATGTCGGCACCACGCGCATCGGCGAAATGGCCGGCGCGCAGTCGGTGACGATCCAGGCGGCCGAACTGCCGCAGGCACTGGCGACCGGCGTGGTCAACTCGTTCATGTCGTCGGGCGGCACCGGCTATGACTCGAAGGTCTGGGAGTCGCTGACGCACTTCTACGACGTGCAGGCCTGGATCCCGAAGAACTACACCATCGTCAACAAGGCGGCGTTCGACGGTCTGCCAAAGGACCAGCAGGAGGCGATCCTCAAAGCCGCCGCCACGGCGGAAGCGCGCGGCTGGAAGCTCTGGGAGGACAAGGGCAACTGGTATCTCGACCAGCTCCGCGCCAAGGGCATGAAGGTGCAGGCACCGAGCCCCACGCTGAAAGCCGGTTTCCAGAAGATCGGCGAGCAGCTCACCGCTGACTGGCTGAAGAAGGTCGGCGCCGACGGCCAGGCGATCGTCGAGGCGTATAAGAAGATGTAGTTCTTTCTTTCCCTCTCCCCGTGAAACGGGGAGAGGGTGCCGAGCGAAGCGCGGCGGGTGAGGGGCCGGGCTCGCTGTCGATCTTGCCTCTCATCCGGCACGGCGCTTCGCGCCGCGCCACCTTCTCGCCGCAGGCGGGGAGAAGAAACGAAGAAAAGGTCTTCATGTCCATTGGCGTTTTGATGCTCGACACGCGCTTCACGCGTTTCGTTGGCGATATCGGCAATCCCGCAAGCTACAGCGAACCGGTGCTGTTCGAGGTCGTGCGCGGCGCGACGGTCGACAAGGTGGTGCCCGCGAAGGCGCCGCCGCTGATCGACGACTTCGTGGCGGCAGGCGAGCGGCTGGTACAGCGCGGCGCCAAGGCGGTCACGACAGGCTGCGGCTTTCTCGTCCTCAATCAGGCGGAATTGGCGTCGCGGCTCTCCGTGCCGGTCGCGACCTCGTCGCTGCTCCTTATTCCCTCGCTGATGAAGCTGTTGCCGGCCGGCAAGCGGCTCGGCGTGCTGACCTTCTCGGCGCGCGACCTGACGCCCGCGCATTTCGTGGCGGCCGGCGCGCCCGCCGATACGCCAGTCGAAGGCGTGCAACAGGACGGTGTGTTTCAATCCGCGATCTACGAGAAGCCGTGCGCCGACAGCGTCGAGGCGCGCGGCGCAGAAGTGGTTGCAGCAGCGCAGCGCCTCACGCAGCGTCATGACAACATTGGCGCGATATTGTTCGAGTGCACCAACTTCCCGCCGCATCGCAACGCGGTGAAAAGCGCGACCGGATTGCCCGTCTACGACATCTTCACGCTGGTGGGATTACTACGTACAGGCGCGCGAAACTCCTGATCGCGCAACGCGTCTCGCCATTTGCGCCAGTGATGACTCATTTGCCGCGCTTTCACTATTAACGCGGCGTTACGACCTTGGAACTAATTGTAGCCATCTTCCAGCGCGCCCCGGGGATGGCTCCATGCTCAATCGGCTTTCGGTCAACTTCCTTCTGAAATTCGTCGTCGGCTCGCTGATGGCGGTGATCGTCGCCGTCCTGGCGTTCGGCGCCTGGGACAGCTGGCAGCGGGTCGACACCTCCAAGCGCATCTCGGCGGTCGCCGAGACCACGTCGCACATGTTCACGGCGCTGCATAACCTGCGCGTCGATCGCGCCACGACCTTCCGCGACTTGACCGCCGATCGCCAGTTCACCGCAGTCGGCCCGCAACTGGTCGGAGCGCGCAACGCCGAGATGCCGGCGCTCAACGCCGCGGTCACTTCGCTTGAACGCGTTTCCTTCGCCGAGCAGCGCACCGCCATCACGGATCTCGCCGCGCGGGTGAAGAAGCTGACCGAATTGCACGAGGAATCGTCGCGCGCGCTGCTGCAGCCGAAGGCCTCGCGCCGCGCGACGCTTGCGCAGGACTACTTCGACCACCTGAGCGGCCTGCTGGAGACGCTCGACAAGCTGTCCGCACGGCTGACCCGGCTTGTGAAGCTGGAAGACGCCTATGTCGACCAACTTCTCGAGATGAAGCACCTCGCCTGGGTGGCGCGCAACGCCGGCGGCGACGCCTCGCTGATGATCTCCAACGCGCTCGGCGGCATCGCTCTGCCGGCGGAGCCGATGGTGCGTTACACCGCAAACGTGAGCAAGCTCGAGACCGCGTGGGCCTCGCTCCTCGATGTGTCGGCGGGCCTGCCGCTGCCGGCGCGCTTCTCGGCCGCGGTCGACAAGGCGAAGAGCGACTTCTTCGGCACGGCGGCCGTGCAGCAGCGCGACGGCCTGCTCAAGGCGCTGGTCGCCGGGCAGAAGCCGGAGCTCACCGCGACGGAGTGGGCCGGCATCACGGTGCCGAAGCTTTCCACGGTACTCGGCGTCGCCGAAGTGGCGCTCGACATCGCCAAGGAGCATTCTGCGGCGCAGACCGCGAACGCGACCTGGCGCCTCACCGTTCAGCTCGGCCTGCTGGCGTTCGCCATCATGGTCGGCGTCGGCATGATGATGCTGATCTCGCGCCGCGTGACGCGGCCGCTCGGCATGATCCAGGACGGCATGCACAAGCTTGCCGGCGGCGACACCTCGGTTGAGGTGCCGTACGCACAGCGCAAGGACGAGATCGGCGCGCTGTCGGGTGCGATGCAGGCCTTTAAGGACAGCCTGCTCGATGCGGATCGTTTGCGCGCCGAACAGCGCGAGATCGAGGCCCGCGGCGCCGCGCAGCGCCGTTCCGAGATGGAGCGGCTCGCCGAAGAATTCCAGGTGACGGTCGGCAATATCGTCGAGTCAGTGTCGTCGGCGTCGAGTGAGCTCGAAACCGCAGCCGGCACGCTGACGCGCACCGCCGACGGCACGCAGAAGCTCACCGGCTCGGTCGCGACTGCCTCCGAGCAGGCCTCCGCGAACGTGCAGTCGGTCGCGAGCGCAGCCGAGGAAATGTCGGCCTCGGTCAACGAGATCGCCCAGCGCGTCGACGAGTCGAGCGCGATCGCGGCGGAAGCCGTGAAGCAGGCGCACAAGACCGACGCGCGCATCGCCGAACTCTCGCAGGCCGCAAGCCGCATCGGCGACGTGGTCAAGCTGATCACGGCGATTGCCGAGCAGACCAACCTGCTCGCGCTCAACGCCACCATCGAGGCGGCGCGTGCGGGCGAAGCCGGCCGCGGCTTTGCGGTCGTCGCCAGCGAAGTGAAGGCGCTCGCGACGCAGACCGCCAAGGCGACCGACGAAATCGGGACGCAGATCTCCACCATGCAGACCGCGACCAATGACTCGGTCGCCGCCATCAAGGAGATCGGCGTCACCATCGGCCGCATCGCCGAGATCGCACAGGCGATTTCAGGCGCCGTGCAGGAGCAGGGCGCGGCGACGAACGAGATTTCGCGCAACGTGCAGCAGGCGGCCGCCGGTACGGCGGAAGTCGCCAGCAGCATCACCAGCGTCAACCGCGGCGCGAGCGAGACCGGCCAGGCCTCCTCGCAGGTGCTCGGCTCGGCGCAGGGTCTCGCGCGCGAGAGCGGCCGCCTCAAGGCGGAAGTCGAGAAGTTCGTCGGCATGGTCCGCGCCGCGTAGCGATCGAGTGATTTGCGTTGCCGCCGCGGCCCTCGGCCGCGGACGGCGGAGCGCTGCAAGTTCTTTCGGGGGAATGTGATGAGCAGGTTGTCGGTCAATGTCTTCCTGAAGTCGATCGTCGCGGCGCTGGTACTCGCGGTCGGCGCCATGCTGCTGATGGGCGCGTGGGACTCGTGGAAGCGGCAGGAGAGCGCGTCACGCATTCTCAACGTCGCGAACGCCTCGAGCGCGATGTTCACCGCGCTGCATAACCTGCGCCTCGACCGCACCATGACGCCGCGCGCGCTGAACGCCGAGCAGCCGCACGCGGCGGTTCCTCCCGACGTCGCGACGCCGCGCGGCGCGATGGGTCCGGCGCTTGCCTCCGCGCAGGAGACGCTTGCGAAACTCGACTTCCCGGGCAAGAGCGCGACGCTCTCGTCGTTCGATGATGCCGTCAAGAAGCTCGTCGCGCTCC
>Ga0075366_10001940_pt1 | contig 10462 bp, 7 predicted proteins | sample EndMethybrTD3031_FD_72351 | JGI IMG/M metagenome (GOLD analysis project Ga0075366, IMG submission 72351) | Populus endosphere microbial communities from Tennessee, USA - Endosphere MetaG P. TD hybrid TD303-1 | ecosystem: Host-associated > Plants > Roots > Endosphere | place: USA: Tennessee... | reverse complement strand
GGCACGCCTCGACGGCCGCCGGTGACCTGGAGCCGCGGTCCCACGTCCACGGTGTCGAAGACCGAGACGGCGGCCGTCGAGGCGTGCCCGTCGGTGAACGCGCCGGTCGGGACGACGTCCATGCCGGCGATCGGGGCGTGGAGGTCCGGGGCATAGATGTCGGCGGTCGGGCGCGTGCCGAAGCCGGTGAGCGTCGGCGCGAACTGCGATTCGCGCGTGAACTCGAGCGTGCCGGTCAGGGCGTGCGAGGCGCGGCCGGTGCGCGCGACCGTCGAGACGCTGGTCTGGCTCGAGGTGATGCGGTTCTCGCGCTCGTTGCCCTGGCGCGCGATCGTGACCTGGTCGTTGGCCGGGTTGTAGGCGGTGACGTTCTGGACCGTGGAGATCACCGCGGCGCGGTGCGCCGTGTTGTGGCGGATCTGCGACCTGAGCTGCACGGTCGGACGGAGGTCGCGCTCGACGCGGGCGAAGGCGCTGTCCTGCGAGACGCGGTCGTAGTCGGCGTCGGGCGTGCCGTAGTAGTTCGACTGGTCCACCGGCCGCGCCGTCCTGACGCTGGTCGGCGTCAGCGGATCGCCCGACCACGCGGCGCCCGGGATGCCGTAGTCGGGCACGTTGTCCTGGTGCGTGAACTGGCCGCCGGCGGCGAGCCGCGTGTGCGTCCCGAGCCCGAGCGCGAGCGACGGCGCGATGGCCTGCGTCCGCAGCCGGACCGCGTCGCGGCCGGGGACGCCGCTGTCCTGGACGAGCGCGTTGAGCCGCGCGGCCGATCCCGCGAGCCACGTGCCCGGGCGGCCGAGCGGCAGCGCCTGATTCACGTCGACCGACAGGCGCCGCTGATCGGCGCTGCCGACCGTCGCCATGCCGGCGTAGCGCGTCTGGACCGTCGGCGTCTTGGTCGTCATGTTGACGTAGCCGGCGGCGGTGCCGCGGCCGACGTCGGTGCCGGTGGGGCCGAGGAAGACCTCGACCTGCTCGAGGTTGAAGACGTCGCGCGCGATCAGGCCGTCGTCGCGCACACCGTCGACGAACAGGCTGTTGTTGGCGCTGAAGCCGCGCAGGTTGAACATGTCGCCGGTGGTGCTCGAGGCGCCGCCGCCCTCGCCGGCCTGCAGGCTGATGCCGGGCACGTTGCGCAGCGCGTCCGACAGCGTGGTGACGCCCTGCGCCTCCATCACCTGGCGCGGGATCACCTGGATCGTCTGCGGCGTCTCGCTGAGCGGACGCGCATAGCGGACCGAGGCGACCCGCGGCGTCGCGGTGACGTCGAGGGATTCGGAGACGCCGCCCACCGACAGCGTGAAGGCGCGGAGGCCGGTCGCGCGGGCGTTCACGCCGGTGCCGGCGAGGATCTGCGCCAGCGCCTGGTCGACGGTGGTGACCGCCGAGACGCCGGCCGACTGGATCGTGCCGAGCGCGGGATCCGCCAGCGTGACCGTGTAGCCGGTGACCTTCTCGAAGGCGGCGACGACGACAGCCAGCGTGCCGGGCGGGATGTCGAAGCGCGTCACCGCCGGCAGCTGGTCGTCGGCGCAGAAGGCGAGCGCGATGGGGGACGAGGCGTGCCGGCGCTCCTCGGACTCGCGGAGCCACGTCGCCGGCAGCGGATCGGCTGGGCGTCGGAACTCGGGGGGCAGGGACGCCGGCGCCGCCGCGACGCGGCTGGCGAGCGCCGCGGAGGCGGCGAGGGCGCCAACGGCGGCCCAGCGGCGGGACGGGCGGCGCGGCGTGGACCAGGCTGTGTGCGGCGGGCGGACGGGTGTGGTCGTCATGGTCAAACGGTGACGGCGAACGGACACGGACGGGATGGGCTCAGGCGGCGGACCGGGCCGCCACCGCGATGGGATCGCGGCGACGGCGGGCGCGCCAGGCCAGGAAGCGCCGCAGCGAGAGCGCGAAGCCGGTGTAGACGAGGAAGGCGCCGCCGAGCGAGACGAGACCGGCGATCGCCTGACCAGCGACGCCGAGCACTTCGCCGGTGTGCGCGAAGCGCAGGATCGAGCGGAGGCGGCGGCCGCGCGAGAGCTGATCGAAGCCTTCCCAGGTCGCCGCGCCCGTCGCCCGGTCGACCGTCAGCGTGCCGCGGTACTGCGGCTGGCCTGGCCCGCCTTCGTCGATCGTGAACGCGAGGGGCGCCGCCGCGGACGGCGGCACGCGCAGGGTGATCGCGCGCCAGTCGGCACGCTGCGCCTCGGCGCGTCCCCAGGCGGTGTCGAGCGCGGGCGGATCGGACGCGCGCCGGTCCGCGGGCCGGCCCGGACCGTCCAGGCGCCCCTCGCGTGAACCGGCCTCCAGCCGCGGGCCGCGTCCTTCGCCGCGGGGCGCGGGTGGCGTGTCGCCGGCCACCCGGTAGACCAGGTCGCTGGCCCACGGATACGAAATCACCACGCCCGAGGCGACGACAATCGCCAGGGGGACGACCGACCAGACGCCGATCGTGTTGTGCCAGTTGAAGTCGCGCGCCTTGGCCGGCAGCCCGCGGCGGAACCAGAGGATCTGCCGCAGCTGGCGCCAGGCCCACGTGCGCGGGATCCACAGGTAGGCGCCCGAGAGCACGATGAACAGGAAGGCGAGGTTCGACGCGCCGGTGATGGAACGGCCGATGCCCCGCAGGTCCGCCGTCGCCGCCAGCCACCGATGCCAGTCGGTCACGCCACGGAAGAACGCGCGCACGCCAGTGTGGCCGGCGCCGAGCAGCCGGCCGGTGTAGGGATCCGCGTAGACGACGCCGTTGCCGGCGACGGTGAGCGCGATCGGCGCCGCAGGGTCGCGGCGCACGGCGATCATCGTCGGCTCGCCGACGAGACCGGTCGCCCGGACGCGTGCCAGGAGCGTGTCGATCGGGAGCCGCGGCGTGCCGGCGTCGCCCGCGACCTGCAGGTGAGCCGTGTCGGCGCGCCAGACCACCTGCTTCTCGAACGCCAGCACGGCGCCCGTGACCGACATCACGAGCACGACCAGGCCGGCGACCACGCCGGTCGTCAGATGAAGCCAGAAGAAGAGGGTGCGGATGGGCTGCGCCATGTCGTCGGAGGTTCCCGCTGTCGAAACTGAGATGAGACGCATCTCACTTTCGACCCGCGAAGTCTATCTCCGACCAACTTGGTCGTCAATCCAGCAAAGCGTCACGGTTGTGTCCGGCCGCCGTACGCAGCACGGCCCGCCGGAGGCGGGCCGTGACGTCCGGGTTCGACCCGGGCCAACCGCGGAGCGAGCGGCGACTTACTTGATCGCCGAGTAGTCGGTCGGGCTCATGAAGACGGAGTCGACCTTCTGGACGATCGGACCATCCGCTTCGGACGCGGTGCGGGCGGCCGTCCACTCCGGATCGGCACGGAACGCGCCCCAGGACGCTGTCGCGGCCTCGCGGCTCGGGAAGGCCAGGACGTAGATCAGCGTGTCCGGCTGGTCGGCGGGGATCCAGTAGGCGATCGACTCCATGCCGTGCTTCTTGAAGATCCGCACGGTATGGTCGCGGAACCGCTTGTTGAGCGCCTCGAGCCGGCCGGGATGGCAGTGATAGGTCCGCAGCTCGAAGACCCGCCCGCCGGCGGCGACCGACGGGGACGGGGACGCGGGAGCGGCCGGCGCGGCCGGCGGCGTTTGCGCGAACGACGGGGTGGCCAGCACGCTGCCGGCGGCGACGGCCGCGACGGCGACGAGGACGGAGCGGCGGGCGAGCGACACGATCGACAAGGACATCAAGCGTCTCCAGAAGAGGGTTGGATCGACGGCGCCATCATCCCCCAGAAACGCGCGGCGGGACAGCCATCCCTCAGGGGAGCGGCCGGCCCTCCTCGGGACACGTCGGATGGTCGCCGGTCGGCTCGGTCCAGGTGTCCAGCTCGAGATACTGACGGATGACGCCCGTCTCGTCCGTGCAGAACGACCGGTTGCCGGTGACGCGCGGGTTCACCGGCACGGCCCAATAGGTGAAACCGCCGGGCTGCAACTCGCGTTGCGGCTCGACCGGCAGCGCCGGCTGCGCGCCCGGGATCGCCTCGAGCTGCCGCTGGACCTCGGCGTCGCTCGGCTGGTCCGCGGCGGTCGGCTCACCCGACTCGCCGCTGGCGCCGGCCGCCGGGTCGTGGGCCGGCGGCGCCGCGCCTGCGACGACCATCCGCGGCGCCCGGACCAGGAAGCCGAACCGATACCCGCTCTTCTCGCGCAGCGACGCCAGGTCGGGCGACAAGTAGGGTGACTGGCTGGTCGTATCGCGGCAGGCCGCGGGGTTGCCCAGGCACGACGGCTCACCGTAGGCGCCGTTGTGGCTGGAGCTCCACGCGACCTGCGCGCTCGTCATCGCCCGCAGCGAGGCGATCGCCGACGCCTCGTTGCCGGCCATCCGTGCCCGGAGCAGTCCGGGGATCGCGATCGCGGCGATGATGCCGATCATCGCGATGCCGCCGAAGACCACGACGATCAGCATGATGACGACGATCGCGCCCTGGTCGGCGTCGCGGGCGACGATCTGGCGCTCCTCGGGCGTCAGGTCGGCCGGCGCGGCGCCCGAGAAGAGCAGTTTCACGCCGGGGCGCGTCAGGTAGTAGAGGATCAGCCCGCCGATGATCGTGCCGACCGGAATGGCGATCAGGGAGAGGGCGGCGGCGATCAGCTGGCAGACGCGGCCGTAGTTCTTCAGCGACCAGAGCCCGATCGCCGTCGCGATCTGGAAGACGCCGACCAGACCGTAGCAGACGCCGATGACGATGAGCACGACCGAGGCGCCGCGCGGGGCGTCACCGCTCGAGGCCACGCCGGCGAGGACGACGAGCACCGCGCCGAGCAGCGCGAACAGCGCGCCGATCGCGTTGAGCACCGCGAGGATCGAGATGCCGAGCGGACGCGAGAAGTGCCGTGGCAGCGGCCGTTCGTAGGCGGCGGATGCCGGGAACCGCGGCGCGGGGCTTCCCATCGGCGGCTGAAACGGTGGCGGCGCTCCAGGCGGTGTGCTCATAGGGATCGGCGGCGCGATCTCGGCGACCAGGCGAACGGACGCAGGCGTGTCTCGAGTGCGCGCAGTGTGACATATCGTGGGCAGCGTGCGCTACGACGCGATCGTGGTCGGACTGGGGGCGATGGGCGCGGCCGCCCTCGCCGCGCTGGCGACGCGCGGCGCCCGCGCGATCGGGTTCGAGCGCTTCACGCCGCCGCACCGGTTCGGATCGTCGCAGGGCGGGACGCGGATCATTCGTGAGGCCTACTTCGAGGATCCGCGCTACGTGCCGCTCGTCCAGCGCGCCTACGAGCGCTGGGCGGCGCTCGAAGCGGCATCGGGCGCGCGGATCCTGGTGCCGACCGGCGGGCTCACGATCGGCCCGCCCGACGGGCGACTGGTGACGGGGGCGCTCACCAGCGCCCGGCAGCACGGGCTCGCCCATGACCTGCTGGCGGGCTCGGAGGTCGCGCGCCGCTGGCCCTCCGTGCTGATCCCCGTCGATCGCGTCGCGGTCCACGAGCCGCGCGCCGGCGTGCTGCTGGCGGCCCGGGCGATCCAGGTCTTCGTCGAGCGGGCGCGCGCCGGCGGTGCCGAGGTGCGGACCGGTGCTCCGATCGACGGCTGGGAGGCGGACGACGGCGGCGTCGTGGTGCGCCTCGGCGGGGAGGTGATCGCGGCGCGACGCCTCGTGCTCGCGGCGGGGAGCTGGATGCCGTCGCTGGCGGCCGCGCTGGCGCCGCACCTCCGCGTCGAGCGCAACGTCGTCCACTGGTTCCGGCCGCCGTCACCGGCGCCGCCGCCCGATCTGCCGGTCCTGGTCATCGAGGATCGCGCCGACCACCTCCTCTACGCCGTCCCGTCCATGCGTGCCCTCGGCGACGATCTCGAGGACGGCGTCAAGTTCGCGCGGCACCACAGCGGCGACCTCGCGGCGACCGCCGACGCCGTCGAGCGCACGACGTCGCCTGCCGACACGGCCGCGATCGCCGGCGACGTGGCCCGCTATCTCCCGGCCCTCGATCCGACGCCGGTGCGGTCGAGCGTCTGCTGCTACACCAACAGTCCCGATGGCCACTTCGTGATCGATCGCCATCCGGCGCACGCGGCGGTGATCCTGGCCAGCCCCTGCTCGGGGCACGGGTTCAAGTTCGCGCCGGTCCTCGGCGAAGCGCTGGCGGACCTGGTGCTCGACGCGACGCCGGCCATCGATCTCGCGCCGTTCTCGCTCGCCCGGCTGGGAGAGCGGCCGCTCGGTCCCGACTAGCGAAGGTATAGTGCCCGCGGAGGACGCGATGCGCAGGCTGATCGCAGTGGTGGGAGGCGCGATGCTCGTCGCGCTCGGTGTGGCGTACCCGTTGGCGCAGGCGCCGCCGCCGCGGCCTGAAGTCACCGTCGCCGTCGATCGGCCGGGCGCCGCGATCTCGCCGACGATGTTCGGCATCTTCTTCGAGGACATCAATTTCGCCGCCGACGGCGGGCTCTATCCCGAGCGCGTCAAGAACCGCTCCTTCGAGTTCCCCGAAGCGCTGATGGGCTGGAAGAAGTCCGCGAGCCCCGATGCGAAGGGCGAGTTCGCGGTGCGCACGGACCGGCCTTCGTCGCCGACCAACCCGCACTACCTCCGCCTGACGTCGACCGCCGGCAGCTATGGCGTCACCAACGACGGCTTCCGCGCCGTCAGCGTCGAAGGCGGCAAGCCGTACGTCGTGACCATGCTCGCGCGGCGGATCTCGCCGGCCGCGAAGCTGGTCGTCGGCATCGAGAACGCGCGCATGGAGCCGTTCGGCGAAGCGGCGATCGCCACGCTGCCGGCCGAGTGGGGACCGGTCAGCGTGACGCTGACCCCGCCGGTCACGACCACGCGCGGACGCTTCCGCGTCCGCCTCGACGGGCCCGGGCAGGTCGACCTCGACATGGTGTCGCTGATGCCGGCCGACACCTGGAAGCGGCGTCCGAACGGCCTGCGCGCCGATCTCGTGCAGCTCCTCGCCGATCTCAAGCCGGGGTTCCTGCGCTTCCCGGGCGGCTGCATCGTCGAGGGGCGATATCTCGACACGCGCTACGAGTGGAAGAAGACGATCGGGCCGCCGTCCGAGCGCCAGACGCTGATCAACCGCTGGAACGACGAGTTCGGCTTCCGTCCCGCGGCCGACTACTTCCAGTCGTTCGGGCTCGGCTTCTTCGAGTACTTCCAGCTCGCCGAGGACATCGGCGCCGAGCCGCTGCCGATCCTCAACTGCGGCATGGCCTGCCAGTTCAACTCCAACGAGCTGGTGCCGGTCGGCGCGCTCGATCAGTACGTGCAGGATGCGCTCGACCTGATCGAGTTCGCCAACGGCGCGGTGACGACCCCGTGGGGCAAGCGCCGGGCGGACATGGGACACCCGGAGCCGTTCGGGCTGAAGTTCATCGGCGTCGGCAACGAGCAGTGGGGGCCGCAGTACGTCGAGCGCTTCGCCGTGTTCCAGAAGGCGCTGAAGGCGAAGCACCCCGAAGTCCAGCTCGTGTCGAGCGCGGGGCCGTCGCCGCAGGGCGCGCTCTTCGACTATCTGTGGCCGAAGATGCGCGAGATGAACGCCGACATCGTCGACGAGCACTACTACCAGCCGCCGGCGTGGTTCCTCAACAACGCGACGCGCTACGACGCGTATCCACGCACCGGACCGAAGGTGTTCGCGGGCGAGTACGCCGCGCACGAACCGGTGCCGTCCGGCCGGCAGGACCGTCCGAGCACCCTCAATGCGGCGCTCGCCGAAGCGGCGTTCATGACCGGGCTGGAACGCAACGCGGACGTGGTGCGCCTCGCATCCTACGCGCCGCTCTTCGCCCACGTCGATGCCTGGCAATGGACGCCGAACCTGATCTGGTTCGACAACCTGCGCTCGTACGGCACGCCGAGCTACTACGTCCAGAAGCTGTTTGGCCAGCACAAGGGGACGACGGTACTGCCGGCGACGGTGACCGGCGCGCCCGCGGCGGGGCTCGACGGGCTGTTCGCGAGCGCGTCGCGCGACGAGGCGAGCGGCGACGTGATCGTGAAGATCGTGAACCCCGGACCGGCGGCGCGCGACGTGCGGCTCTCCTTGACCGGCGTGACGCCGGCGGCCGGCGGCCGGCGCATCACGCTGACCGGCGATCCGGCGGCCGAGAACTCGCTGCAGCGCCCGGCGGTCGTCCTGCCGCGCGAGGAGGCCGTAGCGCAGTTCGCCACCGGCCAGGTCGAATCCGTCGGATCGCACGCGCTGGTGATCCTGCGGATTCCCACCCGCGCCGCGGCCTCGGCGCGTCCGGCGCCATGAGGTTCGCGCGCGGGCTCGCGCTGGTAGCCGGGGTCGTCCTGCCGATCGCCGAGACGGCGCGTCGCTGGCGCCAGCTCGGCGATCTGCGGTTGTTGTGGCCCTGGCTCGACGACTTTGCGATCGGCGCGTGTCTGCTCTACGGCGCGTGGCGCGTCGGCCGCGACCCCGTCAGCGGCCAGGCGAGCCTCGCCGCGGCGTGGGGCTTCACGCTCGCCGTCGCGCTGGGCAGCTTCTTCTCCGGCATCTTCGGGGAACCCGATCCGACCGGCGCGGCGCGGGCCGTCGTCGTCTCGATCAAGGCGGCGATGCTGGTGCTGGCGATCAGCGCCCTCGTCTCGGTGCTGCGCTGGCGCCCGCCTGCCCGATGAGCGGAGTGCGCGCTACGCGCGGGGCTTGTCCGCCGACCGATCCCATTCGAAGGCCCGCCCTTCGCGCAGCGATCGGTTGATCAGGTGCGCGGTGGCCGCGGCGCGATGCCCGAACCGTGCGTCCTCGACGACCGGCGTCCGGCTGCGCACCGCGTCGAGGAAGACGCGGACGTGCGTGACGAGGTCGTCCTCGCCGACCATCGTCCAGCGTTGGCCGAGCGGGACGCGCTCCTGCCGGCGGCTGGCGGGGACCTCGCGGGCGCGCACATTCGGGTCCGCGTAGTAGGCCTTTTCGAGCGCCTCGGGCCACGACCGCACGACCCAGCCGTTGCCGCCCTCGTCGACGCGCTCCTCGTCGAGGATCACCTCGTCGCCGCGCAAGCGGAGGCTCGCCTTGCTGCCGAGGATCTCGACCCCGGACGACGACCCTGCCTGGCTGTTCAGCGTGCACGAGAGCTGCACCGTGAATCCTTCGGGGTAGGTGAGGGTGCCGACCAGGGTGTCCGGCACTTCGTGGGTCTTGGTGCGGACGAAGGTGCCGCCCGCGCCGAGGATCCGCGACGGCGCCTGGACGTCCATCACGAAGTGGATCCACGTCAGCAGGTGGACGAAGAGGTCGGTCGCGAGGCCGCCCGAATAGTCCCAGTAGCAGCGCCAGCGGAAGAAGCGCTCCAGGCTGAACGGCCGAGTCGGCGCCGAACCGAGGAACTGCGCCCAGTTCACCGTGTCGGGCGAGGCGTCCGGCGGGATCGGGTAGAGCCAGGCGCCGCTGTCCGAGTTGCGGTGGTACGACGCGCGGATCATCGTGATCGCGCCCAGCCGCCCCGACTTCACCAGCTCGCGGGCCAGCGCCTGGCGCTGGCCGCTGACGCCCTGGCTCCCGACCTGGAGGATCCGTTTTTCCTTGTCGACGGCGGCGATGATCGCGAGCCCCTCGTCGACCGTGTAGGTCATGGGCTTCTCGATGTAGACGTCCTTGCCGGCCGCCACGGCTTCGACCGCCATCCGGGCGTGCCAGTGGTCGGGGGTGGCGATGAACACGGCGTCGACGCCGCGATCGTCGAGGATGCGGCGATAGTCGTCGACGATCGTCGCGGTGCCGCCGGCGCGCGCCTTGCCGCGCTCGGCCCGGCCCCGGTAGGCGTCACAGAGCGACACGACCCCGGCGTTGGCGCCGCTGGCCGCCATTGCGTCCACCAGCTCCTGGGCGCGGGCGCCCATGCCGATGCAGCCGATCCGGACCCGGTCGGACGCCGGTCCGGCGGCGGACGGCCCGCCCTGTGACGAAGCGTGCAGACGGGTGGCGGCCGCGGCCGCCACGGTCCCGGCGAGGAAGGTGCGTCGGTCCATGCGGGGATGCTACAACCGTCTGGCGGCAGCGGCGTCCCCATCCGCGCAGCTGGGTGAAATCCAGCCAGGCGCCGGTCCGTCTGCTGTACAATTCCCGGGCACGACCCAATGTCCACGAGAATGGTGCGTCACCCGAACGGCGACCGGGCCTCTGACGGCGGCACCCCCGGGGCGGCCGAACCCAGCAAGCCCACGTCGGGCGCGGCGCACATCAGCGCCGACGCCACGATCTGCTTCTCGCGCGCGTCGACGCTGACGCAGCGGGCCGGCCGCGAAGCCAACCTGATCGTCATCGCGCATCCGAACCAGTCGATGCTCGGGCGGCGCTACCGCGTCTCGGCCGAGAGCCCGCTCGAAGTGGGGCGCTCGAGCGAGGTCGCCCTCAGCTTCCCGGACGTGCCGTCGATCTCGCGCCGCCACGCGCGCCTGGTCTTCAATGACGGGGAGGTCTGGCTCGAGGACCTGGGCAGCCGCAACGGCACGTTCCTGAACGACGAGCCGGTGCG
>Ga0075366_10001939_pt1 | contig 10463 bp, 10 predicted proteins | sample EndMethybrTD3031_FD_72351 | JGI IMG/M metagenome (GOLD analysis project Ga0075366, IMG submission 72351) | Populus endosphere microbial communities from Tennessee, USA - Endosphere MetaG P. TD hybrid TD303-1 | ecosystem: Host-associated > Plants > Roots > Endosphere | place: USA: Tennessee... | reverse complement strand
GCTACGCGATGGGCGCGGTCGACTACATCCAGTCGCCGGTCGTGCCGCACATCCTGCGCAGCAAGGTGCGCGTGTTCGTGCGGCTGTTCGCGATGCAGCGCCAGGTGCGCCGCCAGGCCGATGCGCAGGCGGCCGTTCTCGCTGCGCACGCAGCGCGCCGCGTCGCCGAAGCGAACGACCGGCGTTCGGCCTTCCTCGCCAATGCGAGCCGGGCGTTGAACGGGTCGCTCGACGTGAAGGTCAGCGTTCACGCACTGGCAGGCCTGGTCGTTCCCGAGCTGGCGACGCTTGCGGTGGTGATGCCGACCGATGGTGCCGGACAGCTGGGCGAGTCGGTGGTCGTCGGTGGGCAGACAGGTGCCACCGAGCGGCCACTGGCGGAGCTCGATGCGTCGATCCGCGCGACGCTCGAGTCGTCGATGCACGCGCGGCGCCGGGTCGACTTGTCTGCCGAGCAGGTGGCCGGCCTCGGCACGCTGATCGGGCCCGACCCCGCCGCAGCCGGCACACACGAAAGCGATTGGTGCGCGGTGTCGGCGTTCCCTTTGCTGAGCGGCGACCGCCTGCACGGTGTGCTGCTGCTTGCGGCCAGCCGACGCAGCCAGCAGGCAGACTGGAACATCCTCGGCGACCTGGCCGCGCGCGCAGCCACGGCGCTCGAAAACGCACGCCTGTACGAGAGCCTGCAGCTCGAGATCGTCGAGCGGCGCACCGCCGAAGCCGAGCTGCAGGAAGCGAGCCGGCGCAAGGACGAGTTCCTCGCGATGCTTTCGCACGAGTTGCGCAATCCGCTGGCGCCCATCCGCACGGCGCTGGAGGTGATACGGCGCATCGCTCCGGCCGATCCGAAGTTCGCCTGGGCGTCGGACATCATGGTGAGGCAGCTGCGCCAGCTGACGCGCCTGGTCGAAGAACTGCTCGACGTCGCGCGCATCAGCCAGGGAAAGATCGTGCTCAAGCGCGAGAAGGTCGACCTGAACGCGGTGATCGCGCACAGCGTCGAGACAGCGCAGCCGAATCTCGACGCGCGTCACCAGACGCTGCGCGTGCGGCCTTTTGCGGAGGCGCTGTGGCTGCATGGCGATTTCGCACGGCTCGCGCAGGTTGTCTCGAACCTGCTGCACAACGCCTCGAAGTACAGCGAGGACGGCTCGGTGATCGAGCTGGACACCAGCGTCGAAAGCAACGGCGCGGTGATCCGCGTGCGCGATCGCGGCATCGGCATCGACCCCGAGCTGCTACCGCGCATCTTCGATCTGTTCACCCAAGGCGCGCGCGGCCTCGACCGCACACAGGGCGGGCTCGGCGTCGGGCTGACGCTGGCGCGCCGCCTCGCGATGATGCACGGCGGCGGCATCGAGGCGTTCAGCGCGGGCATCGGTGCAGGGTCGGAGTTCGTCGTGCGGCTTCCGTGCCTCGGGCTCGTTCGTGGCGGCGAGGCACCGGCCCCGATGCCGACGGCGCGGCTGCCGCTGAACTGCCGCGTGCTGGTTGTCGACGACAACAACGACGCGGCACTGAGCCTGGCCACCTATCTCGAGATGGGCGGCCACGATGTGCGCACCGCGGGCGACGGGCGCGAAGCGCTCGACGTTGCCGAGCGCTTCGCACCGCAGGCCATCGTGCTCGACATCGGACTGCCGATCCTGAACGGCTACGAGGTTGCCAGGCAGCTTCGGCTCTCGCCGCCGACGCAGCACGCTCTGTTGCTCGCGTTGACGGGCTACGGACAGAAGGAAGACCGGCTTGCCGCGAGCCATGCCGGCTTCGATCGCCACTTCGTCAAACCGGTCGATCCGGCGGCACTGGCGTCTTGCATCGAGACGTGGCTGAATGTGCGAGCCTCCGCTGATTCGTCAGTGCAGGCGAGGCCGGGCCTGGGCACCCATTCCTGAGGAGACCGTCATGCAGCCCACGATCGCACTCAGCAGCCCGATGGCTCATGCGTTCTTTCATCAGAACCCGGACGCGGTGCTCGTGCTCGACGCAATGGGCAACGTGCTGCTCGCCAACACCGCGGCATCGTGGCTGGCGACGGGCGACGACTATCCGAACTTCGCGCAGATGTCGGGCGTGCCCTGGCCGGGCGACGGCAAGGGCGAGCTCGACAGCGGACGGCGCTGGAGTCGGCGGCTGCGGGTGCACGCGTCCGATGGCTCGTCGCACCAGGTCGACGTCAATCTGTTCGGCGTCGAGCGGGTCGCGCACGAGCCGCAGCTGTTCTATTGCGTGCTGAAGGACGTCACGGCGAACATCGCGGCGGCGCGGGCCGGGCAGGAAGTCGAAAGCCGCTCGCGGCTGACCAGCGACGCCGCACCGGTGATGGTGTGGATGTCGGGCCCCGATGGGATGTTCGAGTGGTTCAACAAGTCGTGGCTCGCGTTTCGCGGCCGCACGCTGGGCGACGAGGTCGGCGAGGGCTGGACGGAAGGCGTGCACCCGGAAGATCTCGAACGCTGTCTCGGCATCTACGGGCACTGCTTCGAGCAGCGCGAGCCGTTTTCGATGGACTACCGCCTCCTGCGCCACGACGGCAAGTACCGCTGGGTACTCGACACCGGCGTGCCGCGTCTCGGGCTGGACGGAGAGTTCCAGGGCTACATCGGTACCTGCGTCGACATCAGCGACCGCAAGGAGCTCGAAGACAAGCTTGCCGAGCACGCACGCAACCTGCGCCTGAGCGACCGGCGGCGCGAGGAGTTCCTGGCGCGCTTGTCGCACGAGCTTCGCAACCCGCTCGGGCCGATCGCCAATGCCGCTGCCATCCTGAAGACGCTCGAGCAGAACGACGGGCGGCTCGTGAAGGTGCGCGAGATCGTCGAGCGGCAGGTTGCCCAGCTGCACCGGCTGATCACCGATCTGGTCGACGTCACGCGGATCACGAAGGGGCGTGTCGTGTTGCAGCGCGAGCGCATCGATGCCAACGCGATTCTCGACAGCGCGCTCGAACAGGCCCGCGCCGAGACCGACGCGCGGAAGCAGACCGTGAACGTCGAGCGCGCGCAGGAGCCGCTCACGTGCGTCGGCGACGCCCAGCGGCTCGCGCAGGCGCTGGCGGCGCTGCTGAGCAATGCGTCCAAGTACTCGCCGATCGGTGCGACGATCGGCGTTGTCATGCGCGGCGGTGCCGAGCACGTCGAGTACACAGTGAGGGACACCGGTGCGGGCATCTCGCCGACCTTCCTGCCGCGCGTGTTCGAACTCTTCGCGCAAGGTGAACAGTCGCTGGCCAGGCCCGAGAGCGGGCTAGGCGTCGGCCTGACCATCGCGAAGAGCGTGGCCGAGCTGCACGGCGGCAGCGTGGAGGTCGACAGCGCCGGGCACGGCCTGGGCACGACCGCGACCCTGCGCATCCCCCTGCGTGGCTCTGCGACTTCCGCCGAACCCGACCTGACGAACGTCGAAGGCCGGCGCGTGCTCATCATCGAAGACAACACCGACGCGCGCGAGAGCCTGCGGCTGCGCTTCGAGCTCGGCAACAACGAGGTGAGGACAGCGGTCGATGCCGCCGAGGGTCTGCGGATCGCCGAGACCTTCGAGCCGCACCTCGTGGTGTGCGACATCGGCCTGCCCGACGTCGACGGCTACGAATTGGTGAGGCGCCTGAAAGACGCGCTGGCCGGCCAGCCGACGCGGTTCATCGCGCTCACCGGGTACGGCCGGGTCGAGGACCGAGATCGGGCGCTTGATTCCGGCTTCGACGCGTTCCTCGTCAAACCGCTCCAGCCCGCATGAACATGGCCTCCAACGCACCGCTCTGGCCGGGCAGCCCGGTCCCCGACACCGCCGAATGGGCTGCTCGCTGCCTGGTGCGGCTGATCAGCCTGGACCCCGAACTCGCGAAGGACGAGGCCACCGCGATCGCCGACGACATGAGCACACGGCGCCACTGGCGCCACATGCTGCCCGAGACGGCGGCCGAGATACTGTTCCTGCCGGTCGCGGCGATCAGATCTTCGGGATCCGAAGCCGACTGATCATCAGCGAGCCGGACACCGCATACAGAAGGACCAGCGGGTGCAGTCGGAAGCCCGCGATCTCGATCACTCCGAACCACAGCTGCTGGCCGAGCGCGCCTTGCGTCGCCGCTGCGAACAGCACCGCGACCAACGCGAGCGAGGTCGGGATCGGCGTGCCTTCGAAATACGCCACCTTGTCGCTGCCCGCCGAAAGTTCTTCGGCCGTCACGTTGTAGCGAGCCAGGCGCGAGACACCGCAGGTCACGAAGAACACGAGCACGATGCGATCGAACAGCCCTTGCATGCCGCAGGCGTAGGCGATCGCCGCCGGGGCGACACCGAAGGAGATGACGTCGGCGAGCGAATCGAGCTCGCGGCCCATGGCCGAGCTGCGCTGGCGCCAGCGCGCGATGCGCCCGTCGAGCACGTCGAAGACCAGCGCGACCGGCACCAGGGCGCATGCGAGATAGATGTGGAACACCTGCTGCGTCTGCAGGTAGGTCATCGTCGAGAAGAGCGCGCCGACGCCGCACACGGCGTTGGCAAGCGTGAACCAGTCGGCGAGATGGAACTCGCGGATCATGGAGAAAGGTTTGGGTCGGCTCATGGTCGCGATGCTAGATCAAGGCCCTGTTGTGGGTCGGGCGATCGGCCTCATATGATGACCGTCTCCAGTTTCAGGGAATTCCCGTGAAGAAAGTGTTGCTCAGTGTGTTCGTGGCGTTGCTCGCTGTCGGGTTCGCCGCTCCCGACGTCCAGGCCAGGCGGCTGGGCGGGGGTGCGACCTCGGGCATGAAGCGGCAGACGCCGCCTCCACAACCCGCACAGGCGGTGCCGGCCAAGCCCGCCGACACCAGCGCAGCGCAGGCGGCTCCAGCCGGTGCCGCGCCAGCCGCAGCAGCGGCGGCGCCGAAGCGCTCGTGGCTCGGCCCGGTGGCCGGCCTCGCGGCAGGCCTCGGCCTGGCAGCGTTGATGAGCCACCTCGGCCTCGGCGCCGAGTTCGGCAGCATCCTGACGATGCTGTTGCTGGCGGTGGTTGGCGTGTTCGTCGTGCGTTTCCTCATGCGGCGTTTCGCATCTGGCGCAGGCAACGGCGGCCCGGCGCTGGCAACTCCGCAGGGCATGCAATTCTCCACACCGCCGTCCGCTGCGCCATCGGCTTCCGCGTTCGGTAGTCCGGCGTCCGTGCAACAGCCGGCCGCTGTGCAATCGGATGCGGGACGCTTCCCGCCCGGCTTCGATGCGCCCGGCTTCGAGCGCATCGCCAAGCTGATCTTCATCCGCATGCAGGCAGCGAACGACACCGCTGACCTTGCCGATCTGCGCCAGTTCGCGACGCCCGAGATGTTCGCCGCGTTCAAGCTCGAGCTGCAGGAGCGCCAGGGTGCGACCCAGCAGACCGACGTGGTCCGGCTGGATGCGCAGGTGCTCGAGTTCGTGCAGGAAGAGGATCGGCAGATCGTCAGCGTGCGATTCCATGGGCTGATCCGCGAAGAGAAGGACGCGCCGGCCTCGGCTTTCGACGAGACCTGGCACCTGACGAAACCGCTGGACGGCAGCCGCGAGTGGGCGATCGCCGGGATCGCGCAGAACGAGTTCGCCTGAGGTTCGAACGCGCGCGGCTGTGCTAGTCTGCCGCGCGCAGCCATGTCCAAATCCATCATCTCCCTCGTGGTCGTCGCGCTCGTCCTGGCCCTGGCCGCCATGACCAATCCGACGGCCGACCAACATCGCGACGCGATTCGCAAGGCAGTTGCCGAACGCAGCACGCTCGAGCGCATCTTCGGCGTGGGCGTGCTGACGGCGTTTGCTTCGTCGTACCGCTCGCTCGGCGTGGCGTCTTACAGCGTCGTCAACGACCGCACCGTGACGGTCGGCGCATTCGGCATGGTGTACGTGGTTCGTTGAGGAGGGCGCATGCCGACTCAGGAAACGCTTGAACGCTTCATTGCCCGCGTCGAGGGCAACGCGCACGCCGAAGCATGCGAAGAGTTCTACACCGAACATTCGTCGATGCAGGAGAACCGCGAGCCGCCGCGTGTCGGGCGCGCCGCGCACGTGGCGAACGAGAAGCGCGTGCTCGCGCGGGCTCGGACGGTCTGGTCGAAGTGCGTGCGGCCGGTCTTCGTCAACGGTGACCACGTCGTGATCCGCTGGATCTTTCGCTTCGAGTGGCTGGACGGCACCGTCACCCATATGGAAGAGCTTGCCTACCAGCGCTGGGAAGGCGAGCGCATCGCCGAAGAGACCTTCTTCTACGACCCGGCGCAGCGCGCGCCCGTGAAGCCGGCGGTGTAGCGGCGTTGCGTGCGATGAGCGCAGCCTGGCGTCGTCTCGTGTTGCCGGTGCTCGTGCTGGCCGGTGCGCTCGGCCCGGCGCATGCAGACACCGACGAGCTTCGGAACTGGTTCGACGACCCGTTCTTCCAGATCAGCTCCGGCATGCGCGACTGCCCCGTGCCGGCCGGCCCGTTCGTCTCGGAGAGCGACCGGCGGGTGCAGGCGCATCGGCGCGCCGAAAAAGGAACCACGTGCTGGCTCGCGGGCGAATGCGATCGCCCCAACGCCTTTGCCTACGACAAGGACATCGCTGCGCAGCTGAAGGCCGCCCTGCGCGAACGCAACCCGTTCGAGGCGACCAGCCTGTGGGTCACCGTGCAAGGGCGCATCGTCTACATCGAAGGCTGCGTCGCCCGCGCCTCGCAGGAGGCCGAGCTGGAAACGTTCGTGCGCGCGCTGCCGCACGTGCAGCAGGCGCTCGCCATCGTGCGCAGTGATCCGTCGGCCCGCCCACCGTATCGTCTTCGCCATCCCGCGTGAGGCGCTCGCCCTGCGTCAGCGCCGGTCGCGCTCGTGCAGCGTGAGGCCGATGAGGCGCGACACCACGGCAGCGAGGTACATCACCCCGACGAACATCTCGACGCTGGCCAGCGAGCGGGCGTGGGGCGTGATCGGAATGACGTCGCCGATGCCGGTGCTCGAGAGCAGCGCGAAGCTCAGGTAGACCAGCTCGGTCCAGGTGCGCGGGGCGCCCGGGTTCACCGCTGCAGCAAAGCAGCCCGGCTGCAGTGCCTGCATCAGCATGAAGAGGTACGCGAAGCCCCAGGCCAGGAGCGTGAAGGTCGCGCCGGCCGCGAACAGCTCGTCGGTGGTCGCGCGGTAGTCGGCCATCATGTAGGCGATCAGGCTGCCGGCCGCATAGAAGTAGAAGATCGCCTCGAGTGCAGAACACCACGGCGCCAGCTGCGGCATGTGGAACAGCGCCTGCAGAGCAAGCAGCACGATCGCCGGCAAGCCGATGCACACCGACACCCAGGTGAGACCGGGCGTGCGCCGCACCATCGCCGTCGTCACGGCGAGCACGACGATGCCGAAGATCGTGAGGCCGTAGCGGCCGCCGTCGATGTGCTCGATGAACGGGTACAACAGCATGCCGGCCAGCTGGACGAGCAGCAGCAGCGCGGACGGATGGCGCCGGGTGCGCGCCAGCCAGCGCAGGTAGCTCATCGGGGTCGGACCTCGTGCATGCGGCGAATGCTGCCACAGCGCCGAGGGGCGGCCGTGCCTCAGTAGCGGTAGGCCACGCTCGCGACGACGTTGCGCCGCGCGCCCCACCAGCAATCACCGCGCCGCAGGCAGGTGGCGACGTAGGTCTTGTCGGTCAGGTTGTTGATGTTCAGCGCAAGGCGCCACGGACCGGTTTCCCACGCCGCCATTGCGTCGAGCAGGGTCAGCGCCGGCACGGTCGGCGCTTCACCGTCGTGGAAGGCGCTCATGTAGCGCACGCCGGCGCCGAGCGAGAAACCGCGGCGGCCCGCGAGCGCGAAGCGCCACTTGCCCCAGACCGATGCCTGATGCTGCGGAACCTCTTCGACCAGCTCGTCGACCTTCGTGTAGGTGTAGTTCGCGATGACGTCGACGTTGCGTGCGAGCGTGGCCTTGAGATCGAGCTCGACGCCCTTGGCGCGCGTTTCGCCGAGCTGGCTGTACAGGTTCGTGATCGGGTCTTGCTGCAGCTGGTTCTTCTCGCGCAGGTCGTAGACGGCGGCGTTGAAACTCAGGTCTGCGTCGACAGGCTCGAACTTGATGCCGAGCTCCCACTGCTTGCCGCGCAGCGGCTGGAAGCTCTGGCTGTCGATGTTGGCGACCGGCGTGAACGACTCGCTGTAGCTCACGAACGGCGACCATCCCGAATCGGCGGCGTACAGCAGCCCGACGCGTTTGGTCGTTGCCGACGCCTTCTGCACCTCGGTGCCCTCGGTCTCGTTGTGTGCGGTGTCGTGGCGCAGCCCGAGCATCAAGTTCCAGTTCGCGCCGAACTTCATCTGGTCCTGTGCATACACGCCAAGCTGGCGCTGCGTGAAGCGCGGGATGTCGCTGAAAGGCGGCGGCGTAAAGCTGCCGTAGACCGGCGCGTACGCGTCGATCAGCGCCACGCCGCCCCCGTCGTAGTAGACGGGGAGGTCGAACGCCGACTGGCCCGTCTTGCGGTAGCGGGCGATGTCGAGGCCGACCAGCAGCTTGTGCTTGACGCCAGCCGATTCGAATGTGCCCGTCACGTTCTGGTCGGCTTGGAGCAGGCGAGTCTTGGTGATGGTCGCATCTGCGAAGCGGCCGAACAGGCGCTTGTCGACCGGGTCGCCGGCCCAGTCGCCGGGCAGCGTGAACGAGTCGCCGTACAGGGTGCGGTAGTCGACGTCGGTGTTCGTGTAGCGCAGGTTCTGGCGCACCGACCAGTTCTCGTTGAAGCGGTGTTCGAACAACCAGCCGACGAACGAGCGCTCGGTGTCGTAGCGGTCCCAGCCGGGCTCGCCGATGAATCGGTTCGTCGCAAGCCTGCCGTTGGGGTTGTCGGTCAGCGTGCCCGACCACGGGAAGAACTGCGAGGTCGAGCCTGTCTTGTCCTTCTGGTACAGCGCCTGCAGCGTGAGCGAGGTGGAGGCGCTTGGCTGCCAGGTCAACGACGGCGCGAACACGGCCCGATCGTCGCGCACGTAGTCGACCTGCGTGTCGGCCTTGCGCGCGACCGCAATCAGGCGGTAGAGCCACTGGCCGTCGGCCGTCAGCGGGCCGGTCAGGTCGAGTTGCGCCTGCTTGCGGTTCCAGCTGCCGAGCTGCAATCCGATCTCGCCTTGCGTTTCGGCGAGCGGCCGCTTGTTCACCATGTTGACGACACCGCCGGTCGAGCCCTGGCCATAGAGCATGGCCGATGGCCCGCGCAGAACTTCGATGCGCTCGAGCGTGAACGGTTCGCTGCGCGCGTTGCTCGTGTAGTACTCGAAGTTCTTGCGCAGGCCGTCGAGATATTCGTCGGGGTAGCCGCCGCGAACGCGTGCCGAGTCGGTCCGCGAGTCCAGTCCATACGCATCGGAGCGCACGCCGGCCGCGTAGTTCAGCGCGTCCTGCAGAGTCGTTGCGCCCTGGTCGACGATCTGGTCGCGCGTGATGACCGAGACGGACTGCGGCGTCTCACGCAGCGGCGTGTCGGTCTTCGATGCAGTGGCCGCGGTCTTCGCGCGGTAGCCGGTGACCGGCGAGGTCGCCGTCTCGCGGTCGCTCTTGCCGGTGACGGTGACAGGCGCGAGCGTGGTCGTCGGCGCGCTCGCAGCTGGTGCCGGTGCGGTGACCTGTGCGAACGACGAGGAGGCGAGGCCGGTGAAGACGCCGGCGGCGAGGCGAGTGAGCAGCGTTGGGGGCATTGGCGGGACGGTCCATGAGGTGTGTCCGGCTGGCTGCTGCTGGCTGCACGTTGATGAATGAAATGCGAAACGAGTGAAGTGCGAATCGTGCGGTGATGCGCGCGTCGAGAACTGGATCAGGAGCCGCTCATGTCGGTGCGTAAGGCACCAGCACCCACACGAGCGTCACGACCGCGAGGAACGCGATCCACTCGAGAACGACCCTGAGCTTCGGGTTCATCAATGCTCCGAGCCGGCCGGGGCCGGTTGCAGTTCGGCGAGTGCGCGCTTGAGGCCGGCGGCGCTGGGGGTTTCGACAAACACGCAGCGCTTGCCGGTGCGTTTGCAGTGCTCCTTCACGCGCCAGTACGCGCCGTGGCTGATGCAACCCGCCTGGCAGATCACGAGGTCGGCGGCGGCGAGCGTCGCATCGAGCTTCGTGACGTTGCCTTCGTCGCCGCCGTCGTGATGCATGAACCGCCCGCCGGTGCGTTCGATCAACTCGCGATAGACCGGCACGCTCGCTGGCCGTCCGCCGACGCACAACACGCTGCGTTCGCTCAGCTGCGGCGGCGTCTCGGCAGGTGTGGGCACATCGGCTGCAGCGAGCGCGCGAGACTCGCGCTGCGCCAGAAGCGCGGCGAGCTCATCGGCGCGCAGACGCTGTCGATCGAGCTCATACCGAGCTTTCTGGAGTGCGCGTTCGAGGGCTTGCCTCTGCTGCGACTCGCGTTCGGTGTCTCGCCGCCGGCATGCGGGGTCGAGTGTGCCGTCGGCCGTTGCGGCATTCAGCTGTTCGCGCAGCGCTGCCGCAGTTGTGTCACGCG
>Ga0075366_10001938_pt1 | contig 10463 bp, 14 predicted proteins | sample EndMethybrTD3031_FD_72351 | JGI IMG/M metagenome (GOLD analysis project Ga0075366, IMG submission 72351) | Populus endosphere microbial communities from Tennessee, USA - Endosphere MetaG P. TD hybrid TD303-1 | ecosystem: Host-associated > Plants > Roots > Endosphere | place: USA: Tennessee... | reverse complement strand
GAACGCGAGACTGACACTATGGACGGTTTTGCTTGCTCTAGCTGGTATATGTGGCGCTTTATCGATCCTCGTAACAACGAAAAGCCATTTGATGCTGACAAGGTTAAGTACTGGGCTCCAGTTGATGACTATATTGGTGGCGCCGAACATGCCGTAATGCACTTGCTATACGTTCGTTTCTGGACGAAGGTAATGTTCGATGAAGGTATCTTGGACTTTGAAGAGCCGATCAAATCCTTGCGTAACCACGGTATGATTTTGGCTCCAGATGGTTCAAAGATGAGCAAGAGTAAGGGCAATACGATTGAGCCAGGTAGTTTGATAGAGCAGGGGTACGGTGCTGACGCTATCCGTATTATGGAATTATTTATTGGTCCCTGGAACCAAGCTGCCAACTGGAGCGTAGAGGGCATGGGTGGCGCGTTCCGCTTCTTGCAGCGCGTTTGGGCAATTGCCCAAGAATACCAGGACCGTGGTGAAGACATGGAAACTGTGGATGATATTGAGCTGAAGCGAACCATGCACCGTGCAATCCATCGCGTCAGCAAAGACCTGGAAGAAATGGGCTTTAACACGGCTATTGCCGGTCTGATGGAGACTGTCAATGAACTGTACAAGCTCAAGACCGTAGTCCGTTACGAGCAAGCACCTGAGACTTGGAAATGGGCAACTAACACCTTGGTCCAATTGCTGGCACCATTTGCGCCGCACATTAGCGAAGAACTGTGGGCGCAGCTTGGTAATGAAGGGTCGATTCACACAAGCGAGTGGCCAGTCCAGGACGATCAGTATCTAGTGAGCGACACGATGACTATCGTTGTTCAGATAAACGGCAAGCTCCGTGCTCAGCTGGAAGTTGCCTCCGACGCGACTAAAGAGCAGATTTTGACCGCTGCGCGTGAAGACAAGAAGATTGTCGAGCACCTAGCAGGCAACGAACCAAAGAAGAGCATTTACGTGCCAAACAAACTGGTAAACTTCGTCGTTTAAGCCATCATTCAGGCTGCTACCAGCCTAACCCTATATGCTAACGAAGGGCTAGACTGGTTCTACCCCTTGAGATTTAACGCTCCTTAGGGTATAATCGATAGCAAGTTATTAAGAAATAACAGATTCAATAGGTAAGGAGTCCCTCTCCCCATGGGTAAACCAAAGAAACGTACATCTGCACGTCGTACAGGTTCACGCCGCAGCCACTTGGTTCTCAAGTTGGCTCGTGCCGTAAACGCAAAGTCACCAGTAAAAGCTCGTACTACTCGCCGCGAAACTGGCAAGAAGCTTGCTCAAAAAGCAGCCTAAGGTATTAATTTAGGTATGCTGGTGGGCTATACTGAAAGTATAAACGGAATTTAACAATATGGCATCGAATCGTCACCTTGGTCGCATTATCGCCCTGCAAACCCTGTATGAACAGGATTTTCGTCGGGCCGCTGGTGATAAGGATCTTGACCTAGAATCCATATTGTCCCGTAACATTACTCGTTATGAAGGCACCGTAGAAGACAAGTCGTTCATTGAACGTCTTGTCCGTGGTGTTAACGATAAAGCGAGTGATCTTGACGCTGCATTGCAGCCAATTGCGCCGGAATGGCCAATTGATCAGATTGCCCGTATGGATAGGGTAGTTCTACGGATGGGCTTGTACGAATTAACGCACGAGCCAGATGTGCCACCTAAGGTGGTTATCAACGAGGCCGTAGAATTAGCCAAAGCCTTTGGTAGCGAAAACTCATCTAAGTTTGTCAACGGCGTACTGGGTACGGCACTTAGACAACGAGAGGGAACTGGATCTGGTGAGCCTGATAAGGACTCACAGAAAGAAGGTTAACGGCCATGAAACGACCCAAGCCAATCCAGGGAATCCGCCGGTTTATACCAGGCAGGCGCCCTACGATTCAGGAAGTGGTTCGTGAAACGACCTCAGGTGGGATTATCTTCCGTCGCAATGATAAGCGTGACGGTCGATTAGAGATACTGCTTATTCAGGACGCCAAGAACCGTTGGACTATTCCAAAGGGTCATGTTGAGCCTGATGAAGAGCCAAAGGCTACTGCAGAGCGCGAAATTCAGGAAGAGACCGGTTTGCAGGAGATGAAAGTCTTCAACTGGCTCGGTAAAGTTAACTTCCGCTATCGCCGAGGCCAGACCTTGGTGCTTATGACCATGCACATTTATCTTGTTAAAGGCCTGGGTGACACCAACAAGTTGAACCCCGAAGATTGGCTTAATGACATCCGCTGGTTTCCGCTTAATCAGGCTATCGACAAGATCGCCTATGATGACATTGGTAAATTAATTCTCGTCGGGATGAAGAAAATCCGCGACCAAAAACTCTAAGGAGAACATATGGATACTAGTGCCTACCAGGCATTCGCCCGAGATACATTGGGTATAGAATTCGACAATATCGATCTTCTGGTGCTCGCATTCACGCACCGTTCATACGTGAACGAACACAAGAAGACCGCACCAGAGCACAACGAACGCATGGAGTTCCTGGGTGACGCTGTGCTGGAGCTTGTCGTAACAGAATATCTTTACAGTAACTTTAGCGAACCAGAAGGTATTTTGACTAACTGGCGTAGCGCTCTTGTACGTACTGAAAGTATTAGCGCAGCTGCCGCTCGTAATGGCTTTGAGCCACTGCTGCGTTTAAGTCGCGGTGAAAAGCGCGGTACTGACCGCGCCCGCGGCCAGATTCTGGCTAACACCTACGAAGCCGTGACCGGTGCTATCTATCTCGATAAAGGATATGAGGTTGCTAAGGAATTCATTACTAGGACAATCCTCAGTACCTTCAAAGAGATCTTGGCTACTGGCTCATGGATGGATCCAAAGTCACGCCTGCAAGAAGTTGCCCAGAGCAAAGAGAACCATACTCCTGTCTACAAGGTGTTGCACGAAGAAGGCCCTGACCACGACAAGATTTTCACCGTTGGTGTGTTCATCAACAACCAGCTACGTGGTGAGGGCAGTGGCCCTAGCAAACAGCAAGGTCAGCAGAAGGCTGCTGAAGCCGCACTCGCTCACTACGACAAATAGTTTTCTATGTCTGATTTACAGTTCCAGAGGCTGTCGTTTAGCTTACGTGATGTGTATACGCAGCCGGCAGTCGATCTTATCTATGGATCGATTGTCAAAGGCGACCAGCCGGATCTATGTACCGCAGTTGAAAGATTAGCCAAGCATGACGTTCGATATTATGGGCTAATTGAGGATGACGAGCGTCTGGTTGCTGTAGGTTCACTTATGGAGGCCCGAGAAGATTTGGGCGAAAACCCAGAGTGGGCATGGGTTGAAGAACTTGTCGTAGACCCTATGTATCGCCGTCGGGGGCTTGGTCGCCATTTGCTAGGTCATCTGGAGCAGACAGCCGTCGATACGCTAGGCGTTTCTGCTGTGACGCTATACCCAGAAAGCAAAGTTGACCCCAAAGTCCATGATTTTTATAAGCATTTAGGCTATGTAGCTTGCCCTGAACTTCCAATGGCGATGATTAAATACCTTGATGACTGAGACCGGAGTTGACATCAGGGGCGGATATCTGTAAAATATAGCGAGATTGCTTTAGAAATCTAAGTCAAGAGAAACGAAAGAGAGTTTTATCACATTATGTTAGCTATTCGCATGCAACGCACCGGTCGCAAGGGTCACGCAATGTTCCGCGTGGTTGTACAAGAATCACGTTTGACCCCAACCAGCGGTAAGGTTGTTGCACTTTTGGGCAGCTATGACCCACACGCAAAAACTTCTACTGTTAACAAGGAGAAAGCTTCTTTCTACCTTGAGCACGGTGCACAGCCATCCGAGCGCGTTGCTCGCTTACTTCAGACTGAGGGCGTAAAGCTTCCAGAGTGGGTAAAGCTTGGCGAAAACAAGACCGGTAAGCTTCGCAATCCTGAAAAGTTGCGTAAGAACCAGCCAAAAGAAGAAGCTCCCGTAGCAGAAGCTGCTACTGAAGAAACTTCAGCAGACGCCTAGGCATAACATAGCATCGTTTGTCAATGAACCAGCTCACAGAAAGAGCTGGTTCTTCTATTGTTATAATAGACTGACCACAATAACGAAGGAGTTCCTGACAATGAGTAGTATTGACCAGCAGTTCGTAGAGTTCATCGTCAAGTCTCTGGTAAGCAGTCCTGATTCCGTGGCAGTAGAGCGCCGCATTGATGAAAAGGGAGTTCTGTTAGAGTTAACAGTAGACCCAGAAGACTTAGGCCGTGTGATTGGTAAGCGAGGTGCAACCGCACAGAGCTTGCGTACACTTTTGCGTGCCTTGGGTACAAAGAATGATGCCCGATACAATCTAAAGATCGTTGATAATGGCGTAGGTGGTGGTTCGACTACGTTCTCTAGCGACGATGATGACGACACAAGCGATAACCGTGATCGTGACTACGATAGTCACAACACTGTTGTAACTAAAACGCGAAAAGAACTTGAAGAACTAGACGATTTAGATGTATAGTTAGTTCTAGTCTAAAAGACGAACGTTTCCAAAAACAAAAACCTGTAGGCTCATGCGAGCCATTCACCATTCGTGGATGGGAGCTTTATATGTGGCAAAAAGAGACCGTTAATCGGTCTCTTTTTGTATTCTGTTATAATTAACAGAGATGACAAAGAAAATTCAAGTTATAACCCTCTTTCCAGAGATGTTCGAAGGCGTACTGAATAACAGTATGCTTTGGAAAGCGAAGGATCGAGGCATTGCCGAGTACTCGTTCATTAATCTGCGCGATTTTGGCTTAGGTCCACGCAGGCAAGTAGACGACACTCCCTATGGTGGTGGTGACGGTATGTTGCTCAAGCCAGAGCCTCTGCTGGCGGCTATCGAATTCGCCAAGGCTCAAGATCCTAGCGCAATTGTTATGTTACCTACGCCACGCGGCAAGGTCTACAAGCAGTCTGAGGCTAAGGAACTGGCAGCCGATGAACGAGGCTTGATTATTATATGTCCACGCTACGAGGGCTACGACGAGCGTATCACTAAATGGGTAGATAGGCAGTTTTGCTTAGGAAGCTATGTGCTTACGGGTGGCGAACTGCCGGCAATGATCGTTATTGATAGCGTCGTGCGTTTATTGCCTGGCGTATTGGGTGGTGAAAATAGTGCAGAGATCGAATCCTTCCAGGAAGATGATGAGAATATTGAATTTCCGCAATATACCCGTCCAGAGGAATTCCAAGGAATGCGAGTACCCGACGTCTTGCTGAGCGGCCACCACGCCGAAATCGAAAAGTGGCGCAAAGAACAAAGCCGTAAAGCCTAATCTCCACGCGTATGGGGCTTGCAGTGTCTCCCTAAAGGGCACACTCACCTCCATAGGCCAGTTTTTTATCGGTTCGTTCGCGGGCTATAGCCGAGTCCCTTTATGAAGACACTGCAAGCCCACTCCCCGATGTGAGCGCAGAGGCTACTGCATCTCCAAAAGAGGCTCGCTTATAAAGCGCGAGTGAACCGATATGGTGCATTTGGAGGTGAACGGTCCTCTTTTGGAGATGCAGTAGCCTCTCTTGCCCATTGGAATGTACTATAATAGGTATAGTTCAAAGTTAACGGAGGGTATCTGATTTATGAAGTTTTCTTTTATTAAGCCTGTGTATGCGCATTGTGACCTGCCTTGTGGTGTTTATGACCCAGCGCAAGCTCAGATTGAGGCCAAGAGCGTTAAGGCTATCCAGGACAAGTATGAAGGCCTAGATGAGCACAACAAGATGCGTGCTGTCATTATCAAGGAAGAGCGGGCAGAGTTAGTGAAGCATCACCTCATGGTGTTGTGGGCGGACTACTTTAAGCCTGAGCATCTAGAGAAGTATCCTGAGCTACACACTATGTTCTGGAAGGCTATCAAGCAGGCCAGTGAATGCAAACATCATTTAGAGCCGGAAGAAGGACAAAAACTAATTGACCAGATCGATGAAATCGCAAAAATCTTCTGGGAGACCAAAAAAGCCTAGCTTATTTATCGTGCGCAGAGTGTCGGGCGATAGTATGCTTCCGATACTGCGCCCGGGACAAATCATCTTGGGTATGCGTCCTAGAGATGTGTTACCTGGTGATGTAGTAGTTATCCGTCATGGTGGCCTAGAAAAGGTTAAGCGGGTGCTATATATCGGCGAAGGCGGTGATCGTATCTTTGTGATTGGTGATAATCAGGCCGGAAGCACCGATAGCCGTAAGTTTGGCTGGCTAAGTGTCCGCCAGGTAATTGCCAGAGTTGTCTGGCCTCGCAAAGTTTACGACTACAATATGCCAAAAGAGCCGCTGAATGACTAGCGGCTCTTTTGCTTGTTGCTGACTTCTTTTAAAGGGAATCTATTTTTGAAGCTCTTCGCGGATAGGCTTCATTTTTTCTGCCCAGAAGGCAACAGCGGAAAGCATCTCGTGTGCAGTAGCAGTGTGGTGTTCGTTTGGCTGGAATTTACCACTTTCGTCGAGGTGGCCCCATAGGTTTGAGATCAGCACGTGTTCGCGTAGGTCGTACCAACGAGTCCAACCGGCAATGTCACGTAGGTGGGCAACGGCTCGAGCGCCACCAGCTACGGTGCCGTAACTTACAAAGGTTACTGGCTTGTAACCCCACTCGTTACCAACGTGGTCAATTGCGTTTTTTAGTGATGCAGGGACACCGTAATTGTACTCACCGGTTACGAAAACGAAACCATCAGCTTCGCCAATGATCTTCGCCCATTCGCGGTCCTGTTCTTTCTCGTAGTTGCCGCCCTCAACCATTGAAGGAGGTGTATCTGCTTCAAATAATGGGAGGTTAACTTCGGCAAGGTCTACAAGTTCGAACGTTGCTTCAGGATGCTCCTTGGATAATTCCATAATCCAATTTGCTGGCTGTATGCCAAAACGGCTTTGGCGCGTTGTGCCTAGAATAACTTTGATAAGAGGCATGTGTGCTCCTTGCTATATATTTTATAGTTTACTATATAAAGTATAGTAATGTATAATGAGTTTGTAAAGCACAAAATTGCCGACTATGACTGAAACTACAACTACCCCTAAATGCACAGCAGAAGAACGAGCCTGTGTGGCAACCGCCGCTCAGATCATTAGTACCAAATGGACGCCACAGCTAATTTACGCAATGGCTAATGGAATACAACGTTTTGGTGAACTGCAAAAAGTTGTTGGCGGTATCAACCCGCGAACCCTTTCTTCACGCCTGGACGAGCTTGAGCAAAAAGGTATCGTTACCAAAGCGGCTTTCGCAGAAGTACCGCCACGCATCGAATACACCCTTACCGAGAAAGGTCGAGATCTCTTGCCAATCTTGGAGCAAATGGTTGAATGGGGCGGTAAGTATTGTCCTACTGCCACATCTGATCAGTAAGCTTTATTGTCGCCGCCTAGGCTGCTTCGCTGACTATCTCGCGTTGCATGTAATCGTAGAAAGCTTGCCACAAAACAGGATCAGTGGAATGTACAGCGATCTCTTTGGTGCCGTAGGCGATACCGCGCCAGCTAAAGTTATTTGATCCACTAATAACATGCTTGGTACCATCATTATCTTCGGTGAGGATAAATTTAGCATGAATATAGCGCTTGCCTTTGTAGAGGTTGCGTACACCAAAACGGGCTTTGTCGAAGATAAGCGCTAAATTAGAGGGTGGCTCAGCCTGGGTAGGGCGTACAAAGTAGCATTCATTGTCAGTGGCTGTGATGAATTTTGCCAGTTGGCCGCTCGGACACATCTGTGACACGTAGTAGACTTTCTTGGCATTAGCTGCAGCCGCACAGGCAGCGTCGTAAATAGCCGAACTGCCAGGAGTTCCGCCATCAAATAGCAGGGTGTTGTGCTTATCTAGTTTTTCGACTGTATCAGTCATACGTGGGAACTTTTCAATGTCACATACCAGGCCGTATAGGCGGTCAGCTAGTTTACTGTCGATGGTTTCGAGCATGTAGTCATGGAAGGTAAATGCACCGGCGTAGAAGTTGACGCCACCGAAGGTATAGACCAAGTCGTCAATGATAGTTATCTTGCTGTGGCAGCGCTGTTTGAAGGGGTTGAGGCCTAGCTTGCCGACATATGTAACATTTGCGCCACTGGAACGCAATTCACTGTTGATGGCGATGGTGTGCCCCCAGCGCTGATCGTGGTCACCACGCACGAAACGTGGCATATTAGCTGTTAACTTGCTGTACATGTCGCCGACGATACGGACTTCTACACCGCGATCTAGCGCATCCTGCAACAGGGGAGCTAAAGATTCAGTGTAAGTTTGCCACAATACCACCATGGCATGTATAACAATGCGTTTTTTAGCAGTGGGGATAGTCTTAGTTAAAGACTCAAAATAATCAGTAGCTGTTACCAGCCTCAACGTGGATGAACTCATGGTCTAATACTACCATTAACGAGCTGGTAATATGCTTGGTTTGTTGTAAAACTTGCCGATTATAAACAAATGTACAACAGTTATTGTGATGGGTAGTAGTATCCGCGTGACAAGCATTTACTACCCCTGTTGTGTGGGAAATCTTACGATAAGCATGTTACGATATAGCTAATTACCAGCCATGCGTAAATCAAAAAAGCAACAAGCTAAGGCAAACGCAGCGCAAGAGCGCGAATTTGAACGGCTATACCGGACGATTCCAAGTGGTGGACGAAGCAGTGCGTCCAAGCAAGCTATGCCTCCTCTGCAGGAACCAAGCAAGCCGAAGTGGAAGACTGCCATGAAGCGGATGCTTATCATCCTGCTTATTTTGGCTGCGCTATCCGGTTTGTGGGTCGGCTGGAAATTTGTCTCCAACAGCATTAAGGTATTTGGTTGGCAGGGTATTTTGGACTTATTCCGTACTACTAAGCTAAAGGGTGAAGACGAAGGCCATGTGAATATCTTGCTAGCTGGTAATTCGGCTGATGATCCTGGCCATGGTGGCGCAGAACTAACCGACTCGATAATGATCGCTAGCATTAACACTAAAGACAAAACGGGGTATCTGCTTAGTATTCCGCGCGACTTATACGTTGATATTCCAGGTCACGGCTACGCCAAAATAAACGAAGCGTACCAAGACGGTCAGGAGGATAAGTTTAGCGAAAGTGGCTACGCCGATGGTGGCATGGGGCTATTAGAGAAGACTATCTCAGAACGTTTCGGTATTGATTTTCAGTACTACGCATTGGTGAATTACACTGCCTTGGAGCAATCAGTTGAAGCAGTAGGCGGTATTACGGTGAACATCGAAAGTACCGATCCACGAGGACTATATGACCCAAGTCGCGACCTACAGACAGGTGGCCCGCTAGTTAAGCTGCCGAACGGGCAAGTCGCGCTTAACGGTCGCCAGGCATTAGATCTAGCACGCGCTCGTGGACATGCTCGCGGCTCTTACGGATATGGACAGGGAGACTTCGTGCGCACACAGAACCAGCGCAAGGTGCTCCTGGGTATCAAAGATAAAGCTACGTCCATCACAACACTGTCTAATCCTGTGAAGCTTGGTCAATTACTCGATTCCTTGGGTGATAACCTGGTTACGGACTTACGTAGTGGTGAAGTAAAAAGGTTATACCAGCTGTCTAAGGACATCCCTAGTTCCAAGATACAATCTGCCAGTCTAAATGATGCAGATGGCAAAAACTTACTGGATTTCTACACTAATCGTAGTGGTCAATCTACGCTTGTGCCTGCTGCTGGCATCGATGATTATTCCGAAATACAGGCATATATAACCAAACTCCAAGGCCAATAGGTCGCTTACGATTGGCCGTGATAACCATGAGCGGGTATCATTGTCTATATGGTCATTTCTATGCCAAAGCGCTGTATTGTATTGGCGCTCAAAGTACTAGTTGTCTTGCTGGGTATATGGTTTTGTGTGCTGGCAATTCTGGCTATTACGGCACCAGAGCCCGTAAGTCACAAACCACGTCATGATGGCAATAAGTCTGATCATGCCACTGCTGCAACTAATCCAGTGGCGTACGACTATGCAGACGGTACGCAGAAGCTATTCCCAGGCAATAGGATAGTAGCGCTATACGGTAGCCCTGGCGCACCGAGACTAGGTGCTTTGGGTGAACAGTCGCTAGAGCAGGCTATTGCTCGCGCCAAACAATTGGCGAGTGACTACCAGCTCTATTCCAGTGAACATATGATGCCAGCCCTTGAGATCATAACTACGGTTGCATCATCTTCGCCAACCGCAAATAACGACTACTCGAACGAACTAGACGCCAGCGCGTTGCAGCCTTGGGTAGAAGCGGCTAAAGCGGCAGGTGTGTATGTTGTACTAGATTTGCAGCCTGGAAGGACTGACTTCTTGAGCCAGGCAAAACTATATGAGTATTTGCTTCGTGAGCCCAATGTTGGCCTGGCGCTGGATCCGGAGTGGCGACTTGGGGCAAATCAGGTGCCATTGCAGCAAATCGGTTCGGTGGATGTTTCCGAAATAAATGCTACCTCTACTTGGCTTGCGGATATTACTAAACAAGTTAAGC
>Ga0075366_10001937_pt1 | contig 10465 bp, 10 predicted proteins | sample EndMethybrTD3031_FD_72351 | JGI IMG/M metagenome (GOLD analysis project Ga0075366, IMG submission 72351) | Populus endosphere microbial communities from Tennessee, USA - Endosphere MetaG P. TD hybrid TD303-1 | ecosystem: Host-associated > Plants > Roots > Endosphere | place: USA: Tennessee... | reverse complement strand
GCCACGGATCACACGGATCGACACGGATAAAGGCAGCACGGGTTACACCGATCGACACGGATAAGACGGAGCGTTGTCAGATCCGTGTCCATCCGTGTTTATCCGTGGCTGTCTTGATCCGTGTTCATCCGTGTTTATCCGTGGCTGTACGGCAGGACAGGGAGGTCCGAAGACTCTCCCTGTAGCCTTTTGGCAGGCAGTGTAGGCGGGGCGGTTGCTCCGGCGGAATGCCTGAGCGATGTGTTCGTCCTTGCCTTCCGGCGCGGACGCCAATCTATAGAGCATGTTGGATGCCAGCGTTGAAGCGCTGTTTCCGCCCATTTGCGAGCTGTCGTGTGGGTAGCGGACTGCTCACTGAGTCGCGCGTTACCTCAGCCGCGCCTCGTCATGTTCCGTCCGTTACTCTCCCCGCCATCTCCGGAAAGCAGGATCGCGTTCGCGACGATCGTCAGGCCGATGACTGTGACCGCGCCGCCGACGCCGATCGCGATGCCGCGGATCTGCGGCACGACGAAGAACAGCAGGAGCATCATCGAAAGGCCGAGGCCCGTGATGATGACGCCGGCCGTCCGGAACAAGATCGCTTTCTCGCTGGGGCGCCGGGGCGCCAGCATCGCCTCGAAGCCCGCCGGATCCGTCTCCGGCGATGGGATCAGGCCTTTCTCGATCATGGCAATCCTTTCCTGGTAGGCCAGTTCCCGCATCCGCTGCCGCCCGGCGAGGGCGAGCCACGCCAGGCTGAGACCCGCCACCATCAGGATCAGCAGGGCGATCATCGCCGTCAGCCGCAGCAGTTCAATCGTGGACATCGGGCACCAGCCTCATATGCCCCGTTAGACCGGCCGCCGCCGGGGTTTGTTTCAGCGAAACAATTCTTCCGGACCCGCGCTCTAATGGGGATAGCGGATGGACGGGTTCGACGAACAGGCTCTGCTCGAACGCTGCCGCGGCGGGCAGGACGACGCCGCGTTTGCCGAGCTCGTCGATCGCTACAAGGACCTGGTGTACGGAGTGGTCTATCGCCTGAGCCGGGATCGCGGCGCCGCCGACGACCTGGCGCAGGAGGTCTTCCTCAAGGTGCACCGGGGCCTGCCGTACTTTCGCGGTGAGGCGAAGCTGTCGACGTGGATCTACAGGATCGTGTTCAACGTCTGCTCGCAGGAGCGGTCCCGCGTCCGCCCGGTCGAATTGCCGCTCGATCGCGGCGAAGGGCACCGGCCGATCGATCCGGGCGGCATCGACGCGTCGTTCGGCGACTTCGAGCTGCGGGATCGGCTCGAGCATGCGATGGCCACGCTGCCCGACAACTACCGCTTCCTGGTGGCCGCGCACTACCTGCAGGGTGTGGACTACAAGGCGCTGGCCGAGGCGCTCGACATGCCCATCGGGACCGTGAAGACGCATCTCCATCGCGCGAAGCGGCTGCTGCGCGAGCGGCTGACGTCATGAGGATCCACGCGTGACCTGCGCGGAGGTTCGCGAGCTGATCGAGGCGGTCGCCGCCGGCGACGAGCCCGGCGGGGCCGAGTTCGAGGCGCACGTGGCGGCGTGCGGCGGCTGCGCCGCCGCCCTCGAAACGGCGCGCCGGATCGAGCGCGCGCTGGCGGCGCTTCCGGCGCCGGCGGCCCCAGCGCAGTTCTCGCGCCAGGTGATGGCGGCCGTCCGGCGCGCACGCTGGCAGCACGACAACCAGGTGGACCGTGTCTTCAACTTCGCCATCGTCCTTGGCCTCGTCATCGTCGCCGTCGCGGCCGTCAGCCTGTTGAATCTCGGGAGCGTGGCGAACATGATGCTCGCCGTCGTCGAGGCGATGGCGGAAGCCCGGCATCAGCCGGCGCCGTGGGGACGCGACGGCTCGGTTCCTGTGGCGTTGGCCACCGCGATGTTCGCGATGGCGTTCGGGGTCTGGTGGTGGGCCGAACGGCGATCGGCCTCGCGCGAGGAGGCGCGTCAGTAGTACTGCGCGAGCGTCTCGCAGCGGCTGGCGACGAGGCGTCTCACGGGAATGAACAGGACGTAGCTCAAGCCGAGCGCCACAACCGCCCATACGAAGAGGAACACCGGGACCAGCTCGATGCGGTGGAGCACTCCCAGCGCGGTGAGCGTGAGCAGCGCCGGAATGGCGGCGGAGACGACGAACGCCACCATGCCCAGCAGCCCGGCCGCCTGGTGGGCGTTGCTGCTGTTGCCGATGCTGTTGAGATCGACGGACTTCGGGAACACCGCCGACAGCGCGGCCGAGATCGGCGCCATCACGGCGTAGGTGCTGATGCCGGCCAGGACGAGCGCCAGCCACAACATGGGATGTCCGGTCCGGAAGACGGCGAGCGCGAGGACGTAGCAGATGGTTGCCGGCAGCGCCGAGATCAGCGCGTTGCCGACCGCCTTGCCGACGAGGAGCTCGCGAATCGCGATCGGCGAGAGCATCTGCCGCGTGAACCCGGCGCGATCGATCGCGAACTGGTTCATGACGATGGGCAGCATCGCGAGGATCGACGTGAAGACGCCCATGGCCGCGATGGCCAGGCCTGGCTCTCCCTCGATGCCGGGAATCGTGAGGTTGCCGCGCCGCGAGAAGACCGCGCCGAGGAAGAGCGGCATGAGCAGCGGCGTGATCATCGACGCGCGTCCGCGCGGCGTGCGCAGCGCGAGCCGCAGCTGCGTGAACGCCACCGCGGACGCCGCCGGCGACAGTCCCGGCACGACGCGATCCCACAGTCCGCCGAACGAACCGGCGCGCCGCATGCCGAGCGACACGGGCATGTCGAGCACGCGGCGGTAGGCGGCAAACGCCGCCGCCTGCGCCAGGAACGCCACACCCGCCAGTTCCGCGAGCGGGATCGCGGCCTCGATGGGCCGGTCCACCGCCTCGGCCGCCGTCCGGCGGTACATTTCCGACGGCAGGTAAGGCGCGAGCCGCAGCACCGCCCGGGCCGTCGGCGAGGGCGGCAGCGCCCGCCGCTCCTCGCGCGTGAGGCGGCGCCCGCCGGGCCCGCGCTCCTCGTTGATGAGGAACTGCGGCAGCACGCCCAGCATCGGAATCAGGAAGACCACGATCAGCATGACGACGTCGCCGCGGCGGCGGTCGCGCAGCAGGAGGTGAATCACCGACGAGGCGAGCGAGGCGATTCCGATCAGGAAGAGCAGCAGCGCGACGGCGGCGGCGAGCGCGATGACGGCCGCCACCGGCTTGAGCCCGGCCGCAAGGCCGATGGGAATGCCGAGCAGCGCGACGGGGATCACGAGCAGGATCCAGGGATCCGCCAGGCCGCCGGCCATCTGCGCGAGGTACAGCTCCAGCTTCCGGATGGGCAGCAGCAGGTAGCGGACGATGCTGCCGGTGTCGCGCAGCGGCAGGATGATCGGCCCGATCAGCGTCAGGAAGAGCACGAGCAGGAGGAAGTAGCGGACGATCATCAGCGGGATGACCGAGCCGCCCTCGGCAATCGCCAGCCCCGCGACAATGCCGAGCACGAACAGCGCGACGCTCGACGGGATGAGCAGCACGAGCGCGATGATCGGGCCGAGCTTCTCGATGGCGACCGAGAAGCGCTCGAGCGTGTCGCGCGCGCCCGTGCGCTCGAGTGAGTTGACCATCACCCGGAAGCGCATCCAGACGAACGCGCGAAAGATGGCGATCATTGCTTACTCCGAGGGGCTTCGCCCCTCGGACTCCCCCACACGCTCTCTCGCTCGCCGCTCCGCCGGCTCGCTCCGTTCGCGTGGCTCACTCGCTGCGCTCGTTCGCGGCTCTTTCGAGTTGCAGATCGCCACATGTGAATCCTGTGCATCGCGTCACAGCCAGTTCAGCGCCGCCGTCGGGCGTTCGCCGCCGACCAGTTCGATGAACATCTCCTCGAGCGTCCCATGGCCGTGCACGCCCGCGCGCACCTCTTCGATCGAGCCCTGCGCGACGATCTTGCCGTTGGCGATCACGCCGATGTGCGTCGACAGCCGCTCGACGATCTCGAGGATGTGCGACGTGAGGAACACCGTGCCCCCGCGTCCGATGAACGCGTGGAGCAGATCCTTGATCTGCCGTGAGGCCACCGCGTCGATCCCTTCGAACGGCTCGTCGAGGAAGAGCAGGCGGGGCGCCGGCAGCAGCGCCGCCGCCAGCGACAGCTTCTTCTTCATGCCGTGCGAGAAGTCCGCGACGAGCGTCGTCGACGCCGACGTGAGATCCATGAGCGACAGCAGATCGCCGGAGCGCGCCTTGAACGTCTCCGGCGCGATCCCGTGGACCTGCCCCACGAAGCTGAGCGTCTCGGCCGCGGTGAGCCGCTCGAACAGGGCGAGATCCTCGGGGACGACGCCGACCCGCCGCTTGATCTCGACGGCGGCGGCCGCCGGATCGAGCCCGAGGATCCGCATGTCGCCCGACGAGGGCTTGAGCAGGCCCGTCAGGCACTTGATCGTCGTCGATTTGCCCGCGCCGTTGGGGCCGAGGAAGCCGTAGAAGCTGCCCGCCGGCACGCGCAGGTCGATGCCGTCCACCGCGCGCTTCGCACCGAACGTGCGCGCCAGCCCGTGCGTTTCGACTGCGAATTCCATGCGGAGGAATTGTATGTCAGCATGTGCCGATGAATCGCCTGGCGCACGAGCGCAGCCCCTACCTCCTGCAGCACGCGGGCAATCCCGTGGACTGGTATCCCTGGGGCGAGGAAGCATTCGAGAAGGCGCGCCGCGAGAACAAGCCGATTTTCCTCTCGGTCGGCTACTCCACCTGCCACTGGTGCCACGTGATGGAGCACGAGTCGTTCGAGAACGCCGAGATTGCTGCCGTCCTCAATGACGCGTTCGTGTCGATCAAGGTGGACCGCGAGGAGCGCCCCGACGTCGATCGCGTCTACATGACGTTCGTGCAGTCGACGACCGGCTCGGGCGGCTGGCCGATGACGGTGTTCCTGACGCCGACGCTCAAGCCGTTCTACGGGGGCACGTATTTCCCGCCGGCCTCGAAGTGGGGCCGCCCGGGCTTCATCGATCTCCTCGGGGAGATCTCGCGCGCGTGGAAGCACGATCGCGCGCGCGTGGACTACGCGTCGGCGGAGCTCTTCGACCGGCTGAAGGCGGTCGCCGGCACCGACGGCCATTCGCACGCCGAGATGACGGTCGGCGGCACCGACACGCTCGTGCAGGGCGTCGAGCAGTTCCAGATGTCGTTCGACCGCCAGCGCGGCGGCTTCGGCGACGCGCCGAAGTTCCCCAGGCCCTCCGAGCTGTTCTTCCTCCTGCGCGAGCACGCCCGGTCGGGCGCCGACGCGCCATTGCTCATGACGGCCGAGACGCTGCGCGCGATGGCGCTCGGGGGCATGCGCGATCACGTCGGCGGCGGCTTCCACCGCTACTCGGTCGACGGCGACTGGCGCGTCCCGCACTTCGAGAAGATGCTCTACGATCAGGCGCAGCTCGTCCTCGCGTATCTCGAGACCGCGCAGGCGACGGGGAACCCGTTCTTCGCCGCCGTGGCCGAGGACACGCTGGCCTACGTCGCGCGCGACATGCGCGACAAGGACGGCGGGTTCTATTCGGCCGAGGACGCCGACTCCGTGCCTCCCGCCGGAGGACCGAAGAAGGAAGGCGCCTTCTATGTGTGGAGCGACGCCGAGATCGGCGCGCTCCTCGGCGATCGCGCCGACATCGTCCGCGCGCGCTTCGGAATCCAGCCGAACGGCAACGCGCCGAGCGATCCGCACGGTGAATTCGACGGCCTCAACATCCTCTATACGGCGCAGACGATCGAACAGATTGCGGAGCGGGCGGGCCGCGGGGGAGACGCGGTCGTCGCCGCGCTCGGCGAGGCGCGGCAGATCCTGTTCGACGCGCGCGCCGCGCGGCCGCGCCCGCACCTCGACGACAAGGTCCTGACCTCGTGGAACGGCATGATGATCGCCGCGTTCGCGCGCGCCGCGCGGACGCTGCCGGGCCGTCCGCAGACGGACGAGTGGCGCACGATTGCGCGCACCGCGGCCGCCTTCATCAAGTCGCGCCTCTGGCTGCCGGAGACGGAAACGCTCCTGCGCCGGTATCGCGACGGCGACGCGTCGATCGAGGCCTACGCCGAAGACTACGCGTGCCTGATCTGGGGACTGCTCGAGCTGTTCCAGGCCGACGGCGACGCCGAGTGGCTCGAGTGGGCGCGCACGCTGCAGGCGCGGCAGGACGCGCTCTTCTGGGACACGCGCGACGGCGGCTGGTTCAGCACGACCGGCAACGACCCCACCGTGCTGCTGCGCCTCAAGGAAGAGTACGACGGCGCCGAGCCGTCGGCCAGCTCTGTCTCGGTGCTCAACCTGATCACGCTCGCGCACGTGACCGGCGACGAGGGCGCACGCGCGAAGGCGCAGCGGACGCTGGGGCGCTACGGCGCACGGGCCGGCCGCGCCGCGCGCGCGATCCCGCTGATGCTCGCCGCGCTGTCAGGATGGCACGCCGCCGCCGCGCAGGTCGTCATCGTCGGCACCGACGGCCAGCGCGCCGATCTCGAACGTGCCGCCGCGAGCCGCTACCTGCCGTTTGCGATCCAGATCCCCGTGGGGCCCGAGCGGCAGCGCGGGCTGTCGGAGGCGCTGCCCTTCGTCGGAACGATGGGGACGATGGACGGGCTGGGGACCGCTTACGTGTGCCGCGAGTTCACGTGCCGCGCGCCGGTGACGTCGCCCGACGCCATGCTCGCGCAGCTCGAGCTGTCGTGAAATCCAGCGGGCTCACCGTCGAGATCACCAGCGACGGGAGTCGCGCCTCCATCGTCTTCGGTTTCTCGAAAGGCAATCTCGTCACCGGCAACGTCGTCGGCATGATCGACGCCGCGCTGGACGAGCTCGCGCCGCTTCCGCGCCTGAGGCTCGTCACCATCGAGGGGGCCGGGCCCTTCTTCTCCTTTGGCGCCAGCGTTCAGGAGCATGCACCTGGAGAGATCGAGGTCGTGCTGCCGCAGACGCATGCGCTGATCGCGAAGCTGCTCGCGTTTCCGGCGCCCACTGCCGCGCTCGTGCGCGGCCGCTGCCTCGGCGGGGGATTCGAGCTGGCGCTCGCGTGCGATTTCATCTTCGCCGAGGCGTCCGCGACGTTCGGGCTGCCCGAGATCGCGCTCGGCGTGTTCCCGCCGGCCGCGTGCGCGCTGCTGCCGTCGCGCGCCGGCCTTGCCCGCGCCACGCGCGCCATCCTGACCGGGGCCGCATCCGCGGCGGAGGAGTGGCACCAGGCGGGACTCGTCACGCTGGTGAGCGCCGACGGCGAGCTGGCGGCGGACGTCGATCGCTGGTTCGCGGCGCACCTCGCCGGCCGTTCGGCGGAGGCGCTGCGCCACGCGGTAACGGCGCTGCGATGGGCGCTTCGCCGAGACGTTGCGGCCGTGCTCCCGCAACTCGAGCGGCTATACTTGGACGTCCTGATGAAGACGGCGGACGCGCGCGAGGGCGTGGCCGCGTTCCTGGGCAAGCGCGCGCCGGAATGGACCGATCGCTGATGGAATTCGACGTCGAAATCGTACTGCGCGAGCAGAACACCGCGACGACCGTGCGTCTGGAGCACGGGGTCGATCCCGCCACCTGGGGCGAGCTGGATGTCGAAGTGGTCATGAAGCAGATCCTGCTCGCGATCGATCGCCTGAAGAACCCCGGGGCGGCGTCGCGTTACGTGGCCCTCCGCGGCTTCAGCTGGATCGTCGAGCCGGTCGGCGATCGCGTCGTGATCGCGATCGAGATCCCGATGGGCGCGGCGGTCGCCGGTCCGTTCGCGATCGACGCGCAGCGTCTCGACGGTCTGATCCGCCGCGTCATCGCGGCGGCGGCCCTCCCGGGCCCGACGGTGCATTAGCGTAATCACGCTTACAGAATCGCGTCCAGTTCGCGCACACCTGCGCAGAATTACACCGGATTTCCAGACAACGGCGCGGCATCACTCTTGCCATTTCAGGGGCAATCCCCTTGGGGTACGGGCCGCTCCCCGCCCGACGCGATGAAACTACCTTTTCGTATCCTTGTCCTCGATGACGACGAGCACGCGCTGAGCGGCATCGTCGAATTGCTCCGCGATGCGGGCCACCATGTCACGGGCGCGTCGACCTATGACGCTGCCAAGCGGCTGCTCGCGGTCAGCCCCTTCGATCTCCTGATCACGGACGTGCGGCTCCGGTCGTTCAACGGCCTGCACCTGGTGATGCAGGCGCGGGCGGACCATCCGGAGATGGCGGTCATCATCATCACGGGCTACGACGATCCCTTGATCGAGCTCGAAGCGCACCGGTATCGCGCGGAGCTGGTGCGGAAGCCGATCCGGCCGTCCGAATTCCTGGCGAAGGTGACCGCGGAGCTGAACGCCGTCCGCCGCCAGCGCCGCTGGCCGCGCAAGCGGGTCGTCGGCGGGTTCCGGGTGACCGTGGGCGGCCGTCCCGCGGCGGTCGTGGACGTCTCGTACGGCGGCCTGCGCCTCGAACTGCCGGAAGGCACGCCGCTGCCGAACGCCTTCGACGTCGAAGTCGCCGGCATCGGCCTCCATCTCGAAGTCGAGCCGGTGTGGACGGTGTCCACGACCGCCACCGGCACCTCCGTCTGCGGCGCCACGCTCGCGGCCGAGCACACGCCCTCGGCCCGCACCTGGCGCGCGATCGTCGATCGCCTGAACGCGTAGCTGCCAGTCGCCAGTTACCGGTTGCCAGTTACCGGTTGCCAGTTGCCGGTTGCCAGTTGCCGGTCGCCAGTTGCCGGTCGCCTGTTAGCGGTTGCCAGTTTCCAGTTACCAGCTCAGACGTAGGCCGGGTCTTTAGACCCGGCATTCTGTAGCTTCCGCCTTCAGGCGGAATCGCGATCGCCTCGGGCGGAGCGTGCGGTCTGCTACGCTACGCGATCAAATGATCAACCGCGCTGCTTTCGTGTTGCTGCTGGCGGCGCTGGCGCAGGCGCCGGCGCCGGGGGCTTCGTTCCCGCTCGAGGAAGCGACCGCCGCACAGCTCCAGGACTGGATGACGAGCGGGCGCTACACGTCGCGCCAGCTCACCGAGCTCTATCTGAAGCGGATCGAGGAGATCGATCGCGGCGGGGCGGCGCTGCGGTCGGTGATCGAAGTGAACCCCGACGCGCTCCAGATCGCCGACGCGATGGACGCGGAGCGCAAGGCGAAGGGCCCCCGCGGTCCGCTGCACGGCATCCCCATCCTGCTCAAGGAGAACATCGACACCGGCGACCGGATGCTGACCACGGCCGGATCGCTGGCGCTCGCGGGGACGCGGCCGGCGAAGGACGCGTTCCTGGCCGATCGTCTCCGCGCCGCCGGCGCCGTCGTGCTCGGCAAGACCAATCTGAGCGAGTGGGCCAACTTCCGCTCGACGCACTCGTCGAGCGGCTGGAGCGGACGCGGCGGGCTGGTGAAGAATCCGTACGCGCTCGACCGCAATCCCTGCGGTTCGAGCTCCGGCACCGGCGCCGCGATCGCGGCCAACCTGGCGGCGATCGGCGTCGGCACGGAGACCGACGGATCGATCGTCTGCCCCTCGGGCGCCAACGGCCTCGTCGGTATCAAGCCGACCGTCGGGCTCATCAGCAGGACCGGCGTGATTCCCATCTCGCACACGCAGGACAGCGCCGGGCCGATGGCGCGCACCGTGGCGGACGCCGCGCTGCTCCTCGGCGCGATGACGGGCGAGGATCCCGCGGACGCGGCGACGAAGGGCAGTGCGAGGCACGTGCCGTCCGGCGGCAGCTACGCCGGCGCGCTGCGTGCGGATGCGCTGAAAGGCGCGCGGATCGGCGTCGCCCGCAAGCAGTATTTCGGCTACAGCGATGCCACGGACGCCATCGCCAACCAGGCGATCGCCGACATGAAGGCGGCGGGGGCCGTCATCGTCGATCCCGCCGACATCCCGACGGCGTCGAAGATGGACGCCTGCGAGATGGAGATCCTCCTGTACGAGTTCAAGGCCGATCTGAACGCCTACCTGGCGGCGAGGGGCGCGGCGTCGCCGGTCAAGTCGCTCGCGGATCTCATCGCGTTCAACGAGCGCGAGAAGGCGCGCGAGATGCCGTACTTCGGACAGGAACTGCTCATACGCGCGCAGAAGAAGGGGCCGCTGACCTCGCCCGCCTACCGCACGGCGCGGGCGGCGTGCCGATCGCTCGCGCGCGAGCAGGGGATCGACTTCGTCCTGAAGCAGCATCGCCTCGACGCCATCGTCGCGCCGACGGGATCGCCGGCGTGGACGACCGACCTCGTCAACGGCGATCACTTCACCGGCGCGAGCTCGACGCCGGCCGCGGTCGCCGGGTACCCGTCGATCGCCGTACCCGCCGGGCAAGCCTTCGGCCTGCCGGTCGGCATCTCGTTCATCGGCACGGCCTGGTCGGAGCCGAAGCTCATCGCGCTCGCCTACGCCTACGAGCAGGCGACGAAGCATCGCCGCGCGCCGACGCTGGCGGAGCACGCCGGCCGGTAGCGTTCTCTTTGCTGTGGTTTTCCGCCTTCGGGC